>CDZT01063739.1_pt1 | contig 15516 bp, 10 predicted proteins | sample 557531 | NCBI WGS metagenome assembly CDZT01 (sample SAMEA3182066, study PRJEB8094) | gut metagenome | biome: human; feature: gut; material: Stool; isolation source: human stools | place: Canada | collected 2013-03-05
GGGGGAGCCTCGTTGGCGCCCAGACGGTGGTCGTTGCCGGCAGAGGCAACAGAAGCGCGCAGGAGCTCCTGGTAGTTATCGACAGACTCGATCACCGCGGTGAGGAAGACGATGAACTGCAGGTTGTCGAGCGGGGTGTCGCCCGGATCGAGCAGGTTCTCGGACTCGGTGCCGATAGACCAGTTGTTGTGCTTACCCGAGCCGTTAATGCCCTCGAAGGGCTTCTCGTGCAGCAGGCAGACCAGATCGTGGCGGGAGGCGATGAGCTTCATCTTCTCCATCATGATCAGGTTCTGGTCGATGGCCTCGTTGACCTCTTCATAGACCGGTGCGAGCTCGTGCTGGCAGGGAGCGACCTCGTTGTGCTTGGTCTTGGCGGGAATGCCAAGCGCCCACAGCTCCTCGTCCAGGTCTTTCATATAGGCCGAGACGGTAGGACGGATAGCGCCAAAGTAGTGCTCCTCGAGCTCCTGGCCCTTGCAGGGGTTGGCGCCAAAGAGAGTGCGACCGGTGATGACCAGGTCCTTGCGCTTGCGATAGGCGTCCTTCTTGATCAGGAAGTACTCCTGCTCATCGCCGACGGAAGGCACAACCTTCTTGGGGGTCTTGCCAAAGAGGGCCAAAACGCGCTTGGCCTCGCGATCGAGCGCAGTCATAGAGCGCAGCAGCGGGGTCTTCTTGTCCAGGGCCTCGCCCGTGTAAGAGCAGAAAGCGGTGGGAATGCAGAGGACCTCATCCTTAATAAAGGCAGAGCTGGTGGGATCCCAGGCAGTGTAGCCACGGGCCTCGAAGGTGGCGCGCAGGCCGCCGTTGGGGAAGCTCGAGGCATCGGGCTCGCCCTGGATGAGGTTCTTGCCCGTAAACTTGGTAATGGCGGTGCCGTTGTGATTGGGCTCCAGGAAGCTGTCGTGCTTCTCGGAAGTAATGCCCGAAAGCGGCTGGAACCAGTGAGCATAGTGCGTGGCGCCCTTGGAAATGGCCCAGACCTTCATGGCGTGGGCGACGGCGTTGGCCACGTCCAGGTCGAGCGGCTCACCGTCCTCGAGTGTTGCAGCGAGGCGCTTCCAAATGTCCTTGGGGAGGTAGTCCTTCATGACTTCCTCAGAGAACACCATGGTCCCGAAGCGGTCAGTAAGATCGGCCATACGGAACTCCCTTCGTATCGGCACCGCGTGAGAAGCGGTGTTGATTACTAACGAACGAGTCATAGCTTAGACTCGCCGTGTTTCCGCGACATTACCGTTATGTTGCCGTCGCGAAACCAATCAATGAGGTTACCGCATCGCGGCGGTATTGCCACCCTCAACAGCCAATCAACTGTATAAATTGCAGACCTCTCCCCATGGTTTAAGGGCAGTCAATTTGGGATGGAGCTCTATTAACTGGTATTTCGCATCAGATACCAGTCTTTATAGTCCGTGCCTAGATTAGCCGCTCTGTTATAGATAAAGCCGATAGCAAGGCATCTTTGATTGGTATCCTCAAATAGCGAGTGAAACTCCACCGTGACACAGTGGTGCTGTAGAATCCTTACAACACATCACACTATTACGTATCTAGAGGAGCACGATATGCGCGTCGACGAGGTTTTTAAGCAGGCAGCATCCCAGGGCACCACGCCCGTTTCTTTTGAGATGTTCCCGCCCAAGGGCGAGCTCACCCTCGATACGGCTCGCAAGGTGGCAGGCAGTCTGTGCAAGCTTTCGCCGAGCTTTGTCTCGGTCACTTGTTCCGCTGGCGGCTCGGGCAACGGTGCCACCACCGCCCCCATCGCGCATATGATTACGAGCGAATTCGATACGCCCTCGGTGGCGCACCTCACCTGTGTGGGCCGTACCCACGCCGATATCGCCGCCAAGATCGATGAGTACCGCACCGCCGGCGTGGAAAACGTGCTGGCCCTGCGCGGCGACCTGCCCGCTGGCGCGACCGAGGACGACAAGCCCGCCTCCGACTACGCCTACGCCCGCGACCTCATCCCCGAGCTTGTCGACGCCGGCTTTTGTGTGGGCGCCGCAGCCTACCCCGAGGGCCACATTGCCTGTGAGGACCTCAACGCCTCGGTCGAACACCTCAAGCAAAAACAGGACGCCGGCGCGAGCTTCTTTGTGACGCAGCTCTTCTTTGATAACGAGTGCTTCTATCGCTTCCGCGAGCTTGCCGACAAGGCCGGTATCACCGTGCCCATTATCGCGGGCATCATGCCGTTTATGGGCAAGTCGCAGATCAGCCGCATGGTCTTTATGTGCGGCGCGTCGCTGCCCTCCCCCGTCATCAAGATTCTCGCCAAGTACGAGAACGACCCCGAGAGCCTGCAGGCAGCCGGTGTAGATTATGCCGCCCGCCAGCTTTGCGACCTCAAGGAGCACGGCGCCGACGGCCTGCACCTGTACACTATGAACCGTCCTGCGATCGCCGCGACCATTATGGAGTGCCTGGGGTAATGGAAAAACCGCACATCGATACAACCGCTGTCGAAGTGCCGGCCGACCTTGCGTCGCCGGCGCTTTACCGTGTCGATGCTGCGCACCATCCCCGTGTCGACCGTGCCGAAATGCTGCGGTATCTGGGTTACGGCGGCCAGCAGATTGAGCCCGAGCTGTCACGACGTATTGAGCTTGTGGTCGAGCACCTTGAGCTGGACATTGAGCCCCGTGGCGTGCGCCGCGTATTTGCCGTCGATGCCACGGGCGTGGACGAGCAGGGAGAGCCCAGCATCCGTCTGGTTGGCACCAACGTTGAACTGCGAGGTCGCGATATCTATCGACATCTCAAAGATGCCCGCTTTGCCGCGCTCATGGCATGCACCCTCGGCATGGACGCCGAGCGTCGCCTGCGCACCACGGGAGCCCAACAGCCCCTAGAGGGAGCCGTGCTCGATGCCGCGTGCTCCGCCTATGTGGAAGCCGCCGTCGAGCAGATGGACCAGCAAGTCAAGACTGCGGCCGCCGCACACGGACTCGCCGGCAACTGGCGCTTTAGTCCCGGCTACGGCGACTGCCCGCTCTCGGCCCAGCGCTCGATCGTAAATGCGCTCAACGCCACACGGCTCATCGGCCTGACCGTCACACCTACCAGCCTGCTCATGCCCACCAAGAGCGTGACCGCGGTGATCGGTCTGTTTGACGGCGAGGTTCACGACGCCCAGAGTCGCCCCACCTGCAATATCTGCCGCATGCGTGAGCACTGCCGCTTCCGCGCCGCCCACACCACCTGCTATTCCAGCCATTAGGAGCCCTCGATGTTTACTCCGCTTATCACTCATGATTCTGACGGTGCTGCGCTGGCGGCACCTGTCAATACTGCGCGCTGCAACGGTGCCGCGTACAAGACGCGCACGATCGACGATCTGCGCATTAAGGATGAACGCCTGCGTGCGGCCATCGAGGGCACGGGGCACCTGCTGTTCGACGGCGGCATGGGCACCATGTTGCAGGCCGCCGGCATGAAGGCAGGCGCCCTGCCCGAGCTGCTCAACTTTGAGGAGCCCCAGGTTATCACCGATATCCAACGTCAATATGTCGAGGCTGGCAGTGACGTGATCACCGCCAACACCTTTGGCGCCAATGCCCACAAGCTCGACGGTACCGCCACCGTGGCAGACGTCTTTGCCGCGGCCGTCACCTGCGCCCGCGAGGCCGGCGCCCGCTACGTCGCCGGCGATATCGGCCCCATCGGCGCGCTGCTGCGCCCCCTGGGCACCCTCAGCTTTGACGAGGCCTACGACCTCTTTGTCGAGGAAGTGCGCGCCGGCGTCGCTGCGGGCGTCGACCTCTTTATTATCGAGACTATGACCGACCTGGCCGAGATCAAGGCGGCAGTCCTTGCCTGCCGCGAGAACTCCGACCTGCCCGTCTTTGCCACCATGACCTTCGAGGAAGACGGCCGTACCTTCCTGGGAACGAGCCCCGAGGTCGCCGCCATCACGCTCGACGCCATCGGCGCCGATGTCCTGGGCATCAACTGCAGTCAGGGCCCGGCCGAGCTCCAAGGACTCGCTGCGCGCATGCTCACCGTTACCGACAAGCCCATCATGGTGCAGGCCAACGCAGGACTGCCCCGCGTGGACGACGACGGCAACACCGTCTTTGATGTCAAGGCACCCGAGTACGCCGAGGCCGTCGCCGGCATGATCGAGGACGGCGTGAGCGTCGTAGGCGGCTGCTGCGGCACCACGCCGGCGCACATGGCGGCACTTCGCACCCTCATCGACAACCATACGCCCAGCCCGCGTCACCGCAAGCCCAGCATGTCGGTCACGAGCGCCCAGACCGTGGTTGACCTTCCCTGCGACGGCCACAAGATCGCTGTCATCGGCGAGCGCATCAACCCCACCGGCAAAAAGCGCCTGCAGCAGGCCCTGCGTGACGGCGACCTGGACTACGTGGTGAGCCAGGGCATCAGCCAGCAGGAACAGGGCGCCGACATCCTGGACGTTAACGTGGGCCTGCCCGAGATCGACGAGGTCAAGATCATCCAGCAGGCCACCGAGCAGCTCCAGGGTTCCACGCTGCTGCCGTTGCAGATCGACTCCACCGACCCCGCAGCCGTCGAGGCCGCCGTGCGCCGCTACGCCGGCAAGCCCATCATCAACTCGGTCAATGGCAAGCAGCAGATCATGGATGAGATCTTTCCGCTGGTCGCCCACTACGGCACCAACGTTGTCGGCCTTACGCTCGACGAAGGTGGCATCCCCGATACCGCCGAGGCCCGCTTTGCCATCGCCGAGCGCATCGTGACCGAGGCCGCCCGCTACGGCATCGGACCGGACCGCATCCTCATCGACTGCCTGGTCATGACCGCCTCGACCAACCAGCGCCAAGCCGAGCAGATCCTGCGTGCCATGTCTCTGTGCAAGGAGCGCCTGGGCGTCAAATGCGCGCTCGGCGTGTCGAACATCAGCTTTGGCCTGCCCGCTCGCCCGCTGCTGGGCTCGGTCTTTTTGGCCGCAGCTTTTGGCGCGGGCCTTGACGCCCCCATCATGAACCCGGGCTCCAAGCGCTTTATGGATACCGTCTACAGCTATCGCGTCCTGAGCGTTGAGGACGAGGGCTCGACCGGATACATCGAGCGCTACGCCGGCTGGACCGATCCGTACAAGATCGCCGCCAACCCGGCAGCGGCTCAGGCCGCATCGAATGATGCCGCGCCTGCCGCGGGCACCGCCGGCACCGACGGCAACGACGACCCGATTCGTCGCATGGTCGTCTCGGGCCGCAAAGGCGAGATCGCTGCCGAGACCGAGCGTCTGCTGGCAGACCACGACGCCATGGACCTCATCAACAATCACTTTATCCCCGCCCTCGACGAGGTGGGCGTCCTCTTTGACCAAGGCAAGTTCTTCTTGCCGCAGCTTATGGCCTCAGCCGAGGCCGCACGCGTGGGCTTCGACACCATCAAGCGCCTGATGCCCGCCGGCGAGATCGCCGACAAGGGCAAGATCTGCGTGGCCACCGTCAAGGGCGACATCCACGATATTGGCAAGAACATCGTCAAAATGCTGCTCGATAACTACGGCTACACCGTCTTTGACCTAGGCCGCGACGTCGACCCGCAAGAGGTGCTCAAGACCGTACAGGAGCGTGACATTAAGCTCGTCGGCCTCTCGGCGCTTATGACTACCACGGTCGTCGCCATGGAGGAGACCATCAAGCTGCTTCATGCCGAGGTGCCGGGCGTCAAGATCATCGTGGGCGGCGCCGTGCTCACCCCCGAATACGCCAAGCAGATCGGCGCGGACTACTACGCCAAGGACGCCGCCGAAAGCGCTCGTATCGCCGAAGAGGTCTTTGGGCAGTAACACAACGGAAACAACCGAGCACTAAAACGTGCCGCACGCGCCACTTGGCACGTGCGGCACGTTAGAATAGAAAAGACTATGCTCGTTTTGGCAGATAGGAGCGCAAGGATGGCGATCACGCCCGCAGAAATCGCGGAAACCCGCGGCATGGTTGAGGAGCAGAACCTCGACATCAGGACCATCACCATGGGTGTTTCTCTCATGGGTTGCGGTGACGAGAACCTCGACCGCATGTGCACGAAGATCTACGACCACGTGACGCACACGGCTGAGCATCTGGTCGAGACCGCCGAGAACCTCGAGCGCGAATACGGTATCCCCATCGTCAACAAGCGCGTTTCCGTCACCCCGGTGGCGCAGATCGCCGCGTGCTGCAAGGATGAGGACCTCACCCCTATCGCGCACGCCCTCGACCGCGCGGCAGAGACGCTCGGTATCGATTACCTGGGCGGCTTCTCCGCACTCGTCCAGAAGGGCATCGGCGACGCCGACCGCCGCGTCATCCAGTCCATCCCCCAGGCGCTCGCCACCACGAGCCGCGTCTGCTCCAGCGTCAACGTCGCCAGCCTGCGCGCTGGCATCAACATGGACGCCGTGCTGATGGCCGCGCAGACCATCATCGACGCCGCCAAGCTCACGGCCGACCAGGATTCCGTCGGCGCTTCCAAGTTTGTCTGCTTTGCCAACATGGTCGAGGACTCCCCGTTTATGGCGGGCGCCGTCCATGGCGGTGGCGAGGCCGACGCCGTCATCAACGTTGGTGTCTCGGGCCCCGGCGTTATGGCTGCTGCCTTGGAGACGCTCCCCGACTCCGCCTCGATGATGGAGGTTGCCGAAAAGATTAAGCAGACCGCCTTTAAGATCACCCGCGCCGGCGAGCTCATGAGCCGCGAGGCCGCCCATCGCCTGGGAGTCGAGAAGGGCATTGTCGACCTGTCGCTGGCTCCCACGCCTGCCATCGGCGACTCCGTTGCCCGCATCCTCGAGATCATCGGTGTGGGCACCTGCGGTGGCCCGGGCACGACCTGCGCGCTCGCTATGCTCAACGATGCCGTCAAGAAGGGCGGCGTCATGGCCAGTTCCAGCGTGGGCGGTCTCTCCGGCGCTTTCATCCCCGTGTCCGAGGACGCCGGCATGATCGCCGCCGTCGAAGCCGGCGCGCTTTCGCTCGAGAAGCTCGAGGCCATGACCTGCGTGTGCTCCGTTGGCCTGGACATGATCGCCATCCCCGGCGAAACCCCGGTCGAGACCATCGCCGGCATCATCGCCGACGAGATGGCCATCGGCGTCATCAACAACAAGACCACGGCCGTCCGCGTGATTCCTGCCATCGGCAAGGGCGTGGGCGACTGCGTCGAGTACGGCGGCCTGTTCGGCCGTGCGCCCATCATGCCGGTGAACCCCAACGCCGGCACCGTGCTTGCCCACCGTGGCGGACGCTTCCCGGCGCCGCTGAACTCGCTCAAGAACTAGCTGAGGGGTGCTGGCGAGGAGCCCCGGGGAGGGCAAATATATAAGGTCGCCTGCTCGGACAGTCCTGACTCGCACGGAGAGCGCATTAAGTGCTCTCCGGCTCGTGCGGAACTCGCGATCGACCTTATATATTTGCCCTCCCCGGGGCTCCCGCACAACGGGACCTCAGTTGGGCTCTATCCCGGTTGCAGTTGCTTCGCTCCTGCACCACTTGGCTGGTGCGGCGGTTTGGCGTTGGAACGGTTCTTTTTCTGATATATGCTTGTTGCGGCTCTTCTTTTGGGAGGGGCCGCTTTTTTGTTGTGAGGGGGATGGCCCGTGGCTGATGGTGTAATTCAATCTGAGCTGCTTGCTGCGGATTGGAACGGCGAATGGATGCGTCTGCAAGCTGATCGGCGGCGGGCTGATGATTCTTTTGAATGGGATAAGCGGGCTCGGCATTTTCGGCCGTTGGAGACTGCCCCGTATGCCCGGGACTTTATGAAGCTGTTGGCGTTAAAGCCTGGTGAATCCGTGCTGGATATGGGGTGCGGGGCTGGGTCGATCGCTATTCCGCTTGCTCAGGCTGGGCATCCTGTGATTGCTGCTGACTTTTCCCCTGCTATGTTGGGCACGCTTGATGCTGGTATTGAGTACTATGGGCTCGAGGATCTCATTACGCCGCTTGAGCTTGCTTGGGATGATGATTGGGATTTGGTTGGACCGGTCGCAAAAACGGTGGATGCTGCCTTCGCCAGTCGGTCGGTTACGACGACCAATCTAAAAGGTGCGCTTGCCAAGCTCGACCGTACGGCTCGTCACCGTTGTGCTGTCACGATGGTCGCTAACTCCAGCCCGCGCTATGATCTGCACTTGATGAACGCTATCGGCGCCTCGGTTACCTGCAGTAATGGCTTTGTGTACGCCTTCAACATCCTCATTCAGATGGGTGCCCTGCCGCAGATCACGTACTTTGAATCACCGCGTCGCGATACCTTCGACAGCCTTGAAGCGGGCGTGGCGGACTTTTCCCGCATGCTTGAGCATGGCAACGAGGATAAGGTCGACCGTCTGCGCGACTACATCGCTCAACACATGATCGAGAATCCCCATGCCGGCGAGCCGGGCTCCAAGGGCGTGCCGCAGGGGCGCTATATGCTCGACCATATCCGTAAGGTTCGCTGGGCGTTTATTGCATGGGAACCGGTCTCTGAATCCCGCTCGTAGCCCGTTCACAGCCTGCGCTGCCCATCACCTCGACATCCGCATTCTTTTTGAACTGGGCAAACACGCTCCACACCGCGCCGTTCCTGCGCTATCGTGGGACAGCTCACGTAGATTAAGGCCCCGTCGCGGGGCGCCCCATACATAGAAAGCGAGAACCCATGGCACTGACAGGAGCCCAGGTCAAGCAGCTTCGCAGCATGGCCCATCACCTCAACCCCGCCATCATCATCGGCAAGTCCGATGTCAACGAGGGCACCGTCGAGCAGACAGTCGCCTACCTGGAGAAGCACGAGCTCGTTAAGTGCTCCGTGCTCGATGGCTCCAGTCTTTCCGCCCGCGAGGCCGCCGAAGAGCTCGCCGAGCGTTGCCACGCCGAGGTCGTCCAGGTCATCGGCCGCAAGTTCTCGCTGTATCGCGAATCCTCGCGCAAGGACATCGAGAAGATCAAGCTCGTCTAAAAGCCAATGATCGGCGAGCCAACACATAGCAAGCTTACGGGTGCCCGAGTACTTCGGGCACCCGTTTTTTATCGCTCGACCAGCACGCGGTTGAGCCGCCCCTCCACCAAGCGCTCGTATAGACGCCGCGTCTCGGGCTCGGGCACGCCATTGACCTGTTCCCTCAGGTGGTGCATATGCCCGCTGTACAGCTCGACGATATCGCGCCGCCGCCCCGCCGCACTGTAGACGCGCATGGCGCAGCGCACCATATCCTCACGCGCCGTTTCCTGTCGAAGCCCCGACTCCGCCAGCCAAATCGCCGACTGCAGATCGTTTTCTTCTAGAGCGGCATTTGCTCCCTTAATCATGCAATCGATGTACTTTGACTGCATAATGCGTCGCATACGCAAAAAGTAGGTGGGATTACAGCCATTGGGAACATACAGCGGTCCGGCATAAAGCTGCTCGATCTTAAGGCACAGCTCAACTAAATGGGGCCCGCGCGCACCCGTGCGATTTCCCAAAACCTCGCGGCTTATCTGGTCAAACAGCCGCACATCGGTCTTGACGTAGTCGCCGTTGAGTCCAATGCATTCATTTTGGATGAGCACACACGACTTGCCATCCGGCGTCGGCCCCAAAGCCGACCGCAAGCGCGATATCGTCGAGTACAGGTTGTTGCGGGCGCTATTGAACTCGGCATGGGGCCACAGCTCCATGGCCAGCGTCTCACGATCGACGAGTGCATCCATGCCCAGCGCAAGCCGCTCGGCAAGTGTCGCCGCCTTCTTGCGGCGCCACATTTTGTCCGTGATGGGAAACCCGTCGCGTTCGGCGCGAAACGCGCCAAACATGCGAATCTCGATATGGTCGATGGTATCAACGGTTTCAACCTCGCCGGCCTGGAACAGGCGCTCGCCCTCCCCTTCCAGATCGTCGCGCAGCGAATACCGCGATAGCTCGCGCACAGGAAGCTTCTTGCGAATCCTGGTCGCCGGCTCGCCTAAACAATGCATGGCAAGGCGCGCAAAGAGCCGATACGACGGTTCCAGAATCCCCGCACGATTCATGGACATCCAGGCCGCAAGGTCGCTGTCTCGGCCCGCACAGGCCAAATGCAGCGCCACCATCCAGGCCTCCGCTCCACCAACCTGCGTCTGGCTTATATCGAGCAACTCCGCTTCCTCGCGCACCGAAATCATCGAGGTGTTACGCAGATACGCCGCGCGCTCCAGCAGCAATGCGTTATCGCGCATGTAGGCAATCGACTCCTCGGCAAGTTTGAGCACTTGAACCGCACGGAACTTTGCATTAACCGGCCGTCCCTCTGCCAGCGACTGCCAGCCTTCTAGCAACAGGCCAAACAGCTGAATCTGGTTGTCGCGCATGCGCACGGCAAAACGATCGAGCTCGTTGAACGCCGCATCGTCGGTTACCGGCAAACCAGAAAGGAGCCGCCGTGCCGCCAACACCATGCGCACCCAGATAGCCATCGCCTTAAGCCCACGTACGTTGAGCGCCTCCCGCACCACCGTCATCTCGTCGTCGCGCTCGTCGGTTCCCGCAAACGACCCGTCAAAGATCTCCACCAGCATGCTATCGGCCCGCACAACAATCCCCGCGATATCGAGCTCGCAGTCGTAGGCCTTGCTCGTTTTGAGCTGCTGTAGAACGCCGCCGTCATCTCCCCGCTCTGTCAGACAGCGCTTGACCTCGATATGCGCAGACAACATATCGAGTACGATATGGGATGTCTCGATTTCTGGCACGGCCAGGTTCATAGGAAGCCCAAGCCCGTTGTCCCCATAGCAAACAGCCGTCAGTGTCTGGGCCACCCTCCATGAAACAGGATCTATTTCGCAGGCCGCCCGTTCGCCCCCGCGCTCGATGACCGATGCCATATAGCGAGCGAGCTTTGTATTGGACACGCTGACCGCTGCCAGATATACGCCAAGTGCCTCGGCAGGCGTTGGCTCTGGAGCCGGATCGCCGGCATCGATCGCGCCCAGCGCTGCTCGGCAGATATCGGCCCCGTGCCCCGTCAGAGCCAAATCGACCCCATACTGCCCAGCAAGTTCAAGGACCGCTTCACGGTCCAAAAAGGCGTCCGCCAGGCCCATCGCCGCATCGCATCGGCCCGCCTTAAGCAAAATCCGGACCGCCCTCGGAACAAGTTCGGGGCGAACCTCGGCCACCAACTTACGCAAACGCAAGCGTCCGTTATCCTCCGTGCCCAGACACGTAAAACTCCGCTCGCCGGGGTCCAAGCCAAAGATCGGGTAGTCGCGTACAAAGTAGGACTGGTCGACCATCGACAGTCTCACCCCACAAGCCTCGAGTTCTGCGATATTGCCCTCGCCCACCAAAATCATGAGACATGCCACGCAAAACAGCGCATTATTGTCGAGCGAAGCCAGATCGACAAGTGCCGCGCCATATACGTTGACAATCTCGTTTTCGAGCAGACCGGCTACGTCGCCTTGGCCATACAGGCCCGTCTGCAATGCCGAAACGAGCTCGGGCACGCCCTGCGTGAGCTGATAAAAGTCGAGCGATGTGCTGATCGAAAACGCCGATGCCCACGCCGAATACTCATAGGCATGCACCTTGAGCATCTGCGCATTGATCTTAACCGAATCGCCCAGCCCATGAATCAGCTGACGATTTGAAGGACGGCAGGAGATAAAGACCCCTACCCCCATAGCGCGCAGGCCGCGAATCCTGTCGATGAGGTCTTCGGTATCGTGCTGATCGAGGTTTGGCACATTATCAATCGCGATAAGGGAGTGCGGTTTGTCTTTGAGTTCTTCGGTAACCACCTCGAGCTGCATAAACACCTCGCGCCCAATGGCGCGATCGGCCTCGATAATCCGCACGGGGCCTCGCGTCGGGTCGCATTTAACCTCATGGGTGTACTGCAGCAGCACCGAGGTCTTCCCAAACCCGTCGGGCGCATAAAGAACCACGATGCCGGCCTTTCGGCCCTTGGCGATAAGCTCATTCATCAAGCGTTCGCGTCGCACCATATAGCCTCCGCCCAGCGGCATCAGCTCGAGGTCGTCTATACTGCTCAAATCGTTTACCATGCCCACTCCTCAACTCGACCGTATGGACACTGTAACCGCAAGACCATACAAGCCGCGCTATGAATAGAGCGACCTTGTGTTTGAGGTTGTCTTTTGGTACGCAAGCGGCAAGTTTTTGTACAGCGAGGTCCGATTGTTATTAATCCCCCGACTAATCGGTCTTTAAGCAGGTAAATGGCTTGTCAGCTTGTCCCATCTAAGCGGCAGTGTAACGCAAATGAACAAGGTTCAGCTATGTCATTCAACTCGCCTAGCACCCGCTACCGTCTACGACCTTTTAGTGGCATTTTTGCATAGAATCTGATATGGAATGAATCAAGCTCTTGGACATCCGGCATTCGGCAAGCTTGCGGCAAGCTTTTGGTCAAGTGGACGGAAAAGGATAGCAAAAAGGCCCCCGCAAAGCGGAGGCCTTAGGCAAGGCTATGTCGAGGTGCAGGATTCGCGCTACTCGCAGAGCGAAAGGGCGGCCTCGTCGGCAACGACAACGCAGTTGGTGTGCAGCTGCAGGATCGAAGCCGGGCACGCGGGCGTAACCGGACCATAGCACATGTCATGCACGGCCTGAGCCTTGGCCTCGCCGTTGGCGACGACCAGGATCATGCGGGCATACATGATGGTCTGGGTACCCATGGTGTAGGCCTGACGGGGAACATCGTCGATGCTGTCGAACAGGCGGCTGTTGGCCTGAATGGTGCTCTCGGTGAGGTCGACACAGTGCGTGCCCTTGGAGAAGTGGTCATCGGGCTCGTTGAAACCGATGTGGCCGTTGTTGCCAATGCCGAGCAGCTGCAGATCCGGGTAACCGGCGGCGGCGACGATCTTGTCGTACTCAGAGCAGGCAGCGGCGGCGTCGGGGTTGGAACCATCGGGCACATGCGTGTTGTTCAGGTCGATGTTGATGTGATCGAAGAAGTTCTCACGCATAAAGTAGTGATAGCTCTGGGGATCGTCGTGCGAAAGACCGCGATACTCGTCCAGGTTGTAGGTGCTGACCTCGGCAAAGTCGACGTCGCCCTTCTCGTACCAAGCAGCGAGCTGCTTGTAGGCACCGATCGGGGTGGAGCCGGTGGCAAGGCCCAGCACACAGTCGGGCTTGAGGATAACCTGGGCCGAGATGATATTAGCGGCCTTGCGGCTCATGTCCTCGTAGTCTTTAGCTTTAATGATCTTCATTACGCGTCCTTTCTCGTACAAGAGAGGCAAGGCTCCCCTTACAAGCACTTGCCCGCGGCCCGCGTCGGCCGCAACCAACGTGTGCGGCCACCAGGGCGAGGTCGCGTAATGTATGTGTCTCGTGTCTAGCCGCGTCGAGGCCCCTGCCCGTCCACGGTGACCCAAAGCTGTTTAGCTTCGGACAAATCCCATCTTGCCACGGAGGGCGTCCTCTTTCAAGGGCGCCCTCCGTAAACGTGTTTGAATTGTAGGCTAATGGCCACGTGCACTTGCTAGCGCTCGCGAGCAACGATGAGCTGGTCCATCTCCTCGACATGCTCACCAACGGAACCCTTGATGCTCGAGAACTCAACTGAGTTGCACACCAAGATGGGAACCGTCACATCGTAGCCCTCGGCAGCAATTGCCTTGCGATCGAACTCAATGAGCACATCGCCCTTATGGACGACATCGCCCACCTGTGCATGCACGCTAAAATGCTTGCCCTCAAGCTGAACAGTGTCCAAACCAACGTGGATGAGCACGTCTAGGCCATCGACCGTGTTGAGCGCAACGGCGTGTCCCGTGGGAAAAATAGCCTCGACCTTCGCGTCAGCCGGCGCAATCACGCGCGTACCCGTAGGCCGAATCGCCACGCCCTGGCCCAAAAGGCCGGTGGCAAATGTCTGGTCATTGACCTCGGACAACGGAATGACGTCGCCCGAGATGGGAGCATCCAGCGTAAGGACTCGACCACGCATACCAAAAGACCTTAGGACTTTAGTGAACATGATCCCCCTCGGACATACCAATCAAGCAAAATAGCTTTAACAGTTTACCACTTGGCACCCGTTTTTGACCATTAGGGAAGTTCGCGCTTGACAACCTCGACGATGTCGTCGACAACACGTTGCGTCAGCTCGTGCGTCTCGGCCTCGGCCATAACACGGACCAGCGGCTCGGTACCGCTCGGGCGCACCAAGATGCGGCCACGGCCGTCAAGCTCCTTCTCGGCAGCAGCGACGGCATCCCAGATGGGCTGGCAATCGTCCAAACCAGCCTTGTTGTCGGAATGCACGTTGACGAGTACCTGCGGGTACTTCTTCATGATGCCGGCAAGATCGGTGAGGGTACGACCGGTGCGCTTGAGCACGGCCAGCAGCTGCAGAGCCGTCACCAGGCCGTCACCGGTGGTGTTGTGCTCCAGGAAGATGATGTGGCCGGACTGCTCGCCGCCGATGACGGCGCCGTCCGCGAGCATGCGCTCCAGAACGTAGCGATCGCCCACGGCGGTCTGAACCATTTCGAAGCCCTGCTCCTTCATAGCGATGGAGAAGCCCAGGTTGCACATGACGGTCGAAACGATCTCGGAGTTGGCGAGCTTGCCGCGAGCAGCCAGGTCAGAACCGCAGATAGCCAGGATGTAGTCACCGTCGATCTCATTGCCCTCGCTGTCCACGAACAGTACGCGGTCGGCATCGCCGTCGTGGGCCAGGCCGATGTCAGCATGGGTGCGCAGCACGAGCTCACGCAGGGGCTCGAGGTGCGTAGAGCCGCACTCGACATTGATGTCGGTGCCGCAGTAATCGGTGTTGATGGCATGGACCGTGGCACCCAGGCGCTGCAGCGCGGCGGGCGTAGTCTGGCAGGAAGCACCGTGACCGCAGTCGACGGCAACGACCAGGCCGTCGAGCCTCAGGCCATCAAGCGTATCGATGGCGTGGTCGACGTATGCCTTGCGAGCGTCCTTCATCTTGATGATGTGGCCCACGCCGGCACCGGTCGGCAGCGTGTCGGCAGCCATGGCCTCCTCGGACATGACCCAGGCGCTGATCTCTTCCTCGACCGCATCGGGAAGCTTCATGCCCTTGCGGCTAAAGAACTTGATGCCGTTGAACTCCGGCGGATTGTGCGAAGCGGAGATGACGATGCCGCCATCGAGCTCGTTCTGAACAGTGAGCAGCGCCACGGCGGGCGTGGGGATGACGCCGCAGCAATGCGGGCGGCCGCCCTCGGCCATGATGCCGGCGGTCAGAGCGCTCTCGAGCATGGTACCCGAAAGACGCGTGTCGCGGCCGACGCAGATATCCGGACCAAGGAACTTGGTCGCCGCGCGGCCCAGGCGAAACGCGAGGTCGCACGAGAGGTCGGCATTGGCGACGCCACGGACGCCGTCGGTACCGAAGATGTTCTGGGGCATAGGATCGCTCCTTCCCTAGCAGGCGATATGCAACCGCCCACCCTAGTCGAAAAAGAAAAGCGGGACCCGCCGAGGAATCGGCAGGCCCCGCTTGTACATTGTATCTCGTAAGGAGATAAAACCTTAGCGCTTGGAGAACTGGGGAGCGCGGCGGGC
>CDZT01010466.1_pt1 | contig 15122 bp, 14 predicted proteins | sample 557531 | NCBI WGS metagenome assembly CDZT01 (sample SAMEA3182066, study PRJEB8094) | gut metagenome | biome: human; feature: gut; material: Stool; isolation source: human stools | place: Canada | collected 2013-03-05
GTGGAGTCCACGCCGGTGTCGATGCCGTCCAACAGGGAGATATACCGCACCCGGTGTTCCGGGAAATATCGCTCCATATAATGGCCGGTCATAATGTAGTCCCGGCCCAGACGGGAGAGGTCCTTGGTGATGACCATGTTGACCTTCTTGGCCTCAATATCCGCGATCATCCGCTGGAAGGCCGGCCGGTCGAAGCTGGTTCCGCTCCAGCCATCGTCTATATAGGTGTCATAGACGCTCAGCCGGTGCTGCTGCACAAACTCCCGCAGCAGGGATTCCTGGTTCTGGACGCTCTGGGATGGTCCTTCGCTCTCATCCTCCTTTGATAGTCTGATGTATAAAGCCGCATGGTAATCCATGGGATTGCTTATCTCTAAGTACATGCTATACCTCCTGAGATAAGCGGCCATTCATCATATATATGATAATATTTCGCGGCCATATCGTCAAATTTTCACCATATTTCGGAGATTTCTCTCTATAAAAAGCCTTAGGGACTGTCTTACCAGCTCCGGCAGCTTTTCTCCTTCTTCTGTGAAAAAGCAATGGACAACCAGTACCCGTCCATCCTTTTTCACGGGCATTCCCCCCTTTCTGAAATAGTAAAGAATATGCGGCAATTCATGCGCACTTGCTCGTCTACATATAGAAAAGCCGTGTCGGGATAACGACACGGTTCAACAATAATTGACAAAGTTTTCCTCCCTTCTTACAATAAAGGTGAGTTGGGAGGTGTTGAAATGCATCCGGGATTAAATAAGTATATGATGCAGCTGCGCATGGAATCTAAAGAGAAGGAAAATCAGGGCAAGCCGCCGATCACCTCTCCCGATGTGGTTCAAACAGCTGATTTTGTGTTTTCTCGAATTCCACATCAAGAGGGTGACAGCGGCCGGCTTTTACTGGCCAAACAAAAAGCTGACCGGAACAATCGGTATCTCGTGAAACACGCTTATACAGATTGTGCCTGCAACGAGTTCATCTATACCAAATTGGCTCAGGCGATGGGATACTGTATGCCGGACGCGGTCTTATTCCAGCTCTCTCCAGGGGAAAAGCGGCCTTATTTCAAAACGGAGTATATTATAGGGGAACGATACTTGACCGTGACCGATCCAGCGCCTACTTATAAAAAAGTACGGGAGCAAGCCAAAAATTGGGAACACTATTTTGCCTTCTATGGCTTGTACAGCCTTACAGGCGAGGGGGATGGCGTTGAGATCTTGCTCGCTGATGACGATAGAATCTATCGTGTAGACACGACCGATGCTTTTCCTATCAGCAATTTCCAGCTTGACGCAGCCGGCATTCACCAAACCATCCGTGGTCTGAACCCGCAGCAAGTTATGAAAGAAAACCTGCTTTCCAGCGATCTGTCACATGTTCTCGATTCTTCTTGGTGCGATGTTCATCTGGCAAGGTGCCTGAAAATTTGTCCAGATAGTCTGCCTTATTTCTTAGGCCCTTTCGCCCGTATTCAGGAGATTGGTGACGACTACATTGATGATTTTCTGAACACGCTTTGTTATTTCTACCCGGATTTTATTGGCGACTATTTTAAACGCTATATTTCCGCTCTGCAAAAGCAGTGCGCGGAGTATTGGAAAGAAAAACGGTGAGGGGACATCCCTCACCGTTTTAACGTACCAGATCATGCTCCAACTGTTTGATTGAACAGACCTGAAAGGGCCATTGAGGTTCGTTCCAACGACTCCCGCGATATAACCGGCTGCGGTTCATTACCAGGACTTGCTCAAATACACCGGCATGATAATCATTCAGAAGTCGTGTCAATCCGGGACGATTCAAGTCCTGTCCGGGAAAACCGTCATCCTCATAATATCCTGTAATTGGAAGTCCCTTTTCCGCAGCATAACGTTCAAGCTTCCGCTTTTGCATCTCCAACGCGTCCCGCCGCATTTCAGAATTTCCGCCCTTGTCCACACGGCAATAAACTGCTGTACGTTTCCCTTGCATAAAATTCACCTCTTTTCTATTGTCCCACGAGGCCGATGCAAAATTTGGCGTAAAAAATCACCGCATTTCAATCAGTCCATCTAAGAACTGCTCAAAACTCGGTGTTAACTGGATATTCAATTCATACCCCTGCCGAACCTCCACCCGGCGGACCAAAATGGACAAGAGCATTTTCTTTTCCTCCATGGTTCCACTGGTAAAGATCTGGTTCAGCCCACAGTATTTGAGCTGTTTGATCTGGATCTCCAGGCGGAGCTGCTCCGCATTTTGGAGCTTGGCCTCCAGTTCAAAAAGCCGTTCTGTTTTTTCCTGAACGGCGCGCTCTGTTTCCTCTAAAACGGAGCGCAGCAGCGCCAACGGAAACAGGCTTTCACCACGGAGCGCCTTGGCGATCTCGTTCCGGAGGGTTTCGTAATCCCGCTGCTTCTCTGCCAAAGCATTTTGGGCCTGTTCGTATTCCTTTTTCCGCTCTCTGAGCGCTATTTGATACTTGTATTCCAGGATCGTTTCCACAGGCAGGGCCTCCAGTTGTTCCAGCAGGGCGGATATGGCTATTTCAAACGTTTCCTCGATTCGTTCGGCCCGATAGGTCCGCGGCCCATCACATTCCACTGGAACGCCATCCACGCTGGCATTGCAGCGATAGATCCTGCGGTCCTGCTGATAAAGGGTACCGTCCTTTCTGCGGTATTGTTTTCTGCTGGTGGTACCATTGACCCGCGCGCCGCAATGGGCACAATAGAGAAATCCGCTCAAAAGAGACTTTCCTCTCGTCTGCATCGGTATAGTTCTCATATTTTCTGATACTCCTTTTCTGCGATTTGCTCGAATCTCCTGCACACTGGAAAACGTATCATCGTCCACGATCTGAAGTTCTGGAAGCTGTTGGGACTCCGCATCACCTTTTTGCAGAATTCCCAAATATATACGGTTAGACAGGATGCGGCCAATGGTAGACTGATTCCATCGCTTTCCTTTGCGTGTCGTATAACCGCAATCATTCAAATAATTGGCAATACGCAGCGGCCCAAGGCCTTCGCGCATTGCTTTTTCAAACATCAGTCGTACGACTTCTGCCTCATCTTTACATATGCGCAGATCGTTCATGGGCTGATTTTTCTTGTTGAGCCGTTCTCCCCGGACCAGTTCATACCCATATGGACATTGCCCGCCTGTAAAAAAGCCATCTTCGGTCAGCTGGCGGATACGTGTCCGGACCCGCTCGGAGGTTTTTGCACTCTCGCCAGCAGCCTGCCAGTAGCGGATATAGTTGGTGAGCTTGTCAACATGGTTGTCAAAACGCTGCTCCCCTTCACAGACGCTCCAGACAGCAATGCCGTTCCGTGTCAGCCATTCCACAACAAACGGCGTCTCATCGTCCCGCCTTCCGATCCGGTCAAACATATAGACCAGAAGGATATCAAATTTTCCGGCGAGGGCAGCCTCCCGGATCTCCAGAATGGCGTCCCGCTGCTGCATGGTCAGCTTATAGCCAGAAATCCCTTTTTCGGAAAGTTCCTTTTCGATCTCCCAACCTCTCTCTTGGGCAAATGTGCGGCAGGCAATGCGCTGCATAGGGATATCGTTTTTCTCTACCTGTCCCCGGTCTGATACGCGGTAAAGACAGTAAACTCGGTTCATGGCCGTACTCCTTTCAGATTGATATCCTCATTCTAAAGGCGAAGCGGCCGGCTGAATAGAGGATGGTTTCTGTTCGGACAGGGCAGAAAATACATAGTGCCAAATGCTGATTTCCGGTACATCGCTTTCAAAAGTCAGTTTTACGCGGGAATCATTGATGTCTAGGGTGAGTTCATGCTTTTGAATATCATACTGCATCCAGATAACCTCCTAATGAATTTTGAATTTGATATAGAAAAACCGCCCTTTCGGACGGTTGAATTTTCGTATTGAATTCGCGTCTGCCTTGGGTGCGAACGCAATGGGCGCGCAGACGAGTGACGCCTCTAATCAAAAGTATAGTGTCTGATTTTCATTTTGGGGGTGTAGCCCATTTGGGCTGCCGAATGAATGGCACCCCCAATTACTTCTTAGCAATTCTTTGCCATGTTGATTGATGAAATGAGCGATGTATGATACAATAAGACAATCATTTACAGCAGTGAGGTCTTGCATGAAGAACAAAAAGCCTCCTTTTGAAATCACAAACCAGATCATTGACTATGTGGCGGAGATCGCCGAGCTGATAGGCCGTTTGAATGCAGCCCATCTTCTTTCAACAAACCCTACCCTGCGCCGCGCCAACCGCATCCGCACCATCCATGGTTCCTTGGCTATCGAGCAAAATACCCTTTCTTTGGAGCAGGTAACTGCTGTGCTGAATGGTAAGCATGTCCTGGCTCCACCTAAGGATATTGCCGAAGTCAAAAATGCCTATGAGATTTATGAGCGGTTGGATGAACTTGATCCCTATTCGGTGGACGATCTGCTGACCGCTCATGGCATCATGACACGGGGTTTGGTGGAGGAGTCCGGCATGTTCCGCACCCGGCCTGTGGGTGTGGTGGATAGCGAGGGGCATGTCCTGCACTTTGGAACATTGCCCCAGTATGTCCCGGATTTGGTCATGGAACTGCTGGACTGGGTAAAAACCAGCGAGGTACACATGCTCATCCGCAGTTGTGTATTCCACTATGAGTTTGAACTGATTCACCCCTTCGCCGATGGAAATGGACGTGTGGGCCGCCTGTGGCATACGCTGTTGCTTTCCAAATGGAGTCCAGCTTTTGCCTGGCTCCCGGTTGAGTCCATCATCCATGACCGTCAGCAGGAGTATTATGACGCCATCAATGCCTCCAACGACGCGGGAGAGTCCACAGTATTTATTGAGTTCATGCTCTCAGCTATCAAGACATCGCTCATAGAGGCCATCAACTTGAGTGATGAAATGAGCGATGAAAAGTTGGATAAGGCCACACTCCGCTGGAACAAGATTCAGGAGTACCTGAAAACCCACGACTATATCATGAATGCCGATGTGCGGGAACTGTGCGGGGTGTCGGCGGCTACAGCAAATCGGATTCTTACGAACTTAGCAACCAAAAATAAAATCAAGAAATACCATGAAAACGGGCATTGGATCTATAGAATAGATTAGAAAAACCGTTATTTACCAAGAAAGGAGATTAATATGAAAATTCCTGTTGATATCCAAATTGATTTTCTTTGGGGTGAACAACATTTCAAGAAAGATGATTGGGGACCAATCACCTATATTGTAGGTGCTAATGGAACTGGTAAAAGCATATTTGCCGAGAAATTAAAACAACAACTTGGGCAAAATGGGCTTAAAGTGAGATATTTTGGCGCAGATCGTATTGCCAATTTGGCGGGTAAGTGGGATGCAATGGGTGGACAATTTGCTTATGACAAATTGAGTAAGGGCCTCGATATCGATAGTTTTGATACATATAAAGTAAAAGCAGAGCAACTTGGACAAAGCGTTGATGCTCTAATTGAACTCAAAGACAAACTTGACCTTCAAATTAAAGTTGAAAGTATACTGTCTGATATTTTCAAAAAAGAACTCATATTTCATGAAAATGCAGGATTTCTTAATGTTTTAGTTTCCGATAAAAAAACGGATACACCTTATGACCTAAAAAAGAGCGAAAGCCACGGCCTTAAAGAAATCATCACTCTATTAACTTTTATCTATAACGATAACTATAATTGCATTATACTTGATGAACCCGAACTTAATCTTCATCCCCAATTTCAACAATTTATTTTGCAGGAAATAAAAAAGAATGCTGGAGATATTAAAAGTGGGAAGAAGATTTTTATCATTTTAACTCATTCCCCATATATGCTGGATATCAACAACTCCGATGATTTGTTGAATTATATTGTGTTTCACAAAGAGGTAATACCTTCTTACATTTCTAGTTATGAATTTGATACATATCAATTAGAACGTCTTAATCGTCTTTTAATGCGAATTAACACAAATCATAAAACTTTATTTTTTGCATCTTCTCCGGTATTTGTAGAAGGTTACATTGATCAACAATTATTAAACCTTATTGAGTATAAGCGTGATATTCCTTTAGGGGCAGAGGGAGTATCCATTATTGATGTCGGTGGCAAAGATGAAGTAGACATCATGTTTACTTTATGCCAGAAATTAGGAATCTCTGCAAAAGCTATTGTTGACCTTGATGCTTTATTCGAAGGGAAAATACGACAAACAATTGCAAACCTTCCTGAGTCTAGCAAATATCTTGCTGAACAAGGACAGAAAGAACTCATGGCTATTATCGGAGAGTTGCAGACATTATCGGGCGAAATTGCTGATTTCCTTATAACTTTTGACCTTTCATCTTTGAATAATCCCTCTTCTGAATTTTCCGATTTTCTTGCCACTCTCAAGAAAGTTCATGGAGAACATGCATTAAAAATCAAAAGAAGGTTAACTTTTCTCGCGGTTCAAAGAATATCAGATGAAATCTCCCAATATATTAATGACGCTTATAGAATTAAACTTTCACGAGCAAAAGCTTTGGCAACATATGCTATTAACTGCTTTGAATTATCCAATGTCTATGTTCTAGCAAAAGGGGAAATTGAGAACTATTATTCTACTTATCTTGGAAATCAATATGTAATTGCCGATAGCAATAAAGCAGATTACTTTTTAGCGGAATACGACTGTATAAGTGCGCTCCCTCAAGAACAATTATTGGCAAAATATCCAGACCTTGTTGAATTGCTCGATAAACTATGCCCTATAACAACTGTTGATATTAAGCGCATGGTAGCAATTAAACTTAGCGATTGGATACATGCTGTACAAAGTTTGTTCCGCATAAATAATTCTATTACAAAGGAAACTATTGAAACACATCCTAAAACCCAATGGAACGCATATAAACGAATTATTGATCTTATTGATTTTGTCTCTGATCAGAAGACAAACACTTTCGTTTGTAGATTTCAAATAAAGTCACGATTGCTTAAAGATTGTGATACTATCTATGAGTTTACACAGGATACCGTTCCTGCGCGGTTTTTATTATAACAATGAACAGCCGCTTATCTTCCTAAATTTTTTGTCGTTTACAATAAGCGCGAAGCTACCCAAGTCACGCACGAAGCCCGGAAAACCTTGCTCCACAAGGCTTTCCGGGCTTCGCTTACATTAGCGGCGGCGGGATACATAGGACCGGGAAATCCCGAAGGAGGCGGCAATTTCCCTCTGGGTCAGGGGGATGGTGCCGCCCAGCCCGTACCGCAGGCGAATGATCTCCGCCTCCCGGGTGGTCAGACGCTCCCGGATGATCTGGTGGAGCCGGAGCGCGCTGTCCCGGTCGTGGATATCGTCCAGCATGGTGTCATCCACGCCCACCACATCCATCAGCTGGAGGGCATTGCCCTCCTTGTCTGTCTCAATGGAATCCGACAGAGAGACTTCTCCCTGGAGCTTTTTCTGGCTGCGGAAGTACATGAGAATTTCGTTTTCAATGCAGCGGGCGGCGTAGGTGGCCAGGCGGGCGCCCTTCTCCGGGTCGAAGCTGGAGATGCCCTTGATGAGGCCGATGGTGCCGATGGAGATCAGGTCCTCCTGATCGGCGCTCTGGGTATAGTATTTCTTGATGATGTGGGCCACCAGGCGCAGGTTCCGCTCGATGAGTACATCCCGGGCCTCCTGATCTCCCTGGGCGTAGCGGCGGAGATATTCCCGCTCCTCTGCGGCGGACAGCGGCTTTGGAAACGACCCGCCGCCGGACAGGCGGAGTGAGAAGAGCAGCGTGTTGGCGAAGAGCAGCAGTGCGGCAGACAACATAGAATCCCTCCCTGTACCATCATTCCTATGCCGGGCAGGGAAGTCCCCATGCGGAAAGCCCTTTGACGGGGCGGCGGGCTGTGGTATACTGGTCTCATCGGACAGAGGAGGGACGGTATGGGCTATCTGGTCTACATCCTGCGCTGCGGGGACGGCACACTGTACACAGGCTGCACCAACGACCTGCCCCGTCGCCTCCAGGCCCACCAAAGCGGGCGGGGCGCCAAGTACACCCGCAGCCGCCTGCCGGTGGAGCTGGTCTACCAGGAGGCGGTGCCGGACCGGTCTGCGGCCCTGCGGCGGGAGGCCGCCATCAAACGGCTGGATCGCAGGCGGAAGCTGGCCCTGATCGCGGCCTTCCGACCGGGGACGGCGGAAAAATGAACAGAACGTAAAATGCGGGAAAAATGCTGACAACCCCTACACATCAGGGAGAAAACGTGCTATCATATATAAGTTGAATTATGCGTTTTTCGGCGGGGGCAGCCCACCGGCAGAGAGGAGGAGGCCATGAGACAGCGAATACAGCGGATGCTGACGGCAGCGGTCGGCCTGCTTCTGCTTCTGTCCGCCAGCGGCTGCGGATTTTCCTTTTCCCCCACGGACCTGTACAGCCTGCCGCAGCTGCCGGAGGAGTACACGGAGCTGAACAGCTCACTCAACCAGCTGCTGGAGAGCGGGGCGGAGTACGCGGCCCCCGTCTCCGGCAGCAACATCCAGCCCGTGCAGCTGGAGGATCTGGACGGAGACGGCGAGGAGGAGGCGCTGGCCTTCTTCCGCAACTCTGCGGATGAGAAGCCCCTGAAGATCTATATCTTTACCGCCGGAAAGCAGGGATATGAGCAGGCTGCCGTCATTGAGGGCACCGGCACCAGCATTTACAGCATTGCCTACGAGGATCTGGACCAGGACGGCCGGAAGGAGCTGCTGGTGGGCTGGCGGGTCAATACGGACCTCCTGGCCCTCTCCGTCTACACCCTGCGGTCCGGGGAGCCGGAGGAGCTGGTGCAGGGCACCAGCTATGTGAAATATGCGGTCAACGATCTGAATCAGGATGGCCTGTGGGAGCTGGTGGTGCTCCGGGCCGATGAGGAGGGCAACGGCATTGCGGATTACTACTGCTGGCAGGAGGAAGAGTTCCAGCTGCGAACCTCCGCACGGATCACCAGCACCATGGCGGAGCTGAGCCAGCAGGGGCGTGTGAAGAGCGGTGTCCTACAGGACGGTACGCCGGCCCTGTTCGTCACGGGGGTGGAGGAGTCGGCCTGGATGGTCACTGACATCCTGACCGTGAAAAATGGAGAACTGGTGAACATCCTGCTGTCCGACGTGACGGGGGTGTCTTCGGAGATCGCGCCCTTCAGTTCCCTGTACCCGGAGGATATCAACGGCGACGGTATCACAGAGGTCCCCCATCCCGAGCCGATCCCGGCCTGGGGAAACGTGGGTGAGGACCCCTGCCGGCGGATCGACTGGTATACCTATACCAGCGACGGCACCAAAGCGGCTGTGGTGAGCACCTACCACAGTGTGGAGGACGGCTGGTACCTGCGCCTGCCGGACGTGTGGAAGGATCAGATCCTCATTACCCGCACGGCCGGGACGGAGGAGGTCACGGTCACATTCTCCTACCGGGGAGACAGCGGGGAGCCACCACAGGATGTCCTGCGGATCACCAAGCTCACAGGCTCCGGCCGCGAGGCCAGAGCCACCCGGGGCGGCCGGGTCATCCTGCGCCGTCTGCCGGAGATCATCTACACGGCCGAGCTTCTGGACGCAAATGGGAGCTGGGAATACGGCCTGACGGAAGACGAGGTGCGGGAGGCGTTCAGCCTGATCACCACGGAGTGGTCCGCCGGCGACAGCTGACAGAGAAGAAAGGACGGTATGCCGAATGAAAAAAGTAATGGTGCTGGAGGATGAGTCCAGTATCCGCAGCTTTATCGTCATCAACCTGCGCCGTGCCGGGTACGACGTCATTGAGGCGGAGACCGGCGAAGAGGCACTGGACAAGCTGAAGGAGAACCCCGATACCCGGGTGGCGCTGCTGGACATCATGCTGCCGGGGATCGACGGTTTTGAGGTCTGCCGCCGCATCCGGGCCACCAACACCAAAATCGGTATCATCATGCTCACCGCCCGTTCCCAGGAGATGGACAAGGTGACGGGACTGATGACCGGCGCCGACGACTATGTGACCAAGCCCTTCTCCCCGGCAGAGCTTACCGCCCGTGTGGACGCCCTGTTCCGCCGGGCCGGCGGAGAGGAGATCCCCCAGACCGGGGAGATTCGGCAGGATCCCTTCCTGCTGAACACCCGCAACCGGACGCTGGAGAAGAACGGCCAGCGAATCAAGCTGACCCAGGTGGAGTATTCCATCATGAAGGTGTTCATGGAAAATCCGGGCAAGGCCCTCTCCCGGGAGGAGATCCTGGATATGGTCTGGGGCCGGGACTACTTCGGTGAGCTGAAGATCGTGGATGTCAACATCCGCCGCCTGCGGCTGAAGATCGAGGACAACGTGCAGAATCCCACGTACATCACCACGGTGTGGGGATACGGATACAAGTGGGGGTTCTGAGCGGCTCCGGGCGTTGTCCGGGCCCCCGCGGAGCGGGGCGGGCCGATGGCCCGTACAAGCGTTTTGGCGGAAGCCAAAACCTTGGCGCAAGGTGGAATTTACTTCCGCCGCGCAAGCTGAGGAAAGGGGTCCCATCCCGCGCCGCGGGATGGGAAGCAACGTGCAGAATCCCACGTACATCACCACGGTGTGGGGATACGGATACAAGTGGGGGTTCTGAGAAAATCGGCCGGCCAGTGATGCCGACGTAAGGAACGCAGGGAAAGGAGGAGCGGCCCATGGCAGAGGAAGAACGGGATCGGAAGTGGACGGTGCTGCGCCTCCGGGGCCTGCGGAAGCGGTGGATCGTCAATACCATTCTGCCGGTGCTGGTGCTGCTGATGCTGCTGGTGACGCTGGTATCTGTGGGCGTTTCCACCTACTATTACAGCAGCATGGAAAACGGCCTGATGAAGCAGGCGGAGGCCATGTCCAGTGCTTTCAACGACTACTTCATGAACAGCTACTCCGAGTACAACCAGATGGCGACCCAGGCAGTGGACACCTATGAGGACAAGTCCCGGATTGAGCTGCAGTTCATCGGCAGCACCGGACGTATCCAGATGTCCACCTCCGGCCTGACAGCAGGCAGCTCGCCGGGGACCAGCGATATTACCAGAGCCATCACCAATCAGGAGATCACGCCCTTCCAAGGCAGAGACCCGGAGACGGGTGAGAAGATCATGGCGGTCTCAGCGCCCCTGCTGTTCAACGGCCGGGTGGCGGGCGTCATGCGGCTGGTGACGTCCATGAAGCTGGTGGACCGGCAGATTGTCCTGGTGGTCTTTATCATTCTGGCGGTGGGAGGCATCTGCATGGCCCTGGTGCTGATCTCCAGCCTGCTGTTCATCAACAACGTGGTGGAGCCGGTGGCCGTGGTGTCTGAGGCGGCCAAGCGGATCTCTGCCGGGAGCTATGGCTTCCAGATCGAAAACAAGTACACGGACGAGCTGGGGGAACTGGTGGACAACATCAACGATATGTCCCTCAAGATCGGCCAGAACGAGAAGATGAAATCCGAGTTCATCTCCTCCGTGTCCCACGAGCTGCGGACGCCCCTCACTGCCATCAACGGCTGGGGCGAGACGATTCTGGAGGACACCACAGATGACCCCGCCCAGATGCGCCGCGGCATCCGCATCATTCTGAACGAGGCCCGGCGGCTCTCTACCATGGTAGAGGAGCTGCTGGAATTCTCCAAGATGGAGGACGGCCGATTCACCCTCCGGATGGAGCAGGTGGACCTGCAGGCGGAGTTTGAGGACGCCATCTTCACCTACGGCGAGCTGTTCCGGCAGGAGGGCATCAAACTGAACTACGAGTGCGGGGATGAGGACCTGCCTCCCATCCCCGGCGACTCTGAGCGGCTGAAGCAGGTGTTCTGCAACGTGCTGGACAACGCCGCCAAGCACGGCGGCTCCGGCAAGCGGATCGACACCTCCATCAGCCGGGAGGGCGAGTTTGAGGTGGTTCGGGTCCGGGACTACGGTCCCGGCATCCCGGAAGCGGAGCTGCCCTTCATCAAGCAGAAGTTCTACAAGGGCTCCTCCAAGGCCCGGGGCAGCGGCATCGGCCTTGCGGTGTGCGATGAGATCGTCGGCCTTCACAACGGCATCTTCACCATCGGCAACGCCGATGGCGGCGGCGCGGTGGTCACCATCTGCCTGCCGGTCAAGGAATGATTTCCGAAAATCGAACAAATGTTTGCATTTCTGCACAGAGCATGGTAGAATTCAACTGTACGGAATTAGAAAGGAAACACATGGCAAAACAACCCCAATCCTGCGCCTTCCGCACCAGCATCGGCGGACAGGCACTCATTGAAGGCATTCTGATGCGGGGCCCGGAGAAGCAGGCTATCGTGGTCCGGGACCAGGAGGGCAATCTGGTGGAGAAGGTGGAGGAGTTGCGGCTCATCAAGGACCGGCATCCCATTTTGGGCTGGCCCCTGATCCGAGGCACCGTCAACTTCCTCTCCTCCATGGTCAACGGCGTGAAGGCGCTGATGTACTCCGCGGACTTCTATCCGGAGGAGGAGACCACGGAGCCCTCCAAATTTGAACAGTGGCTGGACCGGACCTTTTCCAACAAGAAGCTGGAGGGGCTGATCGTGGGCCTCTCTGTGCTGCTGGGTATCGGCCTGTCCATCTTCCTCTTTCTGGTGCTGCCCACCTTCCTCACCGGCGGGCTGCTGCACTTCTTCCCGGACTTCCCCATGTGGGGCCGGAACCTGATCGAAGGCGTGCTGAAGGTGGCTATCTTCCTACTGTATCTGATCTTCTGCTCCAAGCAGAAGGACATCTACCGGGTGTTCCAGTACCACGGGGCGGAGCACAAGACCATCTTCTGCTACGAGGCGGGGCTACCCCTGACGGTGGAGAATGTCCGCATTCAGCCCCGGCACCATCCCCGGTGCGGCACCAGCTTTCTGTTCGTGGTGATCTTTGTGTCCATCCTGGTGTCCAGTGTGGTGTTCGGCATCTGGCCCATCACCAATGTCTGGCTGCGGACACTGGCACATCTGATTCTGCTGCCTCTGGTGGTGGGCATTACCTATGAGTTCAACCGCTGGGTGGGCCGCCACGTGCAGGACAGTCGGCTGGCCAAAATCCTGACGGCCCCCGGAATGTGGATGCAGAACTTCACCACCAATGAGCCGGACGACTCCATGATCGAGTGCGCCATCCGGTCCCTGGAGCTGGTCTTGCCCAGTGAAAAAGGGAAAGACGAATGGTGAATTTTTGATAATGAGGCGTATTATGGCGACGACATACAACAATTTGTATTTGGATATCCGCCAGCAGCTGCGGAGGGCAGGGATCGAGGAGGCCACGCTGGAGGCCCGGGAGTTGGTTTGCTTCGGCACTAACAAGAGCCGGGAGGAGCTGGCCCGGGATGGGGGACTGTACGCCTCCCCGGAGCTGGAGCACCGGGTCCGGGACCTGGTGCGGCGGCATCTGGAGGGCGAGCCGGTGGCATACCTTATCGGTGAGTGGGAGTTCTATGGGCTCCCGCTGGACATCTCCCGGGACGTGCTGATTCCCCGGCCGGACACGGAGGTGCTGGCGGAGCAGGCCATTGGCTATATCAAGACCTTGGGGGAGTGCCGGGTGCTGGACCTGTGCGCCGGCAGCGGCTGCATCGGGCTGGCGGTGGCGGCCCAAGTGCCCCAGGCCCGGGTGGTGCTGGGGGAGTGGTCTGACGGGGCCCTGAAGATCTGCCGCCAGAACGTCCGCCGCAACAGCCTCACCGCCCGGGTGGTGCCCATGCAGGCGGACGCCCGGGAAAAGCCGGAGAAATCCCTGGGAGAGTTCCAGTGCATCGTGTCCAATCCCCCCTATATCCCCCAGGCGGACATCGAGACGCTGGACACCTCCGTCAAGGACTATGAACCTCATCTGGCCCTGGACGGCGGCGAGGACGGCCTGGACTTCTACCGGAGCATCTCCGAGAAGTGGAAGGAGGCCCTGGCTCCCGGCGGCCGTCTGTATTTTGAAGTGGGCATCGGTCAAGCGGACAACGTGCTGCGGATCATGCGGACCCAGGGCTTCGGGGATATCCAGGTGGTGAAGGACCACCACGACATCCCCCGGGTGGTATTCGGAACGCTGTGTACAGAGCTCTGACGTTTAGAGAAAGGAACGGCAATGGTGGGGCTGCCGTTTTATGTGCAGGAGGCGGGAAGTCCGACCCTGCTGTGGGCCGGGCCCCTGGTGTCGGGCTGGACGCTGATGCGCCGGGGTTTCGTTAAGCACTCGCCCAAGCCGCGTTATACGGCGTATAGGGCGTCAGCCCTTTCCATGGCGGCCACAGCGGTGACCTAACCTTTTTGCAGCGGTTGAAACAGGCCCGTCCAGTTATGCGCCTGAGTATTGGGACCCTGTCCGGGAGACGCTGCCTGGCGGCCGCGCGGTGATCGTGTATGGAGGGATGCTGTTTGGATCCCTCTGCTGGGGACTCTCTCAGAGAAGTAAGGGACTTACAGATGAGTTGAAATAAAGAGTTTTTATAGAGAATCAGGAGGAGAATACAATGGCGAGAGAGAAAGCGCCGCTGCCCAACGCGGCTCCGGCGGACGATAAGAAGCGGGCCATCGACACGGCCATGGCCCAGATCGAGCGGATGTACGGCAAGGGCGCCATTATGCGCTTCGGCGACAAGGCGGAGCTGAACGTGGATTACATCCCCACCGGCTCTCTGTCCCTGGACGTGGCCTTGGGCATCGGCGGCCTGCCCAAGGGGCGGATTGTGGAGATCTACGGGCCGGAGTCCTCCGGCAAGACCACCCTGGCTCTGCACGTCGTCGCGGAGGCCCAGAAGCGGGGCGGCGAGGTGGCCTTTGTGGACGCAGAGCACGCCCTGGACCCCACCTATGCCCGGGCACTGGGCGTCCAGGTGGAGGACATGCTGATCGCCCAGCCGGACACCGGCGAGCAGGCGCTGGAGATCACCGAGGCCCTGGTCCGCTCCGGCGCCATTGACGTGGTGGTGGTGGACTCCGTGGCGGCCCTGGTGCCCCGGGCGGAGATCGAGGGCGAAATGGGCGACAGTTATGTGGGCCTGCAGGCCCGGCTGATGAGCCAGGCCCTGCGGAAGCTCACCGGCGCCATCGGCAAGACCAACTGCATCGTCATCTTCATCAACCAGCTGCGGGAAAAGGTGGGCATCATGTACGGCAACCCGGAGGTGACCACCGGCGGCCGGGCGCTGAAGTTCTAC
>CDZT01025601.1_pt1 | contig 15038 bp, 19 predicted proteins | sample 557531 | NCBI WGS metagenome assembly CDZT01 (sample SAMEA3182066, study PRJEB8094) | gut metagenome | biome: human; feature: gut; material: Stool; isolation source: human stools | place: Canada | collected 2013-03-05
GAACTCAGGCTTGTTGCACCCGAACTTCGTTGCTACCGCGCAGTAGTCGGAATACATCATATTCATGGTAACATTCCACATTTTAGGAGTGATGTGTTCCATCACAACGCCTGTGGTTTTTGCCACGTCAGAGGTCTGTTCGATAGTCCAGTGTCCGCCGGTACTACCATCCTCGTTTTTCATGTGGGCACACCATTCTTTGATTTCGTCAGCACTCAGTTTTTCGCCATGACAAACGCAATGTTCCATGTCGTTTACGTGTTCCCAGCACTCTATCATTGCGTCTACCGCCGCCATCGAGCGCGTGCCGATTGGCTGCGCCAGATATTCTGCAAGCTCATGTTCTAGCTTGCTTTTGTATTCCTTGAGCTTTGATTTCATGGCAATCACCTCACGCCAGTTTTACGGCACTTGCGCAAACGTGAGAGATTGCACCAGCCACACCGCCAATATCCACGCTGATCGTCGGAATGCCATTGCAGCACACCGGGATATAGATCGTTGTTTCCGCGTGTAGCGTGTATATGGAGTCTGCCGCAACCGTTGCTTGGGCTGCCATACACGGGAGGGTTGTAGTGTTTTTGTAGCCCTGTAGCGTCGCTACACCCGCCGCAGACGGCGTGAACGTAACGTCATAGCTCACCCGGTACAGCCCGCTCGAGCCGATGTTGAACCCGCCGGTTACAGTTTCAATGGAGCACCCAGTATCTGTGTTTAGCACGCCCAGCACGTTAATAGGCGTTCCTGTAGCCGCAAATGCCTGAGATGTATTGTTGTAGGCGTTCTGCGCGGATTTGTAGTGGCTGTTTTTCAGCCGGTTATTGCAACTCATAGTATTCTCCTTTCAAAAATGCCCGGGGCAAATCCGCCCCGGGCTTATCGCTGTTAGAGCGGTTGATTATTAGTTATGCGCACCCGCAGCCGCTATTGCAGCCGCAGAACGGGGACGGCCCAGCTGTATACGTGTACCCATTAGGGTACCGCACTACGCCGTACATGCGGTTGTCTGCCTCCAGCGAATTCACCTTGTCGCGGAGCTGCTGGATTTCGTTCGCCTGCATCATGGCGCGAGTCTGTTCGCCCTCCGCATGAATCGCGGTGGTAATATCGCAGGTCTGACGATCAATCTGCGCGGACAGGTTCGCAGTCGCAAGCCGGTTCTCGCAGCAGCACTGAGCAAGCTGGCTCTGGATGCTGTTCCCAGTGGTCATCACCGTCTGGGTCAGCTGACCGAAATTGCCCTGCATTTCATATCCAAGATTGCAGATGCCGTTCCCGATGTTGGTGAGTCGGTCATTGATCTGGCCGAACTGCTGCCCAAACAGGATTTCCTGCTGGCTTGCAGCTGTTGCATACTGCCCGAAATCGCTCTGCCGGTTGAAGCCGTTCCAGCCGCCGCCCATAATGACAAACAGGAACAGGATGATGATCCACCATGCACCGTTGCCCGCCATTCCGTCAGCGTCCTTGGTCACAGCCGCGAGATCGGAAAGAGAATAGTTTTCCACTGTATCACTCCTTTTGTAATTTATATAATCCCGTTGCGCACCCGGGGTTATTTTAAGAATTGTGAGAATTGCTCTGCCTGCGCTTTCAATTGCCGGAACTGCTCCTGCGTCATTTTCCCGCTGGAGAGCAGTTGCTCCACCTGCTGTTTTGCCCCTTCCGGAGTCATTCCGGCGGCGAACTTGCGGAACTCTGAAATCATGGCAAGCGGGTTATTTGCTTGCTGTTTTTGCTGCTGGTTTTTCCGCAGGAATTGGCTCATCGGGTTTGTCATTGATTGCTGCCTCCAATCTTGCAATTCGTGCTTCGAGCGTTTTTACGTCAATTTCCGGTGTCTCCTGATGCAGAGATATATCAAACGGCTGCGTGGTTCGGCACCCGGCTCCGTCAACCTGACAGAGCCACACAAGTGGTGCTGTATCATCCATTGCAACAACCCCGCTATTTGGGGCCATTTGGTTGACCAACGCATTTGCTCCGCCCTGGCCTTTTACATGGACCAACTCATATTTCTGCATCTGCTGGGGCTGTTGGTTGTAGTAGTTGCCATAGCCCTGATACGGGGCATTGTAGGCTCCATACCCATATGCCATCCGCCTCACCTCCTGGCTCTATCATACCGCGCCCCCTTTGCATCCACCATGCGGAAAAAATCCCATAAAAATCTCTAAAAAATATCATTTTGCTCTTGACATTCCGCACATTGTACGGTATAATAAAAACAGTTAATGGAGATACCCAATCAAGGAGGAAACAAAAATGACTGACTACGATGTAGCGCTAACCATCTACGATAAATTATCCGAAGACATTGTCCGGGTCTCGCTGGAGGATGCCCAACAAATCCTTGCAGGGGTGGGGCTGACCGAAGATGATAACGATCTGGATGATATTGATATGGACACTGTAGTTGAGTATGTCAACAAGTGGCTTAAGGAGGGTGAGATATGACCACAGCGGAGCAGATTAAGGCAATCAGGGCCAGCACGGGCCTTACACAAAAAGAGTTTGAAAAGGCGTTTGGAATTCCCAGCCGAACCTATGAGGCGTGGGAAATGGGAGAGCGAAAGCCCCCCCAGTACGTCATCAGATTGTTGGGAATGGCCAGCGAAAAAATTAAAAAAAGTTGAAGAAAACGCTTGACAATCCGCACGGTGTGCGGTATAATAGAGACAGTTAAGGGAGATACTTAATAAATCAATTAGGAGGAAACAACAATGTATGTAACTTATAACAACGATCAGGTAGATTTCGACGAGTGCGTGCAATTTATGGACGATGAAATCAGAGAAAAACTGCACATGGAAATCGGAGGTTGCACAGAACAGGAGTTTTTTGACGCATACTGCAAGGCTCATGAGGAAAAGTACGGTGAAGAATTCGCAATTTGATTTAAGCGGTACAAGAAAACGGGTTCAAAATGTCAAAAAAAAATCAGCCGAATTGGCCGGCTGATTATTGACATTTTGCAGCCAGCGTGCTACAATGCAATTGCAGGTAGCCCCTGCTGTCTGATGCATATGCCAGTCAAAACCCCACGTTAGTGGGGATGCCTCGATAAATAGATTGGACAATGCATCAGTGGATTGAAATGATCATGCCCTAAAAATTGTAGTTCCCCTTTTTCTCGTAGTGGTGATTGAGTGGAGTCTCAATGGGCAGAAAAATCCCCCACCGAAAGGCGGGGGATTTTTCTATACCCTGTTCATTTTTTGTTTTACCCGTCCGGAAATGTGCCGTATCCCGCCGATGGAATACCCCATCGCGTCGCAGCAACTTTCGATCGTTATTCCCGCCGCCCGCAGGTCGAAAAACTCCCGCTCCAGACTGGTAAAATTGCAGGCTGCCCTGAAATACTCCAGCTCTGGTGTTGTATAGTCCTTGATCTGCATCTCCGTCCCCTCCTGTTACCGACTCAGGATAATCAACGCTCTCACCATACTCTCCGGCATATCCAGCACCAGATCATCCCCTTCCCCGCGCTTGCCCTTGAGCTTCCCGGCCGCAATCAGCTTATCCAGCTCCTGCCGGTACCCGCTGGGTACATCCCGCAGCAGATGGCAGTACTGTTCGATCGGGCGCAGCTCGCCGCTGTCGTTAAGTCCCACAACCATGTTGGCCAACATTGCGCCGCCGAGGTCGAGGTAATAACTCTTGCCCTTGCTGTCCACGTACCACTGATCCTCCAGCACGTAGCCATCAGAATCAAAGCGATACCACTTATCCTTGATTCTAGCCCAGCAATCGCGGTAGTAGCTTGCCTCCGAATCAGCATACCACCAGCCCTTATCGTCCTTGTTCCAGCCGATAGCATACTTGCGGCTATTGGTGACACTGCCGGACGCAGTCGGCATTGCGGCCTTCACATCACGCCGGAATCCGTCCATAGTGTAGCTAAGGCCAAGCCCCTTCCACAGATGTTCCGGGTCTCCGTGGTTGGAAGCCACACCCCTGAGATATCCCTCATGGTGGCTAATGATAACGCCGTCCGCCAGCGGGTCAAGATTGTAGTCATAGCAGAGCTTGGCAAACAGTTCCACCGCCGCCTGGTATGTGCCTTGTGCCTGTGCCTGTGCCGCTGCCTTGTCCAGCACAGTAAAGGTGCTTCCGCCGGTGTACTTGATCTGAGACGGCTCCGCCATTTCCACGCCCACGTGGGTGTTATTGGCGTTTCCGCCTGCGTGCCAGCCGCGATAATTCCACGGGAGACACTGATACACGGTGCCGTCCGCCTGGAGCACTGCGTGCACAGCAACCTCAATTCCGCCCCGATTCCACTGATCTGCAAACACCTTCGCGCTGGGCTGGGCGCACCCCACGCTGTGCAGCATCAGCCCCAGAGGCCCGCGCTGCTGGAACGTGGTGTACCGGCTGTCAGCCTTGTTGACGTTGTTTTTGTAGCAGGGATTATTGACGCTGTAATGCTTATACAGATGCATTGTTATCCTCCTCCACGTCCACTTCCGGCAGTCCTGCAACGCTTGTCAGCAAGCTCACGATGCCCGCCAGCGCCGCAGTGCCTACCACAGTTACCCAATCCACCGCCCCGATGGTCACGGCGGCGGGGATCATTGCTACAGCCGTCTGCGCGATTGTTTTCACTGCGCGGATACCGGCGGCTTTCCACCACGTTTTTGTCTTAATTGTCATGATTATCATCCTCCAAATCTTTAATCCGATGGTTAATTACCTTGATCTGCTCCTCAACGACTGGCATCCGTCGCGCAAATCCATTGTGCTCCCTGACCTCCCGGGTAAGCTCCTCAATTTTGGTGTCCGTCACCGCCTGTTTCTGCTCCAGGGTGGCCTGCATCTCCCGCGCCGTCCGGCGGTTGGTGATAACGACTCCAACCAATGCCAGTCCTCCGGTGATGAGAGACGGAGCGATCGCAATTACAAGCTCCAATAATTACACCTCCGCAAAATATGTTTCGTCTTCAATTCCTGTAGGCACACCGTCCTCCAGCGCGACATAGAGGTGTGTGCCGTCGGTATAGTGATACCCTGCCTTGACCTCATGCCCCTCCGTCCAGCGCAGCGGATTTTTCATGGTGCCAAGCGCGTCAGGGTCTTCCACTAACTTCCAGGCAAATCCAGCGGACGAGCTGTACACCGGTTGCCACTTGTACCCAACCTTTGGTGCCACCGTCGGCACCGGTTCCTCCTGGATTGCCGCCAGCATCAATGCGAGTTTTGCGCTGTCCGTCAGCGGCGCAACGTTGCGCTCCATTTCAAACTGTGCTTCCTGCATGGCCGCGATTTCTTCCGGCGTCATGTCGCGGATTGTGCCGTTTTCGCAAATTTTCATTCTCTCACCCCAATCACATTAATCTTTGTGCCTGCGATGCCAAAGTTTTTTCTCCCGTCATTTGGCACTATTGTCATTGATGTAATTGCATTGCTTTTCCAGATACTGTTGTATTTGTAGCCCATTTTTTGCAGCGGGGAGCTCCAGTTGAAATTGTTGTCTTCCATCGTTTGCCAAACTATCGCGCCGCTCCCAGGAATCAGCTCGGCGTAAAACGCAAGATATCCTACTGTCCTATCGGCAAAGTTTTTTTGCGCGTTACTGCACACCGTATCCCCATTGAGTTGTACCTTTGCATTTGTCATCATGCTGGTTTTGTCGATATTGACGATGCAATCTATCATCACCCTTTTTAGCGCAAATGGCTTACCTTCTGTGTCTCTGTCGATCTTTATCAGGCTTGCAGCGTCAGTCAACTCGATTTCCGTAATTTTTTCCCACTTCTCTCCGCTCACCACATCCACCGGCACCCACGCCGTCGGCACTCCATTGGCATCTACCGCAGAGATTTTGACGGTCTGGCCAACGGTTGCGCCGGTGACATCCAGCCCAGCACCGGCGGGGCCATGTGGCCCGGTATCTCCTTTAGGCCCTTGTTCGCCTTGTGGCCCTTGTGGCCCGGTATCTCCTTTAGGCCCCTGAGCACCATCAAACTCCCCGGACGCTTTCGCCTGCGCAAGTGCGGCATTGGTGGCGCTCTGCAAGCCATCCTGCGTGATATAATCGCCCTTCGGCTGTAGCTTTTCGGCAGCGGCGTCAACGGCGCTGGTAACGCCCTCAGGGGTCGCAGCACCCACGTCCTCCGCAGTCAATTCCACCACGCCGGTTTTGCCGTTGACACTGGTAACGCCTGCAACTCCGCCGCCCTCCTCCAGCGCCTTGATCCGCTCGTCTAGCTGCTCCCACGTTTTGACCTCCGTGGGGGTGTACGCGTAGTCGGCGGGTTTGTTCCGTCCCTTAACTGGGACTCTCGCAACGTCTATCGTATGGTTTGTATCATACGTCCATAATATGATGTCGTTTTCTAGCTGCAAAAGTTCGTCTGGTACTGCAACCACTCTGTCAACCGCTTGAAATGCAACACCCTCACCGTGCATCTTAAAATGCACGGTTGGAACACCTTCCGGTACCTGGATAGACTGCCCAGTGTCCCACTGATAAAAATGGCCTTTCCCATTTGACAGTGTAATTTCCATTTTTCCCTCCTACTATGCCCGGTATAGAGTCGGATTGGCAGAAATCCCATCCAGCGCCATACTCGATGTCAGCCACATATTGATATAAATTCGTGTGGTTGCCGTTAGCGTAAACATTGCCCCACCACCGACATCCCATACCGGAGTTCTGTCCGCCGTGCTGGCGCCGTTACTGCTGGTTGTAGTCCCTGCAATTCCATCACCGGTGTCCGCATTGTATACCCTCAGTCCCCACATAGAATGATTTGGATTTTTTGTGTTGGTTCCCGTCCCGTTGACAAATCCGGATAGCTTGTAGGCCCCCGGCGGCAGCTGCACCGGGCAGGATTTTGAAATCAGCGTTTTTGTGATGCCGGACGTTGCCTGTCCGCTCAGGCTCAATTTTTTTCCGGTTAGTGTGAACCCCAGCCCGTTTGTGGTGCTGTTCCCTTGCGGTATCCCCGCCCAAACGTCCGGGATAAGGTCTGTTGCCCCGGCGCTCAAGTCTCCGCGTGCGCCGTTTTCCAGCGCCCCGTACAGCGGCCTTGCGTATAAGAATGGTGCTCTTGCTGACGTGCTTGTTACAATCAGGTTCCCACTTGCCGGGTAACTGGTAATGTTTAAAAATTTCCCCTCGCTAATCATCATCCCAACGTGGCTGATCCCAAAATACCGCTTTGGGTATACCAGTGTTCCGTTGTCGTTTGTTTTGTAGAAAAAGCACAGGTCGCCAGGCTTCACGTCTCGTTCTCCAGGGAAAAATGTGAGCGCCATCCGCCCGTAGTACGCTGCAATGTCCGATGCCGTCACAATGCGGAGGTACCCATCCGACGTTTTGTATTTGTCCGCCGTGTATGCCACGTCCGCGTTAGTAGGCTGTTTGTCAAAGTACGTCTCTGCCCACGCGTCACTTGTTGCGTGGACGTTTTTTGGGTTATAGCTCTGGTTCGGGCCAGTAATCCCGGCAAATGGGCTATTCAGATACCCAATTCCTCGCAGCACAAACCCCGTATAGGAGGAGCAGTCCATCACACCCGCCCCAGAAGCATCAGACAGTCTTCCGGTGCCGTCGGGATTGGTTGGCTTCATCGGGCCATATCCATCTGCATAGGCAAATGCCCGGGTTCCGCTTGCCTTGGCGTTCCAATATGTGGTGGCCGCAACGACTGCCGCCATCGCCCCGTCAAAATTCGAACTGTCCGGGCTTACGCCGCCGTTTGTGTTGATGTTCGGTGGCTTGGCCCAGATCGTTTCAATTTCCGCCGGGATGTTCTCCCCGAGGATCGTTTGCGTCCTGTGCGTCTTCTCGCGGATTTTCTTCGTGATCGCTTCCAGCGTTTCCCGCTTGATGGTGTACATTACGTCGCCACCCCCTCAGCCGCCGTCAACCGCTCCCACACCTTTTTCACGATCTCCTCCGGTGTCGTGGCCTCCTGCTTCTCTTTTGCAATGCTCCTCGTCAGCTCCGTTGCCGTGGCCCCCAGCGTCACCGTGCTTTTGTCCGGTGCCCCCGGCTCCAGATGGATTTTGAGGCACGGCATATCCGTCTCCAGATCGTGCGGTGCCGACCTCACGTGTACGATTTCCCCCAGTTGGATATCGTCAATCTCAATGTTCGCGATGTGCAGGTCTACGGCGTTCAGTTCGATCGTCGTCGTGGCCTTCACCTGGTTTTTGAGCCACTCTTTTGCCTTGGTCAGCAAATTGCTTGGCAGCGTCACGTCATCCCATACGTTTGTCCCCCAGATTTTTCCCCAGACCTTGATTCCGTCCGCGTCCTCCACATACATGGTTCCGCCGTTGGCCTCCCGCACCGTCACCCGGTTTCCGTGCCACAGTGTCAGCCCGGATGCTTCTGGTTCTTCTGTATATTTGTCGTAGGTGTTTTCGTTGGTTCCGTTTTCTTCAATCCGCGCCCCGAACGGGTATAGCACCGTCACAATGTTCTCTGCGTCAATGTGCTCCTCCAGGTCAAGCAGATTTTCCCCAAATTCTACGGTCTGGTTGCTTTTTTCGGTCAGCTCCGCCAGGTAGTCCACATAATATTTCCCGTCCGTCTCCCTGACCATTACGTAGCCGCCCAGCATATCAATCAGCCGACCCGAAACCGCCTCCCAGCTGGATATGCTGGACTCGCTGGATCGTACCAGCACCCCGTTGTTGTCCGGGTCTGTCACCGTCACAGTCCCCAGGTATAGCTTTTTGTAATCCTCCACCTCGCTATTGTGGGTGTCCAGGATAAAACGCAAAAAGCTTGTTACCGTGCCCTTGTAAGCAAACGGCGGCAGCATGGAGTCACATAGGAACGCCAAGTGCCCCTCACAGTACACCTCTACATTGTTGTAAAAGTCCCTCGTGGTGTCCGCCACCCGCCCCCGAAATACTTTTCTTCCGCCGTATGTTGCAATTACAACTGTCCCCAGCTGTGTTGCCGTATCATACCCAGGGTTTGTAATCGGCACCGTGAACTTCATTGACCCGTGAGCGTTTACCTCCAAGTCAATTTCTATGTCCGCTACCACTCGCCCTTGATCGTACAGATTCGGGTGGTCGATGCATACATCCCCCGCATAAACGGCCCACAGCGCCGGGTTGCTGTTTACGTTCACAAGCTTCCCCTCCTGTACCGGATCGTCACAGTCTCGCCGCCGGTCACTGCATCCTTCGCCGCGATTGCAAACGTCACCGGATCGTTTCGGATTATAATGTTTTCGTTAAAATAGGTGCCTTTTGTCACGTCATATCCCTGCCCGTTGACCGTAATCCTTACGTCTGCGTTGGTCTCAATGGTTGGGATAGCTGGTTTGGCCGACCCTTCTATCGTGATCGTCGCGTTTGCTTGCAGCGTCCCGTATATTTTTACGTTGCTTACATCTCCCTCCACAGTTACTCTGTAGATTTTTTCCCAAGCGATTGTCGTTTTGGCTTTTTCCAGCGTCCAGGCGTAATGTGTGCTCTGCACCTGCTCCACGCTTCCCGCGCCTGGCCCTTCGGTACTAACTGTGATTCTTACTTTTCTCCCCGGTTTTTTGTCGTATTCCACCGTCAGCGCCTTGAAAAGGCTCCAGTCAACGCTCCTCACGTTCTTTGACCCGAATACAATCACCGTTTTCTTTGCGTCCCCGCTTCCGGAGTTTAGCATATACATATCGTTTCTGACGCCTATCAGCCTAATTTTCTTTTCGCTTTCCGCCGACAGCTCCACCGCATATTCCCGTTCTGTTTTTTCTGTCTTAAACGGTCGCACCGTCGCCCGAAGCGTCGGAAATGCCATTGTCCCGTCCGCATCCCATTCGTCCACAGTCACCCGTCCTTCATAGGTATACTCCGGATCGTCACTGCACGTAATCTCGCATCTTCTGCCGTGTACCGCGTTCATGACGTCCGTGTAGATTTTGTTCCATTCCTTTCGTTTCTTCCGGCAGAGGAATGGAAATTCAATTTTTCTGTCCTGGTAGGTCACTGTCCCGATGGTGCTTTCCGTCAGGTCAAGACTTCCGTTTCTCCCTGGAACCTCCACCATATAGGTGTTTGGTTCCGGGGCGGAAACTACCACCGGCTCTGTCAGGTACAGCCCCCAATCCTCATAGGAGTTGTACGTAACCGTCTCTCCGTTTGCCTCTCTTGTAAAATCTACCGAATGATAGTGATTAGTTGCCACGGCGCTTCCTCCGTTCCTTGCTTCCCAGATCGCTGTCGATGTATGGTGCTACCGCCTTTGCCAGCCCCTTTGCAGTGATCCCGCTCCCATTGTCCATCTTTTCTACGATTTCCGGCAGGTACTGCTCCAGTATTTTTTCCAGCTTCTGATTCCCGTTCCCGCTTTCTTTGCTTTTCCTCTCCGTTTCTGCACGGTTTCCCGTCCCGTAAACGCCTGTTGCGCTTTCCCGCGACATTCGATTCGCTGCTTTTGTTACCTCGCTGATGTGCTCCGTAATGCCCTGCGCAAAGCCCTCGTCATAATACCGGCCTACCTCCGCCATAACCCGGCTTGGAGACCGAATCCCCAGCCTGTCCTTTGCTGCCTCGTATGCATTCTGCGCAGCATTTTCCGCCGCTTGTTTAATCATCCAGCTATTGGCGTTGATTCCTCTCGCCACGCCCGCTGCAATGCTGTATCCAACGTTGTACCAGCTTACGGTATTAAACTGGCTTGCTGCACTGGAGGCTATGGTCTGCGCCGCCACATTAACGCTTTCTTGCTTGCCCAGCATCCCAATTTTAAACTGGGTGATCGCGCTCCCGCCTGCGTCCCTGTATTTGCTCTTTTCGCCATCAGCAGCGCCCGCACCGGCGTCCGAGACCGCCTCCGCAGCCGTTTCCACGGTTCCGGTCTGGTCTTCGATCCCGCCCGCGTAATCCTCTGCGTTGGCCGCACCGGCTCCTTCGTAGTCGCCCGTCTGTAATGTTTCTGCTCCGGAGGCGCTGTATTCTCCGTACAGCCCGTCTACTCTTGCAAGACTTTCGTTCGTGCTATTGTAAAACGCCCATCCTCCGGTTTCTCCCACTTCGCCCATTGCGGCTGCCAGTTTCTCATAGTTTCCGGATGTGTCGTCTACCATCGCTTGGACTTGAGCTGCATACCCGACGCCAAGATTCCGCATTACATTGATTAGATCAATCGCACCCTGATCGTTGTTCGCAACTGCGTCCGCCATTAGGTCTGTTAGATTCTGATCCCAGTTTTGATATGCTTGTACGTTGTACTCCAGGTTTTCCGCCATGTCCGACAGTGAAATTTCGGCATTCGTACTCAGCTTCTGGAAGCCGTTTATAATGCTGTCCTTAACGCTGTTTACGCCTTCGCCCCATTCCTCCGCGCTGATCTCGTTGTTAATCAGCCATTGACTGAGGTCTTCCAATGGGATCCCCAGGCTCTCCACCCCGGCCACCAGCCCCGGATACTGCGTAATCAGTTCCTCGTTGGTGGCTCTCAGGTTCAGCGCCGCCAGCTGTATTTCCGCTGTCTTCACCGCCGCCTCCGACGCGGTGTCCTTGTACTTTTCAAACTCACTTTCCAGGTCTTCGTAAACGCTTCGCAGGTCTCCGCCGGATTCCGTTGCGTCCTTGGCCTTGGCGTATATGTCCGCCATGGCCTCGTTGGCCTCCCTCATTTCCTCGGTTTCTGCTTCCAGCGCGTCCCCGGCGGCTTCCGTAAACTCCGCAAAATTTTCGTTTTCTTCGCTTGCTGTCGTGGTCGCAGAACTCAGCTCTTTGATTTCCGCCGTCGTGTTGTCAATTTCTGTCTGATACCCGCTTGTTGCGTCCGTGTCCCTCTGTACCTGTTCTTCCCAGAATTCCAGATCGTCTTTTGCGTTGTTGAGCGCGTCTTTATATTCTGACACAACGCCTGGTGCTTCTCCCAGGTGCTCGTTGTACTCTTTCAGCGCCGTATCGTAGGTGTCTTGCGCCTCCGCAAGGCTGATTTCGGACTCTCCGAGGGTGTTTTGCGATTCCGCCAATTTGTCGGTCAACGTGTTCAGCAACTCATAGTCTTCCGTGATCTTTTCCTGGTTCGCCATCGCCTTTGCCGCTGCAACAATGGCGTCTGTTGTCATATTTACGCTGCCGGTTAATTTGTCGTATTCAATCCCCAGATTCGGGACACTTTCGTTTAGGCTTCCGACGATTGCTTCCACTTCTGCCTGCTCTGCTGCATTAAGACTTGACTTGCTTGTCAGCTCGTCCAGCCTTGCCGCCAACACCGCTACGTTTTCCGTTTCGGTGTCAAAACTCGCCATTGTTGCTTCGTGTGTTGCCCGGAAGTCTTCTTCTGCACCATCCAGCGCCGTGAAATCCGTCACCAACAGCCCCGCCGCAATGCTGATTCCTCCGATTGCCAAAGCAATTGGATTTAGCGCTCCGCCGAGGGTGCTTGTCACCAGCTGGAATACCTTTACCGCCGTTGTCGCAACCGTGATCCCGGTTGTAAACGTTGCCAGCGCAGCCACCACGCCTGTAATCACCGGTACTGCCGCCTCGTTGTTGTTGACAAATCCCGTCAGTCCGTTGAGAGCCTTTGTAAATCCCTCTGCCAGCTCTCCCAGCGCCGGTGTCAGCTTGTCTCCTACCGCGATTTCCAGCCCTTCCAACGCGCTTTTCGCCAATTTTACCTGCCCTGTGTAGGTATCCAGCTTTATATTGGACATATCCTCCGCCGCACCGGAACAGTTTGCAATGGACTCTGTTAGGTTGTTCCAGTCCTCGTCACTGGCATTAACGATGGCCAGCAGTCCCTTCATGCCCCGCTGACCTGCCAGCATATAGGCGTTGTTGATCTTCTGCTCCTCGGTCATGCCCGCGAAGCTGTCCCGCAGCTCCCCGAGGAACTGTCCAAGTGGCTTTGCCTGTCCGCTTGTGTTAAACATGGTCAGCCCCAGGTCTTCCATGGCTCCGTTTGCCGTCTCATTTGCGCCGGACATTCTGGTCAGCGCTGTTGTCAGCGCCGTGCCGGACATCTCCGCCTTGAGGCCGTTGTTTGCCATAATACCCAAAGCTACCGCAACGTCGTCAATGCTGTAGCCCATGCCGCCCGCCGTTGTGGCGCAGGCCTGGAAGCTGTTGCCCAGCAGGGCCACAGAAGTGTTTGTGTCCGCCGAAGCTCTTGCCAGTACGTCCGCAAAGTGTCCCGCCTGATCCGCGCCATAGCCGAATGCGGTCATAGCGTCCACAACCATGTTGGTTGTGTCCCCCAAGTCTTCGCCGGACGCCGATGCAAGGCTCATGGTTCCCGCCATGGAGTCCAGCATCTCGTCTACCGTCCAGCCCGCCTGTCCCATGACCTGATAGGCGTTCGCCACGTCCTGGGCCATAAACACCGTGGTAGCGGCATAGTCCTTTGCCTGGGCCTCCAGCTTGCCCATTTCGTCCGTGGTCGCGCCGGATACGGCCTGCACCGTCGCCATCGTATAGTGGAAATCCGCCGACACATCCACGCACTCTTTCAGTGCCGACGCCACCTTGCGGATACCTTCTGCAACGCCGGATGTGACCAGAATAGAGGACAGCGTATCAAAGGATTCGCTGACACGGGATGTGCTGTCTGCGCCGTCCTCCATGTCCGCTGCCGCTTCTTTGACCTCCTTACCCATCTTGTCAATGGAGGTTGCGCATTGGTCAGTTTTTCCCCTGGTTTCGTCCAGGTAACCGTTTGTTTTCTCTATTTCACGTGACAGGTTCGCTTCTTCCGCTTTTGCTGTGTTTAGTTGTGCCTGCCAGCGTTCCGTTTTGTCTGTTACTTTCTGTAGCCCTTCTTGCTGTGTGGTCATGGTGCGCGTCTGCTTTTCCTGTTCCTCCAGCAGCGTCCCCATTTTCTCTGAAACGCCTCCGGTGCTGTCGTCCAGCTCCTTCATTTTCGTTTTCAGCTCAGCAATCTTGGTTTTCAGTTCTTCCTGGGCTTCCGTAGTGTCGCCCTCTGTGTTTTTTAGTTCCTCTAGTTCCTGTTCCGTTGCATCCAGTTGCTTTTTATATGTAAGCCACTGAGCCGCGCCTCCGCTTGTGGCTTTGTCCAGTTTTTCTATTTCCGCAGCGTTCTTATCGAGTGCCGTCTGCGTTTTCGCAATCTGGTTCTGCCACTGCTGTTGAGCCTCTTTCCCCGCTTTAATTGCTTTATTCAGAGTCTCTATTTTTTCACGCTGCTTCGCCAGCGTGTTTACCAGCGTGTTTAATTTTGCACTTAGTGCCTCTTGGGAGTTGGCGTTGCCCTGAAACGTTGCCGTCACCGCTGTCATTTCCGTTTTGAGGGTCTTTAGTGCCGTGTTGATGCTGCTGATTGCGCTTTTATACGCCTTTTCGCCCTCAATGCTGACTTTCGTTGCAATGCTGCGCCCGTTTGCCATTCTGCCACCTCCTATTGATCTGCGTTTTCCGTCAGCCCGTGTGATTGCTTGTAAATCTCCCAAAGATCGGTGATGATCCCGACCGGGTACTGCAAGGTCTCCTGGATGCTAAGGCCGCACCGGACGCCCACTGCTATGTAGCTGGCCGCCGATAGCGTGTCGTCGTCCGGCGCGGCACCCATTTCACTTAGTTTTTTTTTAACTCGATCGTGTCAATGTCCACCATGTCGCTTTCCTCCGGCTTGTAGTCCCTGTGGGTGCCGTACATAATGGCCGCATTGATTCCCGCAATCGCGCTTTGTAGCTCCCATGGACTTGCAGCGTACCTGAGGTATTTTTTCATTTCGTCCATGTCCGGCACCGGGTCTGCGTCGTAGCCATAAACGCTGCACGCGGCAGACGCCTCCCTTGCCATCAGGTGTAGCATATCCGCCACCCGCTCCGGGTTTTCCATGCCGATATCCTGGTCTCCGTCTTCCCGTTGCGTCCACTCAATCATGGCCCGTCCGTTCCACAGGAGCCGGAATTCCCATCCTCCGAGTGTCACCCTCGGCATATTCAGTACGCCGCCCATGGCTTACGACGCCTGACCGGCCTTGGTTTTGAGCCACTCCACTGCCGCGTCTTCGGTGGGGAACTCCTGATAGCTTCTGGTGGGGCCAAAACTCGGCTCGATTGCATTGAAGGTTACGGTGGTGGACGCAAGGTTCA
>CDZT01006299.1_pt1 | contig 14996 bp, 10 predicted proteins | sample 557531 | NCBI WGS metagenome assembly CDZT01 (sample SAMEA3182066, study PRJEB8094) | gut metagenome | biome: human; feature: gut; material: Stool; isolation source: human stools | place: Canada | collected 2013-03-05
GGCACCGTCACCGTGTCGCCGATGGAGAAGATGCCGGGGTCAAACACGCCGATGATGTCCCCGGCGTAGGCCTCGTCGATGATCTCCCGCTCCGCGGCCATCATCTGCTGGGGCTGTGAGAGGCGCAGCTTTTTGTTGCCCTGGACATGAAAATACTCCGTGTCCCGCTCAAACTTGCCGGAGCAGATGCGCATGAAGGCCAGCCGGTCCCGGTGGGCCTTGTTCATATTGGCCTGGATCTTGAACACAAAGGCGGAGAAGTCCTCGCTGAACACATCCACCTCCCCCTGGTCGCTGACACGGGGCAGGGGCGGCGTGGTCATGCGGAGGAACTCCTCCAGGAACGGCTCCACGCCGAAGGTGGTGAGGGCGGAGCCGAAGAACACGGGGGACAGGGTGCCGTTCCGCACAGCCTCCATGTCAAACTCCCGTCCGGCCCCCAGCAGCTCCACCTCCTCCCGGAGGGCGGCGGCCTTTTGTGCGCCGATCATGTCCTCCAGCGCCGGGTCGTCCAGGGCCACCTCGGCGGAGCCGACCTTCTTGCCCCGCTCCTCCGCCTGGAAGAACAGGATGCGCTGCTTCTCCCGGTCGTAGACGCCCTGGAACTCCTTGCCGGAGCCGATGGGCCAGTTGACGGCATAGGTGTCGATGCCCAGCTCCCGCTCCACCTCCTCGCACAGTTCCAGGGGGTCTTTGGTCTCCCGGTCCATCTTGTTGATGAAGGTGAAGATGGGGATGTGGCGGATGGCGCAGACCCTAAACAGCTTCCGGGTCTGGGGCTCCACACCCTTGGCGCCGTCAATGACCATGACGGCGGAGTCCGCGGCCATCAGGGTCCGGTAGGTGTCCTCGGAGAAATCCTGGTGGCCAGGGGTGTCCAGGATGTTGATGCAGAAGCCGCTGTGCTGGAACTGCAGCACGGAGGACGTGACGGAGATGCCCCGCTGCTTCTCGATCTCCATCCAGTCAGAGGTGGCGGCGCGGGCCCGCTTTCCCTTGACCTCGCCCGCCTGGGCGATGGCCCCGCCGTACAGCAGGAACTTCTCTGTCAGCGTCGTCTTGCCGGCGTCCGGATGGGAGATGATGGCGAAGGTCCTCCGCCGGGAAATTTCAGTGCGTAGTTCAGACATGGAATATCCTCCAGAAAAATATCAGAGTATGGGCCATCTTCGACCCACGGCGCTTTTGCGCCGTCCAAGCGTTTTGCCAAGGCAAAACCTTGGCGAAGGGCGGATTCACTCCGCCCGGAGCAAACGCAAATCAGGGCTCCCGCAAAAGCGCCAGCTTTTGTGGGACGATGATGGCGAGGGTCCTCCGCCGGGAAATTTCAGTGCGTAGTTCAGACATGGAATATCCTCCAGAAAAATATCAGAATATGGGCCATCTTCGATCCACGGCGCACAGCTGCATGCGGAATCCGGGGCGGTCAGACCGCGAAAAACGGACGGGAGGAGTCTCCCGCCGTGTGTATTCTCGAACAATGTACCATATTTTGTGCCGCTTTGCAAGATTTCCCGCAGCTATCCCGCAAAAAATCCGATGATTCTGTACCGCAGGGAAAAACCAGCGGGGACCGGCATCAGCCGGTCCCCGCAGATTGCCTGTTCCTTGGCGGGAGATCACTTGATTTCCACGCCCATGGCTTCCTCGTAGTATTTGGCCAGTGCGCACTGGTCCTCGTCGATCATGCCGCGGGCGTCCATCCAGTCCATCTGCTCCTTGACGATCTCCGTCATGGGCAGCTCCACCCCCAGGTGGGCGGCCACGTCCATGGCGTTGTTGATGTCCTTCAGGTGGACGGCGATCCGGGCACTGGCGGAGAAGTCCCGGCTCAGGAGCTTGGGGACCTTTCCGTCCATCACTGCGCTCTGGGCAAAGCCGCCCTTGATGGCGTCAAAAAGGGTCTGAGGATCCAGCCCGGCCTTTTTCGCAAAGGCGAATGCCTCTCCCATGGCGCACAGATGGATGCCCACCATCATGTTGTTGGCCACCTTGGCGGTGCTGCCGCAGCCGGAGGGCCCCATGTAGGTGGCGGTCTTACCCATCATCAGCAGGTAAGGCCGGACCTCGTCAAAGACCTCTTTCTCGCCGCCGCACATGATGACCAGGGTGCCGCCGTTGGCGCCGGTCTCGCCGCCGCTGACCGGAGAGTCCAGCAGATGGAAGCCCTTCTCCACCGCCGCGGCGTGGAGCTCCTGAATCACATAGGGAGAGGTGGAGCCCATGTCCACAATGGTGGTGCCGGGCCGGGCAGTCTCCATGATCTCCGTGATGGTGGCCTTCACGATGGCGTTGGTGGGCAGGCACATGAAGATGATGTCGCAGGTTTTGTACAGTGTTTTAGCGTCGTCCAGGACCTTGCCGCCCCGGGCGGCAAACCGCTCCCGCAAAGCGGGCACGGGGTCGTAGCCATAGATGTCGCAGCCGCTCTTGTCGATCAGATTGCCTGTCATGCCGTAGCCCATCACGCCAAGGCCCAGATATCCAAGTGTTTTCATGCCCATTGACCTCCTGTTCTAAATTCCGGAAAGGACTGCCCTGTTATTTCCTGCGGGGCGGGATGTGGACCGCGCGGCCCAGTGCGTCCAGCGCACACTCCCGCATGGTCTCGGTGACGGTGGGGTGGGAATGGATGGTGGCTGCCAGCTCATCCAGCGTCAGCTCGCTGCCGATGGCAAGCGCCCCTTCGCAGATCAGATCCGTGGCGCGGGGCCCAATGATGTGCATACCCAGCACCTCGCCGTATTCCCTCCCGGCGATGATCTTCACCAGGCCCTCGCCCCCGTTCAGGATCAGAGCCTTGCCGTTGGCGCTCATGGGGAACTTGCCCACCATGTAGTCGATCCCCTGCGCCTTGGCCTGCTCCTCTGTGAGACCCACAGAGGCAGCCTCCGGCTCGATGTACACGCAGGTGGGATTGGTGGATTCGTCGTAGTGGGCCTCCATGCCGCAGATGTTCTCCGCAGCCACTTCGCCCATGGCGCTGGCGGTGTGGGCCAGCTGGGCCTTGCCGAAGACACAGTCGCCGATGGCGTACACGCCGGGCACGCTGGTCTCCATCTTGTCGTTGACGATGATCCGGCCCCGGTCGTTGGCAAGGCCGGCAGCCTCCAGGTTCAGGCTGGCGGTATTGGCCTTCCGGCCGATGGCCACCAGCACCTTCTCCGCCTCAAAGCTGACGGTCTCGCCGGCCTTGTTCTTGCAGACCACCTTGGCGCCCACGGGAGAGGCCTCCACGGCCTGCACCGGGCACTCCAGGTTGAACTCCATGCCCATCTTCTTCATGTGCTTCACGCCGATGGCAGTCAGGTCGCCGTCCAGCATGGGCAGCATGTGGTCCAGTGCCTCCACCACGGTGATCTTGGTGCCGAAGGCCGCGTAGGCGCAGGCCAGCTCCAGGCCGATGACGCCGCCGCCGATGACCACCATGCTCTTGGGCAGCTTCTCCAGGCTCAGCGCACCGGTGGAGTCGATGCAGTTGGGATTCTCCTTCAGCCCGGGGATGGGCGGCTGGGAGTTGACGGAGCCGGTGGCCACGATGATGGCGTCGGCGGTCATCTCCTCCACGGAGCCGTCGGACTTCTTCACAGAGAGGGTCTTGGGGCCGGTGAAGCTGGCCTCGCCGTCCACGCGGGCGACCTTGTTCTGCTTCAGCAGCCCGGCAACACCCTGGGTCAGCTGCTTGCTGATGGCGTTCTTGTGGGCGATCACCTGGGGGAAATCCACTTCCACACCGGAGACCTTCACGCCGATGTCAGCACCCTGTTCCTTGATCTCGGACACCAGCTCCGCGCTGTGCAGCAGGCACTTGGTGGGGATGCAGCCGATGTTCAGGCAGGTGCCGCCGATGTGCTCGCGCTCCACCAGGGTCACTTTGGCGCCCAGCTGGGCCGCCCGGATGGCAGCCACATAGCCGCCGGGGCCGCCGCCCACGACGATAACGGTCTTCTGGCCAGCTGCGGCGGGGGCTGCAGCCGGGGCAGGTGCAGCAGCAGGAGCGGCGGCAGCGGGTGCGGCGGCGGGTGCGGCGGGAGCCGCGGCGCCGGCAGCATCGGGAACCGCCTCTCCGGCGGCGCCGATCCAGGCGATCACGCTCTTGCAGGGGGCGGTCTCGCCCTCCGGCAGCAGGATCTTCAGCAGGGTGCCGTCCTCCTCGGCCTCCACGTCGTTGGTCAGCTTATCGGTCGCCACGGAGAACAGGATGTCCCCCTTCTTGACGGTGTCTCCCTCTTTGAACTTCCACTCTTCAATGGTGCCCTCGGTCATCGTCAGACCCAGCTTGGGCATCAGAACTTCAGTTGCCATAATTTCTGTCCTTCTTTCATGAACTTACCCAAAAACCGCCTCTAATTCGGCCTTTGAGTTGTTTGGATCGTCAAATTTTGGACAATGACCCCTCAAAGGGAACCCGGCACAGGCCGGGTTCCCTTGAATGGGTTGTTTGATCTCACACCAGGAGCATGTAGGGGTTCTCCAGCAGCTCCGCGATCCGCTTGAGGAACTTGGAGGCCATCACGCCGTCGATCACGCGGTGGTCGGCAGTCAGGCTCAGGTTCATCATGGTCCGGATCACGATCTCGCCGTTGCGCACCACAGGGGTATCCACCATGTCGCACACGCCCAGAATCGCCAGCTCAGGCTGGTTGATGATGGGGGAGAAGCTGGTGATGCCATAGGGCCCGAGGCTGGAGATGGTGAAGGTGCCGCCGGTCATGTCCTCCATGCCCAGCTTGCCGGTGCGGGTGGCCTCGATCAGAGCCTCCGTCTCCTGGGCGATCTGTGCCAGGGACTTCTCCTCGCAGTTCTTCACGTTGGGCACGATCAGGCCATCGCCCTTGGCGACCGCCAGGCCCATGTTCACGTGCTTGTGGCGGGTCAGCATATTGTCCGCGAAGCTGGCGTTCACGTCGGGGAACTCGGTCAGGGCCTTGGCAACCACCTTCATCAGGATGTGGTTGTAGGTCAGCTTGATCCCCTGCTCCTTCAGGCCGTCCTTCAGCTTGGCCCGCAGGTCCTTCATGGCCGTGACCTCCACCGGACGGGTGTAGGTGACCCGCGGAGAGGTGTGCCAGGAGTTGGTCATGTTGGCAGCGATGCTGCGGCGCAGCGGATTCACCTTCACAGGCTTCTCGTCGTTGCTCTCAACAGCGGCAGCGGCCTCAGCGGCAGGAGCTGCGGCTGCACCCACACCGGCGGCGGCCAGCACGTCCGCCTTCATCACGCGGCCCTGGACGTCCAGCTTGCTGACGTCCACGCCCAGCTCGGCAGCCAGCTTGGCAGCCATGGGGCTGGTCTTGGGACCGGCCACAAAGTTCTCCACGTCCTTGGCCACCACGGTCCCGTTGGGGCCGGTGCCGGGGATCTGGGAGAGGTCATAGCCCTTTTCCTTCGCCAGCTTCTTGGCGTAGGGAGTCGCCAGCACGTAGGCACCGGCGGGACGGTCCGCATGGGCCGTGGGGGCGGCGGCAGGAGCCGCGGCAGAGGCTGCGGACGGCGCAGCGGCAGGAGCAGCAGGCGCGGCCGCGGCGGGCGCGGCGGCACCGGAGGCATCCGGAATCGCCTCGCCGGGCTGGCCGATCCAGGCGATCACGCTCTTGCAGGGGGCGGTCTCGCCCTCCGGCAGCAGGATCTTCAGCAGGGTGCCGTCCTCTTCGCACTCCACGTCGTTGGTCAGCTTATCCGTCGCTACGGAGAACAGGATGTCCCCCTTCTTGACAGCGTCGCCCTCTTTATATTTCCACTCTTCAATGGTGCCCTCGGTCATCGTCAGGCCGAGCTTGGGCATCAATACTTCAGTTGCCATACTTGAAAATCTCCTTTTCAACAGGCATTAAAACATGCCCTTGATGCCCTTTACCAGGTCCTCCGGAACCACTTTCACCATCTTCTCCAGGGTGGGAGCGAAGGGGATCGGGCAGAAGGGAGCGCCGTACCGCAGGATGGGGGCATCCAGATACTCCATGGCCTCCTCCGCGACGGTGGCGGAGATCTCCGCGCCGAAGCCGCCCTGCTTGACAGCCTCGTGGACGATGCAGAGGCGGTGGGTCTTCTTCACACTGTTCAGCACGGTCTCCTTATCCCAGGGAGACAGGGTGATCAGGTCGATGACTTCGGCCTCAATGCCCTCCTTGGCCAGCAGGTCCGCAGCGCCGCGGGCATTCTTCATGCCGATGGAGTAGGACACGATGGTCACATCCTTCCCCTCACGCTCCACGCGGGCCTTGCCCAGGGTGTAAGGCTCCTCCTCGCCGATCTCGGGCACTTCGCCTTTCTCCTTGTACAGGATCTTGTTCTCGAAGTACAGCACGGGGTCATCGCACTCGATGGCGGCCTTCAGCACCATCTTGGCGTCATAGGGATTGGAGGGCGCCACAACCTTGATGCCGGGGATGTGGGCGAACCAGGACTCCACGCACTGGGAATGCTGTGCAGCGCCGCCGCCGGCAGAACCGTCGGGCGCACGCAGGACCAGGGGCACCTTGGCCTGGCCGCCGAACATGTAGCGGACCTTTGCCATCTGGTTGAAGATCTCGTCCATGGGCACGCCGATGAAGTCGGCGAAGTGCATGTCCACCACGGGACGGGCGCCGGCCAGAGCCGCGCCTACGCCGCCGCCGATGATAAAGGTCTCGGAAATGGGGGTATCAATGATCCGGCCGGGGAACTGCTGGGGCAGGCCCTTGAACTGACCGAAGATACCGCCCTGACGGGCCAGGTCCTCGCCCATTGCGAATACAGTGGGGTCTTTCGCCATCGTCTCGGCCATGGCCTCTTGAGTGGCCTGAGAAAAAGTGATCTTACGCATCGTATTTGTCCTCCTTCGCCTTAGTCATCCACGTAGACGTACTTCATGTACTCGGACGCATCGGCGTACTCGCTCTGCATAGCGTACTCCTTGGCGTCTTTGATCTTCTGCTCACACTTGGCATCGATGGCGTCGCACTCCTCGGCGGTCATCAGCTTCAGCTTGGCGGCCTTGGCGCGGAACATCTTCAGAGGATCGGTGTCGTGATAGATCTTCTGGGTCTCGGCGTGGTCACGATACAGTTCAGGGTCGCCCACGAAGTGGCCCTCAATGCGGTAGGTCTTGGCCTCGATGAACGTGGGGCCTTCGCCGGCACGGGCACGGGCAACAGCCTCCTTGGCGGCCTCATACACAGCAAAGACATCCTGGCCGTCCACGATCACACCGGGCACATGATAACCCGCCGCGCGGTCGGAGATGTTCTCCACATTGCAGGTGGTGCGGTAAGGCGTGGTGGAAGCCCAGCAGTTCATCTCGTTGACGAAGATCACGGGCAGCTTCCAGGCGGAAGCGACGTTCATGGCCTCGTGGAAAGTGCCGCGGTTGGAGGCACCGTCACCGAAGAACACCACGGAAACCCGGTCGTTCTTCAGGATCATCTTGCTGGCCAGGGCAGCGCCGGTGGCCAGGTTGTAGCCGCCGCCCACGACGCCGTTGGCGCCCAGCATACCCACAGAGAAGTCGGCAATGTGCATGGAGCCGCCGCGGCCCTGGCACAGGCCGGTCTTCTTGCCGAAGATCTCAGCCATCATGCGGTTCACATCCGCGCCCTTGGCCACACAGTGGCCGTGGCCGCGGTGAGTGGACTCGATCATATCGTCCTTCCGCAGAGCGGAGCACACACCAGTGGCGATGGCCTCCTCACCGATGTACAGGTGCACGAAGCCGGGAATCTCACCATTCAGGAAGTCGTGCTTCACGCTCTCCTCAAACTTGCGGATGGTGCACATGGTCTCATAAAAGTGCTCCGCCAGTTCCTTGGTGTATTTTGCTGCCTTTGTTGCTGCCATAGGAAAAACTCCCTTCTGCCGACTCTCCTGTCGGCACTCTTTGAAATTTGCTGGGACAGATGCGCTGGGCGGTGAAATCGTCAAAATTTTCACCTATGTTCTCTGAAAAGACGTGGCAACAGTTTCCTGCAGCCACGTCCTCTCAGCTAACGCAACTTACGAAACCTTAACCGTTGTTTATACGGAAACGCAGGCTGCCTCTTCAATTAGGCGGCGGGCTCAGTGGTGCCAGCATCAGCCTGAGTGACGCTGGTGAAAGCCTCGATCAGCTCGGGGGTCAGCTCGTCGGCGAACTCGTCGTACACGGGGGCAGAAGCCTCAGCGAACTCAGCAGCAGCCTCGGGAGTCAGCTCGGTGATCTCAACGCCAGCCTCGGCCCACTTGTCCATGATCTCCTGATCCTGGCTGCGGTTCAGCTCACGCTCGTACTCGCAGGCAGCCTGGCCGGCCTCGTCAACGATGGCCTGCAGCTCGGGAGACAGGGAGTTGTACAGCTCAGCGTTCATGCAGAAGAACAGGCAGTCATAAGCGCCGGTCCAATAGGTCAGATAGCTCTGGACCTCCTGGATAGAAGCGGCATCAGCGGTGGGCAGGGGGTTCTCCTGGCCGTCGTAGGTGCCGGTCTGCAGAGCGGTGAACACCTCGGACCAGTTGGCGTTGGTGTAGTCGGCGCCCCACAGCTCATAGGAGCGGTTCAGCAGCTGGGAACCCGCGACACGCATCTTCAGGCCGTTCATGTCAGCCTTGCTGGCGATGGCGTGCTTGCTGTTGGTGATGTGGCGGAAGCCGTTCTCCGCAATGCCCAGCAGGTGCACGTTGTAGGTGCTCTCCAGGATCTCGCCCAGAGCCTCGCCGCCGGCGCCGTCCAGGGCCGCGTCAGCCTCTTCCGTGCTGCTGAACAGGAAGGGCAGGGAGACCACGTTGAACCGCTGGTCGAAGGAGGACCAGATCAGGTTGGAGTGCATGGACAACTCGGTGGTACCGTCCATCAGGGCCTGGATGCCGTCGGTCTGGTTGCCGGCGGTCAGCTGGTCAGCGGGATAGTACTGAACGGTGATGGCACCGCCGGTCTTCTCGCCCACGATCCGGGCGAACTCCTTGGCGCCGTCCACCCAGGGAGAGGTCTCCGTGGCGGAGCAGGCGAACTTCCAGGTCATTTCCTCGAACTCGCCAGTGGAAGCGGCAGCATCATCGCCGCTGTCGGCAGTGGTATCGCTGGCAGCGTCATCGCCACCGCCGCAGGCCACCAGGGCCAGAGCCATGGTGAGCGCCAGGAGCAGTGCAAGAAACTTTTTCATTGTTTTGCCTCCTTAAAATAGTTGTAGCAGGTATTATCTGAAACCGCAAAGCGCGGTTACAGCCAAGTCAGGAGATGCTTATTTGCCGAACAAGAGCACGGTAGAGAACCAGGGCACATAGGTGATGAGCAGCAGCGCAATAATGCATGCCACAATCTGGGGCCACACAGCCTTGGACATAGAGACAATGGTGACCTTGGTCTTGTCCCGCAGGCCCTGAAGCTTCTCGGACACACCGATGGCGACGAACAGGTTGACACCCACGGGAGGAGTCACCTGGCCGATAGCCAGGTTCACTGTGGCGATCACGCCGAAGTGGACGGGGTCGATGCCCAGCTGGGTGGCTACGGGGTACATGATGGGGATAAAGATGTACATGGCGGAGTTGGCGTCCACGAAGCAGCCTGCAATCAGGAAGATCACGTTGACGATCAGCAGGAAGATGTACTTGTTGCCGGAGATCTCCAGCAGCAGAGCCTGGGCCGCCTGCGCAATGCCGAACACCGTGCACACATAGGAGAACAGGGTGGCCGCGCCGATGATCAGCATGATGCCGCCGGTGGTCTTGCCGGAGTCGACCAGGATATCGATCATATCCTTCATCTTGACCTCACGATAGATGAAGACGCCGACCACCAGACCGTATACCACGGAGACGGCAGCCGCCTCGGTGGGGGTGAAAACGCCGCCGTAGATGCCGCCGATGATGATGACGGGCATCAGGAAGCCCCAGAAGGCCTCACGGAAGGACTTCCAGCGCTGGCCCCAGGAGGACTTTGCCTTGGATGCCTGGATGCCCTTCTTGCGGCACTCGATCATGATGATGATCACCAGGGACAGGCCCATCATGATGCCGGGAATCCAGCCGCCCATGAACATATCGCCCACGGAGACGCCGGTGATGGAGGCGTACACCACGAATGCGATGGAGGGCGGAATGACGATGGCGATGGAGGAGGCGCTGGCCATCAGGGAAGAGGCGAAGGGGGCGGAGAAGCCGCCGCGGTTGATCATGGCGGGAATCAGGATAATGCCCAGAGCCGCCACGGTGGCGGGACCGGAGCCGGAGATGGCGCCGAAGAAGCAGGCCACGATAACAGCCACGATGGCGATGCCGCCGCGCCGATGGCCGACGCAGTCATCAGCAAACGCCACCAGACGGCTGGAGATGCCCGCCTTGGCCATGATGTTGCCGGACAGAACAAAGAACGGAATAGCCAGCAGCAGGAACTTTGCCATGCCGCTGTACACGTTGGTAGGGACGACCGTCAGGGGGGAACTGCTGAAGAGCAGGGCGAAAATGGAAGACATACCCAGGCTGACGGCAATGGGGATATTCAGCAGCAGCATCACGAAGAAACTGCCGAACAGGATCAAGTTAATCATACAGTCTCTTTGCCTCCCTCTGTCTCAGCCGGCTTCACACAGGCGGCCTTGTTGCTCATCACGTCGACCAGATACTCGATCGCATGGAGCACCAGGAAGATGGAGCCGATGGGCAGCAGGATGGTAAACACCCATTCGGGCCAGCCCAGAGAGAAGGTCTCTTTGCCGGTGCTGATCTGATCGAACACCTTGTTAAAGCCGGTGTAGATCAGGATGGCGTAAAAGATCAGGTTCACGACCGTGTCAATTACGGTCAGAATCTTTTTACCCCCGACGCCCACATTGTCGAAGATCAGGGACAGCGTAATCATGCTGCCGTCTCTGGTAGCTAGGGCGCAGCCCAGCATGATCATCAGGATGAACACGTTGATGACCAGCTCCTCGGACCACGCGAAGTTGGAGTGGAAAACATACCGAGAGAGCACGTTGATAAACGTGATCGCTGTAACCACGACGGTAATCACGCAGAGCACGAATTCCTCGACTTTGGTGAGCCCGTTCATGATCGTCTTGTAGGTTTTCATTCGATCAATCCCTTCAGTTAGTGTGGCGCCCCGTCTTAACAGAATATTTATACGTCTCCTGCGCATGAATAGTTGCCTGTCTATCATGCCGTATGAATAAACTGCCGCAAAGCCGCCTGTTTCACAGAAATACATATTAAATTTCTGTTAACGGAGACAAGTATATCACTTTGCCAATTCAATATCAATCAGCAATCAGAAATTTGTCATTTTGCCCATTTTTGTTCTGTGGCTCTTTGCCAATTTTGTACAAACAGCAAAAATATGGCAATTTTAACAGAAAAATAAATTATTTTTGGACTTTTTGCTGATTTTTCGGAAAAAGTATGGTATAATCAACCATAAAACCGCAAAGCGCCGATTCTTACGCAAGCCTTACGCAAATCATGGCATTTTGAAATTTTATTCTGAAAGACGTTTGTCCCGCAAGTAAAAATCCTGTACACACAAGGAGCGACATCATGTCCCATTGCCAAATCACACTCAGCGTCAACGCCGGGGTCGCCCTGCATCTGGGTGCCATGCGGGTCTGGTCCGACGCGCTCCACGACCGTCGGGTTGTGGGGTTCTCCACTGTCACCCCTGAGCGCTGGAACATTCTTCAGGCTCATCCGGACTTCGCCAGCCCGGATCTGCTCTTTTTCACCCACTGCCATCCGGACCATTACTCCCGCGCCCTGACAGAGCAGGTGATTGCCCAAAATCCGCAGGTGGCCCTGGTGCTGCCGGAGCAGGAGTTTGACCGCCAGCTGGTGCTGGCCGGTCCCAGCAGCCATCTCACCCTGGAGGGGCTGCACATGGACTTCATGCGCCTGACTCACGAGGGTGCACAGTACCGGGAGGTCCCCCACTACGGCTGTATCCTGGAATATGACGGTTTCCGGGTCCTGATCGCCGGAGACTGCGCCGTGGCGGACCCGCAGCTGCGGGATTTCATCGGCAACCGCCCCATTGATCTGGCCCTTTTGAACTTCCCTTGGGTGACTCTTCGGAAGGGCCGTCACTTCATCGAACAGGCCATCCGGCCGGAACATCTGGTGGTATACCATCTCCCCTTCCCCCACGATGACCGCTGGGGATATCGGGATGCCGCCGTCAAGGGCGCGGGCCAGCTCCAGGGGGTGCCGGATGTCCGGCTGCTGCTGGAGCCGTTCCAGCGGGAAATCCTGGCCTGACAGAAGCAAAAAGAGAGACGCGCCGGGCGCGTCTCTCTTTTTGCTTCTGCGGACGCTGTCTCAGTCCACATAAAATATTGTATCCAGCACCTGGTCCCGGGTGATGGTTCCGAAATAGTCCCGGAGGGGGAAACGGTCCAGCACCGCCCCCACGTCCTCCCGCCGGAATGGCGTGCCCATCAGGGCGCCGGTCACCTCGTCCATGGGGCTGACAGCCAGAAAATCTCCGTAGAACACGATCTGGCGGATGATCCCCTGGTCCACCTCCACACAGGGCTCCAGGGTGCCACCGTCCCAGCGGCGCTTGTTCCGCAGGTTGTACTTGGGGGAACGGCCGAAGTTCCACTCCCAGGTGTCGTACTTGGTGCGCTTCAGCTCATCCACAGCAGCCAGTTCCTCATCTGTCAGGTGATCCTCCACCAGACCGCTGCCGGCCAATGTTTTCTTCAGATAACTCCAGAAGGCGGGCATATCCATATCCGTCTTCAGGAACTCCCGGATGTTGCCGATCCGACTGCGCACGGATTTTGCGCTCTTGGACTCGAACTTTGCCGGGTCCACATTCAGCGCCCCGGACACCATGCCGGGGTTGGCGTCGAACAGCAGTGTCCCATGATACAGGAAGCGCCCGCGGAGCAGCCGCTGGGCTGTGCCGGACACCTTCCGCCCCTCCACCAGGATGTCATTGCGGCCGGAGGCCTCCGCCTGCAGGCCCAATCCCTGCAAGGCCTCCACAATGGGACGGGTGAACCGCTCCATGGTCAGCCGCTCCGCGTCTCCCACGTCGGTGATGAAGGAGTAATTCAGGTTGCCCAGATCATGGTACACGGCACCGCCGCCGGTGGTGCGGCGCACCACATGGATTTGATGGGCCTCCACAAAGGCCCGGTTGATCTCACCCTCGGCGTTCTGGTTCTGCCCGATGACGATGGTGTTGTCGTTCTGCCACAGGAGCAGATACTCCCCCGACCGCCGGCTGCGGAGTACCGTCTCTTCAAACGCCAGATTGTAAAAAGGGTCCTGGGATCCGGTCTCCAAATAGTGAATCTCCTGACTCATAGCCGCCTCCTCTGCAAAAAGTGCCGGATGTTTTTTCTTATTGTATACCGTCCGGGCGGTCCCGGCAATGTGCAGAACCACCGAAAATGCCCGCCATCTTTCCGCTGCCCGGATGCGGGAGCGCCCGTTGCGGAATCGGACACAGCGGTCCGGGTTCGGCCCCGGGCCGCTGTGAGGGGAACGCATTTTTACCAGATGGCCTTGGTGTCCACGTCCTGCTTCAGCCGGGCGGCAAAATCCGCCACGGACATGGCGCCCAGATCCTCACCGGTCCGCAGGCGGACGGAGACGGTCTGGTTTTCCATATCCCGGTCGCCCACTACCAGCATATAGGGGATCTTCTCCAGGGTGGCCTCCCGGATCTTCTTGCCGATCTTCTCGTTGCGGCTGTCCACCTCCACCCGGAAGCCGGCGGCATCCAGCTGCTTTGCGATCTGATCGGCGTATTCCAGGGCGCGATCTGTAATGGGCAGGACCTTCACCTGCACTGGGTTCAGCCACACCGGGAACGCGCCGGCAAAGTGCTCGGTGATGACGCCGATGAACCGCTCCACGCTGCCCAGAACCACCCGATGGACCATGACGGGGCGGTGCTTCTGGCCGTCCTCTCCGGTGTACTCCAGTTCAAACCGCTCCGGCAGCTGGCTGTCCAGCTGGATGGTGCCGCACTGCCAGGTGCGGCCCAGGGAATCGGCCAGATGGAAGTCCAGCTTGGGGCCATAGAAGGCGCCGTCGCCCTCGTTGACCTCGAAGGTCTTGCCCATGTCGGTGATAGCGTTTTTCAGGATGTCCTGGTTATGCTCCCACTCCTCCACAGTGCCGATGTGATCCTCCGGCATGGTGCTGAGTTCAATGGTGTAGCTGAGGCCGAAGGTGGAGTACACTTCGTCGAACAGGCGGACCGTCTCCTGGATCACGTCCTTCATCTGGTCCGGGGTCATGAAGATGTGGGCGTCGTCCTGGGTGAAGCAGCGGACCCGGAACAGGCCGTGGAGCGCACCGGACAGCTCGTGCCGGTGTACCAGGCCCAGCTCGCCCACCCGCAGGGGCAGCTCCCGGTAGGAGTGAGGCTCGCTGGCGTAGACCAGCATGCCGCCGGGGCAGTTCATGGGCTTGATGGCGTAATCCTCTTCGTCGATAACAGTGGTGTACATGTTCTGCTTATAGTGGTCCCAGTGGCCGGAACGCTCCCACAGCTGACGGTTGAGGATGATGGGGGTGGAGATCTCCACATAGCCGTACTTCTTGTGGACCTGGCGCCAGTAATCCAGCAGGGTGTTTTTCAAGGTCATGCCCTTGGGCAGGAAGAAGGGGAAGCCGGGGCCCTCGTCCCGCAGCATAAACAGGCCCAGCTCCCGGCCCAGCTTCCGGTGGTCCCGCTTCTTAGCCTCTTCGATCCGCTGGAGGTAGGCATCCAGCTCGTCCTTCTTCGGGAAGGCGATGCCGTAAATCCGCTGGAGGGTCTCCCGGTTGGAATCACCCCGCCAGTAGGCGGCGTTGCAAGCGGTGAGCTTGAGGGCGTTGCCCTTGATGCGGCCGGTGGAGTCCAGATGGGGGCCGGCGCAGAGATCCGTGAACTCGCCCTGCTTGTAGAAGGAGATATGGGCGTCTGCGGGCAGGTCGTTGATAAGCTCCACCTTGTAGGGCTCTGCCTTCTCCTCCATGAACTTCAAAGCCTCCTCCCGGGGCAGCTCGAACCGCTCCAGCTTCAGCTTCTCCTTGCAGATCTTCCGCATCTC
>CDZT01028056.1_pt1 | contig 14952 bp, 9 predicted proteins | sample 557531 | NCBI WGS metagenome assembly CDZT01 (sample SAMEA3182066, study PRJEB8094) | gut metagenome | biome: human; feature: gut; material: Stool; isolation source: human stools | place: Canada | collected 2013-03-05
AAAAAATCGGCCCCGTCTTTACAACGAGACCGACCTGGTGCGGATGAAGGGACTTGAACCCACATGAAGTTGCCTTCACTAGAACCTGAATCTAGCGCGTCTGCCAGTTCCGCCACATCCGCATATATGTGAACACGAGTCACCCCGTGATCACGCTTTTTCTGCTGTTCGTTTCCGAATCAGCATGTTAGATTTTATCATGAAACATTCTTCTTGTCAACATGCTTTTGAAAAAAATTTACCGTATTTTTGCGTGTTGCTGAAATGGCACGCACTGCCGTGAAACCGCTTCGCTCCGCGGCAGCGCGCTTTCGGGCTTTCCGCCTGTAAAACGCACTATACCCTGGCGGCTGTCGGGTTGTACACGCCTACAGTTTCACGCTTTTCACCCATAACATCCTGCTCCGAAAACGTCATCCATTTTACACCGCGGCGATTCTGATACGCGAACGCCAGATGCAGCCTGCCGTCCGAAGCCTGCATCAGATACGGGTACTCATACTGGCGGTTGTTGGTACTGTTTTCTGACCCTACAAAACCCTCTCCCAGCTCCATATGGCGAATCATCGGCCATGTAAGGCCGCCGTCCTCGCTGAGGGCCACCGCAACCGGGCAGCGAAGGCCGGGCCAGGCTGCCACACCTGGCTGCGGCGCAGGCGTATGGGTGGGGTTATAGGCAACGGCAATGCGTCCACTTTGCAGCTTGACGGCGCTGATGCTGGAGTTGTTATTGGGCAGGACCGTGGGCACCGGTTCGCTCCACGTATTGCCGTCGTCCAGCGATTCACTGCGATAAATGAAATCTGCCGCACGGCTCCGCATGAACGCCGCGAGACGTCCCGGCGCAAGCTCCACCACATTGGCATGTACACGGCCGTTGCTGCCCGGCATCTCTACAGTGCGCCAAGTACAGCCCTGATCGTCGGAGATCTGAAACGCCGTCGGGTCTCCGGCCAGACCGGATGCGCTGTCGCTGCACAGCCAGTTTGCGAATATCCAGCGTCCACTTGCAAGCACCTGGATGGGCTGGCGGCAGAAGCTTCCCTCCCGGGCAAACAGCACATCCGGTTCGCCCCAAATGCGGCCGCCGTCCGTACTTTTCTGCCGGCGGATGACAGACGTGAACTGCATATTATCCTTGCCGGGCACACGGTCCAGCTGGGCGGTATAAACCGCCCATACAGCGCCGTCCGGCGCGAGAAACAGCGAGGGATTCTGCTCACTGCGTTTTTCATCATGGGACACCTGTACTGGAGCTTCCCATCGTGCGGCTCCTTTGGGCAGGCGGGCGCAAACGATGCTCACATCGCCGCTGCCTTCAAAGCTGCCAGCAAACCAGGCGCACAGCAAACTGCCGTCCGGAGTTTCCAGCAAGGCGGGCGCATGCGCCGTAGCCCAGGGCCCGGGGGGCAGCATGGCCTCCACCGTCCCCATTGCAGAATTCTGATAAACGGTGCCGTCCGGTGTCAGGCCGGGCAAACATGGATATTTCATGGTTTTCTTCCCCTCACTCTTTGATGTTGCGGTTGCGGGCCATCGTGACGGCATATTGAATGGCGTTGAGCAGGCTCAATTCATTCGAAGTGCCTTTGCCTGCCTGGTCGAAACCCGTTCCGTGGTCCACCGAGGTACGTATGATGGGCAGCCCCAGTGTAATGTTTACTCCTTCGACAGCCTTCCACGCCTGTTTTTCCCTGTCATATACAAAGCCGACGGTTTTGAGCGGAATGTGCCCCTGGTCGTGGTACATGGCCACAACGATGTCATACCAGCCGCCCAGCGCCTTGGGAAATAAACTGTCCGGCGGCACAGGGCCGTCCACACACAGTCCCTCGTCCTGCGCGGCACGGATCGCCGGGATAATCTCGTCCAGCTCCTCCCTGCCGAACAGGCCGTTTTCTCCCGCATGAGGGTTGAGCCCTGCCACGGCGATTCGCGGGCGCGGGATTCCGAAGCTTCTGCATGCGCTGTCCGCGATATGAATGACATCCAGTACACGCTGCTTTTCCACACGGTCGCACGCTTCCCGCAGCGAGCAATGCGTGGAAACATGTACCACACGCAGATCGTGGTGCGCCAGCAGCATCGTATATTTCTCGGTGTGAGTATAGTGGGCATAGATTTCCGTATGGCCGTCAAAGTGCATGCCCTCGGGCGCGAGAGCCAAGTTCATGGCCTCTTTGTTCAGAGCGTTGGTGCAGGTGGCATCCACCTCGTCGTCCAGTGCCAGTTCAATGACTTTCCGCACGCACTCAAACGCCGCGCGCCCGCACATCGCGGACACTTTTCCGTATTCAAACCGCGCCAGGTCCACAAGGTCCAGATGGTAAACGTCGATGATCCCCCAGGTGAAAGCCGCCTGCTCCACGCTGTCCACGCGGTGCACGGTCAGCTCCGGATGGCCCAGCAGCACAGCCGCTTTTTCGATAACGTTTGCATCCCCCACGATAAGCGGCCGGCATTCCTCATAGATCGCTTTGTGGAGCAGGGCCTGCACACACAGCTCCGGCCCGTTGCCCGCGGGGTCGCCCATCGTGATGCCGATGACCGACCGCCTTATTTCCGTGTTGTTCATGGGTCAGTGCATCCCCTTTTCCGCATTCTCACGAAGCACCTGCCGCAGCGCGGCAACGCCTTCTTCCGGGAGCTGGTTGAACGGTGCGCGGCATTTTCCCACGTCGTAGCCCAGCAGCGCCACGGCTGTTTTGACGACCGTATTCGGGTTGCCGTATTTGAAGCATGCGCGGAAGGACGCGATGCTCGCCTGATATTCCTGCGCTTTTTCCAAATCGCCCGCGGCAAAACAATCATAAATAGACGCCATGGTGCGGGGGTAAACATTGGCACAGCCCGCCACGCCGCCCCGGCCACCGTTCTTCAGGCAGTCCAGGATCAGGCCGTCGTTGCCGGAAAGCACTGCAAAGCCGCTGCCCCGGGTGCCATCCAGATAAGCTTTCATATTATCCCAGTTTCCCGAGGAATCCTTTGCACCGACGATGTTTTCGATCCGGGAAAGGCGTGCTACCGTCTCGGGCGCAAGAGCATTTCCTGTACGTGCCGGGATATTGTACAGCACGATGGGAATATCCACGGCTTCAGCCACGGCACGGTAGTGGTCGTACAGCTCCTGTTGGCTGGCCGCCGCAAAGCTGGGCGTAATAATACTCAGCACATCCGCTCCCGCGTCTCTGGCCATGCGGGACTGTGCAATGGTCTCCCGTGTGGAAACGCAGCCTGTGCCCGCGTACACCGGCACGCGGCCGTTCGCCTGCTCAATGACCGTCTCCAGCACGAGCTGTTTTTCCCTGCCGTCCAGAATATATCCCTCGCCGTTGGTGCCAAAGCAGAACAGCGCATGCACGCCGTTTTCGATCTGGCGGTCCACCTGGCGGCGCAGCTCGGCGGTATTGATACTTTCATCCGCGTGCATCGGCGTAATGATGGGCGGGATGATGCCCTTGATCTCGATTCTATTCATGTTTTTCCGTCCTTTCCGATGTCAGAGGATCCGGCGGTACAGCGCGCGGGCGTCGTCCGCCGTCACCGGGCGCAGATTGTTGTTCAGAAGCCGTGTCACCTGCATGCCGGCCGCCACCAGTGTCTCCAGATCCGACGCAGACACACCGAATGCCGAAAGGCTTGTGGGTATCTCCAGATGCCGGACGATCTTCTCCAGCCAACGCAGCATAAACTCCGTTTTTTCCTCCTGCGTCACGCAGGTTTTTTCTCCATGTACGCAACGGTCATACGCGGCGGCGAAGCGTTCCGGGCAGGCAGGCGCGTTGAAGCGCATCACAGGCGCAAGCAGAATGGCGTTGGATACGCCGTGGGCGATATGATATTTTCCGCCCAGAGGGTAGCTGAGCGCATGGACGGCCGTTGTGCCGCTGGCAGTGATAGCCACGCCCGCGTAAAAGCTTGCGAGCTGCATGGCTGATTTTTGCGATACCGCGTCCGCACTGTCGCACGCAGGCAGGATGTTGTTCAAAATCATATCCAGCGCTTCCAGCGCAAAAGTATCGCTGATGGGATTTGCCTTATTGCTTGTGTAACATTCGATGGCGTGCGCCAAAGCGTCCACACCTGTGGCCGCCGCAATTTTCTGGGGCAGATTTTTGATCATCAGCGGGTCCAGCAGAACATTGTCTGCGATCATCGCGTCGCTGACGATGCCCACCTTCAGCTCCTGCTCCGGCACGGCTACGATAGCATTGGGCGTGGCTTCGCTGCCCGTGCCCGCCGTTGTGGGGATCATCAGCGTGGGACAGCATTTTTTTGCGCGGCCGGGCGCTTCCAGCAGGTCGTGCACGGTCGAGCTGCCGTCCAAAAGCACACCGGCCAGCTTGGCGGTATCCATCACGCTGCCGCCGCCCACGGCCAGAATCATATCCGCGCCCTCGGCCCGGCAGGCATCCACCAGCTTCTGGACCTGGCCGTAGCTCGGCTCCGGCGGCAGGTCATCCAGCACACAGAATGCCGCCTGCGACTTTTGAAGCTGCTCCAGCACGGGGTCCAGCAGGCCGGCGCTGCGGATCCCCTTGTCTGTAAAGACAGCCGCTTTTTTCACAGACGCCGCCTGAAGGATCTCCGGCATCTTTTTCAGCGCGCCCTCGCCGCAGCAGACGGCGCGCGGCATCTTCAAATTACTCAGTGTATTCATGGCGTATCATCTCTCTCCGAAAAGGGCCGGCGGCATGTTCCGCCGCCGACCGCAGGTTATTACTACATGGGGAATACAATCACGCAGGCCCCGCACAGCACCAGAATCTGGATGACGTACAACGGCAGAGTGAACTTCCAGAAATCAACCAGCTTGTATTTGCCCATGCCAAGAATCATAGCAGGCATACCGTCGATGGGCATGATCCAGTTGATCCAAGCGGCGGTGACACAAGCCACAGCCACAGCCGTAGGATCCAACCCCATGCTGACGCAAGCGGAGATGGCGATGGGCGCAAATACGAACAGGGAACCGAAGCTGGCGCCCGTGAACGTAGCGCTCAGGCTGGTGAGCAGTGTGAACACCAATACGATGACAAATGGGCTGACACTGGTACCCAAAGCGCCGGCCACCGCGTCACCCACCATGGCGGTGAAGCCGGAGTTCGCCAGGGCGCCGGCCACGCCGATGACGCCGGCCATCATAAGAATCAGCGGAGAGGCAATATTGTTGCGCACTTCCTTGAAATTGAGGATGCCCAAAACGAACAGTACGGCGGCAATGACACCGGGGATGGCATAGCCCGGCTCCCCCAGCTTATCCAGGAAGATCATGGCTACGAAGTTGACCACGAAAGCAATATACACAACGATTTCTTTCCACCTGGACAGCTTTTCGCCCTCTGACTTTTGTTCGGAAGCCTGCGCGCCCGCTTCGGCAATGGGGTGGTCCGGCAGGAAGCGGTAACCGATAACCGCCCACACCAAAAACGCGATAGAACTGACAAGCTTGATGCCGGAATATACCAGCAGCGGCACTGCGGTGCCTGTGACGCCGGAACTCTCCAGCAGAGAGGCCACCAAGCCCACGTAAAACGCCATATTCACAGGTACGATGGGGTTGTAAGTGGCATAGCCCAAGGGCATAAAGATTTTTGAAATAGGCAGATTTTTATTGTAGGGGATAGTGGATACCAAGCTCAGCACCAATACATAATAGCCTGTACCGCTCATCACGCTGGCACCCAGCATGACAACGATCAGCAACAGGATGTAGTTGCGATATCCGCCCTTGCTGGCCATATTGAACATCGTTGCCTTGACCTTGTCGATGAGGCTGGTTTTTTCCAACGCCGCCATGACCACCATAAAGCCGGCGATCATGATGACATTTTTGTCCACAAAGCCCGCAAAGGCCTCGGACATGGTGGCGCAGCCCGTCAGTACCAGAAGAACGCAGGCGATCAGCGGCGGTGCGCCGAAGGCAAATTTGTCCGACATGATCATGACGATCATGCCGATCACGATTGCCAATGTAATGATCATTTGAATTGCCATTTGTGATTCACTCCTTCATTCTATTCGCTTTTGCCGTGTTTTCCAATATGCAGATACCATTTTCCACTCCCGTCTTTTCTTTTCCATTCCTCCCATCTGCTGTGATCTCAAAGCGTCCGGCCGTTTCGCAGCGGGCGCGTTACGGGTCGATGTGCAGAGAACCGTCCTTCCCGCGTGAGAACCTTTTCATAAACTGCCAGGCAAGCTCCAGCTGGCGCAGGTCCAGCGCGTGGGGCATACGCTTTGCGAGCACAACTTCAAACAGCGCGGGCTTTCCTTCATCGCGGCTGAACCAACGGTGGTGAAGGAAGCGCCCGTCCGCACAGTCATAAAATGTCTCGTCGGCCGTCAGGCCGGATTCACACGCGGCGGCAGGCTCGTAAGGCGTGAGGGGAATATTGTTGTACGTTTTCCAGTAATCAAAAGAAGCCAACCGCTTGAAGGGATCGTCCTGCGCGGCGGGCCATGTGCCGTCCAGCAGGCCCGAATTCTGGATGAGGGGCATACGGTAGGCAAAGGCAGCCTTTTTCGCATCCGCCCGTACACGTGTACGGGTGACCGGTTCGGAAGGGCCGTCCGGCAAACCGCGGCCGGTGGGCATTTTCCGCAGCATCGTCCACATTTCCGACGCCGGGACCAGATAGCCGGAATTGAATCCGTTGCAAGGGGCTGCCGCCGCAAACAGCTCGGGATATGCACATGCCAGAGCGTTGGTCATCATGCCGCCCATGGAAAAACCGGAGATGTACACGCGGCTTTCATCAATGGCATAGGTCCGCTTCATATGCTCCAGCAGCGCCAGCACAAAGGCCTGGTCGCTGGGCATGCCCGGCTCATCCCAGATGTTCCACGCCTTGTTGCGGGCGGGCTTGGGATATACGACGATAAAGTTTTCCCTGTCGGCGATATCGTGCCAGCCGCTCTGCTCCGCGCCGTACAGCGGCACGCAGCCGATGCCGTGAAAATAAAACACCAGCGGCGCTTTTTCTTTGCTGCCGCGCAGACGGGGCGGTACATATTCGTACCAGGTATGGGCAAAGCCTTCGTTCACGCCGAGGCCCGGGTCGTTGACGTGTGCCACAAAGCCGCGGGCCGTAAAATCCGTGCGCTTTTGATATGTCCCATAGGTGTCGTTGGACCAGCGCCTCGCTTTGCAGAACAGCATGTCCCATGCACGGACCGCTTCCTGCGCGCTGAACGGCAGCTCGGACACGATGTGCCGCACATTTGGGTTTACGGGGCTGGTGTAAAGCACCGCGTGCTCAAGCGGCCGGGCGTCCGCTCCCGTCACTCCGTTCACCTTTCCAAAATAATCTGCGGCGCGGGCGGCTCCGCCGCAGAGATAAGCCACCTGCGGCGCGTTCACGCCGTCCTGCGGGATGCTGTAATCCGCAGGGAGCTCCGAGAGCAGCACGCCCGCCACATTCAGGGGCCTTCGCGCGCTCATCGCAAGCAGCAGTGCGCCGGCTGACGGAGAACCGCCGATATAGAAGATCATTCCGATGAACCCGCCGACCTTTCCCTTGCCCTGCGGCAGGGCCATAAAGCAGCGGGAGAGATAGTCCATGTCTTCCGCGTCCCTTTCGCTCCAGCCGCTTTGCCGCGGATTGGGGAAGGCCAGCACAAAATGCTCCTTTTCCGCCAGCGCGTCCAAACCATATTCTTTCATGGCCGCCTGGGCGGAGGCTTCGTCCGCGCCATCCCGCAGAAACATGACGACCTGCGTCTGTTTCGCGTCCGGGCAGCCGGAAGCCGGCACATAGACGTACATGCTGCGGTCATCGCCCGCCTTCGTCTCGATGCTGTTCTCCGGCACGTTCGCGCGTTCCTGCGCACCTTTGACCTCCTCCAGCACCAGACGTCCTCCGAAGGGAGAAAATGCTGTGATCTCGTTCATCGTATCGTTCACTTCAGTCGCTCCTCCTTTTGTTTTGCGCATTCTGTTTCTGTGCTCTCTGTATGCGGCACCGTTTCCACAGCCTTTCCGTTTCCCGGCCTCCGATACCGTCTCATAAATTCCCATGCCGCCCGGCTCTCATCGTGGATCGCTCCGTGGGGCATATTTTTCATCACTGTCACACATACGCGCGGTACGCCCTGCGCGTCCCGGTAGACCGCTGTGCCAAAGCGTTCGCCCTCGGTATACCCACGCGCGGCAGTGTAATGGTTTTCGCCGTTGTATATCGCATCCGGCACAAAGCCCCCGGCCGTCCGCACAGCCGCACAACAGTTTGCCCGGAGCATCTGCTCCAGCAGCGGTTCTTCCGTGCCCCGCGCGACGGGGTCGTTGTCACCCAGATAGATGAAGCACGGCATCTGCCACCCGCCTTCCGCAAAGCCGGGCCAGGTCTCGGCAGGCGGTGCATTCCAGGGTGATAAAGCCGCGAAAAGCTGCGGATACCGCGTGCCCGCCTCCCGTGTCATCATGCCTCCGTTGGAAAAGCCCGTCAGATAAACGCGCTCCCGGTCGATGCCGTAACGGCTGTGGAGCCTGTCGATCATCCGGGCGAATACACCGCCGTCGCGTTCCAGAAACCAGATGTTTTCCGGAGAGTCCGGCACGGCCAGCAGAAACGCGCCGGTCTCGTCCGCCAGCCTGTCCCAGCCGTTTTTCTCCGCGAACATCCAGGCCGGTTCGCCCCGGCCATGTACGCTGAACACCAGCGGCAGGCCCCTGGCCTGCTCCGCCGTCAGCCCTTCCGGCACATGAACGAAAAAGCCGTAGCTGCGGCCCCCGTACACAACAGAATCCAGCGCAAAGCGCGGGGACGCATAAAAGTCCGCACGGCTCATGAAAGGCGTCAGCTTTCCATCCGGGCCGTTTTTCCAGCGGATGACGCGTTCAAAAAGCTGTGAAAAAACCGTGCGCGCCAGCGCAGGCTCCGGGCCGAAGGTTCCGGTCGAAATCCGTACCTGCGCCGCTCCGCCATCCGGCGCCCGGTAGACCGTCGCGGAAATATCATCGAACATTTCTTCACAGCCCGGCCCCTGCGCGCCGTTGCTCCGGTTGAAATAGCGGACAGCCGCGTCCGCCTCCTGCCGTTCACGCACCATCAGCCAGAGGCAGACGGGCAACTCCCGGTTCAGGGTTTTATAATCCGCGCTCACATTTTCCACGAGCCAGTGGCTGGAAGGACGCTCCCCGGGCGTATAATCCTGCGGCACGCCGCCCACGAGCGCCGCCGCAGCAAAAAAGCTTGGACAGGCAGCCGAGGCATCGCCCAGGAAAGAGGCGCCGTCCTCATATCCCACCGCATAGATCAGTGTTTCCCAACACCACAAATAGCCGCCGCGCCCATACAGGCTTTTCCCGCTTTGGGTCGGAAAGCTGCCGCGCGTGCCGCGGTAGATCTCCATCAGCAGCCCCGCGTCCTCCGCCCGCCAACCGTGCGGTACGATGGGGAGCACCAGTACCGCCCCGTCCTGCTCTGCGATTTCCCGCCAGCCGGATGCCTGCGCAAAACGTGCGGCGGCTTCATAGCTTGCCGCATCCGCGCCCGGAGCGCAGACATAAAGTGTTTTTACCGGGTCAAAGCCTGCTTTTGTTGAGATATGGCAGTACAGCTCCCGTCCTTCCCAGGCGATACGCATTTTATCTTCTCCTTTTTTCCTGTCCGAAAGGCTGCATGCCCCGTCACACCGCGGGCAGTTCCTTTTTCCATCGTTCCAGAATGTTTTGCAGGTCATAAAACAGTGTCTTTGCTCCAAACCCACCGGATTTGGAAACAAGGTTCCATTGCCGTCCGCCATAGGTGAACTGCGACAGCACCACGCCCGGCGCGACTTCGCACAGAGGCATGATCTCCGTTACATCCAGCTGGCGCATCAGGCCCAAAAGACAATCACCGCCCATGATCAGCACCGTGCTCTCCAGCCCGTCGTCCAGCAGACGCTTGAGCAGCGCGCCCAGCGTATTGGCGATCTGGATGCGGTCTGCGGTTTTGTCCGCGCCCGCGTTCTCCACCGCGCCGCCTGTGTCCAGCACCACCACCGGCTCCTGCGAACAGGCCCGTAACACAGCTCCCAGCATTTCGCCCGCCTGCGCGCCGGCCGCCCAGTCCCGCGAGAGCTTCTGCTCCGGCGTGAGGCCGAAGCGGGGCGCTCCCTGCGCCTCGGCCTGCGCGCACTGCTCCAGCGAGACCGGGTTGATGCTGCCGCAGACCGCGAGCAGACGGCCGCAGAGCGGCAGCGGCGCGGTGTCCCGGCAGGACAGCTGCAACAGCCGCGGCAGCACGGATGCAAAGCCCGCGCAGCCGGCCAGCAGTCCGGTCTCGCTCCGGGCCGCCAGCTGGTCGGCGATCTGTGCCATATCCCGGTTCGTCTGAGCTTCATAGACCAGCACGCCTGCTTTGCCCTCTGCGGAACCGCCGCCGGGGATATAGGCGCACAGTGTATCCGTCTGTTCATGCAGAATATCCTCCACACGGGAATGCGTCACCGGCTCAAAGGGGTCCTTTCCAAACACACTTTGGGCAACGGGCACGCCGCCGATGTAGTGTACGCCGCCGCGGGTGACGCGGTCCAGATTCGGGAAGGCGGGCACGAAATGGAGCCTGTCGCCTCCATCCGCTGCCAGCGCGGCGGAAAGCTCTGCCCCGATATTCCCGCGCAGCGCGGAATCTGTCTTTTTATAGATGCATCCGATCTTTTTTTCCTTTGCCCAGCGCACCAGGCGGTAGACCGTATCATATGCCTGCGCCGCCGGAAGGTGGCGTGTCTCGGCATCCACCACGAGCACCTGTGTTTGCGCGTCTGCCTCCAGTGCCTGCAGGCCTGTCCCCACAACGACCTTCGTGGCCGCTCCATAGGAGGCAAACTGTACGCCTGTATCCAGCGCGCCTGTAAAATCATCCGCAATTACAAATAAATGTATCATAGGCTCTCCTCTTATCCCTGTCCGGCGGACCTTTCGTCATTTTCATTATACAGGCGTATTTTTTATGCTGGTATGCAGAATCCCTCCGCAAATCGTTTTATTATGAAACACTTAAGAAAATTTGTTGTGTTTTCTTTGTGAATTCGCTATAATAAAGCAAAAATGTGTTTCATTTTTAAACAAAAGAGAGATGAAAGAAAATGCCATCCATCAAAGTACTGGCGATCTCGCCCTATCCCGGGATGGTGCCGCTTTTAACAGAGACCGCGAAAGAATACGACGGCCTGGAGCTGACCATCAGCGTGGGCGATCTGGCCAAAGGGCTGGAGCTCGCGCAGAAAGGCTTCCACGCAAATTTTGATGTGATCATCTCCCGGGGCGGCACGGCCAGACTGCTGAAACAATCCGTTTCGCTGCCGGTCATCGAGATCGGCACCACCGTGTACGATGTCCTGTGTACGCTTCAGCGCGCCAACATTCACGAGGGGCGAGTGGCCATTGTGGGATATTCCAACATCACACAGGATATGGGCATCCTGCGGACGCTGCTGCCATACCAGTTGGACGTATTTACCATACAATCCTCCAGCCAGGCCGTTACCACGCTGCAATACCTGCGGCGGGAGGAATATGCCTCGGTCCTGTGCGATATGGTCACCTACACCGCCGCCAAGGAGATGGACGTCAACGCTTTCCTTATCACCTCCAGCGCCGAAAGCATCCGCGCCGCGTTCGACCAGGCTGTTTTTTTCTGCAGCGCCAACCGCCAGCTGCGCAGCGAAAACCAGTTCCTGCGCCAGCTCCTGCACAAACGCACCAGCCAGACCGTAGTATTCACCCGTGCGGGCAAGCTGGTTTTTTCCACGCTGGAGGACGCCTCCGCAGAGCTGCTGGACATGCTGCGCGAAAAAATCGAGAGCGTGGCCGCCGCGGGACGCATCAAGGTCATGCAGCAGTTCCGCGGGCTGCTGTACAACATTGAAGCGATGCAGCTTCCCTCCGACGGAGAGGCCTATACCGCCTTTTATTTTCTCGCTTCCACACCCCCTGTCGCCGGGGACAAATACGGCATCAGCTACTATAACTGCAGCCAATTGGAGGAGGCGTGCTCCGCCGGTATCTATAACATCACCGGCCTCACCGCCCAATATCATCAAAGCATCCTGCAGGCGGCGGCAGGACGCGCACCGGTGTTTCTGTTCGGCGCCGCCGGAACAGGGAAGGAATATCTGGCGCGCACGATCTACCTGCGCAGCGCGCGTCGCAGCCACCCTTTTATTCAGATCGACTGTAACCTACTGAGCCGTAAAACCTGGAATTATCTGCTGGGACACCACAGCTCTCCGCTTTGCGATACGGAAAACACGCTGTATTTCCAAAACCTGAACGCGTTGGACGATACGCAGTGGCGCCAGCTTCTGGCCTTTCTGCTGGAGGGACAGACCGCGAAGCACAACCAGCTGATTTTTTCGCGTGTGGAAGCCGGTGACGGGCGCATCAGCGGAGCGGCAATGGAATTCATCAACCGCCTGTCTTGCTTTCCCCTCTGCCTTTCCTCCCTGCACGCCCAACCCGCGCAGGTGGAAACCGCGTTCAGCCTGTATCTGGACCGCCATACGATAGACACCGGCAGGCAGTGGCGCGGCATCGACGCGGATGCGCTTACGCTGCTGCGCCAGTATCCGTGGACGCAGAACTATCTGCAGTTCCACCGCGTGATGGAACGGCTGACGGAACTGTGCACGGATGCACAAATCCGGCTGTCGGACGTTCAGGCCGCCCTGCAGGCGGAGCTTTCCCTTGCGCCCGCCGACGCGGATACGGCGGCCTCCCCCGCCGCCTCTCTCGACCTCTCCCAGCCGCTGGCCCTCATCGAGCGGGAGATCGTCCGAATGGTACTGGAAAAAAGCGGCGACAACCAAAGCCGTGCGGCGCAGAGCCTCGGCATCAGCCGCACCACGCTCTGGCGGATGCTGAAGGCATAAAAAAACGGCATGGAACTTTTGCTCCATGCCGTTTTGCTTTATCCCATGCGTTTACACGTGCCAGATGTCCCGCGCATATTCCAGAATCGTACGGTCGGACGAAAACACGCCCGCGTTTGCCACATTGCGCACACACTTTGCCGCGAAAGCCCGCGCGTCGCGATAGTCCCGGTTGACAGCCAGGCGCGCGTCGCAGTACTCGATAAAATCCCGCATCAGGAAATAGTGGTCGGGCTTGTGCCAGCTTGCGCCTTCGGTGAGGGAGGCATACAGTTCGCGGAACATACCTGTGCCGCCGTCGGAAAATGTGCCGTCCACCAGGCTTTCCACCACGCGCTTTGCGCGCGGCTCCGCCGCGAGGACGGCGTTCGGGTCGTAGCCGTCCTCCTGCAGACGCGCGATCTCATCGGCGCGGGCGCCGAAGATATATTCGTTCTCCGCGCCGGCCTGCTCTGCAATCTCGATGTTTGCGCCATCCAGTGTGCCCAGCGTCACCGCGCCGTTCAGCATGAACTTCATGTTGCTGGTGCCGGACGCCTCCGTGCCGGCCGTGGAGATCTGTTCGGACACATCCGCCGCCGGGATGATCTTTTCCGCATAGCTGACGTTGTAGTTCTGGACAAACACCACCTGCATCAGGCCGTTCACGTCCGCATCGCCGTTCACCAGTTCCGCCAGCTCGTTGATATACTTGATGATGCCCTTGGCCCGCACATAGCCCGGCGCGGCTTTTGCTCCGAACAGGTAGACGGTGGGCGCGAAATCCGCGCGGGAGATGCGCCCCTCCTTCAGGCCGTAGTATGTGTCCAGAATGGAAAAAGCGTTCAGAAGCTGGCGCTTATACTCATGCAGGCGCTTTACCTGCACATCCAGCAGGAAGTCTGCGTGAAGCCGCACGCCCTCGTGCTTTTCCACATACGCCGCGAGCTGCCGTTTTTTCTCCCGCTTGACGTCCATGAAACGCGCCAGAAACGCAGGGTCGTCCGCGCAGGGTTCCAGCCGCTTGAGCTGGGAGAGGTCTGTCAGCCAGCCGTCGCCCACAGCGTCGTGCAGCAGCGCCGCCAGTTCCGGGTTTGCCAGCGCCAGCCAGCGCCGTTGGGTAACGCCGTTGGTCTTGTTGTTGAACCGCTCGGGATACAGCTCGTACCATTCGTGCAGAGCGGTGTCCTTCAATATCTCAGTGTGCAGGCGCGCCACACCGTTGGTGGAGTGGGTGGCAAAGATGGCCATACGCGCCATATGCACCATGCCGTCCTCCAGGATGGCATAGCGGGACACCTCGCCCATGGGCACGCCCCTCTGCTCCAGCGTGCGGCGCAGCAGCGCGTCTAGTTTTTTCACATACGGATACACCCGGGGCAGCACGCCGCGGAACAGCTTCTGATCCCATTTTTCCAGCGCCTCGGGCATAATGGTGTGGTTGGTGTAGGCAAAGGTATCGTGGGCCACCTGTACTGCGTCGGCAAAACGCATGCCCGCCTCTTCCACCAACAGGCGCAGCAGCTCGGGAATGGCCACTGTGGGGTGGGTATCGTTGAGCTGTACCGCGTATGCGTCGGCAAAATGGGTGAAATCCCCGCCATGGGCCGCGCGGTAAGCACGCACCATGTCCTGCAGCGACGCGCTGGAGAAGAAATACTGCTGCTTGAGGCGCAGGCGCTTGCCTGCGTCGGTGTCGTCGTTGGGGTACAGCACACGGCTGATATCTTCGGCGGCGTCCCGCTCGCGCACGGCGGCGGCATATTTCTGGGCGTTGAACAAATTGAAATCGAATGCCTGGAACGGCTCGGCCTGCCACAGACGCAGTGTATTGACGGTTTTCATTCCGTAGCCGATGACAGGCGTGTCGTAAGGCACGGCGCGCACGGCCTGCCCGCCGAACTGCACGGTGACGGCATCCTCCTCCCGGCGAACGCTCCATGGATCTCCAAAGCGCTGCCAGTCGTCGGCGGTCTCTTTCTGGAAGCCATCCTCAAAATACTGCCTGAACAGGCCGTACTGGTACCGGATGCCGTAGCCGTCCAGCGGCACGCCCTGCGTGGCGGCGGAATCCAAAAAGCACGCGGCCAGGCGGCCCAGGCCGCCGTTGCCCAG
>CDZT01058535.1_pt1 | contig 14853 bp, 12 predicted proteins | sample 557531 | NCBI WGS metagenome assembly CDZT01 (sample SAMEA3182066, study PRJEB8094) | gut metagenome | biome: human; feature: gut; material: Stool; isolation source: human stools | place: Canada | collected 2013-03-05
GACATGGTTTGCAGATCTCTGGTAGAATGAAGTTACGACACACCATTCTGAAAGGAGTCTGTAAACCATGTCCGAGAAAATTGTACAACTGAACGAGGAAGTAATCAAGGGGCAGATCAAGGAAATGGTCCGTGGCAGCGAGGAAGAGACGCTGAATGAACTGTTGGAGCAGGAGGCAGAGAAACTGACCCAGGCAGCCCGTTACGAGCGCAATGAGGCCCGCCAGGGCTACCGCAGCGGCCACTATGACCGGAACCTTACCACCACCTCCGGAGATGTCACGCTCCATGTACCTCGCCTTAAGGGCGTCTCTTTCGAAACAGCCATCATCGAGCGGTATCGCCGGCGAGAAAGCAGCGTGGAGGAAGCGCTCATCGAGATGTACCTCGCCGGCGTCTCGGTACGCCGTGTGGAGGACATCACGGAAGCCCTGTGGGGCAGCAAGGTATCTCCTGCCACCATCAGTGAGTTGAATAAGAAAGCCTATGTCCACATTGAGGATTGGCGGAACCGCCCTTTGCAGGGCGGCAAATATCCGTATATCTATGTGGACGGCATCTGCCTGCGGCGCAACTGGGGCGGAGAGTATGAAAATGTTGCGATTTTGGTGGCAATTGCGGTGAATGAGGATGGATACCGTGAAGTTTTGGGCGCTGCCGGGGGTATGAAAGAAGACAAGGCCAGTTGGGTGAATTTCTTTCAGCGGCTCAAAAGCAGAGGATTGGACGGCGTGAAACTCATTGTTGGGGACAAGTGCCTGGGTATGCTGGAAGCTGTGGGAGAAGTGTTTCCTGACGCCAAATACCAGCGTTGTACAGTCCATTTTTACCGCAATGTGTTTTCCGTTGTTCCTCGCTCCAAAGTAAAATTAGTGGCCAAGATGCTCAAGGCGATCCATACCCAGGAGAGCAAGAAAGCTGCCCGTGAAAAAGCAAAAGCTGTAGTGGCCCAGCTCAGGGAAATGAAGCTGAAGGAGGCCGCCAAAAAGGTGGAGGACAGTGTTGAGGAAACGCTGACCTACTGTGATTTTCCCTATGAGCATTGGACCCGCATTCGTACGAACAATGTGATTGAACGGCTGAACCGGGAGATCCGCCGCCGCACCCGTGTGGTGGGGACCTTCCCGGACGGCAATTCTGCCCTCATGTTGGTCTGCGCCCGGCTCCGCCATGTGGCCGGCACCCAGTGGGGCAACAAAAAGTACATGAACATGAAGCACTTAGAGGCAGCCTTGGAAGACGCCTCTATTGCCGGCTGACCTCATTCAGACGGAGCCTGCAAACTAATTTGCGCATAACTCTTGACGGCGCCGGCGTCTAACTCACAACAACTCGACGTTTGTAACAAAAACCTAGATGTATAAATTTTATATCGATGTTGATCTCCGGCAGTTCAATATGCCTACACAAGTTATCCCGCACCCAGAGTTTTTTATCTGGGTGCGGGATATTTGTAATGGGCAATATCGCCGTCAACGCAATCTCTACTTTTCGTGGGTATATTGCGACCAAAGCCACTTGGGGCTTTCAGCGAAAATGGGGGAGAGTGGCTTACTTCTCTCCGAAACGGAAGGCATGCTTGAAGTGCTCATCAATGAACACTGGCACAAAGTCGAAGCTTACCGTGAGGGGAAATGCCACAAAGCTACCGCCGGGGGCCAGTTCGCTGTATGCACGAACGACCTCGGCGCGAATCTCCTCCTCGGTAACACCTACCTTGTCAAAGACGTTCTGGGTGTCGAAGCCACCCGCGAAGGTAACGCGATTCTGATATTTGTCCTTTAGCTCACGGACAGGGTTGGAAATCTGCAGGGGATCGATCGCGTCAATGCCCAATTCCACCAGCTCGTTAAAAATGGGTGCGATGTAGCCGCAGGAATGATGCTCGTAGAAAATGCCATAAGACTGGGTGCGCTCAATGACCCGGCGAAGCGGCTCCTTGAAGAATTTGCGCCACAACTCGGGGGACATCATCATGCTGTCATTGGTGCCGTAGTCGTCGTGGAAGCTGAGAACATCAGGCTTGTAGTAGGTTCCGATAATATCGATGACCCTCAGCTTGTACTCGGTGATGGCATCTACCAATACTTGGTACTCTTCGGGCTCATCATACATGGCGCACATGGCATCCTCAAAGCCCATAAGGGCGTGGGTGCGTTCGAACATGCCATTGATGAGCATCATGAAGGAGATCTTATTCTCCCGGTCCCACTTGGCGGTTTCCTCGCCCGCTGCGGCAGCCCAGTCGATTGCGTCCAAATCGGGGAACACTAATTCTTCACGCCACTTGGTAATGTCGCTCAGGCGTTTGGTGCCCGGCTTGACCATGGGAGAGTGAAGAGCTGGGACATACTCCCATTCCACGCCGAACCAGTCCAAACCGCCTTGCTCGGCGCGTTCGTTGATGGTGGTGGGCTTGCTGAAGTCAAAGTCAGTGAAGAAGCAGGGGACATAGCCAATGTTCTTATGCTGGTAGACCCCCAGCAGTTGTTCACGCTTGTTCATTGAAATTACCTCCGTTATTGTTTGTCCTTTTTATAATCAGGAGCACAGAGTATTTGCCTTCTTGTGGGTTTCTGTAGCTCTTTTTGATGATAGGTTTGGTCCGATATTCACCGCAGTGCTCTGGCTATGGCGGCAAGGTGGCCGCGGTAGCGGGTGAAGAAGGCGTTGAGGGCGGCGCAGTAGCGGCTGCGGCCCTGCTGCCCCTCGTAGACCCAATCCCGCTTACAGCCTCCGCGGCACAAATTTTCGTTAGGGCAATCGGCACAGGCTTCGCTGCGGGTCAGATGGGACTGGACCAAAAATCCACTTTGTTCAAGGGCGGTAAGCATCTGAGAGAAATCATGGGTGAAAATGCTACCCAGCAGCCACTCATGGGTCACATAAAAGTCGCAGGGGTATACATCGCCGTTGGCCTCTACCACGAAATAGCTGCCGCACTGTCCTGACAGGGAACAGGTATCTACGCTACGGTGTTGCATCAAGCGCACCCAGTTATCAAAGTGGCGGATGCTCACATAATTGCCAACGGTCAGATCTCTATACCACAGTTTAAATAGTTCACAGAGGAACTTCAGATAGTTTTCGGAGGTGAGAGAAGTGTCCAGAGAGCCCTGCTCCACCTGGATGGAGTCCATACAGGGAATGAACTGGATAAACTCAAAACTGTATTTTCTGTAAAAGGAATAGAGCTTTTTGGCCCGCAGAGCGGACTCGTTGGTAATGACGGTGAGGATGTTGACCGCTACCCCTGCGTCCTGCATTTTGCGGGCATTGGTGAGCACGGTTTCAAAGGTGCCCCCTCCTTTGGGGGTGAGGCGGTATTTATCGTGGACGAACTTTGGCCCGTCCAATGAGACACCCACAAGAAAATTGTGCTGCAAAAACAACTGGATGTATGCATCATTTATCAATGTGCCGTTGGTCTGAACGCTGTAAGACACTTTAGTATTTCCTATGTGTGAAGCTACATAATCGGTGAAATCTTGATAAAAATCTGCTCCGGCTAGCAGGGGCTCGCCGCCTTGAAAGGCAAAAAGCACCTCCTGCGCGCCGGAGGCCAGAGCCTTGTCGATAAGGGTATGGGCGGTGTCGAAGCTCATACGCTGATGGTCACACAGTTCCTCCGCCAGTTCTTTGTAAAAGCAGTACTTGCAGTCTAGGTTACATGCACCCGATACGGGCTTGACCAAAATACTGAGAAATTTCACAGCAGTGTCCTCAAATCAGATGTACTTTTTCAGGGTTTCCAGGTCTTTGATCTGAATTTCCTTTCGGGACAAGGAAATGACCCCCTCTGCTTCCAGAGTGTGTAGCTCTTTTGACAGGCAAGTTCGGGTGAGTCCAAGGTAATTAGACAGGCTCTCAATTGTGAATTCTATGGGAATGCTGATGGCTCGCGTGTTGGTGTACTGGTGGAACAGCCACAGGCACAGCCGGTCCTTGGCATATTTGCACCGGGAAAGAATGGATATTTCAATCTGTCGCTCCGCATTTTTACAAACACGTTTGAGCACAGCACCTTGAAACTCCGGGAGGAGCCGACATGCGCTCAGGTAGCTTTCACGGGGGATATAGGTGATGGTAGTTTTTTGATTTGCCACATAATCGGAGGAGGCGTTACTGCCGAGCGTACAACTGACCAGGCCGGCAATGTGGTATTGGGAGAAATAATAAAAGAAAATTAGCTCCCCCCGTGTGGTGTAATCAAAGGACTTGATCAGACCGCTCTCTACGATGAGGAGGTAGTTGAAGGGGTCGCCCTTGCGGATCAAAATCTCCCCGGGCTCAAAAGTTCTGGAAAATGATTTCTTGGCAAAGATGGAATAGACTGCGTCCAGACACTCAGGCGAGAGGGACTGGCTCAGGTCAGTGCGCTTCAAAAGATCTATTGTCAGCATATTGGCCACCACCATTTTCCTTTTTTGTTGCGATTTTATCATAAAAGCGCAAAAATGTATATATTAAAAGCGGGAATCTAGAGCTTGTTTTTGTGCAATAAGTGACTATAGTGTATTTTAGAATACATCTCTATTTTTAATTAGCTGGTACACTGAACCTACCCTGGGGGCGAGAGAAATTATCTGTTTTTATTTAAGGAGGGGCATATGAACAACGGGACACTGGAAAAAAATAAAATCAGCCGCAAGGAGATGACCGGTTGGATTGTCGCTGTTGCTTTGTTTGTTGTGGTTATGCTGATCCCGGTGGGCGAAGTGTTTACCCAGCAGATTAAGCTGAGCATTGCCTTGACTGCGGCAATCATGTCCGGCTTCGCATTTGAGATTCTGCCCAGTGTGATTTTAGGCCTGATGCTGCTGGTTTTGTACATCGTAACCAATCTGGCCCCCGCCGGTACGGTTTTGTCTGGTTTTACCAACCCAAATGTTTGGGCCGCTGCGGCGGCCATGCTGTTGGTGGGGTGTATGGATCAGACGCGGGTGCTGAAAAAGGCCTGCTATGGCTGCATGCGGAAGCTGGGCGGTAGTTACCGCGCCATTGTCATCTCCATGAGTTTGGTGGCCATCGTGCTGGGTGCTGTCATCGGCGGAGCCAATTTGGCCGCTCCCATGATTGTCATTGCCTATGCTCTCTGTGTGGCCATGGGCCTTGAGCCGGGCAGCAACGAGGCCGCTCTGTTGATGATTAGCTCCTATGTGGCCGCCAACGCACCAACATCGTATTTCTATAGTTCCCTGCAGGCCATGGGCTATTCCGCTCTGCAGACTGTGACCCCCGACGCCCCTGTTCTTACTTACGGGACCTATTTGTATCACAACTGGCCCATGATTATCTTTGGTTTTATCACCATTGCTATTTGTATCCTGTGTTTCCCCCTGCACAAGAAGGGCAAGAAGGACAAGACAGCAAAAGAGCAGGAAAAGGTGGCTACCAAGCAGTATCTTTCCGACGAACTGAACAAGGCGGGCAAGATGGGTGCCAAAGATTATGTGATGATCGTGATCTTGGTGCTGGTTCTTATCGGCTTGCTGACCATGGACAAGACCAAGCTGAATATTGCCTGGATTCTGATGCTGGGTGCTCTGATTTGTTATCTGCCCTTCATCCGTATCGGCAACCCCAATGCGCTGAAGGCTGTGAAGTGGTCTGTGTTTATCTTCATGGGGGCCACCATGGGCATTGGCGCCGTATTCTCTGCTGTGGGCACCAGCGACTTCCTGGCTGGTTTTGCGGAGCCTCTGCTGACCGGCGCAAGCCAGAACGTGTGTATGTTCTTCGTATGGCTTATTGCCACCATCGCCAACTTCTTCCTGACCCCGCTGGCCTCCATCAACACTCTGCTGCCCGCCATCGCCAACATCACCAACGGCCTGGGTATCAACAGCACCCCTGTATTTTACATGTTCATGCAGGGTGCTACCAACACCTGTGTGCTGCCTTATGAGATTGCAATGCCCATGCTGATGTTTTCCTACGGCTTGTGCAGCCTGAAGCAGTTTGTGAAGGCAATGGGTCTCATCACCATTGCCAATATCGTGTTCCTGATGGTCGTTATGGTTCCCTACTGGAATTTTATTGGCTTACTGTAATAGGGAGGACTTTTATAATGCGCAAACCCAATATCATTCTGATGTTCATCGACGATTTGGGTATCGGAGATGTGTCCTGCTACAACGAGCACTCCAAGATCCACACGGAAAACATTGACCGCTTGGCACAGCAGGGTATCAAGTTTACTGATGCTCACGCCACCAGCGCTCTGTGCACCCCTTCTCGCTACGGCCTGCTCACCGGACGCTACAACTGGCGCTCCTGTCTGAAGAAGCTGGTATATGTGAAGTCAGAGGACAACATGATCGAGGAAGGGCGAATGACCCTGGCATCCATGTTAAAGCAGCAAGGTTATCGCACTGCCTGCATCGGCAAATGGCATCTGGGCATGCAGTGGGTTCACACCGGTGATGGCCCCTATGATGTAGACTACGCCCATCCCTACAAGATGGGGCCCAACGAATTTGGTTTTGACTACTTCTTCGGTTTGATGGCCTCTCTGAGTCAGCCCCCATATGTGTACCTGGAGAATGACCACGCCACGGCTGTGCCCGATACCGTGTCCGGCGTGAAGCCCGATATGCTGTTCAATTTCAAGTATAATCAGACTTGGCTTCCAGGTCCTACCGTGTCTGGCTTCAATGTGAGAGATGTGGTGCCCACCTGCCAGAAGAAAGTGCTGGAGCAGATCGATAAGTTTGCCCAATCCGACGAGCCGTTTTTCCTTTACTACCCCACCCCCGCAGTCCATGTACCCCTGCTGCCCGGCGAGGAATTCGAAGGCAAGTCCGGCCTAGGTCCATACGGAGACTTTGTGCTCCAGACTGATGCTATGGTGGGAGAGATTATGGATAAGCTGGAGGAGAAGGGCCTGAGCGAAAATACAATGGTCATCTTTGCCAGTGACAACGGCTGCGCCGCCAATGTAGACTATGATTCCTTGATTGCAAAAGGCCACAACTCCAGCTACATCTACCGTGGCTGCAAGGGAGATATCTGGGAGGCCGGCCACCGAATCCCCTATATCGTCAAATATCCCGGTGTGATTGAGCCTGGCATCGAGAGCGACCAGATGGTTTCATTGTCCGATGTAATGGCTACCTGGGCGGAGTGCTTCGACATTGAACTGCCTGACAATGCCGGTGAGGATTCTGTCTCTCACTTCTGCCTGTGGCAGGGCGAGGACAGGGAAGTGCGGGAGGATATTGTCATGTCTTCTCTAAATGGCTCCCTATCCCTGAGAGAAGGTCCCTGGAAGCTGGAGTTGTGCCCCGGATCTGGCGGCCCCACCGACGCTATGGCGCACACCGATTTGAAGGCACTGCCAAAGTTCCAGCTGTACAATCTGGATGCAGATGTGGGCGAGCGTTACAACTTGTATGAACGCTTTCCCGAGGTGGCTGAGCGCTTGCGCAAGAAGCTCATAGGCTACATTGAGGCCGGTCGCTCCACTCCTGGTACTCCGCAACCCAATTATAATGGGTTGAACTGCTGGGACGAAATCGACTGGTGGGTCAATGGCAAGGAAGTACGTATTGACCTGAAACTGTAATTCTGATTTTTATAACGGCCACAGCAACACAGCTGTGGCCGTTATAGCAGCCAATACAAAAAACAAGGAGGTATGTCGTGATGATGGAAAAAATGGTGATATTTCATAATTTGCTGGATGAAAACGCCCGCCCTGCCATGGAGCGCTGGTTCCGCCGTAGTCACGTGCCTGATGTGCTGACCCATTATCCTTGGACCAACCGCTACCTGCTCTACCGTCCCGTGCCCGCCCCTAAAGAGGCACAGGACGAGGGCCTCTACACCTACCGCATCCACGAAAACTGGGCCTTTGACATCAATCTGCGCCGCGGTCATAAAGGCCTCATCGGTATGACCCCGGAGCCTTGCAGCAATGTCATTAAGGCGGATGTCGTCCACATCCCCGCTGAGCCCACCGAGGATTTTCTGGGAAATGATTGGAGCTATGAGGAGCATCCTATCCTCCGCTGGGTAATTGCCTACCGCTATCCTGTAGGTGTGGACAAGGAGGCGTGCGACCGCTTTTTCCTGGAGACCCAGGCCAATGAGATTATGCAGATGCCTGGACTTATCCGCTTCTTCAGCCACAAGGCCATCGAGTTTGAGGGTAGCGCGCTTCCCATTACCACCCAGGACAACAAAGAGGAGGGCGGCGCGAAGCTGGCCAATTTCATGCGTCATTGGGATCGCCTTTCCGAGCTGTGGTTTGAGTGCAATGACGATTGGGTCAATGCAGTGAAGAAAAATCCGCCGCCCTTCACCAAGCCTGCCTGGGCCACTTCCGCTACATTCCCCTTCCTGAAACCCGGCGAAGATTTTGTGCATACCTTCCTGCTGGAGGCCCCTGACTGCGATTTTACAAAGACCAGCCAGCCGCTGTACTATTAAGATGAAATATGATGAGTGATAATATCGGAAATCCGCTGCACACGGGTATCAGTGTCTATGACATGGAAGAATCGATCGCCTGGTATGAGAAAAACCTAGGCTTCCTGGTCGTGAAGGACGATGGGTTCATTGCACTCCTGCGGGCACATGTCGTGTTTCTCCGCCGGGATAATTATGAGATTGAGCTGTTTCAGTTTGAAACGCCCATTCCTCTTCCGAAGGAGCGCCTCGCGCCCAATACCGACCTTCAGACCGTTGGTACCAAGCATCTGGCCTTTGCTACCGATGATATGGTTGCGCTGAGAGCCCGTTTTGCGGACAATGGCGTGGAAATCGTCCATGAGGTCACGATGGACGGAGAGGCAGTAATGTTCATTCATGACTGTAATGGAGTGCTCATTGAATTTATCCAGCATTGATACCGTCTTTTGAAATACGGCAAAACATGAGGGAAAATGATATTTTGGACACATCAATTCAAGGGGTGTGCTCAGAATGTCATTTTTTCTTTTTGCTGTTGCATTATTGGCCTCTACAGTCGGTGCTGTTGTAGGTGCAGGCGGCGGTGTCATCATAAAGCCTGTGTTAGATCTTGTTGGAGTATTGCCAGTGTCCACCGTTAGCTTTTGTTCTGGATGTACTGCATTGGGTATGGCTTTGTTTTCCCTGATTTATAACCGAAAAAATGGGGTCAAACTGCATTTGAAAACCAGTACGCTGTTAGCTTTGGGGGCGGTTTGCGGTGGTTTGGCAGGAAAGTCCTTGTTTGAATTGGTGCGAAAAGGAGGGAATGAGTTCGTGTTGGGGGCGGTGCAGGCAGTGTGCCTCACGGTCATTACCTTTGGTGTGTTTCTATATGTTTGCAATAAGAGCAAGCTGCCTTCCAGACACGTGACCAATCCTGTCGGCATCATTGTTATCGGGATTTGCCTTGGTGTAATCTCCAGCTTTTTAGGGATTGGAGGCGGGACAAGTAATATTGCAGTACTGTTTTTCTTTTTCTCTATGGATGCGAAAGAGGCGGCTAAGAACTCATTGTATATTATCATCTTCTCGCAGCTTTCCAGTATTATTTCTGCTTTTGCAACTGCGTCTGTACCAGTATTTCAGTGGTGCGATTTAGTTTTCATGGTGTGCGGTGGGATTGCGGGTGCTGTCTTGGGTGGAACAATCTCTAAAAAGATCAACAATGCTGATGTAGAGCGTATTTTGAAAATACTGCTGCTGCTTATCACTGCCATTGATTTTTACAATGTGTTGAAATTCGCGTGTTTTTCTTAACAGATTGCATTCTGCGGCGCTCAGTGGCCACTGAGCGCCGGCAAGTCGGTCATCTACGGTTTAATCACCATGTAGTGCCGCGTGGCACGCTTCATAATCGCGTTGGACGAAACCTCGTCGTTGAGGATTATGGAACACTTTATTGACAAAGTAAATTTCCACCCCAAACTAAAAATGGATTGAAAAGGAAAATTTTGCCATGACATTATTATGGGTATCGTTACATCAATTCTTACACTTCCGGCTGCTGTGCTGATTGCCGGTAGTGCGGTAGTCCTCATTTTCAAAGCGAGCGGAAAAGCGGCTGAAAGAAAATTCGCTGGCTGCACGACAGAGATGATGACGAAAACCAGAAAGAATGTCAGTAAAGGGATAAAGCAAAGGGCAGTGAGATTGTTCACTGCCCTTTCTGATCGTATCCTACTAAGTCATATCGATCATATGGCCTGATTGCCGTCCGGAGCATTGAAGTTTCAGCTCCGGGATTGCGGGGGTTATTTTATGCTTTACAAGAAGTCCTTCTCTGCGAAGCATTGTAGACTCCAACAAAATTTTGCAAATTGCAGATAGCAGATAAAGAAAAAGCCAGGCTTGGAGGATACTTTTTGTCTCAAACCTGGCCTTTAAGACTTGCTTCACCATGCGAAATCAGACTTGATTACTTGCTGGAGAAAGATTCCTGAAAGAAATGCTGAATCACTTCAGCTGTGTCATCTGCACGGTCCTCATAGCTGATTAAATAATACTCTGAGCCGAACATGGGATCTCTGAGGGGGACAGTTCGAATTCGGTCGGAAGGAAGCATCCACTCCAGTTGAAGGGTGGGGTAAAGCCAATTGTAATTTTCCACGCAGACATTGCGCAGCTCGGAAAAGTTTTTGGCCACGATCTCCAGTTTAGGGACAAACCCGGAACGCTTGCAATGGCGTAAAAAACCTTCCGTAGCAATATCTCCTGCCCGAATGCCGTCCTGCATGGAGTTGTAGTGCAGGACAAAGCTGTGGTCCTGCAGTTCTCCCGTGTCAACTTCCTTTCGGCCGGCCAGCGGATGGTTGGCGCGCATTGCAATGCAGGGGGGCTGGTAGCACAGGAACTTAACCTGAATCCCGGGAATGGTGAGAAAATCCGGCGGCTGTCCCCGGTCTTCCGTCCAGAACACCTGGGTAACCAGCATGGCGTCAAATTCCCGCTTGTGCAGACAGGCTATGGTGTCCTCAGCCTTGTAGTAACGGAACTGGATGTCGTGTCCTGGAGCATAGAGATATACATTTTCCAGAAACTGGCACTCTGTTTTGATGCTGATTCGGCCAAAGGGAAGGCCCACCACATATGGTTCTCGCTCCTGACTTTTCAGCCGGTGGACATAGAACTCCAGGGATGCGTAGTGCCCCACCACCTGCTCAATCTGGGGCAGCACATTGGCCCCCTGTTCCGTCAGCTTCAGCCGCTCCCCACGAACGGAGCGTTCAAAGAGAGTGATGCCCAGAGTGTCTTCCACACATTTTACCTGCCTGGACACAGAGGATTGGGCACAAGGAATCTCTTCTGCCACTTTGCTGAAATTCAAATGGGCGGCTGCCAGCAGCACGGTTTTCAGATACTGAATGTCCATGGCTGCCCTCCTTAAGGCATGGTAGTGGGAGAAGGCATTTGGGAGTTCAGTGATTATATGATAGGGAATCCGCCCGGACGATGGAATTTGGATCGGTTTTTTGGGGATCTTTTCTCTCTCCGGGTTGAGGACGGCGATTTTTGCGCAGGTTCTCGTCCATATGGACCTTTACGCCACGGCCTGTCAGGGTGTGCTGCAAGACGGGCACGTTCAGTTCCTGAAGACTGACCTGGTCGTGGGCGGCCATGGAGGCCGCCAGACCGGCGGCCTCGCCGGTGAGAACACAGGCGGGAATGAACCGGGCAATCTCCCAGCCCCGTCCCGTGGCGGAGACAATCCGTCCGGCGGCGGCGATGTTGGTGAGCTCGGTGTCAATGAGGCCGCCGTAAGGGAATTCGTAGACTTCGGCGGGGATCTCCAGGGAGTGGATCATGCAGCCGATGGAGTCCTTCACATGCCGATTTGGCACCACCTCCAGCTGTTCTTTGCCCACGAGCCGACGGGTCATGCGGAACTGGGGGATCAGGGGGAGGGTCATCTGGGCATAGGAGGGGCTCTGGTGGAGCTTCAAATAGTCCAGCGCTAGCTTTCGGCTGGTGCGGATGTAGCCGTTGACCCCTTCGCTGGTGGTACCGTAGTACATGGGGATCTCCGTGTCGCTGTTATCGGCATCGGGGCGCAGACCCAGCCAGCGCAAGGGGAGTGCTTGGATGGCCTGGCCGGTCTCCAGCCCCCGCTTCATGGTGTCCAGATCAATCTCATGGGCCCAGTGGGAGACGATGCTCTTCTGGGTCTCGGTGGGGGCGCCGGCCCGAAACATCAGGTCCAGATCACCACTGGCATCCACGAAGGCTTTTGCCAGATAGGCTGAACGGCCGGATTTGTTTTCCACAATGATGCCCCGACAGGTTTTCCCTTCCATAATGGGAGAACAGAAATTGGTGTCAAAAACCACCTGGACCCCCGCTTGCTCTACGAACTCATCCAGAGCACAAACGGCAGCAGGAATATTGAAATTGGTACGGTAGCGACCGGTGGGAGATTCCACCGACTCAGCACCCTGCCACCAGCAGTCGGGAAGATTATCATAGCCGTAACGAATGCACACGTGGAGTAGTTCCTCAGCCAGGCCGCCGTAGACTTTGTGACCTACACCGTCATCAATGGGCAGGTAAATACAGACATGGCCTAAAGTAGCCAGTCCGCCCAAAACAATGCTCTTTTCCAGCAGAATGACTTTGGAACCGTGTCTCGCTGCGGAAACTGCAGCGGCCACGCCGGCCAAACCTCCGCCCACCACGACCACATCAGCTTCCCCGGCCACGGGAATGGACCGGGACTGCTCCGTGATCTGTTTTAAGTTATCCATAGGTATAATTCCTCATTTCTTGGTATTATAACAGACACAGGGAAGAAAAGGAATGGTTTAGAGCGTTTCCGGGGTGCTGCTACACTCAAATGCTCAGGGCAAAATATAGCTGCAGGCCAGAGAGAGTATATAGACAACAGCAATATAAACGGGTATTAACTTGATGGCATCAGTCCAAATCCAGCGGTTATCAATCTCATCACGATCCAACAGCAGGGCGGCGTAGATGGTGCCTGCATAGGTCAGGAAGGCCATATTGGCACATAGGCTCAGGGTGGCGGCGGTGACGGAGGCACTGATGCCTGTATCTATCTGCATTTGGCAGACAAAGGGCATGATGGCGGCATTACCGAGCAGAGTTAGGGGAGTGCCGTTGCAGATGTTGGTAATAACGGTAATGACTACAGTGACCAGGAGCAACAGAACAGGAAGCGGAATATTGCCAAATACGGGTTTCAGCAACATAATGATCCAGTCCCGGATGCCCACGTCAGCAGAGGCCATAGCATTCCCGAGAAAGGTAAAGCAGCCGACGATACACACCACGTTCCACAGGGTCCCGTCGCTGAGAAGCTTCATGGGATTGGCCAGTGGCTTGCCACCCACCTGAATGAGGCCCAGCAAAGCCAACGCAAGGAGGAAAATTAAGGTGGTGCCAATGGGGGATAAAACGGCGCTGCCGGGGAAGCCCTGGGGCAGCAGGGGTACCACGATGATGTACAGGAAGGACAGACAGAAGATGGCCAGGATGACCAGCTGACGCTTATCGAATTTTTTGGGAATCGCGTGAATAGCGCTTACATTCTCAATGTCCAAATCTTTCAAAGGGGTCACATTGCACTTAAAAACCGTGGGGATCATAATAGACAGGATAGCCAGCCAGACGAAGTTTACCAGAACACAGAAGAATATGTAGGTGAACATGTTGATATTTAATCCAAAGCCCTGCATGCTGGTATTGATCAGGGTATAAATGGTCAGGGCAATTCCCTTGAAGGGGAAACAGAAGTTGCCCATGCAGCCCAGGTAAATGCCCAGTAGGGTAAACTTACAGAATCGGTCATTCTTATCATAACCGCAGACATCCCGGATGGACTCGTAGATCCCGAAAAACAGCAGGGCGGTGGGGATGAAGCCGATGAACATGGATACGATAAAGCTGGAGAAAAACAGCACGAACAACAACGCAACAGGATGGCCCCGGAGAAGCTTGATGCTAAGCAGTTTGCGGACCAGGACATTGATGACGCCAGCATCCTTCAAAGCTACACACAATGCGGATACAAAGATCAATTGAGGAACTGTAGAGCCGCCCATCCAAGTGGAAACGGCGGTAGTAGAATCCAGGAAGCCACTATATACGATGGCTATGATTCCCAAAATAGAGGCCAGAGTGGATTGGGAGGTAAACACGGTTAATAAAATAACACCGATGAATACACCCAGAATATTGGAACCGACTTGTGTGACAACAGAGAAGGGGCCGATGATCCGACCGAAAAAGAACATGAAGAGAAATGCGATCAGGATAATTGGCCATTCACGCTTTTTTGCAGCCGCCTTTGCCATATTAATGTACGCGCAAAAATAGACTGAGGGACTTTGCGCGTAATCCTCCTTTCTGCTTTTAAATTCTTTTCTCTGGTTAAACTGGTTCGTTGTCTCCGGTCGCGAACCGGAGAACAGATTTTTTGACAAATTGTGCACAATTCACTAATGCCATTATAGTTCAATCTCTCGTATAATGCCAAATGCGCAATGCGCATACCTCATTCTGACTTTTGAATGCTACAGCTGTGAAGGATTGGACTTAATGAAGCAGGCTATTCCTGTTGGATGCGGCGCTTGATAAGGAAAACAGGCCAAGGGTAGCTTGACCAGGGCTTGTCTGAAAAAAGGTGGAGATTGTGCTAAAGAAACAAAATAGCGATGGAGGCAAGATACACAAAGGCCAGGAAGGAAGCATCCGACTTGTCATATCTGGTGGCGATTCTGCGAAACCACTTGATTTTCTGGAAAAAACACTCCACCAGATGGCGCTCCTTATACAGGTGCCAGTCAACCGGCCAAGGATCGGAAACGTTGCTTTGCGGCGGGATCACATAACTGGCCCCGTGCGCTGAGATATATTCCCGAATTGCCCGAGCACCATATGCCCG
>CDZT01011933.1_pt1 | contig 14735 bp, 9 predicted proteins | sample 557531 | NCBI WGS metagenome assembly CDZT01 (sample SAMEA3182066, study PRJEB8094) | gut metagenome | biome: human; feature: gut; material: Stool; isolation source: human stools | place: Canada | collected 2013-03-05
GGAGGGTCGGTTTACCGGCCCTCCCTGGGTGCGAAGCACTGGGGTATCGTCGCTTGTTTGCACTGTGCCCGTGTTTCCCGTTGCGCTCGCCAGTCGTTTAGCGCTTAATCTCGATATCGTCGAGCTTGACGTCCATGGCTTTGGTCTTGGCTTCGGCGATTTCGTCGGCAAACTCCAGAGACTTCATCATGGTCTCGACGGCGTCCTTGTGCTCCTCGACATTGTCGATGCGCACGTACACGCCGCCACCGTCAACGTCGGTGAAGTACTCGGTCGTCACGCCGCCCGAGTGCGTAAAGTAGGCGCTGTGCCGGGTCTTGCCGTTGTACTTAACGGGATCGCTCTCGGTCCATCCGGAGTTGGCCTTCCACTTTGCCTCGTAGTCGAACAGTTCATCGGCGTTCTTGTCAGGATCGAAGACGGGGATGAAGCGGTCACTGGCGTGCTCGCTCTCGGTGAACTTAAACTGGGCCCTGTCGGCGGTATCGCCTGCGACGTCCGTGATTTCGACGCCCTCGGGCACCTCGACTTTAAACCAAATGTAGTCAGTCCTCATATCCACGGCTGGCTTTTCTGCTCCGCCGCCACCGCCGCTTCCGGTAGCGCCGCCGCTGCCACCGCAACCCACCAAGGCAACTGCGGCAAAGAGACTGATGCAGAGGGTGAGAATCGCAAAGGCCTTCTTTTTCATGGTCGTGTCCTCCTCGATCTGTAACCGCCCATGGATTACCTGTCTTTACTGTACGCGCGCGAGGCTCGTTCGAGTGGGCCATGTGTCCCATTCTGAGGGCTGGAATTGCGCCGACAAGTGGCAATATGTCCGGGCGCAAGAGAGGGGAGGGCCGGCACTGTCGACCCTCCCCGGAGTTGGGCGCTCGTTTTTTTAAAGGGGCGCGTGTACGCGGGCGTTGCCCCAACAGGTTCCTTGTTTATAGATATGCCCCAGTTTGTGACGTCCGGAAGTCCCGAAAGGTGGGCCATGTGTCCCATGTTTGCGTTGGCATGGCCTATCGTGTGCCATAGAAATCCGCGATGGCCAGGTGCGCTGACGCTCGAGTACTTATGGGCTAGACTTAGCACCATTACGTGATCGATGCGGTCGGCCGGCGTCGGCCGCCCGACCGATATATATGACTTGAAGGTGCGTGTGCGTATGAGCCAAGAGATGATGGATAAAACCTGTCGCGGTTTTGCCGAGGCGCTGGCCGCGCGCGAGCCGGTTCCCGGTGGTGGCAGCGCGAGCGCTTTTGTGGGCGCGCTGGGCGCCTCGCTGTGCGGAATGGTTGCCCGCTACGGTGCGACCAATCCCGCGCTTGCTGATCGTGCGGATGACCTGACGCGTGCGTTTGCCCAGGCAGACGAGTTGGCGCAGGAGCTTGTGGGTCTGGTCGCCGAGGACGTTCGTGCGTACGGCCAGGTGTCCGCTGCGTACGGTATTCCGCGTGAGGACCCGGCCCGACCGGCTGCGATTCAGGATGCGCTGCACGTGGCCGCCATGCCGCCGTATCGCATTATGGATGCCTGCGGGCGCGCACTGGCGCTGCTCGAGGACATGGCGGACAAGGGCTCCCGACAGCTGCTGTCCGACGTGGCGTGCGGTGCCGTATTCTGCCGCGCCGCCATGCAGGGCGCGAGCCTGACGCTCTTTGCGAACACCACATCTATGAAAGACCGGGTGCGTGCCGAGGAGCTCGAGGCGGCGTGCGATGAGATGCTGGATACGTGGCTGCCGCGCGCCGATGCGCTGGCGCGCCGCGCCGCCGACGCAGCTAGGAAGAGGGGATAGCCATGGCCGAGCTGCTTAAGGGTGCTCCCGTTGCCCGTGCTTTGACCGAGGAGCTCGTTGCTCGCTGCGTTGCTTTGCGCGAACGCGGCGTTCTGCCGACGCTGGCCATTGTTCGTGTGGGCGAGCGCGAGGACGACCTGTCCTACGAGCGCGGTGCCCTCAAGCGCTGCGAGAAGGTTGGCATTGAGGCTCGCCGCGTTTTGCTTCCTGCCGATGTTTCGCAGGATGAACTGCTGGCGGCTATTAAGGACATCAATGCCAACCCCGCTGTTCATGGCTGCCTAGTGTTTCGCCCGCTGCCCGCTGGACTTGACGAGGATGCGGTTGCCGCGGCGCTCGATCCCGCCAAGGATGTTGACTCCATGACGCCGGCCTCGCTGCTCACTACGCTTTCGGGGCGCGGTGGGGGTTTTGCCCCCTGCACAGCCGAAGCCGTGCTTGCTTTGCTGGATCATTACGGCGTTGAGCTGGATGGGGCCAAGGTCGCGGTCGTTGGTCGGTCTCTGGTGATTGGTCGTCCCGTTGCCGCCATGCTTACGGCTCGCAATGCCACGGTGACGACGTGCCATACGCATACACGCGATCTTGCTGCCGAGTGCCGTTCTGCCGATATCGTTGTTGCGGCCGTTGGACGCGCGCGTACGATTGGCGTGGATGCGGTTCGAGAGGGCCAGACGATCATTGATGTGGGCATTAACTGGGATGAGGACGCTGGCAAGCTGGTGGGTGACGTCGATTTTGTTGCCGCGGAGCCGGTTGTTGGTGCCATCACCCCCGTGCCGGGCGGCGTGGGCGCCGTGACAACGGCGATTCTCGCCAAACACGTGATCGAAGCGGCGGAGCGCGCATCGAAATAGGCTTTTGACCACAAGGGCTGCCGAGGCCGTGGTTTCGCCCTTTTTGTGCCGAAGCGATACACTGTTGCCGTTTGATTTCTTCGCTCAAGGAGGATGCGCATGCCGTGCACAACGATTTTGGTTGGTAAGAACGCGAGCTACGACGGGTCGACCCTGGTCGCGCGTAACGAGGACTCGTCCAACGGGGTATTTGAGCCCAAGCGTATGCGCGTTGTGCATCCCGACGAGCAGCCGCGCGTCTACACGAGCGTCCTGAGTCACCTGACCGTTGAACTGCCCGATAACCCCATGCGCTACACGAGCGTCCCCGATGTTGTCCCGGGCCACGGCATCTGGGCCGAGGCCGGCTTCAACGAGCTCAATGTTGGCATGTCCGCAACCGAGACGCTCACCACCAACGAGCGCGTCCGCGGCGCCGACCCGCTCGTCGACTACGTATCCGCCAAGGGCAACGAAGGCGAGGACGGATACGTCCCGGCACGGCCCGGTGGCCTGGGCGAGGAGGACATGGTGACCCTGGTGCTGCCGTATGCCAAGTCCGCCCGCGACGGCGTGCGCATCCTGGGCGACCTGCTCGAGCGCTATGGCACTTACGAGAACAACGGCATCGCCTTTAGCGACGTGGACGAGATCTGGTGGCTCGAGACCATCGGCGGTCACCACTGGATCGCCAAGCGCGTGCCTGACGATGCCTATGTGACCATGCCCAACCAGCTGGGTATCGACAGCTTTGACCTGGATGACGCTGAGGGCGCCCAGGCCGACCACATGTGCTCCGCCGACCTGCGCGCCTGGATGGCCGAGTGGCATCTGGACCTGACGCTGGGCGTTGAGGGCGACGGTCCGGCGACGGTCTTTAACCCGCGCGAGGCCTTTGGCTCGCACAGCGACAGCGACCACGTCTACAACACGCCGCGCGCGTGGTACATGCAGCGCTGCCTCAACCCCAGCGACGTGTGGGATGGTCCCGAGGCCGACTACACGCCCGAGAGCGACGATATCCCCTGGAGCCGCGTGCCCGAGCGCAAGGTGACCATCGAGGACATTAAGTACATACTCTCGAGTCACTACCAGGGCACGGAGTACGACTGCTACGGCAGCAAGGGCAACCCCGCCACGCGTGGCGCCTATCGCCCCATCGGCATCAACCGCAACAGCCAGCTCGCCGTGCTGCAGCTGCGCCCCTATGCGCAGCCGGCGTATCGCGCCGTGCAGTGGATGGCCTTTGGCTCCAACTCGTTTAACGCGCTGGTCCCGCTGTACGCAAACGTCGAGACCATGCCCGAGTACTATGCCGACACGCAGGCTCGCGTGACGTCCGAAAACTTCTACTGGGCCAACCGCCTGATCGGCGCGCTGGCCGACGTCCGTTTCCATGAGTGCGGCCGCGCCGTGGAGGACTATCAGGAGAAGGTCGGTGGCATGGGCCATAAGCAGATCCATGACGTCGACGCTGCTGTAGCCGCTCTGCCCGAGGCCGAGGTGCCTGCCGAGCTTGCATGCGCCAATGAGGCCTTTGCCGAGCGTGTTCGTGTGGAGACCGATGCTCTACTGGGCAAGGTGCTCTACACCACGAGCTGCGCCATGAAGAACTCTTTCGCGATGAACGACAACGTGAGGTAGGGATTTCCCGTCGATCGAATAGCGCTAAAACGCTTTGTCGCTTTCGCTCAATCTTGGGTACAAGAACGCCAATGCAGTTGTTTGTGATGGGAGACAACCATGGTTATGAAATTCGATCAGCTTGTTAACGGCGCCATTAACGTGGGCTTTGGCGCTGCCGCCGTTGCTGTCGAAGGCGGCAAGAAGGTCCTCGACGACCTTAACACCAAAGGCGAGCAGGTGCGCAAGGACACCGCCACCCCCGATATCGCCCGTAGCGTGTCCGACATGTTCGAGCAGGCCGGCGGCACCATCTCCGACCTGACCGAGCGCTTGGGCATGCAGGGCGAGACCGCGGCCCAGCGCGTGCTTGACGAGCTTATCCTTGCCCGGGTCCGCGTCATGACCGCCCCAGAGCGCACGGCCTTCCTGGCCCATGTGCGCGACATCGTCGATTCGGTCGAGGACAACGTGACCTCGGTTCCCGTCGAGTCCGTTGAGCCCGACGATGCGAAGGATACCGAAGAGGCCGAGTAGCAGCGCAGATGGCAGATTCCACCACCGATTACAACAATCTAGATCCCTTGGGTGACGAGGCGGCGGTTGTCGATGAGGTCGACGCCGCCGTCTCGGGCGCTCGCAAGAAGCCGCGCGCTGTCGATATGGTGCCCGAGGAGCCCGAAGCGATGGCGCCGGACGAGGAATACCAGCTCACGCCGGCGGGTCGTCGCGAACGCATTGGGCAGATTGTTCGCCTGATCAAAAAGTACCGCGTGTGGGATAACCTCACGCCGGTTCGTTTGCGCCGCCTGCTCGAGGAACTCGGCCCTATGTTCGTCAAGATGGGGCAGATTCTGGCCAACCGATCCGAGATTCTGCCGCAACGCTTTTGCGATGAGCTGCGTCGTCTGCGCTCCGACGTGGAACCGGTGCCGTACGAGGTCGTACTCAGTTGTCTGGAAGAAGAATACGGCCTGCGCCTGGGGGAGATGTTCGATGCGATCGACCCCAACCCGCTCGGTAGTGCGTCGCTCGCGCAGGTGCACCGCGCTCGTCTGGTGACGGGCGAGGACGTGGCCGTCAAGGTGCAGCGCCCCGGTGCGCAGCAGGTTATGGCACAGGACATCGATATCATCCGCTCGGTGGTGCGTATCGTTTCCAAGTTCGTCAACACCGATCAATTCGTTGACCTGCACGGCGTAGTCGAGGAGTTGTGGACCTCGTTTCGCGAGGAGACCAACTTTTTGGCCGAGGCCAAAAACCTTAACGACTTCTACGAGTTCCATAAGAGCGTTCATGGCGTGACGTGTCCTAAATCCTATCTGGACCTGTGCACCGAGCACGTGGTGGTTATGGACTACGTCGACGGCATTTCGATTGCCGATCCTGAACGCTTGGTGGCCGAGGGCTATGACTTGGAAAAGATCGGTGCCGCAATCGTCGAGGACTACTCGACGCAGGTGCTCGACGATGGCTTTTTCCATGCCGACCCGCATGCGGGAAACATCATCCTCAAAGACGGCATCGTTTACTTTATCGACTTGGGCATGGTCGGACGCATGTCGAGCCACGATCGTGGCATCGTTAAGGACATGATTTTCGCCGTGGCCGAGGGTGACGTGCCCAAGCTCAAGGATTCGCTCATGCGCTTCGCCGTGACGCGTGGCGACTCGGCTGAGCTCGATCATTCGGCCTTTTTGTCCGATTTGGACTTTATCGTGGCTGACTTTGCGGGCCTTGACCTGAAGGATCTGGATATCGGCGAGTTTTTGACCTCGCTGTTAAACCTCGCGCGTAAGAATGATGTTGAGCTGCCGAGCGTGGTGACGATGTTCGCGCGCGGCATGGTGACGCTCGAGGGTTTGCTGACCGAGTACATGCCCAACGTCAACATGATCCAGATTATCCAGACGCACATCAAAAACGAGAAGAGCACCTATGCGCGCGTGCGTGATATGGGACGCGATCTGGCCGCGAGCAGCTATCGCGCGGCAAAAGGCTCGCTCGAGGCGGCCGAGTATCTGGGCTTGGCTTCGCGTATGCTCACGCGCGGCCAGCTTAAGGTAAACACGCAGATTATGAGCAGCGATAAGGCGCTGCGACAGCTGGGCGGAATTATCGACCGCATGTCGATGGCTATCGTTATCGCCGGCCTGTTTATCGGTTCGTCGGTGGTGTACTATGCGCGCATCGAGCCGGTTGTGTTTGGTATCCCAGTCATTGGCTTTATGGGCTACGTGAGCGCGCTGGTGCTGGCGCTTATGCTGGGCCGCAATATCTGGCTCAACAGCCACGGCGGCAAGCACTAGAGGCTGCGACCGTCACCGCATTTCCTATCGCAAACAATAGCTTTTACCTTGGGCTTCGCCTGCGTGCGAGGCCCTTTTGCGTGATACCATATTGACGGTAATAATCGATGGCCTAGATGGTGGTGCGGAGACGCACGAATGCGCGGTTTTCCTGCGCGTTTGGGAGAATCGGGGTGCAAGTCCCCGGCTGTACCAGTAACCGTAATTCCTCTTGGCTCGGGATGTTCGCGTCGCAGATCGGACGGCGCGCCCGAGTCGTTAAGGTTAAGTCGGATCGCCTCCCATCTTGCATGCGGCTGCGGCGTATGCCGCCGGTGTGCATAGGGCTCTGGAGGGAAGGGGGACCCCGATGGGGGAACTCGAGCGCAACATGCGCGATGACGTGGGGCAGCCTCAAGGCAATGCTCCAAGCACAGACAATGGGGGACAAATGGATATGTTTGAGGACGAGCGCGAGCGCGCCTCGATGCATCGCCGTGGCGCGATTGCACGCGGTGTAGCCAAGCGCGGTCTGGTGGCATTCCTGGCCTTCGCGATGGCCTTTGGCACCACGCCGGCTCAGCTGTGGGCCGAGGGCGCCGAGGGCATTGCCGAAGCTGTGGCTCAGACTGCGACGCCGGGCGAGGACGCAGCGCTTGCGGGCGGTACCGCTGAGCAGAGCGGCGCCGAGGTTTCGGATTCCGAGGGCGCGCCTGCAGCTAGTGCAGCCATAACAGAGGCAGCAACTGGCGACGAAGGCTCGGCGGCGGGGGAGAGCCCTGCCACGAGCGAGCAGTCTTCGACGGCATCCGCTGGCCAAGCGGGATCTGCCGCCGCGGCTGCCGTTCAGACAGAGAACCCGACAGAAACCGGCGATGTCGCCAAGAAGCAGGTCGAGGTCTCGTTCTCGATTATCGGCACCGATGCTGACGGCAAGGCTCAGACCTGGGTGGCACCTACGCAGCTCAAGCTCGACGAGGGCGCGACGGCTGCGGATGCCTTCATTAAGCTGCAGGAGAAGACGGGCTTCAAGGCGAAGTACGAACCGAACACGGCATACGGTTTCTACCTCGAAAGCATCACATCCCCGAGCGATGGTCGCACGCTTGCCTACGATCCGACGACTTATGCCTTCTGGCAGCTGTTCGTCGACGGCGCGTCTTCCTCGGTTGGCGCGAGCAGCGTCAAGCTCACCCAGGGGCAGAAGATTGAGTTTGCCTATACGGCTGGTAGCTCGTCCCCTGTCGTTAAGGACCAGGTTGCCGCAAATGTGACCGTCATTGGTCGCGATGCCCAGGGGAAGACTCAGACTTGGGTCGATAATGCGCAGTATGTGGTGACGTCCGGCTCGAACGCACTTGACCTTACGAAGGCCGCGCTCGAGGCGAATGGCATCGACGCCGTTGCTGCGGGCTCCTTCATTCTGAGCCTTAAGTACAACGGTGTTGAGCTGGGTACGCCCCAAGATTATTCGACCTATTGGCAGCTGTTCATCAACGGCAAGTCGAGTGACTATACGGCGGACAATGTCACCATCCATGCCGGCGATACCGTCACGTGGTTCTACGGTGGCTGGGGCGACCAGTTGCCGTCCGATTCTGTCCATGCTTCTGTTCAGGTTCTCGGTAAGGACAAGGACGGCAAGCAGCAGGTTTGGGCTTCGACGGGTCAGACGAGTCTCAAGGCAGGCTCCACTGCCAAGGATCTCCTTGAGCAGGTCGGCCTTACTCTCGATGCTGGCGAATCGTCTTGGGGCTGGTTCCTCAACGGCATTTATTCGCCCTTCGATGGTAAGTCCTATTGTGGCTATGATGCTGCGACCAATAGCTATTGGCGCTTCTATGTAAATGGCAAGTTCGCCGACGTTGGCGCCGGTGCCTACAAGCTCCAGGAGGGTGACGCCGTCACCTTTATGTATGGTGCTGACGCCGATGCCCTCCCCGGTCAGGTGCTTGGATCCGCCGATGTTATCGGTCCCGATGTCAACGGGAACAATACGCGTTGGGGCACGGCAAGCAATGTTTCTCTGCCCGAAGGCTCCACGGCCCAGAACCTTATTGAGGCAGTTCTGAAGGCCAAGGGCGTTGCGTACAACGGCTCCCAGAGTGATGGGTACTGGTTCCTGAATTCCATTACTTCGCCGTTCGATCACAAGCCGTATGGTTGGGATGCTGCGACCAATAAATACTGGCATCTGTATATCAACGGAGAGCCCTCCTTACTCTGCGCCAATCAGATTACGCTCAAGAGCGGCGATAAGGTCACGCTTGCCTATACCACCGATAATTCGCCCATGCCCGATCCCGACAAGATTGTCGTGGATCCGAGCGCGACGACTCCTGATTGGGATGCCGAGTGGGCCGGCTACGGCAACAGTGGCAACGGTTCGACCGTAACGGATGCCAAGACGCCTGCGCAGGCCGCCGGTCTTAAGTGGGCCTTCGATTGGAAGGCCGAGTCTGGTCAGCAGTATGCCAACTGCAGCGAGCCTGTCATTGCTAACGGCTTTGTGTACATCGCGACCGAGAACGAGCTCATTAAGATCGATTCGTCCACGGGCAAAAAGGTTGTCTCTGCGCCGCTTGCCTCCAAGGTGAGCTATACCTCTCGTCCGATCTATACCAATGGCCTTATCATTGTTCCGCTCAACGGCGGTGCGGTCCAGGCGATTACTGCAGACAAGCTGATCTGCAAGTGGTTGACGCCTGGTTTGACGGACTTGACGCAGAGCTCCTGCACCGTCGTTTCGGACGGCGAGTACGTCTATGTAGGCTCGGTCGATATTTCGTATGACGAGAATTACAACGCGACCTACGGCAACGGCTCCTTTGCGCGCATTAAGATTGCCACGGGCGAAGTTTCTTGGCAGAACATCGACCCTGCCGAGGGCTATTACTGGACTGGTGCGGCTTTGACGAATAAGTATGCCATCGTTCCTACGAGCGCGGGTACGCTTAAGTGCATTGATAAGATGACGGGCGATGTCGTCTCGACCATGAAGCTCGGCGCTGTCGCAAATGCCGATTGCATTGCCGATCCGTCCAATGGTTCGACCTTCTATCAGATGACGCACGACGGAAAGCTCCATGTGATTTCGCTTTCGGCGAAGGGCGTGCTGAGCGAGCAGAAGACGGTTGATCTGGGCCTTACGAATAATCTGAGCGCCCCTGCGGTGTCTGGTGACAATCTGATTGTCGGCGGACAGACGGCTACTGGCTCTGCTCTGGTTCTCTATAACCTGAAGACGGGTAAGTCGACGCTGGTCGCTGCTGCCGACGGCAAGGCGCTGCCGGCTGGCCTCAACGGTATTGCTGCTACTCCGCTGGTGAGTGTTCAGGGCGGCAAGACCTATGTGTACTTCACCGTTAACAGCGCGGATAGCAAGGATTACGTCAACTACTCTGCTGGTGGCGGCGTGTATCGCTATACGCTCGGCGATGCAGAGGCGACGCAGATTTATGATGCGGCTGGCCATTACCAGTACTGTGACTCTCCGGTCATTGCCGATGCATCTGGCAACCTGTACTATATCAACGACTCGGGCACGCTGTTCAAGCTGGGGGCCGTTGAGTCTTGGACGGTTGCCTTTAATTCCAATGGCGGGTCTGCTTGCGACACTAAGTTTGTTGCTACGGCCGATGGCAAGCTGGTCAAGCCGGCCGATCCGACGCGCGATGGCTACACTTTCGGCGGTTGGTATACCGATGAGGCTTGCACGCAGGCGTATGACTTCAGTACGCCGGTAACGGCCGATCTGACGCTGTATGCCAAGTGGACCAAGAATGCCGTTAACCCTGGCGGTAATGGCGGCGCTGGTTCGAATGGCGGCGGTTCTGGTACCGGTGCTGGTTCCGGCACTGGCGCTGGCGCGGGTTCTGGCTCCGGCTCGAAGGGCGGCGCTATTGCCCCGGGCCAGAAGCCGGTGACCAAGACGACGGTGTCGACCAAGACCGAGACCAAGGACAGCAAGTCCAACAAGAAGGACTCCGATAAGTCCGATAAGAAGGACGAGAAGAAGTCTGACAAGAAGGACAGCAAGTCCGACAAGAAGTCCGATTCCAAGTCCGATACGGGTGCTGCTTCCACGACCACTGCTAAGAAGTCTTCTAGTGCTTCCGAGCAGGAGACTGGCACCAACCCGCTCGCCATTGTTGGCGTTGCCGCCGGCGTCATCGGTCTCGCCATCGTCGGCGTGTTCGTGTTCACCAAACGTCGGTAGGTGAGGGTTGTGTCCAATAAATCCAAGGACGCTGACCCCAAGCAACCAGATTCCTCGTTCATTCAGTTCGACGATGTAAAGCAACGGGGCGCCGCTTCGGCGGCGTCCGCCTCTCGTCGCAAGGCGCTCCTTGGCGTTCTTGCTGCCGCGTGCACCATTCTGATCGTCGTCTCGCTGGGCTTCGTCCATCCTTCCGAGAGCGGCGCCTGGTCCATTGACTGGATCGTTCAGACCGTGACGGGGGAGAGTGTCGTCGCCAAGGACACCAAGGGGTCTGGCTCGTCTGCCGCTTCGGGCGAGGCTAGTTCCAAGGATTCCAAATCTTCGAATGATGCAAAAGACGAGCCCAAGGGTTCGAACGACGCCAAGGACGATTCCGAGTCTTCAAACAAGGAATCGAACAAAAACTCGGATAGCAAGAAGTCCGAGGACCGGGGCGGCAAGAAGTCTGGCGATAAATCCGCTGCCCAAAATACGGGAGCCGGTGATACTTCCAATGCGTCTGGCGGTGCTTCTTCGGGCGGTGGCCAGTCGTCTGATGGAGCCTCATCCTCTAATGGTGGAAACGCCTCCTCGGGCAGCCAAAGCGGCTCACAGGAGTCCAACTACGTTACGGTGACGGTTTCGGTCACATCGAGCGCTGTGGGCAATCCCGTGTCCTCTGGCGGCACCTTTACCTTTAACGAAGGCGCCACCGTTTACGATGCCCTGTGCGCGCTGGGCCTTTCTGTCAACGCACACGGCTCATCGTACGGCACGTATGTTTCTGCGATTGGTGGTTTGGCCGAGAAACAGTACGGCGGCACGAGCGGCTGGATGTACTCCGTCAACGGCACAACGCCCATGACGGCCTGCAGTAACTACGTTCTCTCCAATGGCGACAACATCGTTTGGTATTACGTAACGGGCTAGAGGCCTTGACATAGCGCGCCAGACGGGCGGTTCGGACCAACATCCGGACCGCCCGTTTTTCATGCGAAGGGGACTGGGTCGCCGGGTCTCTCGGCAAACAAAAAACCGGTTGGAACGGGAATTCCAACCGGTTATACATTCAAGCAAATAGTGAATCGACTACGACCGTGCGCCTTCGAGGAAGAAACGGCGGCTAAAGTAGTTGTACCAGGTGACCAGGAACGTGGCGATGGCCTTCATGGCCTGGTAGCCAATGCTCAAAAACGTGACGCCCACAAACATGTACAGGTCGTTGAGGCCCAAGCCAATCACCGAAAGGATGGTGAAGATCGTGAACTCGCGCTTGCGGCTCATGCCTTCGCGGTGGTCGAACACGTACTTCATGCTGAGCCAGTAGTTGACCACGACGGACGTGGTAAACGAGACCGTGGTGCTCATCAAAAAGTCGAGGTGAAACAGCTCGACAAGCGCAATGAGCATACCCCAGTCGATGCCAAAGGAGATAAGACCCACGACAGCGAACTTGAGGAACTGCTTGGTATGAGGTTGTGCCAGTGCCTTGCGCACGTAATCACATCCAATGCGTTGACGAATCGAGCAGAGGATACTTTAGAGCTTTTGCAAGGGAAATGTAAGGTCTTTGCCAAGAACTATATGAACTCGCCAAATTTTCAAGAGCTAATCCGCAAACGTTGAAAATTTGCCCGTAAACGAACAATGCCCGCGGGCGATACTGTGCTGAGCGCGCATTGTCCGTGGGCATCGTAAGGCTGTAAGGTTGCGAGTTACTTGGTCTCGTCGCCCTCCAGGAAGATCTTTCGGGTCACAAAGTTGTAGACCATGACAAGCGCGGTGGCGCAGATCTTGGCGATATTGGCCTCGAGTCCCAGGCCGGCGTTGAGCGCCAGCACGATGCCGTCGTTGAGCACCAAACCGATCACGGACAGCACGACAAAGATGATGAACTCGCGGCGGCGGCTCATGCCTTCCTTGTGCGCAAACACGTACTTCATGCTTGCGAGGTAGTTAAAGATGAGTGAGATGATAAAGCCGCTGGTGTTGGCGATTAGGATGTTGAGGCCCAGACCGTAGTGGAGCAGATTCATAATGCCAAAGTCGATAACCGTGGCAATGACACCGACGACGCCAAATATCATGATCTGCGCAAGGAGCTTTTGCATGGTACCTGCCTTAAGCTGGCGCCGAAGCGCCGCGGGGATGACAAACTCAGCAAGTTTAGCCAATCCCCGCGGGTGGTGCTAGGCGCGCTCCTCGATAGCACCGTTTCTATATGCATCGAGCAGCTGACGCAGGTCCTGGATCTGGCTGCGAATCTTGGCGCCAGTATCGGTGTCGCTCACCATGCGGCGACGGTCTGCTTGGTCAAAACGGTTGGTCTCGCTTTCGATATCGACGTTGCGGGTGAGCGCCTCGGCAACGGTGGTGAAGGCCTGGTGCGACTTGAGGCGGCAACCACGCGAGCTCGAGATGAGCGTGTAGCCGGCGATGCCTGTTTTGGGATGATAGGCACGGCAGAAACCGCCGTCGATGACCAGCAGCTTACCGTTGGCGCGGATGGCCTGCTCGCCCTTGGTGGTCTTGACCGGGGTATGGCCGTTGATGATGTGGCCCGTCGGCGAGCAGGCCATGGGTGCGACGCCAAACTCGCGCATGATATCGTCGCAAACGGACGAGGACGTGGTGAGCGTATAGTACGGGTCCATCGGCTCGACCCACGTGCTCTTGTCGGCGATGTAGGCGCGCTCGAACGTGCGCACCACGCGTCCGCTGGCGGGTGAGTTAAAGCCGATCCACAGGTACCACATCCAGTCGAGGGCATCGCGGTCGCCGACGCGCCAGGCGCGGCGGGCGATATGGTCGCAAAAATCAAAATAATCGCGGCCGGCGTGCATGGTACCCAGGCAGTTCATGCTGCTAAAGGTGCCGTCTTCGTTGAGCGGCACGCAGCCGTGGAAGAGCAGATTGCCGTTGACGACCTTATATATGGAGCCGTGGGTATAGAGGAAATCGATGTGGCGATGCAGGTGATCGGCGGTGACAAACTCGGACACGAGCTTGTCGATGATGTGCTGTTCCTCGGGCGTGAGCGTGTAGGGGTCCGCAGGATCGACGGTGGGGAAGTTGTTGGTCGTGAGCGGCCATACGCTGCCGTCGGCAAGCGTGACTGTGCCGGCGTCGTGATCGATCTTGTCGAGCAGCAGGCGGTCGGCCATATAGAACTCGGGGTGGCGTTGGATAATCTGGCCCTCGAGCTTAAAGAGCAGGACGTTAATGGCTTTGATCAGCGGGCTGATCGGCTCGCCGGCGGTATAGGTAGCGTCGGCAAAGGCGACAAGCTCACGCAGCGAGATGCCGTAGTCGTTCTCGAGAATCTCATAGTTGTCGTAGCGCAGGTTGTTGCGCAGTACCGTGGCGATGCAGGCGGGCTCGCCGGCAGCGGCACCCATCCACAGCAGATCGTGGTTGCCCCACTGAATATCGAGCGAATGATAGGTGAGCAGGCGGTCCATAATCTTGGCCGCGCCGCCACCGCGGTCGAAGATGTCGCCCACCAAGTGCAGGTGGTCGACGGCGAGGCGCTTGATGAGCGAGGCGAGCGACTCGATAAAGTCGTCGGCGCTGGCGGTCTCTAAGATGGATTCGATAATGCGCTCGTGATAACGCACACGGTAGTTGTTTTCATCCGGATGCGTGTGCAGCAACTCGTCGATGATGTAGGCGTAATCGCGCGGGATGGCCTTACGCACCTTGGAGCGGGTATAGCGGCTCGAAAGCGAGCGGGCAACCACAATGAGTTGGTCGAGCATGGTCTTGTACCAGGTGGGCGAGTCCTCGCGCCGGCTGCGGACAAGATCGATCTTCTCGCGCGGATAGTAGATGAGCGTGCATAGCTCGCCCTTTTCGTCAAAGGAGAGCGTGTCGCCAAAGATCTCGTCGACATGCTCGCGCACGACGCCCGAGCAGTTGTTGAGGATGTGCATAAAGGCTTCGTACTCGCCATGCACATCGCTCATAAAATGCTCGGTGCCCTTGGGCAGGTTGAGGATGGC
>CDZT01000575.1_pt1 | contig 14624 bp, 9 predicted proteins | sample 557531 | NCBI WGS metagenome assembly CDZT01 (sample SAMEA3182066, study PRJEB8094) | gut metagenome | biome: human; feature: gut; material: Stool; isolation source: human stools | place: Canada | collected 2013-03-05
GGTGTGTACTCAAAGGTATATGGGCTGACTTCATCAAGCTCTTTTTTTGCAGCTTCTACTACTTTGCGCATGAAATCATTTATTCGCTCATACTTATCTGCCACACAAAACATTTCCTTTAGTTGTTCTATAGAGTATATCAGAGGAGTTTTCTGGTTGCTCAACAACTCATAAAAGCGCATTGAAAACTGGCTCTTAAAGCTCATGGCTGCTTTCAGTTCGTATTTCCTGAAACCCTTTGAGAAATCAAGTATGCAGTCCCATACACGTGGGTGTACCTGAAAGGATAATACTGAAGAACGCTTCCGTATATAAGGCAAGGCTATGATAGAGATACTTTGCCAGATCTCATCATCTTCATACTCAAAGATCTTTCGCTGAAGCGACTGTAGGGCTTCTTTTACTCTCGCATAATTCTTGTCGTCCTCTCCATTAAGCAGGCAGGCGATAGGCATGGTTATATTTACGCAACTGAAAAGATCATGCTCTATCTTCTGACAGTTATCAGCGAACTTTATACCTTGCAGCTCTCCTTGAGCCATTTCTACGAGACGATAAATGATACGCTTTTCGTACACGTTAAAGTCATATTTTGCTGTAGTCATAATATAACTTTGGATAAGGTCTTTGTTTACTATTGCCATAATTATCAGTGTTTTGTGCAAATATAAGTATTAAAAACGACTTTAACAAATAAAAGTCGTAGATTGTGTAATTAGTATTCAAAAAGTCGTAGTTAAAGTTTGAAATAGTATTCAAAAAGTCGTAGTTAGTATTCAAAAAGTCGTAGTTAGATTCTTATTGTTGCTTGTAATTTATTGTTTATCAGATTACTAAAACGTGTTTTTCGAAAGTCGATAAGCATATAACAAGTAATGCTTAAAAACAAGTCATAAAATTTTAGCCGGAATGTGGCTTCCAAACCTTCAAATCCGCGAAAAACGAGTTTTTGAATGTTCGTGAAAGCAAAGCAAGAGCCAGCGCAGCGTTCTTTTAGGAACGAACTTTCCGCGCGTGTACACAAATAAGTACACAAAATTTTTGTTTTATTGGTTTTTATCCCTATTTTTGCAGTGTAAACCAATAAATTAGAACTATGCAGATTGTTACAACACGCGAATTTCGTGCCAACCAGAAGAAATACTTCGAAATGGCAGAGACGGAAACGATCCTGGTCTCCAGACGCAATGCAGCCCCTATTATGGTGTGTGCAGTCAGAGAAGGTGATTTCCCTTCAAAGGAAGAACTTGCGGCCATCCAGAGAGGTATTGAAGATATCCGGAACGGAAATACCTTCAGAATGGCTAAAAACGAGTCTCTGGACGATTTTCTTAACCGTATAGAGGGCGAAGGTAATGTATGAGATAGAATTTTCTAAAGAAGCGGTAAAACATGTCTTGTTAATGAGGAAATCCTCTCCGCAGCTTTTCAAGAAGCTGGAGAAGCTGCTTGATGAACTCAGAGAACACCCATATACGGGTACAGGACATCCGGAACAGTTAAGATACCTGGAGGGTGTCTGGTCAAGGCAGCTGGACAAGAAGAACCGTATCAGGTATATGGTCAACGAGACTACCGTAATTGTGTTCATCATTTCAGCCTGGGGACATTATGACGACAAATGAAGGATTGCAGTATGTGCCGTTTTGGAACTTACTGCAATCCTTTTGAATTTGTGACAGAATCAAAATAACTTATATCATATATCCAAGTAAACGGCTGCACTCGTCGGGACGGGTGGTCCCGCCCCTTGCCGTGCGGCGCTCCCCGACCGATGAGTTTTTTTGTGCGGTTTTGTTGGGTAATTCTGTTGTGTACCGGGTGTGCGGTTTTCGTGGGTGTTCACGTGTGTGGGATAGGTTCTATCTCTCCCCGTCCCCTTTGCTAATTTCGCGCTGGGGAGGGTGTTCGATAGAACAGCAAGAGGAAACCGGGCAAGCCCTGTTTTTTCCTCTTGCCCTACGGGGTTATGCTTTGAAAATCAAAGCATTAGAAAAATTAACCGTTATATGTTGGTTATAACGAAAAAATATACCACCTTGTAAACCAATTAGTTAGTATATTAATTCGTTATAATAAGCCTTATAATTATATGGAAAAAGACAGTAAAACAACGGTAGCGGTAGAACGTACTACTTTTGCTAAACTTGACCGTCTGGCCAAGGCAAACAGTGTGTCAAAAATGGAGTATATTACTCATGCCATAAACTACTTTGAGAAGTACGGTATAAACCCGGTCGAGCATGAAAGTCCGGCACAGGAAATGCAGAAGCTTATCAAACGCATGGATCAGGTGTTCGCATTCCTGAAGAAACAGGAAACGGATCTTGTGCGTCCGGCTTGTGAAGCTCTGGCCGGAGCCAGCACACAGATAACCATAAGCCTTTCATCCTTACTTTCGGAAGAAAAGTTCAGGCGGTTCCTGAAGGATAACAAGGAACTGCTTGTCGGGATAATCAACAGTTCCGACAATAACGGCAAGGCCATAGGCAGGGCAGAAAAAGCGGTGCGGGATGCAGATTCAACTATCAGGAAGAACCAGGATATTATCTTCAAGCGGATAGAAGCCAGCGAAACGGCACAGATTAAAGCCTATAAGCATATCGTTTCCTTCCTCGATGCAAAAGGAAAGACCGGGCTGCTCGATGACATAAACAAGGTCTATGAGAGGGAAAAGGAAAGGAGGGGACTATGAACATAAAGATTCAGGGTGGCGGTTCCGGAACCTATGCCAATACAGGGAGCTGCACAGTAGTGACGACCTATCTCCAGCATGAGGATCTGGAGCGCATGAAGAACGGCCGGGAGGTGCAGCCGTTCTTCAATAATTCTCGTGACTACATAAGCGCACAGGAAGTAACCTTCAAGATAGACAACAACAAGGCAAAATTAAGCCGGAACGATGCGAAGTTCTATGTGATCACGGTAAGCCCTTCCAGCCGGGAGCTGGAGCAGATGGGCAAGACCGAGAAGGAACAGGCTGAAGCCATGAGAAGGTATGTCCGTGATGATGTGATGCAGCACTATGCGGAAGGGTTCGGAAAAGGCCTGAACAAGGAGGATATCGAGTATTACGGAAAGATTCATTTCGAGAGGAAGGGAGCCGACCGGTACGACATGCACGCACATATCATCGTCAGCCGGAAGGACAGGAGCAACACCAGGAAGTTAAGCCCGAAGACCAACCATACAGGGAAGAAGAACTGCGGCAACGTGAAGGGCGGTTTTGACAGGACGGATTTTTTCCGAAAGTGTGAAACCTCATTTGACAAGCGCACAGGGTATGACCGGGCACCGGAACAGACCTTCGACTACCTCAATACCATGAAGAACGGAACTCCGGAAGAAATCTTCCAGAAGAAGGAGTGGGCGGAACGTGTGAATCATGAGCGTCTGGAGAGGATGAAAGCCGAATGGAGCCGGAGCCTTCAGGAACAGCACCAGGAACAAGGCCGAGAAGAGAGCCAACAACAGGGGAACAGTATTTCCCAGGTTCCGGAAATAGACCAGACACCGCAGCGGAAGAAGCAGCTGGAGGAAGAACTCGACCAGCCCAGGAAAAGAAGCCGGGGTTTTGGAATGGGTATGTGATCTTATATCTGAGAGCATAGATTTTGTGTCGTTATGAGGTAACAAGTAAGGACGAACTTCTTCAGGAAATTTATCTTGAGGAAGAAAAAAGCCCACCGGAATAGTTAAATATCAGATTTTGAGGATAATGTATTATAATTCTTTGTAAATTTGTGGAATATAGAATATAATTTAAAAGGGAGGTTTTATGAAAAATTTTTGTAAATTTTTATGTGGGGCTATTTCCTTATTTGTTTTGTCTTGTTCTGAGAATATAGATACAATAGGGAATAGTAATGTAAATGGAGTTGTTCCTAAAGACGAGAAGGTGTCAATGGAAATTTATGGAAATCTTGACGATTCTTTTATTTCAGGTACTCGTACTGGTGAAGGTTTTATTTATCCTGATTATTATGGAGGTTCATATATAGATGATAATGGAGGGTTGATTATTTTAACGACTGATAGTGTAGAAAGTGTTGTTAAAGATTTAAGGTTTAGAACTAAATCTTCAAATTTTTCTATAAAAAACTGTGAGTATTCATTGAATGAGTTGCAGTCTTTAAATGAGGAATTGGGAAAAGTTTTTGAGAATCAAAATATTGCAAGTGAATTAAAGTGGGTTTCTGTTGGAATTGATATAGTTCATAATAAGGTTAGTGTTGATTTGGAAGATTGTTCCGAAAGTATTATAGTTAAATTCAAATCAATGGTTTCAAATTCTAGTATGATAAAGTTTAATGAAGTTGCTCCTATAATATTTGATTCTGGTTATGAAAAGATACAAGCAGATAGTATATCTTCAATGACTAAGAGAGCCGTAAAAACGAATGTTCATTTAGGTTCTCCTTATAGTTCTAGAGGAAAAGATCAGCAAGGGGATCCTGTTCGTTTTGTTGGTTCTGTAGGCTGTCGTGCAATGCATGGAACAGAACATGGGTTTGTTACAGCTGCACACTGTTTGCCGAAAATGGGTTTGTCTGTTTGTATAGGGGAAACTGATACAAATTTAGGTAAAGTTACAAGTGTAAAGTTGAATGCAAGCTCTGATGCTGCTTTTGTGGCTGTTGATTATGATAAGTATTATCCAACGAATACTACTTATAGGACGAAAACTGCATTGTACGATAAGATTTTAAAAAATTCATCGTTGGTTGGGTATGAAGTATCAACAGAGGGGCAAAAGACAGCTAATGTAGTGAAAGCAAAAGTTACAGAGATTAATAAAAAAGTTCATGTTCAAAAGTGGACTCCTGCTGGACAAGCTGATTTTTATGCTAATAATATGGTGTATGCAACGTTTACATCATCTCAAACTCAGGAAGGAGATAGTGGAGGTATTGTGTATGTAAATGGGTATGTTGCTGGAATACATAGTGCCCGTCTTGGGAATACAACACAGATATTTTCAAGTGCTGAGTTAGTTTTAAAAGATTTGGGATTGACTAATATTTGGGAAAAATAATTTAGATTTTATTATATGATGAACAATGGCTTAGGTTTTATACTTAAGCCATTGTTTTATAAATGTAATCCTTTGCCAGTATCAAGCCCCAGTACCTTTTGTAGCTTGTTCCATAGTTCCATGAAGAAAGTCTTGAAGTGAATGTCGTTCATCCAATGAAATAAGCATATACCAAACTACAGTTCTGTATTTACTTTTATTTTCCCTATCGTTTTCTGTTCGTCACGTACCCGGCAAAGTTCCCGGTGTGCTTTTTCTTTATACTCCTGAAGAGCTTTGATTTCGTTACGCAATCGGTTGTTTTCTTCCTGAAGAACCTGTAGTTCTTTGGCCTGTTCTGCGGCCAGACTTTCCGCTTTGGCCTTTGCTTCTGTTGCCTGGGCTATAAGTTCTGGAGCTGGAAGCTGTTTTGCGGTCTGTTCCCGGACTGCCTGTAGTAGTTGGCGAATCGCTTCTGTTCCCTCATTGCTTGTCTGCATGGTCGCTTTTACTTCATTCAATTCTCCGATGATCTTTTCCAAGGGGGAGTAATCAAGTGCGTTACTCTTCAGGTCGAAACCTGTGCGTTCAAAGTATTCCAGGGCGAGAGAAACGAACTCTTTCCGTAATATGCCGTTTGCCCGGCAGTATATCTCCAGCCGTTCAGATGTTTCTCCGCTTATTGAGATTGTAGTCTTTTCCGGCTTGCTTTTGGGTTGTATGGTTGCTTTATCTGTCATACCTTAACCGATTGATATAAATATGCTTATAATATGCTTGATATGCTGGTTTTATGCTTCTTTTTAATTGAATATGCTGTAAATATACCGAATATTCCTGAAATATATTCAGGTTACTTGGCCTTTTTTTCGCTTAAAGTGATATGAGAATCCACAAAGCACCCTCCGAAGCCGGATAAGGCGTCTGGTTGCGTGTAAGTGACTGTTACAAGGGTTTTCCCATGAATGTCTCAATCTTGTCTATAATGGCTTCCATTGGCTTTCCTAAGCCTGTAGCTTCAGCTGATACCAATATCAAATCTCCTTCTTTCATGTCTTTGTTTTTTTTGATTGTGTGACAAAATCAAAGTTTCTTTCTGTCTTTAATTTTTCCCTTGATAGCATTGATTATATAACCTTTTGGGTTCTTCTTTTCCCTTGATTTCCCTTTTAGAATGGCGAGTTCATTAAGGAAGTCTGGAAGTAAGGTTTGTGCTGATATAAACAGATCTAGATTGTTTTTAATCTCTTTATCTGAAAACTCAATCGAGTTTTTAAGATAACTTCTTATTTCCGGAGCTAACGACCAGCTTAAAGCAGTCTGTTTTTGAAGGTCATGTTTTTCCAAATCACTGTCACGGTGTTCCGGTTGATATACCGGATAAAACTTTATGGCCGTTATCTTTCGCCCTGTTTTGAGCGGTGTGTACTCAAAGGTATATGGGCTGACTTCATCAAGCTCTTTTTTTGCAGCTTCTACTACTTTGCGCATGAAATCATTTATTCGCTCATACTTATCTGCCACACAAAACATTTCCTTTAGTTGTTCTATAGAGTATATCAGAGGAGTTTTCTGGTTGCTCAACAACTCATAAAAGCGCATTGAAAACTGGCTCTTAAAGCTCATGGCTGCTTTCAGTTCGTATTTCCTGAAACCCTTTGAGAAATCAAGTATGCAGTCCCATACACGTGGGTGTACCTGAAAGGATAATACTGAAGAACGCTTCCGTATATAAGGCAAGGCTATGATAGAGATACTTTGCCAGATCTCATCATCTTCATACTCAAAGATCTTTCGCTGAAGCGACTGTAGGGCTTCTTTTACTCTCGCATAATTCTTGTCGTCCTCTCCATTAAGCAGGCAGGCGATAGGCATGGTTATATTTACGCAACTGAAAAGATCATGCTCTATCTTCTGACAGTTATCAGCGAACTTTATACCTTGCAGCTCTCCTTGAGCCATTTCTACGAGACGATAAATGATACGCTTTTCGTACACGTTAAAGTCATATTTTGCTGTAGTCATAATATAACTTTGGATAAGGTCTTTGTTTACTATTGCCATAATTATCAGTGTTTTGTGCAAATATAAGTATTAAAAACGACTTTAACAAATAAAAGTCGTAGATTGTGTAATTAGTATTCAAAAAGTCGTAGTTAAAGTTTGAAATAGTATTCAAAAAGTCGTAGTTAGTATTCAAAAAGTCGTAGTTAGATTCTTATTGTTGCTTGTAATTTATTGTTTATCAGATTACTAAAACGTGTTTTTCGAAAGTCGATAAGCATATAACAAGTAATGCTTAAAAACAAGTCATAAAATTTTAGCCGGAATGTGGCTTCCAAACCTTCAAATCCGCGAAAAACGAGTTTTTGAATGTTCGTGAAAGCAAAGCAAGAGCCAGCGCAGCGTTCTTTTAGGAACGAACTTTCCGCGCGTGTACACAAATAAGTACACAAAATTTTTGTTTTATTGGTTTTTATCCCTATTTTTGCAGTGTAAACCAATAAATTAGAACTATGCAGATTGTTACAACACGCGAATTTCGTGCCAACCAGAAGAAATACTTCGAAATGGCAGAGACGGAAACGATCCTGGTCTCCAGACGCAATGCAGCCCCTATTATGGTGTGTGCAGTCAGAGAAGGTGATTTCCCTTCAAAGGAAGAACTTGCGGCCATCCAGAGAGGTATTGAAGATATCCGGAACGGAAATACCTTCAGAATGGCTAAAAACGAGTCTCTGGACGATTTTCTTAACCGTATAGAGGGCGAAGGTAATGTATGAGATAGAATTTTCTAAAGAAGCGGTAAAACATGTCTTGTTAATGAGGAAATCCTCTCCGCAGCTTTTCAAGAAGCTGGAGAAGCTGCTTGATGAACTCAGAGAACACCCATATACGGGTACAGGACATCCGGAACAGTTAAGATACCTGGAGGGTGTCTGGTCAAGGCAGCTGGACAAGAAGAACCGTATCAGGTATATGGTCAACGAGACTACCGTAATTGTGTTCATCATTTCAGCCTGGGGACATTATGACGACAAATGAAGGATTGCAGTATGTGCCGTTTTGGAACTTACTGCAATCCTTTTGAATTTGTGACAGAATCAAAATAACTTATATCATATATCCAAGTAAACGGCTGCACTCGTCGGGACGGGTGGTCCCGCCCCTTGCCGTGCGGCGCTCCCCGACCGATGAGTTTTTTTGTGCGGTTTTGTTGGGTAATTCTGTTGTGTACCGGGTGTGCGGTTTTCGTGGGTGTTCACGTGTGTGGGATAGGTTCTATCTCTCCCCGTCCCCTTTGCTAATTTCGCGCTGGGGAGGGTGTTCGATAGAACAGCAAGAGGAAACCGGGCAAGCCCTGTTTTTTCCTCTTGCCCTACGGGGTTATGCTTTGAAAATCAAAGCATTAGAAAAATTAACCGTTATATGTTGGTTATAACGAAAAAATATACCACCTTGTAAACCAATTAGTTAGTATATTAATTCGTTATAATAAGCCTTATAATTATATGGAAAAAGACAGTAAAACAACGGTAGCGGTAGAACGTACTACTTTTGCTAAACTTGACCGTCTGGCCAAGGCAAACAGTGTGTCAAAAATGGAGTATATTACTCATGCCATAAACTACTTTGAGAAGTACGGTATAAACCCGGTCGAGCATGAAAGTCCGGCACAGGAAATGCAGAAGCTTATCAAACGCATGGATCAGGTGTTCGCATTCCTGAAGAAACAGGAAACGGATCTTGTGCGTCCGGCTTGTGAAGCTCTGGCCGGAGCCAGCACACAGATAACCATAAGCCTTTCATCCTTACTTTCGGAAGAAAAGTTCAGGCGGTTCCTGAAGGATAACAAGGAACTGCTTGTCGGGATAATCAACAGTTCCGACAATAACGGCAAGGCCATAGGCAGGGCAGAAAAAGCGGTGCGGGATGCAGATTCAACTATCAGGAAGAACCAGGATATTATCTTCAAGCGGATAGAAGCCAGCGAAACGGCACAGATTAAAGCCTATAAGCATATCGTTTCCTTCCTCGATGCAAAAGGAAAGACCGGGCTGCTCGATGACATAAACAAGGTCTATGAGAGGGAAAAGGAAAGGAGGGGACTATGAACATAAAGATTCAGGGTGGCGGTTCCGGAACCTATGCCAATACAGGGAGCTGCACAGTAGTGACGACCTATCTCCAGCATGAGGATCTGGAGCGCATGAAGAACGGCCGGGAGGTGCAGCCGTTCTTCAATAATTCTCGTGACTACATAAGCGCACAGGAAGTAACCTTCAAGATAGACAACAACAAGGCAAAATTAAGCCGGAACGATGCGAAGTTCTATGTGATCACGGTAAGCCCTTCCAGCCGGGAGCTGGAGCAGATGGGCAAGACCGAGAAGGAACAGGCTGAAGCCATGAGAAGGTATGTCCGTGATGATGTGATGCAGCACTATGCGGAAGGGTTCGGAAAAGGCCTGAACAAGGAGGATATCGAGTATTACGGAAAGATTCATTTCGAGAGGAAGGGAGCCGACCGGTACGACATGCACGCACATATCATCGTCAGCCGGAAGGACAGGAGCAACACCAGGAAGTTAAGCCCGAAGACCAACCATACAGGGAAGAAGAACTGCGGCAACGTGAAGGGCGGTTTTGACAGGACGGATTTTTTCCGAAAGTGTGAAACCTCATTTGACAAGCGCACAGGGTATGACCGGGCACCGGAACAGACCTTCGACTACCTCAATACCATGAAGAACGGAACTCCGGAAGAAATCTTCCAGAAGAAGGAGTGGGCGGAACGTGTGAATCATGAGCGTCTGGAGAGGATGAAAGCCGAATGGAGCCGGAGCCTTCAGGAACAGCACCAGGAACAAGGCCGAGAAGAGAGCCAACAACAGGGGAACAGTATTTCCCAGGTTCCGGAAATAGACCAGACACCGCAGCGGAAGAAGCAGCTGGAGGAAGAACTCGACCAGCCCAGGAAAAGAAGCCGGGGTTTTGGAATGGGTATGTGATCTTATATCTGAGAGCATAGATTTTGTGTCGTTATGAGGTAACAAGTAAGGACGAACTTCTTCAGGAAATTTATCTTGAGGAAGAAAAAAGCCCACCGGAATAGTTAAATATCAGATTTTGAGGATAATGTATTATAATTCTTTGTAAATTTGTGGAATATAGAATATAATTTAAAAGGGAGGTTTTATGAAAAATTTTTGTAAATTTTTATGTGGGGCTATTTCCTTATTTGTTTTGTCTTGTTCTGAGAATATAGATACAATAGGGAATAGTAATGTAAATGGAGTTGTTCCTAAAGACGAGAAGGTGTCAATGGAAATTTATGGAAATCTTGACGATTCTTTTATTTCAGGTACTCGTACTGGTGAAGGTTTTATTTATCCTGATTATTATGGAGGTTCATATATAGATGATAATGGAGGGTTGATTATTTTAACGACTGATAGTGTAGAAAGTGTTGTTAAAGATTTAAGGTTTAGAACTAAATCTTCAAATTTTTCTATAAAAAACTGTGAGTATTCATTGAATGAGTTGCAGTCTTTAAATGAGGAATTGGGAAAAGTTTTTGAGAATCAAAATATTGCAAGTGAATTAAAGTGGGTTTCTGTTGGAATTGATATAGTTCATAATAAGGTTAGTGTTGATTTGGAAGATTGTTCCGAAAGTATTATAGTTAAATTCAAATCAATGGTTTCAAATTCTAGTATGATAAAGTTTAATGAAGTTGCTCCTATAATATTTGATTCTGGTTATGAAAAGATACAAGCAGATAGTATATCTTCAATGACTAAGAGAGCCGTAAAAACGAATGTTCATTTAGGTTCTCCTTATAGTTCTAGAGGAAAAGATCAGCAAGGGGATCCTGTTCGTTTTGTTGGTTCTGTAGGCTGTCGTGCAATGCATGGAACAGAACATGGGTTTGTTACAGCTGCACACTGTTTGCCGAAAATGGGTTTGTCTGTTTGTATAGGGGAAACTGATACAAATTTAGGTAAAGTTACAAGTGTAAAGTTGAATGCAAGCTCTGATGCTGCTTTTGTGGCTGTTGATTATGATAAGTATTATCCAACGAATACTACTTATAGGACGAAAACTGCATTGTACGATAAGATTTTAAAAAATTCATCGTTGGTTGGGTATGAAGTATCAACAGAGGGGCAAAAGACAGCTAATGTAGTGAAAGCAAAAGTTACAGAGATTAATAAAAAAGTTCATGTTCAAAAGTGGACTCCTGCTGGACAAGCTGATTTTTATGCTAATAATATGGTGTATGCAACGTTTACATCATCTCAAACTCAGGAAGGAGATAGTGGAGGTATTGTGTATGTAAATGGGTATGTTGCTGGAATACATAGTGCCCGTCTTGGGAATACAACACAGATATTTTCAAGTGCTGAGTTAGTTTTAAAAGATTTGGGATTGACTAATATTTGGGAAAAATAATTTAGATTTTATTATATGATGAACAATGGCTTAGGTTTTATACTTAAGCCATTGTTTTATAAATGTAATCCTTTGCCAGTATCAAGCCCCAGTACCTTTTGTAGCTTGTTCCATAGTTCCATGAAGAAAGTCTTGAAGTGAATGTCGTTCATCCAATGAAATAAGCATATACCAAACTACAGTTCTGTATTTACTTTTATTTTCCCTATCGTTTTCTGTTCGTCACGTACCCGGCAAAGTTCCCGGTGTGCTTTTTCTTTATACTCCTGAAGAGCTTTGATTTCGTTACGCAATCGGTTGTTTTCTTCCTGAAGAACCTGTAGTTCTTTGGCCTGTTCTGCGGCCAGACTTTCCGCTTTGGCCTTTGCTTCTGTTGCCTGGGCTATAAGTTCTGGAGCTGGAAGCTGTTTTGCGGTCTGTTCCCGGACTGCCTGTAGTAGTTGGCGAATCGCTTCTGTTCCCTCATTGCTTGTCTGCATGGTCGCTTTTACTTCATTCAATTCTCCGATGATCTTTTCCAAGGGGGAGTAATCAAGTGCGTTACTCTTCAGGTCGAAACCTGTGCGTTCAAAGTATTCCAGGGCGAGAGAAACGAACTCTTTCCGTAATATGCCGTTTGCCCGGCAGTATATCTCCAGCCGTTCAGATGTTTCTCCGCTTATTGAGATTGTAGTCTTTTCCGGCTTGCTTTTGGGTTGTATGGTTGCTTTATCTGTCATACCTTAACCGATTGATATAAATATGCTTATAATATGCTTGATATGCTGGTTTTATGCTTCTTTTTAATTGAATATGCTGTAAATATACCGAATATTCCTGAAATATATTCAGGTTACTTGGCCTTTTTTTCGCTTAAAGTGATATGAGAATCCACAAAGCACCCTCCGAAGCCGGATAAGGCGTCTGGTTGCGTGTAAGTGACTGTTACAAGGGTTTTCCCATGAATGTCTCAATCTTGTCTATAATGGCTTCCATTGGCTTTCCTAAGCCTGTAGCTTCAGCTGATACCAATATCAAATCTCCTTCTTTCATGTCTTTGTTTTTTTTGATTGTGTGACAAAATCAAAGTTTCTTTCTGTCTTTAATTTTTCCCTTGATAGCATTGATTATATAACCTTTTGGGTTCTTCTTTTCCCTTGATTTCCCTTTTAGAATGGCGAGTTCATTAAGGAAGTCTGGAAGTAAGGTTTGTGCTGATATAAACAGATCTAGATTGTTTTTAATCTCTTTATCTGAAAACTCAATCGAGTTTTTAAGATAACTTCTTATTTCCGGAGCTAACGACCAGCTTAAAGCAGTCTGTTTTTGAAGGTCATGTTTTTCCAAATCACTGTCACGGTGTTCCGGTTGATATACCGGATAAAACTTTATGGCCGTTATCTTTCGCCCTGTTTTGAGCGGTGTGTACTCAAAGGTATATGGGCTGACTTCATCAAGCTCTTTTTTTGCAGCTTCTACTACTTTGCGCATGAAATCATTTATTCGCTCATACTTATCTGCCACACAAAACATTTCCTTTAGTTGTTCTATAGAGTATATCAGAGGAGTTTTCTGGTTGCTCAACAACTCATAAAAGCGCATTGAAAACTGGCTCTTAAAGCTCATGGCTGCTTTCAGTTCGTATTTCCTGAAACCCTTTGAGAAATCAAGTATGCAGTCCCATACACGTGGGTGTACCTGAAAGGATAATACTGAAGAACGCTTCCGTATATAAGGCAAGGCTATGATAGAGATACTTTGCCAGATCTCATCATCTTCATACTCAAAGATCTTTCGCTGAAGCGACTGTAGGGCTTCTTTTACTCTCGCATAATTCTTGTCGTCCTCTCCATTAAGCAGGCAGGCGATAGGCATGGTTATATTTACGCAACTGAAAAGATCATGCTCTATCTTCTGACAGTTATCAGCGAACTTTATACCTTGCAGCTCTCCTTGAGCCATTTCTACGAGACGATAAATGATACGCTTTTCGTACACGTTAAAGTCATATTTTGCTGTAGTCATAATATAACTTTGGATAAGGTCTTTGTTTACTATTGCCATAATTATCAGTGTTTTGTGCAAATATAAGTATTAAAAACGACTTTAACAAATAAAAGTCGTAGATTGTGTAATTAGTATTCAAAAAGTCGTAGTTAAAGTTTGAAATAGTATTCAAAAAGTCGTAGTTAGTATTCAAAAAGTCGTAGTTAGATTCTTATTGTTGCTTGTAATTTATTGTTTATCAGATTACTAAAACGTGTTTTTCGAAAGTCGATAAGCATATAACAAGTAATGCTTAAAAACAAGTCATAAAATTTTAGCCGGAATGTGGCTTCCAAACCTTCAAATCCGCGAAAAACGAGTTTTTGAATGTTCGTGAAAGCAAAGCAAGAGCCAGCGCAGCGTTCTTTTAGGAACGAACTTTCCGCGCGTGTACACAAATAAGTACACAAAATTTTTGTTTTATTGGTTTTTATCCCTATTTTTGCAGTGTAAACCAATAAATTAGAACTATGCAGATTGTTACAACACGCGAATTTCGTGCCAACCAGAAGAAATACTTCGAAATGGCAGAGACGGAAACGATCCTGGTCTCCAGACGCAATGCAGCCCCTATTATGGTGTGTGCAGTCAGAGAAGGTGATTTCCCTTCAAAGGAAGAACTTGCGGCCATCCAGAGAGGTATTGAAGATATCCGGAACGGAAATACCTTCAGAATGGCTAAAAACGAGTCTCTGGACGATTTTCTTAACCGTATAGAGGGCGAAGGTAATGTATGAGATAGAATTTTCTAAAGAAGCGGTAAAACATGTCTTGTTAATGAGGAAATCCTCTCCGCAGCTTTTCAAGAAGCTGGAGAAGCTGCTTGATGAACTCAGAGAACACCCATATACGGGTACAGGACATCCGGAACAGTTAAGATACCTGGAGGGTGTCTGGTCAAGGCAGCTGGACAAGAAGAACCGTATCAGGTATATGGTCAACGAGACTACCGTAATTGTGTTCATCATTTCAGCCTGGGGACATTATGACGACAAATGAAGGATTGCAGTATGTGCCGTTTTGGAACTTACTGCAATCCTTTTGAATTTGTGACAGAATCAAAATAACTTATATCATATATCCAAGTAAACGGCTGCACTCGTCGGGACGGGTGGTCCCGCCCCTTGCCG
>CDZT01001054.1_pt1 | contig 14531 bp, 8 predicted proteins | sample 557531 | NCBI WGS metagenome assembly CDZT01 (sample SAMEA3182066, study PRJEB8094) | gut metagenome | biome: human; feature: gut; material: Stool; isolation source: human stools | place: Canada | collected 2013-03-05
GTATAGCAAGGTGTATGCCGGACATTCTCTTAGCCAGCACGTCCCTGTCGTCCATCCTATTTCTGACTTTGACTTCCACGACCAGCCAATTGCCGTTCTTTGTCAGGATCAGAAAATTCGGGTAGTAGCTACGTACGTATGCGTATCCGGGCCAATATAGTTGAGCGAAAGCTATCATTTCACAACTATTTCCATCAACTTTTCATAGCTGTCGACAACATCGTACTGGACATGCTGTGGAGCGATGCTGTCATTCACGGTATGGAAATACTTTCGTGCGCACTTTATTTTTGTTTCTTCAATAGTGCGCAATTCAAAATTCTCCATACTCCCCTTTGTTTCGGCAACAAAGTAGATATGCTTGACGCTGCCTTCCCGGAAGGCAATGGCCCAGTCGGGATTATAGTTGCCTACTGGCGTCGGGATAAAGAATCCCTTGGGCAGCTTGGCATACACCACGACATCCTGGTCGGTATCCAGTTCCTGCACAAACTGCTGCTCCGTCTTGGAATCCGTCACAGCATAGTCATAGATATGCTTGCGCAGCCTTGCGCCTGCACGTGAAAGATCCTGTCGGCTCTGGGCTTCCGTAAAGATCAGGCTGTCATAGCGCTCGGTCAGCCTGTCATAGCTCAGGCGCTCTATGATACAGCCCGCCTTTTGCTCATTGATCAGGCGGCCTGCCTCATTGATAAAACTTTCGGGATTCTGGCGGAACAGGTCAAACGTGCTGGGATGGATGCCCTTCATGATGGCGGCCAGGCTCTTGCGTGTCAGCCCTGTGCTGTCGGACAGTTTGCCCAGCAAGTCATAGCGGACACTGGAGTAAACAGAATTGGCATGATGTTCTGTCTTGGTCTCTGTGACCTTGAAGGCATCCTTATGTCTGACCTGGGTTTCGGAAAGGGTGTCGAGCTGTTCTCCTGTCCGAACCATATATTGCAATGGTGTCACCCGCAGTGAACCATTGAGCGTCTGGATACATTTTTCAATCAGTTCGGCGGAATCGAATTCCACGCGATAGACGGCCTTATGGTTGATCTTTTCCCATAGGGCCTGAAATTCTTTCTTTTTGAAGTTGTCGTTGAGCGGGTTTTCCCTGGGGATACGGTCGTTTTCGATAACAGGACGCTGACTTGCGTCGTAGACAGCATCCACCAGCTGGAAGAGGCTTTGCGCCGCAGCTTGCAACGTGGCGGGCAGGGCTGCCAGCTTCCCATCCTGTCGAGCCTGCCTGTATTCCGCTGTCAGCGCATCATCATTGTCGATATAGTCATTCTTCAGCAGATAGCGGTAGATGTCCTTGGCCATGTCCTCATCGATCTTGACCTTGGCGCCATCGGCGGTATGCAGCACCCTGCCAAGGAAGTATTCCATGTCGGCCTTTTGCGGACGTCCCACCAGGCTCTCGCTGATTTCCTTCTGCAGGCCTGCCACAAAATCCGAATAGCTCTCACTGGCGACCACTGTCAGGATGTTAGTATCATGGACAGTGGCCGGATCATCCATGCGGTCTCCCTGCTGATTGACGCACAGGCGCAGACCTCGTCCTACTTCCTGACGCCGGGAAATGGTGTTGTCGCTGTGCTTGAGCATGCACATCACAAAGACATTGGGGTTATCCCAGCCTTCCCGCAGGGCCGAGTGCGAAAAGATGAAACGCACAGGCTCCGTCAGGGACAAAAGACGTTCCTTGTCCTTGAGGATCAGGTCGTAGGCGTCCACATCATTGGACAGGCCTTTGTCTTCACCCCGCTTGCTGATAGCGGGATCGACCATGCGTTTTTTCTTGTCGATGGAAAAATAGCCCTGATGGGTCCGGGCCGTCAGGATTCCATCCAGGTACTCCCTGTAGGCCGTTTCCCCGATGGGAATCCGGTGTTCCAGAAAGTCATTGACTTGCAGATTGTATTCTTCTTCGAACCAGAGGGCATACAGGCCCTTGTGGTCTTCCTGGGCATAATCCCGGTACTTGACCACCTCGTCGATGAAGAACAGGCTCAGGACCTTGATGCCTTGCGGGAACAGAATACGCTCTTTTTCCAGATGTGCCCGGATGGCCTCGCGGATCTGGATGCGGCGCAGCATGTTTTCCTGAAGGTCTCCCAGCGATTCCCCGGCTGTGATCTGAATACCATTGGTAAACTCCACGATATTCGTACGGGCGTCGATTTCGCTCACCACATAGCCGTGGTACTGGTCCAGCTCATTGGACAATACAAAGAGATTGTCACCTTTCTGGACCCGGCGACGCTGCCGGGCAATACCGCTCTTTTGACGGATCTCCAGTTCCAGCAGGGCCACCGGAGCCTGTCGGGAAATTTCGATACCTTCAAGATACAGATAGCCGCTGGTACCGGACATGCCCTTGGCGGAAATGCCGCGCACAGCGATTTTCTTCACCAGCTTCTGATTGTAGGCATCCAGGGCATCCAGGCGATAGACCTTGTTGTGTGTTGTCCTGTGCGTGGCCGAATAGCGCAGGATCATGAGCGGCTTGAATTTTTTCAAGGCATCCAGCGTCTTGGCACCTTCCATCTTCTGGGGTTCGTCCAGGATCAGGATGGGCTGGTTGGCGCTGATGACATCGATGGGACGCCGGGACTGGAAGTCGTCCAGTTCCTCATAGATGCGGCGGTTATCCTTGCCCGTCGCATTGAAGGCCTGGATGTTGATGACCATCACATTGATCCCGGCATCGGACGAGAAGTTTTCCAGTTGGTGCAATTGACTGGAATTATAGGTGAAGAAGCGTGCCTTCTTGCCGTAGGTCTCCAGAAAGTGATCCGCCGTGATGGCAAGGGATTTGGACACCCCTTCACGGATGGCGATGCTGGGCACCACGATGATGAACTTTGTCCAGCCGTAGCGTTTGTTCAGCTCAAAGATGGTCTTGATATAGCAATAGGTCTTGCCCGTACCGGTCTCCATCTCGATATCCAGATTGATGGGACAGCCCGCACTGGCAACAAGGGCGGATGATACCGGCAGCCCGCTTCCGCGCTGGATATTCTGGACATTGGCCAGTATCTGCTCCCCGGAAAGCAGCAGGGGCGCATTACGAAAGCCTGTCTTGGCTTCGCTCAGGTCTGTCCTTTGATAGCCGCCCGCATAGGCCAGTTGTCCGGGGTCGATGGAGTAGGCCAGTCCGGTATTGGGCATTTGCCCGGCAAAACAATCCGCAACGGCGTTGACGGCGGCAGTCTGGAAAGGCTGTATCTTGAATTTGAGTTTCATACATAGTCCGCTAGTTAGGAGGGGTATTGAAGGTGCTATATTATGTTGAGGATGCATTGATAAAATGAATATTATTTGATTTTAGTCTATTATACATGCGGCGATTTTTATCTATATTGAGCTTTGAAAAAAAATATAGTATCGCTGATCATGTCTTCTGAAAAAAGTTCGTATAAAGATAGCCATGTGAGTGCATTTGTGCACATATATGATTTCTGAGAATCATTGAGTATCCCATATTTTAATAGGATAACCCATGCGAGTTCATGTCCAGAATGTAGGATATCCTCAATTAAATTCTCATCATTTATTATTTGGTTTATTTCGGATAACATATAAATAAGCCAGAATACTTCAAGGTCATTTCTATATTTTAGATTAAATTTTAGCAAATTTTTAAGAATTTGTATGTCATTTTCACTGAAGTGAAATTTGTCTTTACTATTGACGAACAGTTCACAAACTTTTGGTAACGAGCGTTCGTCATTTGCCATCATTGTAAGTAGATAAGACATGCTCAGCTTAAAACTGGGTTCGTTTACTCGTGAGATCAGATGAGGAAAAATTTTAGCTAAATATCGGATAGCTCCCTTTGTACCTTTTTGTTCAGAGTTTATAAAATAAGTAAATATGTCAATTAATTCTGGATTGTTTATATAAGAAGGAATGCAATTTACAACTTTGCTGAAGTTTTCTACTACATAGTAGGGGAATTCAACAAGTTCACTTTTTTCGGTGTTTAATGAAAAACCATACTTTTTGAGAATGAATTCTGCATTATTAATTATTTCTTTTTCAGTATCTTCATAGAGGAAAAATTCATAGTCATCCATATAACGAATAAAGTTATATCCTTTTGATTCTAATTCCATATCGACTCTTGTTAATAGAGCTTCAACTATTATCTTTGATAACAATGGGCCGACAAGTAACCCATTAGTTCTATTTAAATTTTGACGTCGAACAATTGCATCAAATTTGCTATATTTAACAAATCGTGTAGAAGCTGTTCCTGATGTGCTATGCTGAATAAATTCTTCCTGAGCAGTTTCAGCTCCTAGAAAAATTGCAGGCATCATATGTAAATAAAAACTTGAAAAACAGTTTGCAATATCCAATTTTAAAACTTTTTTTGCACCAGCTGATAAGATTATTTTATTTGATATACCTTCTATATATCGATAGTTTATTAATTCATTATAAATTTGGTCATATCTAATTACTTCATTGTTATCATCAATATCTTTAGAGAATGAGTGCTTATTTTTTTCTGAAAATTCGATAAGCTCTTTCATTATTGTAGTATCTCTTATATAGTTGTAGCACGCAATGTGTGCCCCAATTTCTGGGATATGTATTGTTCTTCGGGCGTTATTGCGTGTAAACCTACTCATTGTGAATGAGATTGGAGGAATTAAATCGCAATGTTCCCCTGGAGAATAATATAGAACTCTTTCATCAATTTTGAAGCATGGAGGAAGGTATTCGGAAAAAAATCCATTGACAGCTATTTCTTTTTGAATTTTAGTATAATCACGCAATCTAGTCATAATTAATGTATATACTGATTATGTTGTTGTATCAAAGCCACCTGCCGCCGGATAGCCTCCAGCAGCACGCCAAAGCTGTGTGAACGGTTGGAGCCGTCCAGCTTCAGATGAGGGCTGATGGCGCGGGAGCCCGCCAGCTTGCTGTATTTATCAAAAGTGAGTTTCTTTAACTCTTCCGCGGCATTGGCGATGGTGTCCGGCGTGCGATACGGCTTTTTGGCCTGCTTTTTGGCCACAGCGGGGAGATCCAGCCCCTGCGCCACAGCGGCCAGATCCCCCAGAAAGAAGCTCTCCAGTTCATGGCAGGCGATGCGCACAAGGCAGGCATCCCCCTTGCCGCTCTCCTGGGCAAGCGCCAGCAGGCGCTGCTTGATGACGCCGCAATCCCCGGAATCCTTGTCACGCAAAATAATGAAACGTGAGCCCGGATCACACCAGAAGCGGATTTTTTTGACCAGCTGGCGTTCCAGATCCTGTTTGCCGCTAAAGGTGATGTACTGCACCGGCATATCTTCCGGGACCAGCTCTTTCACCACAGGAACCAGCATGTTTTTGGCGGATTCTTCTTCCAGCAAAAAAACAAGTGTGCTCATTGCGGGTCCGCCTTGCCGAACAGTCCCTGATTCCACAAATAGCCCATCTTGTCCCCCTCTTCCATATAGGCGACGACCTGGGCGTCATCGGCGGCACGGCAGACCTTGCTGAAACCGTCCTCGCCCTTTTCCAGCCAGAAAACTTCCCCCACTTCCGTGGCATTAAGAAAATCCGGGGAGTGGGTGGAGACCATCACCTGCCCGCCCTTGCGGGAATAGGTACGGAACTCCTCGGCCAGTTCGGGCAGCAGGCGGGGGTAGAGCTGGTTCTCCGGTTCTTCCACGCAGAGGAAGGGGTGCGGGCTGGGATCATGCAGCAGGACGAGGTAGGCGAACATTTTCAGCGTACCGTCAGACACAAAGCGGTCAATGAAGGGGTCCTTGAAAATGCCGTTGCCGAATTGCAGCACCAGGCGGCCGTCCACGGTATCCTGTGTCGTGATCTGGTTGACACCGGGCACACGCTGGCGCATGGCCTCCAGAATCCGTTCATAGACGTCGCGGTGGTTCTCGAACAGATTGAGCGCCACCTGCTGCAGATTGTCGCCGCTGGCGGAAAGGTGTTCATATTCCCCCACGGCTTCCTTGGCCCCGCGTGCGGCATCGATATGGAAGTCGGAGACATGCCAGCTTTCGATCATCTGGCGCAGGGCATTGGCGGCCTTGAATTTCTGGAACTGTCCCAGGCCCTTGATGGCCAAAATGTCTACAGCGCCCAGATCCTGCTCTTCCCGGTTCAGCTCTTCATCCGTCTTGCTGAAATCTTCCTCATTGGTGACGGCTTCTCCCTTGCCATAGGCGAATTTCAGGAACTGGTACGGAGAGCCATACGCGCCGCGTTTGTAGCGCAGCACTTCCCGGACAACGGCAGGGCGCTTGTTGTGCAAACCAATTTCCACCAGATAGGTGACCAGGCGTTCCTTGCCCGTAAGCGGAAGGCGGTACTGGATTTCGAGTTCAATGTTCTCGTTCTCGTGTCCTCGTGAAACCACTTCCTGAAAACCGCCCCGCGCCTGGAGCGCGCGCGTCACATTATAGGTCAGGCAGTCCTTCAAAAAGCCGAACACGTCAAAGAGGGTCGTCTTGCCCGCGCCGTTGGCGCCGACGATCACGCAGAACGCCGGAATATTTTCAATGGTGACGTCCTGAAATACCTTGAAGTTTTTCAGGCGTATCTTCTCGATTTTCATACTCGTTCCTCTCTACAGGCAACGGACTTCGTACCGCAGACAAAGCAGGCTTTTAGGCGACATGATTCGACTAATTGTAAAAATCATTCGACTATTTTTCCTTATAACATATTTATTTTTTTACTATTTTTTTATTATTAGTCACCTCTGGTGCCAAAAATGCACACATTTTACGCAATGTCGCCTTTCCCCGTCGGGGGGCATCCCTCTTCTTGGACAATCTCCCACATGGAGGCTTTCCCCACACCTTTACACCGCACTTTCCCTTTTCGTTTCAGGGCGAGTAACAGGTTGCCAAGCTGCCTTTTCTTTTGCTCCGTGGACAGAGCTGTACTAAGCTGGTCCAGTAATACCACTTCAATCTCGTGGCGGGGAGCGGCCTTGAGACGCAGGAATCTAAGAATCTGCTCTTCATAGAAGGACCTTGATTGTCCCTTCATCCGTACATAGCGGGCACGACTTTCAGGAGGAGAAAGCCGTGCCACAGCAGCGGAAATATGAAAATGAGGTTTTCTTCCTTCTATCAGATTGGCGCGTCGAAGATGTTGTATGATATTTTTATCTTCAATGGGAAGTCCTTTTTGGATACGATCAAGTGCAAGAATGTCAGACAGTGAAATATCTGTTTTTTGAATCAGCAGGCGAGTATATGCTGGATCAACGACTTTACCGTATATCGTCAAAGAAACAGAATCTTCTGATAATGCGTAATCCGGCAATGGAAAGTATCGCTTGGCTTGGGTCTTATATATTTGTGATATACCTATCCCCATGCTGTCGACCATATTCAACTCCGTCATGGCCTGAGACAGACAGGTATTACGATATTTACGGGGGGTACAGTTTCCTTCTATATAGTCAGCTGGTTTTCCCTCAAAAAAATCGCCTGCATTCTCCATTTTTATTTTATCAATATATTCTGTAACTATGATTCGGCTTGAAAGCCGATAGTCCTGATGCATGATGCAATTGTGCAGACCTTCCATGATGACTTTTTGGTCATACTTTGACATTTCCCGGGGCACAAGACTATCGTCAGGTAGAATACGAAGCTGGATATTACGGATTTTTTTATAAAGCTCTGAAGATGTCAGATAAAAAGGAAGACCGAAATGCTCATAGGCTTTTTCTTCCCCTTCCAGCTTCCATGTCAGCTGGGCCGGATGCGGGCTGAGGAAAACGGAGGCTTCTGGCTTGCCGAAAAGCAGTAACGCGGCACGAGTCAGTTTGTTCTTGTGCAATAAGCGCAACTTGCCAAGAAAGGCTTCTTCCGACCAGCCCATAACTTCTTCGGCAGAGAGTCTGTTGGCATGTTTCTGGATGAAGTCCTGACGGGCTTTTTGCAAGGCACGCTGATCCAGATCCGCAGTGGTTGCCCCGTCAACAAGTTGGGCAGACCAGTCTTCAGCAAGTGTCTGGTTTCGTATGGTGTCCAGCTGGAACATATCCAGACCTTTCAGACTTTCTCCGGCCCGTGCATAAGCATGTCCGTTGGCAAACACCGGCATACCACGCGGAGCAGGGGGAATTTCAAACAGGAGGACCCGTTTCCCTTCTACGATCAGTTCGTGAATCTCTCTGAAGCTGATGGAGCCGGTCGATTGTTTGACCTGTTGTTTCAGGGAATGCAGATGGTCATGCTGAAGGCGAAAGTCTGTTCCTACGATTTGTTTGTCTTTGTTTCTTACGCCGAAAACGAGCCATGCGCTGTTCGCCCCCCGCAAGTTGGCTTCATTGGAAAGGGCGGAAAAATACTGAAAAATTTCTGCTGTTTTGTAATCCTTGGAGGCTTCCTTGAACTCAACGACCTCATTTTCCCAGGCAGCGAGGAGCTGGTGCAGAAGCACATGCAAAGCTGCGGATTCCATATATCCTCCTACAGGCAGCGGACTTCCGTGCCCGGGGACAACTGGCGGAAAATCTGTTCCACGTTGATCTTGACCGCATCAGAGACGAAGCCGTTATCCCGGAAGACCACGCGCAGGGGAGCGCAGGCGGCCAGCTCCCGCACCAGGGCTTCGTCGATGCCGCGATCAAAGCAGGCCACCAGGGCATTGTCGTCCACAAAAAAGACGGTCTTGCCCTGTATGCTTTCCTTGCGGATGGGCAGGGTCAGCTCCACGCCCCAGTCCAGCAGCACCTGAAACAGCAGATCCTCCGGCGTACGGCCGGGCTTGATGTTGTCCGTGGTCAGATCCAGCAGATTCTGTTGCAGGGCGTCCGGCGTATAGAACACATCCGCCATGTTGGAGGTATCCACCTTGAGCACACGGAAACCCACATCCCGGCTCCAGCCTTCATGGCAATCGCCTTCCAGGATTTTCTTTCCGGCCCGGCGGATGCGCTCCTTGCTGATCTCGGCAATGGTGCCATAGCCCGCTTTGGCGGCTTCGCTTTGGGCGTCGCAGGCCTCCGGCAACTGCACCATGATGAATTGCCGGTTGCCGCCGTCTTCGGCATTGAGCTGCATCACTGCATGGGCTGTAGTGGACGAACCGGCGAAGAAGTCGAGGATTAAAGATTGTTGATCTACAAATGTTAGTAAATATTTAATTAGACTTATAGGTTTTGGATAGTCAAAGAAAGGAATAGAAATTTCCGCAAGTATTGCAGATGCTTTTTGAGACCCACCAAACCCTGTTAAAGAAGAAATGACATGACTTTTGACACTACGACTTTTGATAGCTTCAATAGCTCCAGATTGCGATAGTAAAAAAGTTGTCTCTTGTCCTTTACTATCTATAACAGGATTAAATTTTAAAGATATAAAATTCTCTAAAAGTTCTTTTGAACTCCAGCCACTATATACGGTTACCCGATTGCATGTTTTAAAATTGCTAACCTTTATATCTTCAAGAATATGAGGCCATTTATTATTTCTAGATTTAATACATCCTGACTCAAATGCTGTAGGAAAGCCTGCCGGTATTTCAATAAAACTTGGTGGATTTTTAGGGCCGTTTTTAACGATAGTATTTTTTATTTCAGAAAGATATATTTTGCTGTCGTCTGATATATTGGGGTCTACAGTTTGAGGATGTAAAAAGCACTTTTCATTTTTACCATACATAACAATATATTCATGACAAAATTTAAATTTCGCCTGATTATCGAAATTCCCATCTGTTCTCCATGAAAATAAGCATAAAAGATTTTCTTGGCTAAAAATTTCATCCAATAAGAGACAGAGAGAATTTAATTCATTATGGTTTATAGAAACAAGGATTGCTCCATCATCGGCAAGTAAATTCCGCGCTATTTTCAAACGCGGATACATCATGCTCAACCAGTCGGAATGGAAACGACCATTGCTTTCTGTATTGGCAACAAGGCGGTTGCCTTTTTCATCTTTCTGATTGGAATGTAACAAATATTCTTCGGCTGTTTCGGCAAAGTCGTCTCTATAGATGAAGTCTTTGCCCGTGTTGTAGGGCGGGTCGATATAGATCATCTTGACCTTGCCGAGATAAGTCTCCTGCAAGAGCTTGAGGGCGTCGAGATTGTCCCCTTCGATAAACAAGTTCTTGGTGGTGTCAAAATCCACGCTTTCTTCCCGGCAGGGGCGCAGGGCTTTGGCAATGGGGGCATTGGCCGCCAGCATGGCCTTGCGCTTGCCCGGCCAGTCCAGATGATAGCGCTCCTGCGGGCCTTCCACGATGCTGCCGGAAAGCTCCTGCCGCAGAAGGTCAAAATCCACGCTCAGGCGCAGGGAACCGTCCTTGCCCCGGGCCTCGGTCACGCAGTTGGGAAAAAGCTCCCGGATACGGGCAATATGCTCCTGCGTCATGTCAGGGCTGTGCATTTTCAGTTTTTGCATGGTGGTTCCTCGTTTGCTTTCAAGACTTCAAGTGCCCGGCAGGCTTCCCGCAATTCCCGGTTCAGGGGAATCTTTTTGTTGAACTGCTTTTCCCGGCGCAGGCGGGCTTCCAGACGGGCCATCTGGCGTTCACAGTCGGCAATGGCTTCCAGGCGTTGCATCCAGTGCGGCAGGGCTTCATGCTCGCGGCGCGGCCACGGCGCCAATGGTTCCAGCAAGGCAGCATAAAGAGCTTCCATATCCAGCACAAGCGGCAAGGGGCGGCGCGGGGTGCCGACCTCATGCCAGGCGGAGCAGAAGTAGCCCCCGGCCTTTTCCGGTGCGGTGGCCTGCTTGAAACAGGCCCGCACCTGCACGCGCTCTTCCCATTCCAGTTCAAACAGCAGGGGGGAAGGGATGGCTGTATCCAGGCAGTGCAGGATATCCGCGGCAAGCTCACTGCCCCGGAGGCGGATGCGGAATATCTGGATCTCCGGCACTGCGGCTGTGGGGCGCAGGTTGATGGTCTCCGGGGCCAGTGTGTACTGCCAGATGATGGCATCCACCTGTTCCACAAAAAGCTGGCGCAGGCGTGGTGTGACGCTGGTCCGCTCATAGATTTTGTTCTTGGGCAGGGTGCGCCCGAAAAGGGCCGCCGGAGGATAACAAAAAAACGGCATCAGATCACCACCAGGAAGGCCAGCAGTTCAAAATCATTGAGCCCGGAAATGGTATCCACCAGCGCGCTGGTCCGCCCCCCGGAAAAGAGGCTGTCCAGATCGCTTTCTTCCTTGCTCTCCACCAGGGACTGGATGGCCGCATTGAGCAGACGGGAATAGGGGGCCATATCCCGGCCTTCATCTGTGCGCTCATTGAACACGCGGCACACTTCCCGCAGGGGCTCGCCCTGTCCCTTGCAGGCGGCACGCAGCACATCCAGCAGTTTTTTGACTTCCGTATGGGCGGCCAGCACGTTGCCGTCCTCTCCCACATAGAGCAGATAATAGGGATGCAGGCGGTTTTGCCGCTGGATGCGCACCCCTTCATTGAGATTGCGCAGGGCAAAGATCACCCCGGGCAAAAGACCTGTTTCCGGCCGGGCCGGGACCACGGCGTGCAGACCTCGTGGCGCCTGCCCCGGGTCCCCCTGGGCCTTGATGTAGTGCAGCAGATCCATGCGGAAATCATTGAGCCCCAGATCCGTGATGGAAACGCCTGTCCTGACGTCCTCCATCTCGATGACTTCTTCCTGCAAACGGCGCAGCTGTTCCCGCCGGTAGGCCACGTCCGTGCTTTTGGCGGTCAGCACGTTGTCGTCGCCTGTGGCCGTGATATCCGCGATGACCATGCGGCTTTCCACCCGCTCTTTCAGGCGGATGTATTCATCCAGCGTCATGTCGGGCCAGTAGTTGACCAGCTGGATGCGGGCATTGGGAGAGCCGATACGGTCTATGCGGCCAAAGCGCTGGATGATGCGCACAGGGTTCCAGTGGATGTCGTAATTCACCAGATAGTCGCAATCCTGCAGGTTCTGGCCTTCGGAAAGGCAGTCCGTGGCAATGAGCACGTCTATTTCGGCAGGCTCCTCCGGCAGTAAAAGCGCCTTGCTCTTGGCCTGCGGTGCAAAAAGCGTCAGCAGCTCTGAAAAACCGTAGGCCTTCTTTACGGTGGATTTGGGCGCCCCCTGGCCCGTGATCAGCGCACAGTGCGCTCCCTGTTCCCGGACAAGGGGGGCAAGCTGGCTATACAGATAGCGGGCTGTATCCGCAAACGCCGTAAAGACAAGGACTTTTTTGTTGCCTGTCTCTCCGTGGCCATTGATGGGGTGAGCCATTTTAGCCGTTATCAGCTGCCGCAAATGTTGCAGCTTGCTGTCGTCGCCGGGCGATACCTCCCGCATCAGCGCAAGAAGCCCCGCAAGGCGGCCCTGATCCGCGGCAAGGTCCTGCTCCCAGGAAAGCGTATCCATATCCGCCAGATTGATGCTGATCTTGCCTCCGGTGACAGCCGCATCCGAAAAACCTGCCAGCTCTTCATCCTCTTCCCAGGTATCAGCGTGCCATTCAGTGGAAAAACTGGCTTTGCCGTTCTGGCGGAAGGCGCTGACCCGTTCCAGCGCCTGTTCGCAGTTTTGCAGCAGTGTACCCAGGGTCAGGCGGAAGGCTTCCACGGAACTTTCCAGCCGCTTGAGGAGGTTCGTGGTCATCAGCGCTTGCAGGCTGCGCTCACGGTCCGCCTGACGCAGCACCTTCTTTCCCCCCAGACGGGTATCGTACATCGCCTCATATTTGGCGATACGGCTTGGCAGCAGATAGTTCAGCGGCGCGTATACCGCCAGCTTCAGCTGGGAAAGTTCCTTGAAGATCGTATTGAAGTCCGGGACGTCCGCCCGGGCCGTGAGGGGGCAACGGTAGGACAGGGGCTTGAGGCGCTCCGGGAAAGAACCGATATCACGGGTATCATAAAAGGTCTGGATGTGCTTGCGGGAACGGGCGATGGTCACGCTGTCCAGCAGCTCGAAAAAGTCATAGTCCAGGCTGTCCAGAATGGCCTGTGAAGTACGCTCCTCCGGGGGGAGGCGCGACCAGGCATTGAAGGCCGTCTGTGCCTGACGGAAAATTTCTTCGATGCTGCGCGTGCTGCGCAATTTGTCGCTCAATTGCGCGGAGTGTCCTTCATAGGCAAGGGCCAGCTGGTTGCGCAGATCCGTAAAGCGGTTGTTCACCGGGGTGGCGGAAAGCATGAGGACCCGGGTCTTGACCCCGTCCCGGATGACACGGCGCATCAGGCGCTGGTAGCGTGTTTCTTTGTCCTTGTAGACGTCGTTGTTACGGAAATTGTGAGATTCATCAATGACGACAAGGTCATAATTGCCCCAGTTGAGCTTGCCCAGATCGATGCCGAGCGTCTGGCCTGAGGTGCGCGAAAGGTCTGTGTGAAACAGGACGTCGTAATTGAAGCGGTCTTTCAGCAGGATGTTTGTCTTGAGGTTCTGCGTATACGTCACCCAGTTTTCGGCCAGCTTTTTGGGGCACAGCACCAGCACGGACTTGTTGCGCAGTTCATAATACTTGATGACAGCCAGGGCCGTGAAGGTTTTGCCAAGGCCCACACTGTCCGCCAGGATGCAGCCGTTGTAAGTCTCCAGCTTGTTGATGATCCCTGTGGCGGCATCGCGCTGGTAATTGAACAGCTTTTGCCAGACAAGAGTATCCTGGTAGCCTGTCCTGTCGTTGGGCAGCACGTCCTCATCCACATCTTCCAGAAATTCCCGGAAAATATGGTACAGTATCAAAAAATAGATGCGTTCCGGCGCATTCTCCGTGTAGACGGAAGCGATATGGTCGCAGACTGTTTCCGTCACGTCCTGGAGCTGGTCGGCGTTGTTCCAAATCTGGTCAAACAGGGCAAGATAGGTTGATGTGAAGGGCTGTTCCTCCAGACAGTTGATCATGCGGGAGACGGCGTTGTCTTTCTGATAGCCAAGCTCTACAGCCGTGAATCCCTGAATGCCGCAGTAGACAGTCTCTCCTTCCGGGGATGACACGCAGGCAAATTGCTGCATGGGAGCCTGTGTCCGGTTGGATCGAAACGTGGCTTTGCGCCGGAGCCAGTCAGCGCATTCCCGGGCAATGGCCCGTTGCGTCAGCTTGTTGCGTAATTGTATCTCAAATTCCGTGCCGTACAGACTGCTTTCCCGATGCTGCCGGGGAATAAAAAATTCACGCCGCTCTTTTTTGATCTTGCCTGCGGCCTCGTCCGGTACAAAAGTCGGCTCCGTAAATATGAACTCAAAGGCTTCCAGGTGCTTGAGTTCCTTGCATAATGCCTCATAGGCGTACATGGAGAAACAGGAATCCGCTATTTTCAGACGGCCCTTTCTTCCAAGTGCTTTTTTGAGGTCATCACCAAGAAGAATATTGATATTGTCAATAATTTTCATGGATTGCCGGAACTCCTGAAAATCTTGAAGAAACCTTTGTATACCCTATTCGGCAGGCCAAGGAAAGCAGGGAGAGAATACCGACTGTCGGGAAGGGGAAACTGATATTTTTATTTGGCTCTTGACTAGGGTGTGTCTGCAAACCCTCTTCACGAAATCGTGTTACGACAGGGAAATGTGCTACTATGACATCCCTGAAGACCTCTGGCTCAGGCTTGAGCC
>CDZT01018590.1_pt1 | contig 14390 bp, 9 predicted proteins | sample 557531 | NCBI WGS metagenome assembly CDZT01 (sample SAMEA3182066, study PRJEB8094) | gut metagenome | biome: human; feature: gut; material: Stool; isolation source: human stools | place: Canada | collected 2013-03-05
GCATCATCCGTCATCTGCTCCACAGCACGGCCAAGGCGCACAGCGTCGCGCACAAGATCAGCGCTGTAATCGAGATCCACGCGCACGTCCGGATTTTCTTCCGCGTCTCCTGCACCGTATTCGAAAGCTGCTTCTTTGTATCGTTCAGAATCTCGGTCAGGGCAATCTTCGTACTCTCGGTCAGTGCTTTGCAGCCGGAAGAATACTTCTCGTTCAGGTTCCCAGCCTGTCTCTCGAATTTTTCTGCACTCTCCTGCATCTCGGTCAAAGCGTTCTGTGCTTCCTGCTTCGTCAGGAGCGTTTTCAGATCCGCGTTCAACTGCATCTGCTGCCGAAACAGCCTGTCCTGCATTTCGAGCAGCGCGCTCCAGTTCCGCTCCGTGACCATCACGCTGGGTTCCAGCCGTTGTGCCTCGTCCATCAGCTTTTTGTGCTGCGTCAACATTTCTTGTGTTGTCATTCTCCGTTCTGTATCCAAATTCCGCCTCCATATTTTCTTTTAAGTATTTCTCCATGTGCAGCTTGCTGTCACGGCATTTGCGCCCGTCCGGTGTGGTGTAGGTGATGTTCTTGCGGCTGTCCGTCCATGTGGCATCGTAGCCCTCTGCCCGAAGCAGCGCCAGAAATTCTTCGCGGCTTCCAGCGTAGCGCATACATTCATCGATGACCCGCATCAGCTCAAACTTCCAGCTCTCGCCTTTAGATGCTGTATAGTACTCTGCGTTGGACATTCCTTGTGTCTTTCGCTGCTCATCTCTCTGGAATTTCGGCAGTCCCAGTTCTTCACAGATCTGGTCGTTGCAAACGCGCAGCTCCTGAATCTGCTCATCCGCCATATGTACTTTTTTACCGGTTTCAAAATTGACGCTGTTGATGATACAGTGCGAGTGAATGTGTTCGCGGTCAACGTGCGTGCAGACCAGAACTTCACAGCCCTCAAAATATCCAGCAAGTCTGCGTGCTGCTTCGTGCGCTGCGCGAGGATCAATGTTCGCACCTTTCGGGAAGCTTTGCACCATGTGGTAGAACATCACGCCGCCGTCTTTGTGGTGCAGCAGCTTTGTACTCAGGAATTCGTCGAACGCCGTTTCCGGTTGGCAGCCGATTCCACTGACGAGCTGCTGCCCATCCCAGAGCGTCTTGCTGAGTTGGGAAACATAGCGCATGACACTTTTCATGCAGCCGCGCGTCTGTGTGCCTTTTTTGTAATTCACGAAATGGACGATTGCGATTTCGTCGCACCTCCCTCCTGCAACTCCCGCAGGGCATTGTTGATCTTGGCGAACGCCTGCACAGCAGAATCCAGATTGGCGAACTGAACCTTGCCCATGTTCGCCAGCACCGCCAGCTGGTTGAGATTGCTGCCGATTGCCTTCTGCTGCCGCAGGACGTCCTTCAGGTCGTCCAAAATCACGATCCGTTTTCCAATGCAGCAGGTTGTCACATAATCGCTCTGGGTCATGTGCGCCTGCGCCGCTTTTCGGCGGATTGTCTCTAAATCTTGTGCTGAAATTCTAATGCTGAATTGTTTGTCCTTTTTCATATATCCTCCGTTCGTATGAAGTGGGTACGGGCTTCTGCCCGATTTGGGGCATTTGGCGGGGAGCCGGGACACCGGCGACTAGCCAAATGCGATGCTGGCTCCTCCCGACCGGGAGGATTTTTCCCCGCTGCGGCGGGGCTTCTCTGCGTTGGTTTGGCGTATTGCGCCTGCGTTTTTTCGCATTGCCCGCACGTTGGCGCAACGTTGGCTTTTGCACCGCTGCTGCGCACACACTCGCAGGCTGGGCAAAAAGCCGCACACAGCGGCGACACGCGCCTCACGGCGCGCACCGGGCGCTCGGTACACCCACAGGGTCGATTGTGCCGATTATTTTCACGGGCGGTAAATCGGCACTATCGGCACGTTTGAGCGAAATCCACCGTTTGCCGTTGCTGCGGTACGTCTCTGCTAAAATCCCGTTTTCTCTTAGAGCCGCAACGCTTTCCCGCACCAGACGGGTGATCTTTTTCGGCGTGATACCGAGGCTTCCATCAGGGTCGATCTTCGCAGACAGTGCCGATGGTGAGCCGAGGTATGTAGGATCGGCACGGAGCAATTCAGAGAAAAGATGTACGAGTTGAAGCGTTGAAATCTTAGAAGCGCCACTGCAAGTTTTACTGTCCTCAAGCAGTTTCCAGATGTGATCCTCCTCACCGAATTCCAGTTTTAACGTGCGATCCGGAATGTCACGACCGGTGCAATGCAGAGACGCAATGTTGGCAAGTCGAGAGTGCTTTTGCAGAACGAAGGTTGAATCAGCCGCACCGCTTAAACCTGTCGAGCCGGAGATCATGTTCATCGGATCGTCATCGTGCAGCTTGCGTAGATGGTGAATCAAGAGGATTGCAATGTGCCGCTTGTCCGCAAGTTTTTTCAGAAGCCCGATGTCCTGATAGTCATTTGCGTACAAATTGCTGTCACTGCCAGTGCCTCGAACGCGCTGTAATGTATCGATCACAACGAGTTTTGTGTCAGGATGCTCCGTCAAAAACTGCTCGATCTGTCGTTCCAACCCGTGCTTGAGCGTGTCGGCCATGATCGCAAAGTGCAGCGTCGGCGGGGCATCTTCCGTCAGGTCAAAAAGTCTCGTCTGGATACGCTGAAACGAATCTTCGAGGCTGAGATACAAGACTTTGCCTTGGGTTGTTGCGAAATTCCAGAGCGGCTGTCCCTGTGCGACGCATAAGCACAGCCACAAAGCCAGCCACGACTTGCCGATTTTTGGCGCGCCCGCGAGAATATGCAAGCCTTCTGGAATGAGTTCATCCACCAGAAAATGTGTCGGTTCATATCTCCTGTTTTGCAAATCCTCTGCTGTGATGGTTTCCAGTTTGGTCATTTTTTCACTTCCTTTCCGTTTGCTATTGACATTCTGTGTTGCATGATTTAGACTTATAATTAGTCAATAGATTTGTTTTCTATTTTTAGACTAACATAATCCAAAACTATTGTCAAGACTAATTTATAATATAAATTTCTATAAATCTATTTTGAGGTGCAGTCATGTCTGATTTTCAATGCAAATTTTATCTTCTGGACAGTGCAGAAACATTGGAGTGCAAAGAAGGCAACGCCGAGTATGTCGTAAAAATAGCAGACCGCCCGTTTCCGGACAGCCTGCTGTCGTTCGTGTATTATGATATCAATTCGTGGGAGCCTCGGTTTCACGAAGCCGACCGTGCGTTGATGGAATTCTACCAGTCGCGCGACACAAAATGCTTAAAACTCGTCCAGAAGCTTCTGGATGATTTCAAGGACGAGCATCCTTATTTCTTCTACCTGTGGCTGGATTGGAGCGACCGGCTGAAGCAAGCGGCAGTAGATTGCAAAAATCCGACGAAGCTTTTGCCGCACAAGGAGCTGGCGCACGTTCCAAGTAACCTTGCGACGATACAGCAGCAAATTCTGCGCCTGTTCCAGACGGTTCTGGACGCAAGCATCACAGACGTGGACTTTTCTATTCGAGTGCAGGCGTATGAGCAGGCTCCATCTTTGCAGAAATTTGACTTCCAGCCAATGAAGATTTCGTTCGAGTTTGTAAATGAGAAGCAGTTTGCGGAGGTCTTGTATCCGCAAAGCATGTACGACCTGATCGACTTTTCCTTGCGCAAGTGCGTTCAAGAGAAGATCATGATGCGCACCTGCAAGAACTGCGGCAGGTATTTTGCCCTCACTGTTCACGGCAGTACAGAATATTGCAGCCGCGTGTTCGACAGCCGCGGGCGTACCTGTAAAGAGGTTGGCGCAATGCGGCAGTATCTGCACAGCCACGCGCAGGACGAGCTGCTGAAAATCTACCGCCGCGAGTATAAGCGCCGCTTTGCATGGATCCGCGCAGGCAAAATTTCGCAGGAGGCATTCTCCGCATGGAGCAAGGAAGCACAGAAGGAAAAGGAGCGGTGCGAGAATGGAAAGATCTCGCAGAAAGAATTTATAAAGTGGTTGAAAAAATAACACCATTTTCAGGCATATACTACCTGAAATTATTGCCTTGTTTGTTGGATTGTGTATAATGTAAATATACTTTAGCTCTTTTGACAAGTGATTAAAGAATTAAAGGAGATCGAGCAATGATTAGGTTATTCGTAATTGGTGACATCCATATTGGCAAAAAATATGACCGCTATCCGGATATAAAGAGCCGACTGATCCAGAGTCGGTTTGACTGTCTGGAACGCTGCGTCCAGAAGGCCGAGCAAGCGCATTGTGATTTTTTCGTGATAACAGGTGATCTGTTCGACTCTGCTAGCACGGTTTCGCAACGGGACATCAAGAAAGTGGTGGAGATTCTTTCTGGGTTCGGCGAGCGGGTGCTGGTGCTGCCCGGCAACCATGACTACTATACCGGAGAGGAGACCGTCTGGAAAGGCTTTCTGGCGGCCTGCAGAGAGTGCGAAAACAACATTCACCTGATCACGCAGCTGCAGCCGCTTCCGTTTGAGATCGGGGAAGAGCGGATCGTGTTCTATCCCGCGCTGTGCCAGTCAAAGCACGCGACGGAAAACAACCTCGGATGGATCCGGCAGGAAAGGGCGGAACCGGACTGCTATCACGTCGGGCTGGCGCACGGCGCATTGGAAGGCTTGTCGCCGGACATGAAAAACGAGTATTTCCTGATGACGGAGCGGGAGCTCAACGAGCTCCCGATGGATCTCTGGCTGCTCGGGCACACGCATATTCCGTATCCGGACGGGCTGCCGGAGGGCGCGGACACGGAAGGATACCGGATCTTCAACCCCGGTACGCCGGAGCAGACGGATCTGAGCAACCGTACGACGGGCGTCTGCTTTGTCGTGACGCTGGAAAAGCAGGGGGGAGCCGTGCGCGTTCTGTCGCACCGCTGGCAGAGCGGCGCGGTTCGCTTCTACGATCTTGCGGTACACGCTGGCACGCAGAACACGCTGGAAAAGACGATCAAAGCTGCGCTCGCGCAGATCGCGGATCAGGCGCACGCCGTTTTGCGGCTGACGCTGTCCGGCACGGTCACGCCGGAGGATTACGCGGGAAAATCCGACGTCTATAAAGCGCTCCTCGCCGGGTTTATGACCTATGAGATTGATGACACTGCTTTGTGTGAACAGATCACAGAGGAAAAGATCCGCGCGGAATTTGCCGAGATCGGCTTTGCCGCGCAGCTGCTGGAGCGGCTGCTGGACGAGCCGCAGGAGCTTCAGATGGCGTATACGCTGCTGAAGAAATGTCAGGAACAGGAGGCGGGCAGATGAAGATCCAGAGTATCCAATGTGAACAGTTCGCGGGACTGCGGGACTGCGAGGCGCGATTTGAAGACGGCATCAATCTGATCGTCGGGCCGAACGAGGCCGGAAAGAGCACGCTGGTCGATCTGCTGTACCAGACGCTGTTCCAGAATGCGTCACTCGACAAAAGAAGCGATAAACTGTTTATGGAACGCTACTTCCCCAAAACGACGGGTGCGGTTCAGGCAGATACGATCGACGGGACGCTCCGCATGGAAACGGCCGACGGTACGTTTGTGCTCCGAAAAGAGTGGGATCACGGGAGAAACGGCGCATGCAGGCTGACGCTGCCGGACGGCACGTCGATCAGGGACCCGCAGAAGATCAGAGACGTGCTGGAACAGCAGCTTGTCTACGGAAAGGGAATTTACGACGAGGTCGTGTTTGCCTCGCAGAGGCGGCAGCAGACGGCCCTGCAGGGCCTGTTCGGTGCGGAATCCGGCGTTATGGGTGAGCTGTCTTTGGTTCTGAGGCGCGCCGTGATGGAAACCGGCGGCATTGACACGGGCAGGCTCGAACGCGCGCTGGAAGAGCGGCTCGAGCCGTATGAAGGCAGCTGGGATTTTGAAATGGATATGCCGAAGGGCGGAAAACAACACGGGATCGAGAATCGATGGAAGAGAAATGTTGGCAGCATTCTTGCGGCATATTATCAGAGGGACGAAGCCAAAGCCCAAAAAGAGCAGGCGCTTAAGAATGAGAAGGCGGTCGAAGACCTGACCCGGCAGGTACAGCAGGCGAAAGCTGCGCATACACAAGAGCAGTCAAAGTGGAAACGCTTTGTCGAGGTGAGCGGGCAGATCAAAGCGCGGAAACGCACCGAGACCTTACTGGAAAAAGCGGAGCAGGAGCTGAAAGAGCAGGAGGATGCACAGAAGCGCTGGCCGGAGGCCGCCGCGCAGCTCCGTGAAGTGAAGAAGCTGAAAACGCAGCTGGAACAGGCACAGAAGAAGGCGCTGTACGAAACGGTATCCGGGCTGAAGAAGCAGGAAAACGACCTGCAGGCACAGCTGGAGAAGAACGGAACGGTCGACACGGATGATGTAAAAACAGCAGCTGAGTTGGAAAGGGACATTGCCGGTCTGGAATCCCAGATCCACGGCATGAATCTGACGGCGGATATCCGGCAGCTTGGCGATGCGCAGATCGAGGTCGTCTCCGCGGTAAGCGGACTTCCGATGGAGTACACGGCGGAGCGCTTTGACCTGACAGAGGCGGTCTGCATCCGCATTCCCGGCATTGCGGAGATCCGTCTGGCCCCGAAGGGCGTCGACATGGACGCGATCACGGCGGAGCTGGACCAGAAGCGCGAAGAATTGGCGGCTCTGCTCGGCAAATACGGCGCGGCATCTGCGGAGAAGCTGCAGCAGCGGCTGGAGCGAAGGAACGATCTGCAATGGAAACTGCAGCAGATCCAGCGCGACGAGCAGCGCACACTGGGCGATACAGATTGGGACGAGCTGAAAAGCGCGGCCGCCGCGCTCCCCGATGATCTGCCGGATGAGCGGACGGTACAGGCCGCGCTCCGCAGGATCTGCGGCGGGCAGCTGCCAGACAACTTCTGCGGCGGACTGCAGACGGAACTGAAAGCATTCGAAAAAAAGTATACCGATCCGGACAAGCTGCGGCAAACGCTTGAAAAAACGAATCAGGATGTGGAGCGCTGCCGGGAGGAGCTGGACGGGGCCGGGCAGCTTCCGGAGGAATTCCGGGACGTTTCAGATCCTGAGACATACGAAGCCAGACTGAAAAAACTGGCGGAGGATGCCGAGACTAAAGTGGAACGCTGCCGGAACGAGCTGACGGCAGCCGAGCGGCAGCTGGACGACAGGACGGCGGAGGAATACGAGGAGGAGATCCGGAAGGCCGACGAGTCATTCCGCCGGCAAAAAGAGGAGCACGCGCATTGGAAGCATATTCAAGACGTGTTCCTCGATTTGAAAGAGACTTCCATGGGCAATCCTATGACTGACCTTGAAGCGGCATTCAGGCGCAATCTTTCGGAGCTGTCCGGCGACCGGCTGCGGGCGGTGGAAATGGACGAGCGTCTGAAAACGCGGATCGTCAGCGGCGGGCATCCGTTGAACGCGGAGATCCTGTCCGAGGGCACGAAGGACACCGTTTCGCTGGCCTTCCGGCTTGCCGTGCTGGAGCATCTGTACCCGGACGGCGGCTGCGTGGCCGTGTTCGACGACCCGTTCACCGACATGGACCCACAGCGCACAGCCGCGGCCTGCCGTATGCTCTCGAAATTCGCCGAACACAATCAGGTCATATTTGTTACCTGCGATGAGAAATACACGGCTTTACTGAATGGTCACCAAATTGAAATGGAAACAAGATGACAGAAAGAGGTTACATATGGACATAAATTTGAATGCGCTTCGCAAGGCATTGGAGCAGGAATGCTGTGACGCATTTTTTATCGGTGACTTTGGCGGCGCAATGGTGCAATTAACAGAAATTCAGGCAGCTTCCCCAAGTGAATTGATTGTGTTGGCACAAAAAATGGGAGTCAATCTGCAAAAATTCGAGATATCTGACTAAACAAAAAATGCTGTCATTTGATGCATGAGGTGCTGTATGGCAAATTATTATCCCGGATCTGAGCCAAAAGAGCTTCGGATAAAACTTGACCGCTTATTTGTAAAGCTGGACGAATACTATCCAGACAAGATTGTAATTGGTCTACATAATGACCACAAAAAACTTGGCGAGCGTATAACTGCAATGTACCGTGCATTGGGCTATCCAGACTACCAGTCTTTTTTGGTCGCCTATGGCTACCATGTAGAACGAAAAGCCAGTGGGCGAAAAAAGACAGTTGACCCCAAAAACGTAATTGCCGAACTACAGCGACGCTATCCGGACGGTTCACCGTTCTGGAAACTCAACGACCTATTTGCAGAAAACCCAGATCTGTTTAAAAGCAGGAAGGCACTTACAAATAATGCTCCCTCTGCTTTCGGTATGCCGCTGGCCGCATATCTGCGCTCCATCGGTTTGCTTGCCAAGAACGATGAAAATAAGGATGCAAAAGCGCAAAGTGATACAGGGGCAACGAAGGAAGATGTTCACTATCCCGCCCAAAGGATAGAACCCGACATTTGTGTAAAAGATGTTTCAAATATACGCAAGGATGAATATGCGCTGTACCACCAACTTCCCAATGGGAAATGGCGATTGGAGCATTTTAAACAAACGAATTCGCTGTGTTACACGATGCCGGATGACGTAGAAGAGGTTTGTGATGATGCATTTATCGGTTGTAAAGAGCTACATGAATTACGGCTTGGAAATAGTTGTACCGTATTTAAAGAAACTTGGTTTCGTGAGCCGCCGGTAGAAGTCTATCTGTCGAAAAGTGTCCGATCTCTGGTTATTTTGCAGGCTACAAATATGAAGCAGTATACACAAAGGCTTCACGTTTTTCACCCCAGAGCACAATCAGAAGGTTCTAAATTTTCCGAAGAAAGAAGCAAGGCAAAACTTCCTCATTATGTTGTGGCTGAAGAGAATGAGCACCTGTTTCTTGACGAAGACACCCTTTATGAGGTCCTTACAGATGGCAGCTTCCGATTGCTCTCATGCCGCTATACCGGCATGGGCAGAATTACCGTTCTGGATGGAACCAGCGAAATTGGACCCGATGCTTTTGCTTATTGCGCAGGTCCAATCTCGATATGTCTGCCAGAGACGATACGTGTGATTGGCGACAGGGCATTTTGGGGCGCAGGCATCCGCTATCTCAAAGGCCCAGCACTGGTTAAGCAGACGTACTCATACGCTTTTGCAAGATGCCATCCATTAAAGGCAATATGCAGGCCAGACAAATCGAAATGGCTAGACCCAGATAATTGCGCTTGCAACAATATGCAATTATATACGCGCGGAGAGTACACAGGACAAAATGATTTTCCGTTTTGTAGTGACGATCTGGGTGAAGCGTTACAGGGGCTGAATCTTCGGATACTTGCTGGGAAACTTTCTTGTTTGAAAGATGCAAGTATTCGTTATGAAGAAGACAGTGACTCTATTTTGATAGAATCGAAACTGCGCCAACGGCGAACCGACTATACGGAATATGTTGATACATGGATTCATGCATCTTTAAACTGCCACGTTGGTGAGTCAGTGGACTGGCTCTTGGGCGCCGAAGATTGGATTGGGTGTGTTACAAAAAAAGGCGAGGTAATAGGAACACTAGATGATGTTTCCAGTTTGCTATCAAAATACCGTTCGTCGTTGATTTTTTCAGGCGGGAAAATCACTTCTCTTCAAACGCCGAAAGAACGAGGTCATAACGCCAAGTATCCTAAAATTTGTGTAACTATGCGAATTGGTCTACGTAGGCTAGAGCTAGATACGAAAAACTGTGTTCAGCAAGAATACTCTTATGCCAAACAAAATGACGGGATTATTTTGTTTCGATGGATTGGCGACGGAATGCCGGAGCGCTTAGCTTTGCCGAGCTATATTGATGGATTTCCCGTCACCAGACTTGGACGGAAATTTTTGCAACCACTGTACGGGGCGTATGGTTCTGAGAATCACACCAATGAATTGCGTGAACTTATCCTTCCCCAAAAGCTGAAGTATCTTGATGCAATGTCTCTATATTTTGAAAGCATGGGTAACAGAAGAGACTCTACAAAAAGAATCATATTTCCTGCTTCCCTGGAGAACATTGATTCACAATTTTGCTCAGAGCGGCGTTCTTACTCTGGGGGATACGAAGAAGGTGATTGGTTCAGTAGCTATACAATTTGCGTCGTTCCAAGAAATAGCTTTTCAGAACAGTTCATGCTCTCATATCAGTCTCATTTTCCAGAGCACAGATTTTTAGTTGTGTACGACGATGCGCCGGAAGCTGAGCAGTTGGTTATAAATCTAGCAAAGAAAGAGCTATGCGAGGATGGATATAGTCTCCACATTTCTGACTGGCCAGGAGACTATCCGAATGATTCAGCTATTACATCTTTGAGTTTTCCAGAAATCTATCAAGGAAAACCTGTTGTAGAACTCAAGCTCGCAAAACCCTTTACCAGCTGGGTCAAGGCAATAACAATTCACAGCGGAATTCGTAGGATTATTTTGGAGCACGGTGAAAACAGAATTACACTTTCTAGAATTCGTGGTAGTGGTAGATTTTCTACGCGTGAACTCGAACTTGGACTTTGTGCGAATTCTATCGAGCAGGTTATTGTTGATGTTAATAATCCATATTTGCACTCTGATCATGCTGCAATTTTCACGAAAGATAAGAAAATTCTTCTTCAGTTTCTTTGCGGCGCATTGGAAACATATTCGATTCCAGACGGCACAGAAGAAATTACGAGTTCTGCATTTGCTGGAATGCGTCGTCTCAAAACTGTAGCATTTCCATCATCACTTCGGAAAATTGGGTCACTAGCATTTAGCGGTTGTATAGAACTCAGCTCTTTTGTTGGCATTGATGGAGTTCCAGAAATAGCTCCGGATGCGTTTCAAGATGTTCTGGGAGAAGAACGTGGTGATTTTAGAACGATAGGGCATAGAATAATCACAAGATATATCGGTGCTGCGCAAAAATTGATAGCAATTCCTGAAGGCTTCCAGAAAATTGAGAACACTTTTCTGCGTTTTGCAGATAATGTCACGAAAGAGACAATAGAAGAAATATACCTGCCAAACAGCATTACAAATATCGAGTATTGGCCATTTTCGGAGGCATGCCACTTAAAGAAACTTCATTTGCCTGAACGGCTAGTGGCATTGCCTAAAGAGTTTTTCTTCTATTTTAATGACTTGAGTCGTCTGGAGATTCCAGCGAGTGTGCAAAGCATCCGCTTAGAGACATGTATGTACAACACGGCTTCAAAGCGGCAAGAAATATGGGTTGACCCAAATAATATGTCGTATTGCTCATGGCATGGTATGTTGTTTACCAAAGATAAAAAAGTGTTGTTGAGTGTTCCTCCAAATCATCCTGCCAGCAGGCTTGAACTGCCAGAGGAGACAATTGAGATTGCAAATTATGCCTCTCAAAATTGCCGCAATTTAATGCACATCGACATTCCAAGGCGTATTCTTCGAATTGGCAATGCAGCATTTTATGGTGCAAGTAATGCAATAGTTAAACTACCTTCAAGCATTCAGAATGTCGGAAAGGACGCATTTTACAATTGTAAAGAGATTGAAGTATCTGATAATACAAAACTACCGGGGACGATTATTGGTGAAATCGGTGGTAATACCTTTAGTGTATTTTCTTCCCAGACAGGACAAATAAAATATCGAATATGGATGAAGTGGGAGGGTGCTGAGTCGGATCAATATAATAAATATTACCGATTCGCCCAAAAATCTTGGGGAGATAACGCTACATTTCCCGTGGAAGAACTAGATAAATGGTTTCTTAAAATCAAGGCTCAAGAGACAAAACTGCACATTGCGAAATATCGTTTGGAGTATCCGATCAATTTAAATACAGATATGCGGCAAAAATATGAGGCATATCTTTTAAAACAGGCATTAAAAAATGAAGCATTAAAGGCAACTCAGGCGCGATTCGACGCAAACGTATTTATTAAGATCGCTGATTTAAATGTAGGAAAGGGTATTAAAAAAGCACTTTTGAGCAGAGAGAACATTCGAAGCATTCCTGAAAAAATGCGCCGTCAGCTACTGAATAGCCAATCAACAGAAGAAATTATTGAATTGCGTTGTACACAAGACAAATTATTCACACTGATAAATACGTTGTCAAAACTTGTAGGAGAATGCGGCATCGTTTTATCAAATTTTTGCACTGACTCAGATGATGATTGGTGTACTAACTCCGATGAGGATTGGCAAGAGGGCAGTTACTTTTACCTTGGGGAGGAAGTAAGATCCTTAAATCAAGCAATTCACTTTAATCTTGATCGCGTAGATGTTCCGGCTTGGCTTAATAGTGTAGGGACGTCATATTCAAAAGCTGAGCAGAAGCAACTATTTCATCTCGGTATTGCTGGAAAAATCGAACACGGAAGGCGAGTCTATTATAAATACGAAATACCCAGCATTCCCTATTCTGTATTTCTGCGCGAGACTGGAATACCTGATCGAATTCAAAGAATTGAGCACATTCATTCAGGGGATCCTCTCTTGCTGCGGCGTGCAGGAAAAATTGGTCAACCTCAGAGGATTGAAGTAGTTCATGCACTCGGAACGATTGGTACACTTCCATCGAATATCGGTGACACGCTATTCCCTTTTGTGGAGTATGATTTGCCCGCTATAGATGCAACCGTGCTTTCTGTTGTCCCACACTCCCAGCGTAACTGCCACAGTAACAGTGCACTTATTGCAGTCCATATTCAAATTAATTCTTTGTCCACATGATGAGTTAACTATATCTTTAAGTTTATGTGGTATTTATGAAGCGGAGAAAATGAATGAGAACAAAAATTCTGAAAACAAGAACAGAAAATAGGCTTGCAACTAAGTGTGACAACTGCCCGCGGGAGCGACTATTCAATGATAATTGTAAAAATCAGGCGCTTCCGCAATTTTCATTAGAAGTTCTACAAGAAGATTTGCTTTCTGCGATTAAAGATTTCTATAATAACGATTTTGAACTATTAGACAGAAACGTACATGAAATTTGCATTGTCAGCCATATCTATCATTATTTCGCTATGCGTTTTGTAAATAAGTATTCAGGCTATCATATCGATATGGAATACAATCGAAATGGTCGTGGGGCAAAATACTACTGCCGTAACAATTATGCCATTCCAGATCTAATTATCCATAAACGAAACTGTAATCTCTTTAATCTTTTATATGCCGAATTCAAAGCAAACCGCAAGAATCACTCCGAGCACGATATAGAAAAATTACAACGCTTCATATCTGATTCTTTTGGCGAAGAAAATGGACATCTAGTAGAGCCATACCGATTTAAATATGGTGTCTCTATTCTGTTAAATCGCGGAAATGTAGATTTTCTGTGGTATTGCAGCAATGATTACAATACGCCCGTTAGAACCACAATATGCACTTCATCTTGGACACCAACAATCTGCTTTGAAGCAGATAGGATGTGAGTTTCTATTTCTTCACCAAGGTGACATCACCTTTAGGTTCCATTGCGCAAGCGTGCAGGTTCAAGTCCTGTCGGGCGCACCAGATAATGATAATCCGAACCCGGTTCCAATCGGGGACGGCTTCGGATTTTTAGTATATCTTGAGTGCTAAAGCAAAAGCGGCGGTATCGCGAGTGATACCGCCGCTTTTGTCATACGCTCCTTTCCTTTTCTGTTTCCTTTGCCCTCTGCGCTTTCCATTCTTCAAATTCTTTCTGCCCCTCCGGGCTTTCAAAGAATTTTTGGATTTCGGGAAGTAAGCACCGGGCAAGGGCTTCTATTTCATGCTGGGGGATATTTGTATCCGGTTGCTTTTTTGCCATATATCGCCTTTCTCTGTATTCAGTTGTCAAGGTACAATACCGCTGTGCGGCGTGAAATGTTTTCTGCCATCAATCACCGTTCCCTTGTGTGCCGCTGTTGGTGTTTCAGTTCTGCCAGTACCTCCGGTGGGATACGGTCAACCAGCCGCTGAATGTCGTGCAGCTCGCTTTCCAGCTTTGCCCGTTCCATCGTATCTTTCATCTTGCCTTTTTCGCTGGCTTTGGCTCTGGCTTCCAACTGTTCATTCTCTGCCAAAAGGTCGTTTATCGTGACCTTGTATTTTTTGAGCTGACCGGAGAAGTTCTCCATCTGCGGAAACCACTTTTTCAGCAGGGAGAGGGCTTCCTCTTTCTTTTTTCCGGCGTTGAACGGGGTAATACCGTCCAGCGTGGCTTCAATAGCCCTTGCCTGTTTAGAGAGATTGACCGCCTGCTTGAACAGACGGGTTGGGATATGCTTCCTGCCTGTCTTGCTGGCACTTTCCCCACGCTCCAAGTCGGGATATTTCTCTACCATATAGGCGTGAAAATCGTCCTGCCATTTTGTGAGGTTGGCTCTATTCCCTATAATCTCCTTTGCACACAGGCGGTTGTCCTCTGTCAGCGGGACAAAGACCAAATGCAGGTGGGGCGTTTTCTCGTCCATGTGTACCAC
>CDZT01017129.1_pt1 | contig 14250 bp, 11 predicted proteins | sample 557531 | NCBI WGS metagenome assembly CDZT01 (sample SAMEA3182066, study PRJEB8094) | gut metagenome | biome: human; feature: gut; material: Stool; isolation source: human stools | place: Canada | collected 2013-03-05
GTATAGCAAGGTGTATGCCGGACATTCTCTTGATGTGTCTGAGTCCATGACTCAAATAGCCATGGCAAGCATACTGTTGAAACGTTTCATTATTGATAAATGAGTTTCCAAACACGCTCTAAGTACCTGGGTTACAAAACATCTGTCCTGCACATGCCATTTATTTTATGCTATATACTCCGTAATCCTCTTCTTTATACGGAGTTGTTACTATGGCGACAAATATCCCCTCCACTGGCTTTCTTCGTCTTCCTCAGGTCCTGGCCCTTGTTCCCATCAGCAAAAGCGCCTGGTGGCAGGGTTGCCGTACCGGACGTTATCCCAAGCCTGTAAAGCTCGGTCCCCGTACCACTGTCTGGCGGGCGGAAGACATCAGAGCGTTCATAGAAAACGCGGGACGGGAGCAGGAAAACCATGACTAGGCTTCTGGAAAGCTTCCGGGAAATTCTCGCGCAGCATGACCTTCTACCGGAAGATATCCTTGTGGACGGGACTCTGCATCGCTGTCCGACAAGGAGTAAGCCACACAAGCGTAACGGCGCCTATATTGCCCATCAGGACAGGCCAGCGACGCTCTGGTGGTGTAACTGGGAGACAGGCGATCAGGGGACGTTCCACGCGGAAGGCGAACAGGAACTTTCTCCTGTTGAGCTGTCGGCGTGGCACAGGCGGCAGCAGGCCATGCGCAAACAGCGGGACGAAGAATGCGCCAGGCGTCATGCGGAGGCGGCGCAGCAGGCGCACAAGCGTTTACAGGCTTCCTTTCCCTGTTCAGAAAAGCACGCGTACCTGAACCGCAAAGGTATTCCCGCGCTTGCGGACATACGTCAGGACAGAAACGGGATGCTCATCATTCCGGTCAGGGGCAGTTCCGGCACGGTGCAGAGTCTGCAATATATCGCACCGGACGGCACCAAGCGCTTTCTTACGGGCGGCAAGGTTCAGGGCGGACAATTCGTTATTCCCGGCAATGCAGAAAAACCGCTGGCACTTTGTGAAGGCTACGCCACCGGGGCCAGCATTCACCTTGCCTGTGCATGGACGGTCTATGTGGCGTTTTCGGCCGGGAATCTGCCTGTTGTGGCGGCTGCCGTGCGAAAACAGTTCCCAGACGCGCAGATTCTGATCTGCGGCGACAATGACGAAAGGGGCCGTGACAAGGGACAGGAGGCCGCGCAGGCTGCACAGGCCCATCTTGTTGTGCCGCACTTTACCACAGGCAGCGGCAAGGACTTCAACGATCTGCATCTAACAGAGGGGCTGCAAAGCGTGCGCCGCCAGCTGGAAAGCGCCCTGCCGGACAAGCCACCTTCGCTGGTATCACTGGATATGGGCGAGTTTCTTTCCATGTCCATACCTGAACGGGGGTATCTTTTATCCCCCATTCTTCCGGTTCAAGGGATAGGCATTCTGTATGCTCCGCGCGGCATCGGCAAGACGTTTGCCGCCTTGAGCGTCGCCGTTGCCGTGGCTTCCGGCGGCGCGGTGTTCAACTGGCGCGCGCCCATGCCCAAACGGACGCTGTATGTGGACGGAGAAATGCCCGCCACAGCCATGCAGCATCGCCTTGCCGCGCTTGTCAGCGGCATGTCCGTCCCGCCGCATACGCTGAAAAATATGGCGCTTATCACACCGGACTTGCAGCCCTGTCCCATGCCGGATCTCTCCACCGCGCAGGGGCAGATCATGCTGGAACCATTCCTGAAAGGCGTGGATATGGTCGTGCTGGACAATATTGCCACCTTGTGCCGTACCGGCAAGGAAAACGAAGCCCAGTCATGGCAGACCATGCAGGCATGGCTGCTGGAGCTGCGTCGCCGGGGCATGGCTGTCCTGCTTATCCATCATGCCGGAAAATCTGGCGATCAGCGCGGCACCAGCGCCAGAGAAGATATCATGGATACGGTCATCAGTCTGCGCAGGCCCAGAGAGTACAGCATGGCCGAAGGCGCACGCTTTGAAGTCCATCTGACCAAGGCACGGGGCATTGTGGGCGATGACGCCCGCCCCTTTGAGGCCAATTTGATCACCGAAGGCAACGCGCTGCACTGGCGCATCAGAGAGCTTGAGGACGTGGAACTGGCCGGGCTGAAACGCCTGCTGGCCGAGGGCTACAGCATCCGCGACTGCGCCGAGGAAATGGGAAAGTCCAAGGCTGCTGTCCAGCGCCTGAAAAAGAAGCTGGAAGGGAAAAGTTGACCTGTCTGCGTGCAGGTGTACCGCTGTACCAGTCTCTAAGGGGCGGTACAACGGTACACCTCCCGAAAAAGCGTCCAGATATGTCCAGTATTGTCCGCCGAGGTCTTCTCCGGCTGTACCGCTACAACGGCAAAAGTGTACCGCTTTGCAGCCGCCTGAAGCCTGTGCGGTTCAGAGATACAAGGAAGTCCGACCATGTCTTATCTCGTCCTGCATATGGACAAGTTCAAGAAAGAGGCCGTCAGAGGCATTCAGAGTCACAATCGCCGGGAACGCGAGAGCCATTCCAACCCGGATATCGACTATCAGCGCAGCCGCGACAATTACGAATTGCACGACAAGGCCGCGACAAACTATGCGCAGGCCATTCAGCGGCGTATTGATGATTTGCAGCTGAGCAAGGCTGTCAGAAAGGATGCCGTGCATATGTGCGGGCTTATTGTCACCTCTGACAGCGATTTTTTCAAAAGTCTTTCTCCAGAAGAAACCCGGCGTTTCTTTGAGGAAAGCAAGGCCTTTCTCACGGATTTTGTGGGAGCGGAAAATGTCATTTCCGCAATGGTTCACATGGATGAAAAGACGCCGCACATGCACTTTCTTCATGTGCCCGTGACACGGGAAGGACGCCTGAATGCCAACAAGATTTATACGCGGCAAAGTCTGAAAAAATTGCAAAGCGAGCTCCCGCTCCATCTGCAACGCTGCGGCTTTGCCATTCAGCGCGGCGTGGAACAGAAGCCCGGCGCGGCCAGAAAACATCTGGATACCCGCGAGTACAAACAGCAGCAGGAAGAAAACAATCGTCTTGCCCAAGAAGGACTGCTGCTTGTCCGGGATGCGCTCCGCACCATCGGCAGACTGGGACAGCGGGAGGCGGAATTGAAACAACGCGTTGCCGACTATGAGCGACAGGCCGAGGAGGCGGAAAGTCTGCTGCGTGAGGAAGAACCTCTCCCGGAAGCATCTCTTTTCAATTACAGGCGCGTGCTGGAAATGTCGGCACAGACCATCAGCCGATTGCGCACGGCCTTGTCCGCAAAGCATCTCATCGCACGCCAGAAGAATGAACTGCAACGCGAAGCGGCTGTTCTAAAAAAACAGCTGGCACAGCTTGAAGCTCTCTGCAAAGCCCGTGATCAGGAAAAGGCGGATCTGGAAAGCCGACAGGCACGCATGGGCCAGGAGCTTGAGACCTACCGGGAGTTTGCCCGGGAACCGGAAATCCGGCAACGCCTGACCGACTTCCTTCGGGAACAGCAGACAGCGGAACAGCAGCGGCAGGAGGAAAGGCAACGCGTAGCGATTGCCGAGCAGGACAGACAGGGCACCGTGCGGATGCGGTAAGGTGTCTGGCGGGGCATCTTCGCCCCGGCCGAAGATATAGCTCACTATGCTTCACTGACGTGAAGCCAGTGGGCAAGCGTCCCGCTTGACCGGGAAAGGCAAGAGACTCTGGAGGACATCAGCATGAGCATTACCCCGGATCAGATCAAGATCATCAGGGTGGAATTTTCCCGCCTCAAACCCGCCAGAGTCAGGCTTGATGGAAGTCGTCCTTTGACTGCCAGGGAAGCCATCTTTGCCCTGGCTCCGACACTGGAGCGGAGCGCAGGCGCGGCTTCGACTTGCCGAACTGACGGAGAAGCTGCACGACAGCATAAAGCACTTCTTCCAGTTACTATTTTTTATGCTCCGAAGAAAAATTATCAATATCCGTCAGGCTGAGATCATAGACAGTGCCTGTGGAAAATACTTCGACGCTTCGCAAAAAGTGAGCTATCAGTTCGACGGTCCGGCAGCAATGGTGTTTCAAGTGGCACTCCCAGACAATGACAACATTCCATCCCAGCGCAAGCAGCTCCGCAGTGTTCCTGTGATCACGCTCAACATTTTTTAAAAATTTTTCCTCCCAGAATTTTTTATTCGAGGAGGGAGTCGTCGCATATCTGCACCCGGCATGCCGATGCCAGAAGCAGCCATGCACAAAGATGACAGTCCGATATTTCTTTAACACGATATCAGGTGTACCGGGAAGACGCCTGTCGCATAAGCGAAAACGATAGCCTCTTTGAAAGAGCAGAGAACGCAGTTTTTTCTCAGGAGCAGTATCCCGGCTGCGTATCCGTGACATATTTTTATGCCGCTGCTCAGCTGTCAGTACGTCCGTCATCACAGTCTGTCCAGAATATCCGCTACTATTTCAGCAATCTGACTGGCAAGCAGAGGCGGCACGGCATTCCCTATCTGCTGATACTGCTCCGTACGGTTTCCTTCAAAAAAGTAATTGTCTGGAAAGCTCTGGAGCCTCGCAGCCTCGCGGACGGTCAGACTTCTGCACTGCAACGGGTCGTAATGGATGAAATAGTGCCCGTCCTTTCGAATATGAGCTGTAACCGTCGAGGAAGGCTCATCCTTGAGCTGAACTCTGAACCTGTCGTTAAAGACTGCCGTTCCCGGCTTCCCGGCTATGTTTTTGTGCCTTGGCAGAAGCTCTGCAGGAAAATCCTGTAATTTGGGGCTGTTTCCTGTTACCTCAGCATAAATGGCAGCATAAAAATAGCGCTGCAGATCAGATTGCATATGGCTCCTGGGTGTGTGCTGAGGAACTTCATAAAGGAACTCATCGCGCATGAGCCGCGCAAAGGAGGACGGTTCTTCAGCCTGCCTGTCTCGAAATGAAGATATCTTTTCAAGCTGGCTGACAATTCTGCTGCGAACGCTTTCATGAATACAGCTCATATCAATATCCCGGATGCCTTCTATAGCACGGATCCAGTTTTCAAGGCTGTCTCCGGCACGAGAAATGCGACTCCGCACGACGGGTAGATCTCTGATGGCTTCCCCTGCGGAGACCGTCTGCCGGGATTTGAGGGTTCCGGGTTTTATCCTGATATCAGCACGTATCCCAAGGATGAACAGCCGCCGCCTGGACTGGGGCACGCCATAATCCCTGGCATTAATGACCAGTTCCCGAAAGTCAGAGGAATCCTTCAGCTCTTTCCCGTTGCTTAGAGAATACAGCCGATAACCACAGCTTCCGGCATGACGCAGATCTTCCGTAATGCGTTCCAGAGTGGAACTGCCATCCAGACGTGCCGAAATAAGCCCCGGAACGTTCTCCATGACAAAGACGGATGGAGCAAGCGATTCCAGGATATCAAGATACTGCCGGTACAATGTATGCTTTGGATCGTCGGCAAAGAAAGGATCATCCTTTCTCCTTGACCTGCCCGCAAGGGAGTAGGCCTGACAGGGAGGGCCGCCCACCAGCACCCAGTGAGTCGCATTTCCCAGTCTCTTTTGAAGCGCTGCATTCAGACTGTCACGAGTGCTGCTGTCCATATCCCAGCAGAGAACAGATTTTTCGGCATCTTCTGCTTCCTGCGGATAATGTTCGAACAGTGACGCTCTGTCTATTTCCCCGGATATGTATTTATAATATGCCCCTGGAATTTTTCTTCCGGAGAAGCTGTGAAAAAAATGTCGCAGAACAAGAGTCCTGCAAGGAATTGCTTCTTTTTCTACGGAGGCAACTGCAGTAAATTTTATCTGGCGACTGCCGCAGGACAGAAAGCCCTCTCCAAGACCTCCTGCTCCGGCAAATACATCAATGAAAGGATACGTTCTGATACTGTTGTTCATGTCGTCACTGCTGAAGCTCTGGAACATCAACACAAAGAGAAGAAAACGTTGCCTTCCTGACGGCATTCCAGCAGTCCTCCTTCTTGGCCCATTCGGAAATCATACGACCCCGCGATGAGGCCTCAAGGACTTTTTTCACTTCTCCGGCACGGATAAGGAGCTGCGCCATAAGCGGACCGGAGATCCTCTGACTGTTCCATATCTTCATAAGGTTCATTCTGTGCCCGTAGTCACGGGCAAAAGACGCTATCGTATACGTTGTAATATTGGCCTGGAATGCTGAAAATTGTTTTCTTACCGCTGTGGAAAGCTGTTTGCAGAGGATGGCCAGAGCAACAATTTCCTTCCATGTCTGCACGGTGGGCGCTGTATACCCTTCGCGACTCTCCTTCTCCGCGAGAGCTGTCATGAATGCCGTAAAATTTTTCTGAGTTCCGAGGCTGACCGTATGCGGCATCTGCCCCCATATATTGAGAAATTTTGCAACATCCGTCTTTGTCAGGCGTCTTGAGGATGGTATGGCCGCCTTCACAGCCCGCTGCTGTGCAGCACCTTTCTGCAGAGCAAGCATGGTTCTGTAGCTGCCGGAAGCCCTTTCATAGAACCAGCGGCCGGAGCCGTCGGGGATATAGACAGTCCCGGCAACCTTTTCAAGATCAACATGATACTTGTTGTTAGCCGAGAGATCAGAAACCTTGACAGTATTCTGACTGTTGGCAAAACGCGAAATATCAGCAATAAGATCGTCTCTGGCGGTGTCCTGCCCATGACGGGGAACAATAATCTTGGCGGCAATGTGGACGCGATCTAGGGAAAGTTCCTTTTCCTTTCTCCTGGCAAAGAAGATGGATGCCGTTGTCTGACCTCCGTTGACTATCTGAAAATCTTTCAGATAAAGCAGCCCCTGCCCGGAGTCCATTCTGCACAATCCGCATTCTCCGGCGATAATGACAATGCCATTATTATACGCCATGAACATTTCCGGAGCATTCTTGAGAGTATCCCGGATTCCCTTGTTCACCTTGCCTGTTGCGCTCAGAAAGGAACGGACGTTTGCTTCAAGAAGACGCGCATCGTACTGCGCGTAAAGCTGATAGAGCATGTTGCCGGAGAGACTCGTCAAAAGACACTGATATCCGCTGTCTTCCCCGGAACAGATGATGCAGGGGAGAGGAGCGCCGCACAGTGCCTTGAAATCAACATTGACAGGTTCGGCTGTTCTTCCTTCCCGGCTCATCCGGCAGAGCCGACGGAGATCCACGACTTCAAGATTCACGAGCTTATCGGCAAAAGTTTTGGGCCTGAATCCCGTTCCCCCTGCAGACAAGGCATTTGTCAATACAAAAATACGAATCTGTTCAAGACCACGATAGCCGTGGTGAATGATATTTGCCAGATTCCAAGCATCCTCGACATCAGGAATTCTGTTCAGCAGTTCTCCGGAAACACTGCCCTGGAGAAAACGCTGACATCGGCTGGCCATTTTTTCGATATCAGTCCTGCTGATTTTCTGAATGCCATCTTCCGGAAGATAGCATGTGATGTACAGATCAAGACGAGTTCCTTCTTCATCCAGAGAATAGCCGCTTATCCGCACAGAAGCATTGCCCAGTCTGCCGCAAAAGTTCAAAATCTCTGGCTCGCCCGTCAAATCATGTTCATACATGAGTCCTGCGGCAATCTCCGTAAATACCACTTCCGGATAGGGATAAGTATCATCCGGAGTCGGAGTCAGTCTCCTTGCATTTATTTCGGCCTGGAGTTCCTGAAGAAATTCCTGCAGTTCATCCATGACAGTACTCCCGGATAAGGTCTTCGAGATGGAGGGTGGAACAATGTGTTCTGTCAATATCTATGCTGTAAGATGCGCTGAGGAACGCTTCGGGGAGGAGGGAGCGCCGGAGATGAGGCAGCGCGTCGGTAACCTGAATCACATGGAGAGCGAGAGTGGTGAATCTCCTTTTTCCCATGTCTGTCCCTCGCACATATCCCATGCGTATCAGAAGCCGCTCAAACAGCATCAGCAGCGAATCATTTGAGCGTAATCGCTCAACTATTTCTTCTACCAGGTCAGACACCGACGTACCCTCCTCGTCGCGACGCAGACGGACGCCTGCCAGATAAAGAGGACATTGCGCGAGACCTTCATCCAGCTGTTCAAGAGAACAGACTGTGATGGGAAACCCCTTCGGGGCGCTGCTTGTCTTGACTTCAAGAATGAACTCTTCAAGCCTGAAATCCTGCAGCCCTCCATTCGGTCCCTTCCATGCCTGAACTGCTCTCTGCTCTCCGAGAGTATCCATGAGACGCTTCAGAACGACGAGCTCTCCGAAAAGACCTGTCTCTGTATGTTCAGACATGACGGGAGGGTGCTTCTGCTCCATGAAGGTCTGCCAGGCCTGAACTCTGTCGAGAAAAGCGGAAAGAGCGAACTGCCTTTTTTCAAGTACAGCTTTGAGATCTTCCGCCATAATGGCAAACAGCTCTGTATCCCCGCAGAAAGTTCTGATAATGGCCAGCCAGTGTCTGGAACTATCCGGGACGTCCCCGCCGAGAGCCTCGACACGAAAACCATATCCCTGAGGCAGCTTCAGAGGAATGTGTTCTGAAAAGCCAGTCAGCAGAGCTTCGGCTCCTTCAGGGAAAAAAATCCCGGCCCTGATTTCTCTGCCTCCATACTCGGCAACGGGTATGCTGCGCAAGCCGCAGCAGCTCTCTCTGCATCCGGCAAGAGCTTTCCAGCACTCCGAAACAGTCTTATGCTTCTCCATATTCTTCTCTCCACAAGACGCTCGTTGCCTTATACGTCACAGTTTTTCCTTTGTCGCTTCCGGGGAAGCTCATGGCGAATCCGACAAGAGGAATATCCTGCGTGAGAAGGTTATCCATGTTGTTTTCATACACATCGACAAGATAGAGGATAAGCAGCCCGCAATCAGGTCTCGCCTCTATACCTGAGGCGCCGAAGCCGCATATTTTCCGGATGGCCGGTCCGCTGGGATGCTCCGGCACTGTGCCGGGTGTTCCATCCTTCGTCTCTTCACGGTTTTTCCGGGCCAGCGCCAGGGCTGCTCGCCATGCCTTTCCGTCAAGGAGCAGCTCTTCCTCATTGGCTCCCAGCAGGCGTTTGATGGAAAAGCGGGATGAAACGCTTTCTCTTCGCCGCAGGGCCCTGACGACTTGCAGATTTGCGACAGAACTTCGGATAGTTTTATTTTTCCCGGAGTTATTGAGATAAATATCCCATGTCGTCAGCTCGGATACCTCATTCATGCTGCGGATGAACTCCACGAGACGGGCGGGATTGGTTCGACAGGCCTCCAGTGGAGATGCGTATTCTTCAAGCCAGTCCATAACGGCTGAAGAAGCAACATCCTGCCAGAAAAAACCATTCCATGTCTTGCGGCTCAGCGCATTGTGCTGCTCTCTGGAAGGATTGATCTCCGGTTTCCCAAGAGACAAGATAAATCTTGACAAGCTGCTGAGGTTACGCTGTCTGGCATCTTTTTCTGAAAGAAAGGTGACCGTTTCCGGCATGGTTCCGCTGAAGGAGACCTGGATGTCGTGCGCAGCCTGCATCTTCAGGGGGGATGTCACCAGAAGCGTCGGATGTGTCCGGACCTTCAGTCCGAAGTCTTTCGGAGTTCCGCCCGATGCGGCCATGAGCTCAAATTCAGCACGAAGCTCTGAGGTAGCTTCCGTAACATGCCTGTAGCTGTCACAAAGGTCTTCCGTAGTATAGAGGCGGCACAGATCTGCGTATCCCGGTCTGTAGCCGAACCAGCGGCCCATCTGCATAAGAGAATCATACATGCGTGATGTCCGGAGAAAGTAACTGACAGCAAGGCCTTCGAGCGTGAGTCCCCGGGAAAGCTTGTCGCCGCCGACAGCGATGACTTTATATCCGGTTTCCTTATGATTCGCATAGTCGAGAACGTCTTTGGCACGGCCGTTGATACTCTTGATTTCAATATCCATGACGACAGGATCAAGGACTTCCTCAATTTGATGCCAGGAGACCGAAGCGCCTGCATCCTCTGGAAACTTATTTTTGAACAAAGCCATGTTCGGCAGGAAATCAGACTCCCAGAGAGTCCGGAGAGACTCCAGAATTTCATCGCTGCCGATATGTCTGTGAATACGACGCTGGATATTTTTGAGGTAGTCCCTGACCTGATCATGAACAACTTTTTGTACGGCGGTAAAGCGCGTGACATGTACCAGCATGGAACAGTGCTGTGTTCCCTCCCCTCTGCACCGTCGTGCGGCACAGCACAGAATAAAGGCCTGAACAGCCTTTTTTAAACTGTCGGGAATATCATTGCATCTGGTCAGCGGATTGTGATCACTGCGATGGGGACTGGGCATCCAGACGGCATAATCCGTCACCTGGCGGATAATGGCCCTGCCATAGTCCTGATTGGCGAAAACCTTGACAGGGCCGATGTAGTTCGAGGGCGTACCAAGATTGAGAATAAAGGATGACGGATACAGATCTCTTCCTTCATCCGTTGTATACGCCTGATCATGGATAAAAATATTGGCGAATGGCGTTGCCGTGTAGCCGACATAGGCCTTCCGGCCGAAATATCCAAGAATGGTCCTGATAAGTTTATTGATCTTCCTCGGATCATGTTCTTCATTTGCCTTGTCATCCCTGACGGCATCTCTTGCGGTATCCACACTGGCATTGTCCGCCTCATCATCGATGAGCAGAAGTGGAAAGTCTGGAATGATCTTTCTGTCCGCAGCAGGATCCGTAACTTTTGCAATACTTTTAAGCCATTTGACGATATTTTCGAGTACGCTCTTGTTTTTTTTGACGACAAAAAGCCAGGGGCGGATTTCCGGCGACACGCTGAAACTTGTTACATTCTGTCTGCGAAAATCTCCGCTTTCCTTCAGGCTTGTTCCACAATTAGGCGTGATCAGTGAATCCTGATCGAACTGTCCTGCGCCGACGATACCCTTCAGATTATTCTCATCCGTCGTAAAACCAAGAAAATCTTCCTCAAGGCGCTGCTGAGTCTGAGAGCGGAGGCTGTTATGCATGCCTGCCAGCACGATGATGATTTTGTAGCCGGCATCGGCAGCCTTGCAAATCAGGGCGGCATAGTTGCCGGTCTTGCCGGACTGTACATGGCCTACGACAAGACCGCGACGATCCCAGCCCCCCGTGCGCAAAGGATCTTCCAGAAGGCCAAGAATTTCATCTGTACTTTCATCGAGATTTTCTATGACAGAACAGGCTCTCCCTTTGGACTCAAGCCATTCCCGATGCCTGGGCCAGTAACGCCAGTCCCTTTTTCTGTCTGCCGTCAGCCAGGCAATATGCTCCCTGTTGTCCTGAAGAGTGGTAAAAGTCCCTGTCCAGATGCTGAACTGCCGGATGAGCTCTTCATGGCAGGCATCAAGATCCGTATGTTCACTCTCCTCAGGAAACAATTTCGCGATATTTTCAAGCTCCTGTCTGATGGTTTCAGGATAAATCTTGTCTCCACTCTTCTGCCGCTTCAGGAGTCTGGCACGCGTGACCTTCAGGATGAAAACAGTATCTTCATTGAATTCACTCATCAGAGTGTTCTCCCAGCGTTGCTATATATTTTTCCCATACACAAAATTTGTTCATATTAATCATAATTCTCCTGGCCTGTTCTATGCTCATACCCATATCAAGATGAGCCTGAAAGACATAACTTATGGCTTCTTTCATAGCCTGGGGAGGTTCTTCCGACGAGACGGCACTCCCGGCGAATGATGAAGAATTCTGTATTGCCTCTGCAGATGTCAACGGAGCCAGCTGCTCAAGGACTTTGAATAATTTTCGAAATTTGCCTGCGAGCGGATCTCCCGCCTCCTTCAGCAGAGTCCGTATCCACGGATGAGACATGTTGATGCTGTGTCTGATTCCCGGCAGCTCTCTTTCTTCCGTCCATAGCTGAAACTCATCAAAATCTTCAGTCGGAGTCCGGGCCCCCTTTTTCCCAAGTGCTATTTTTCTTGCCCTGCTGCGCACATCTCTGGCAATGCGTACAAGCTCATTGCGTATGCCTGCGGGAGGGCGGGCTGAAGATTTGCGAATGTCAATTTTCCACTCAAAATCCCGGGAAGGGAGGATATCAAGACGTATCCGGGCGAGATTGCAGGCGGGATCCCGATTTAATCCGGGCAGCCCCAGCCAGCTGCCCGCAAGAATGAGCCTCCTGCTCCGATATACATAAAATCCCTGTGATGCGGTCCAGCCGCCGGGACGCCCATGAAGCTTATATTCTGCATCTGTCAGTCTGCTTTGTCCTGGCAGTATGAAACCCTGAACTGTCGTATCCGCCCCCACATAGGCTCTGGGCAGAACAAATGTTCCGGAATGCATTGCCATAAAGGGATCTCTGCCTTTTACCAGATGTCCGTTGATATATATCTTCAGACGGCTTTCCGAGATGTAGCAGTTGAATGTGAGAGCAATGTGGTCCTCTACTTCATCGATAACATCAAGAAATGCCTGCTGATCATCCACTGAAAACATACGATCCAGTTTTTCCCAGAGAACAAGAGTTCCCTCGGGCTGCAGGCGGACGGCATCCAGTCTTGCTTCAGATCCCGGGGCCGCCCCCCGCAGCAGAAGCCATTGATCGCCCGCAAGAGCAAGGAGATCAAGATCCCAGCGCAGACAACAGTATTCCTGATTCCTGACCGAGGCCACAGTCAGTCTTCTGCACTGTGACAGCGAGGCCATCTTCAGGCCCAGGCCGAATCTGCCAAGATCCGATGCGCCCCGTTCCATACTCACCGGAGTACAGCCAAGTTTCATCCCCTGGCAAAGCATGTCAGGAGACATTCCATGACCGTCGTCGAGAATAGCTATCCAGCTGTCCTCTCCATTCCAGTGAAAATTGACATGAATATTTTCTGCGCCGGCAGCGATACTGTTATCAATGATATCTGCAACAGCTGAGCCCGGCGAATAGCCCATTCCTCTCAGAGACTCAAGCAGCATCGTTGCGGAAGGCGGCACATTCCAGGCATCTTCAGCTCTGGTAATATTCATACTTTCTCCGGAAAGTCTTCAGCATTCAGTTAATGTACGGACTGATCTGTCTGGTTTTTATCCTTTTTTCTTTCTTATCATAAGCTATATTTATGATATTTTCAATTTCGGCATCAATCCAGTCAAGAGCAGTATCAAGATCTGCAGACTTTTCTTCTGATTCACAAAAGTTATCAGGAAGAAAATTCCATATGCATCCCTCATGAAGCCATTCATTATCAACGACTTCTATCTGCAACTCCTCCATGATTTTCTGGAGCTGTCCGAGCATGGCTGTTCGAACAAACGCCGCTCCTTCCCACTCTTCCGGAGGGAAGAAAGAAAAATACTCCAGGAAATCCCGGAGTATCCATCCCTGGTGATGCCCAAGGGAGACAAGAGAAATAAAAAGCGATTCATCTTCTTCGTTAATAAATTTTCTTTCAGGGAAATGGTACTCTTCTATGGGAGAAAAATACCACTCTTCCATATCTGTCCGATGCCTGCTCCTGCCTATATCTGACTGACGAAACTGTTCTTCCTTTATAAGTTGTTCATCGTTTTCGCTGGAAATTATATCTGCAGCATTTTCTTCCCAGGAACCCCAATTTTCGGCATCATCAAGAGATGGACTGTCAAAAAATTCTTCCTCCCACGAAACATCAACCTGAATGCTTTCATGCGCAGCATCATCCGTACTTTGCTCAAAAATCTTGAAAAGATGAAACAGATCAGACTGCTGCTCCCCTGCCATCTCAATGGCCGTATTGCCATCAATATTTGCTATATGAGGATTTGCTCCATATTCATCAAGAAGCATGGAACATAAGCCGCTATTCCCGGAAAAAACTGCATAATGGAGCAGAGTATTTCCTTTTGCATCCGTACTGTCTATTTCCGCAGGGTGGTGATTCAACCAGGTGCGAACAGCCGGAACCAGCCCCATTTTTATAGAAAGGATAACAAGCTTCGGAAGCATACCTTGCTCCGAGGAAATTTTTCTTGAAAAAGAAGGCCAGCGGACTTCCCCAATTTCCCTATAACATATAACAAGTTTTATGTATTTTCAAATTTTGTATTTTTTCTCCCCAGCCCGGCAATCCGTTCTGCCTGTTTGCGATGCATCCAGAGTGAAAGCGGACGCTGTGCAAATCGCTTGAACAGGAACTTTTCATAAAAGGTGACAGTCCGCTCCTCTTTGGCATCCACCAGAAAGATTGCCCAGGCCAGCTCGTTGCAGCAGCTGCGGCGCAGGGCATCCAGGACAAGCAGACTCCCGATATGCTGTCCCTGAAAAGCGGAAGCCACGGCAAGGCGTCCAAGGCGTATGGCCGGAACAGCGGGATAACGCGGCATGCGGCGAGCCTCGGCTTCCGGTATATCCG
>CDZT01032847.1_pt1 | contig 14175 bp, 9 predicted proteins | sample 557531 | NCBI WGS metagenome assembly CDZT01 (sample SAMEA3182066, study PRJEB8094) | gut metagenome | biome: human; feature: gut; material: Stool; isolation source: human stools | place: Canada | collected 2013-03-05
TGGGTCAGGTCGTTGGTGCCGATGGAGAAGAAATCGACTTCGGCGGCCAGCTCGTCGGCCACGATGACCGACGCAGGCGTCTCAATCATAACGCCGATCTGGATACTCTCGTTGAAGTCGATGCGCTCGCCGCGCAGCTCGCTTTTGGCTTCTTCAAGAATCCGCTTGGCGTCGCGTACCTCCTGCACAGAGGTGATCATGGGCAGCATAATGGCGATGTTGCCGTATGCTGAGGCGCGCAATAATGCGCGTAACTGGACTTTGAAAATCTCCGGGCGGGTCAGGCAGATGCGGATTGCCCGGTAACCAAGCGCGGGATTATCCTCGTGGCTCAGATTGAAGTAGTCGACCTGTTTGTCCGCGCCGATGTCGAGCGTACGGATGATGACCGGACGGTCGCCCATCTCCTGTGCGACTTGTCCGTATGCATCGAACTGAAATTCCTCGGTCGGCCAGTCCTCGCGTTCCAGATACAGGAACTCACTGCGGAACAAGCCGATGCCCTCAGCATCGTTGGCCAGCACGGCGGCTGCGTCAGAGGGACGGCTGATGTTGGCGTACAGGTGGACCCGCTGACCGGACTTGGTTTCGGTGGGCTTGCCCTTGAGCTTCCGCAGGAGGCTTAGGTGCTCCTCAGCCTCGGCCTTCCTGCGCCGGTATTCGGTCAGCGTGGCCTCGTCCGGGTCGACGAATACCGCACCGCTGGTGCCGTCGATTACGGCAACGTGACCATCATCGGCCGGGTCAAAGGCGTCGCCGATACCTGTGATGGCGGGCAGGCCCATCGTGCGCGCCAGAATCGCGGTGTGCGAGTTCGCTGAGCCCTTGGCGGTCACGAGGCCCAAAACCTTAGCGCGGTCGAGCTGCGCGGTATCGCTGGGAGCAAGATCTTCGGCGAAGATGATGTGGCTTTCGCCGTTCTGCGCGATCCCGTTCTGCACAATACCGTTCTGCACAGCATCGCCTTGTACACTGCCATCCTGCGCCGTGCTATCGCGTTTGCCTTGCAGCACGTTCATCACGCGGCGAGAAACATCCTTGACATCAGCGGCTCGAGCCTGCATGGTCGAGCTATCCATCGCAGCGAACATGGCGGCGAACTGTTCGGCGGCGCTCTTCACCGCGAATTCGGCGTTCACCTTGTCTTGCGCAATCAAACCTTCGACGCATTCCGCATAGTCCGGGTCCTGGAGCATAAGCCGATGGGCGTCGAACAGTTCGGCCTTGTTTTCGCCGAACTCAGCGGCGACGTTGTCACGCAGTTGCTTGAGCTGAGCGACGGCCGTGTCACGGGCCGCGCGGAATCGATCCATCTCGGCCTGCGGGTCGTCGATTAAGCGGCGTTCTACGGCATAATCTACGGCGGCGAGCACGCGGACCGTGCCGATAGCAATGCCAGCGGATACGCTGACGCCCTGTATCGTTCTCATTACAGGTGCTCCTTGAGGAATCGCTCGAACTCTGCAGCAGCGACAGCTTCATCGTTGCCCTGCACCCGAACCGTAACCTCGTCACCTTGTTGAACATCAAGTCCCATAACACCGAAGATACGCTTGGCATCCACGGATTTTCCACCGTAGGCAACGGTGATGCTCGATTCATATTCCTGCGCTTTGGCAACCAATCGGCCAGCCGGGCGGGCGTGCATGCCTTCGGGGTCGGATACGGTGAACGTGAATATCTGAGGCATGACGTTGCTCCTTACACGTCCGGCCGTCACGCGCGAAGACGGCCTTTCCGCACCAGCTACGGACTGATACTGGAAAAAACAAAAAACCGGAATCTTTCGATTCCGGTTGTCTGTGCCCCCGCAGGGATTCGAACCCTGGACACGCTGATTAAGAGTCAGCTGCTCTAACCAACTGAGCTACAGGGGCTTGGTTAGATGTTGAAGTATTCCTTGCAACAGGTGATAAATATACTCAGATTTGAAGCGAATGCAACTCTCGGCGTGTCGCGCCTATTTCCGGCGTTTTTGCTAATACAAAAATCCCCCATGCGGCGCAAACCGCACGGGGGATGATGCTTAAGCTCAGACTCTTGGTCTGTGTGATTCCAGCACTAGGCCGGAATGACTCACTCGGCCACGACCTTCACGAAGAAGGAAGCGGTGATCTCCGGGTGGAGGGCCACCTTGGCGGGGAAATCGCCGGTGGTCTTGATGGTCTCGACCTCGATGGCCTTCGGGTTCACCGCAGCCTTGTCGGACAGAGCGACGGCGATGGCCTCGTTGGAGATACCACCGAACAGCTTGCCGGACTCGGACACCTTGGCGGCGATCTCGACGGTAGTGCCCTCGATGGCGGCCTTAGCGGCGACGGCGTCCTCGCGGGTAGCGACGGCCTTGGCCAGACGAGCGCGCTTCATAGCGACGATCTGAGCCTCAGCGCCCTTGGTCCACGCGAAAGCGAGGCCCTGCGGGAACAGGTAGTTGCGGGCGTAGCCGGACTTCACGTCGACAACGTCACCGGAATGGCCCAGGTTGGACACGGTCTTGGTGAGAATAACCTTGGTTTCAGCCATTGTTCAAAGCCTCCCTAACTCAGCGACCCGAGGTGGCGTACGGCAGCAGGGCCATCTCGCGGGCGTTCTTGATCGCCTTGGACAGCTCACGCTGCTCCTGCACGGTCACGCCGGTGATACGACGGGAACGGATCTTGCCGCGATCGGAAATGAACTTACGCAGCAGCGCAACGTCCTTGTAATCGATCTCGGTGACCTTGGCGGCCTTCAGCGGGTTCGGCTTCTTCTTGAACGGCTTGACCGGCGGTTGCGGCCTCTTACGTGACATGATGTTCTCCTTATAAATCTTGATATTGATTGCTGCTGGCAGCGGGGAGGCAAGTACTGATCAGAACTCCGGGTCGGAATCGTCGCCGCCGAAATCGGAGGAAGCGCCGAACGTGGAGAAGCTACCGGCATCAGATGCACCGGCATTACTCCACGGGTCGACCGCAGGAGCGGACGGGTTGGCGGGAGCGGCAGACTGCTGGGAGTATCCAGCGCCACCACCCTGATAGCCACCGTTGTAACCGCCCTGGCCACCGGCATAACCACCTTGGCCACCGGCATAACCACCTTGGCCACCCTGGTTGCCATAGCCCTGATTGGACTGCTGACCACCCTGGAAACCACCGGAACGACCCTGGAAGCCGCCCTGACCGGACGACTGGCGAGTCACCTGTGCGGTGGCGTAGCGCAGGGAGGGCCCGATCTCATCGAGCTGCATCTCCACGACGGTTCGCTGGGAACCATCCTGTGCCTGATAGGAACGCTGCTGGAGGCGACCGGTGGCAATCACGCGCATGCCCTTCTTCAGGGACTGGGCGCAGTGGTCGGCCAGATCACGCCAAGCGGAGCACCTCATGAACAGCGCCTGACCATCCTCGAACTGGTTGGTCTGACGATTCCAGGTTCGCGGGGTGGAAGCAATCGTGAAGCTCGCCACGGTCGCACCGCTGCCAATAGTGCGCAGCTCGGGGTCCGCAGTGAGGTTGCCCACGATGGTGATGACGGTTTCACCTGCCATAACGGTCCTTCTTACTTACCTTGAATACCAGCTGTTCAGCTGACTAAACGCTTGATTCAGCCCTTACGAAGAATCTTCGTACGGATCACGGATTCGTTGAGGTTCAGAACACGGTCAAGCTCATCGCTGGTAGCGGGCTCGGCGGTGTACTTCACCACGACGTAGTTGCCTTCGGTCTTACCGGCAATCTCATAGGCGAGCTTGCGACGGCCCCAGTAATCGGGCTCATCGAAAGAGCCGCCTTCCTTGGTGACGAGTTCCAGATACTGCTCGGTCAGCTTCTTCAGACCGCGCTCATCCAGCTCAGGATCGGCGATGAACATCAGTTCGTACTTGTGCGCAGACATCACCCACCTCCTTCGGACTATTCGGCCACGGACGTTCCGTGGCAGGAGTGTGTATGCGTGTTAGCCCATGACGCAGCACCAAACCGGCACCGCCTCTTCGGGCAACTTGGACAGTCTATATATGAGGCGGGACAGGGTATGCCCATATTCTTGCCGGTTTCGCGATGCCCACCGTTTTGGCCAAGCCCACGCAGCCCGCGGCTCCCATCACTCCCGGAGCGGCACCGGTAGCCGCACCTGGCGCGACCTCCACCACCATGAATGAGCAACAGAAGAAAATCTTCATCATCGTTGGTGCCGTGGCCGGCTTCCTCGTGCTGTTCGGTATCGTGTATGGCGTGCTGTCTTCCGCCGTGTTCAGCGCGAAGAGCGTTGCGAACAGCTATGTGGCCGCCATCTCCTCCGGCAACTACGACAAGGCCAACACCATCGCCGATCCTCACGTGAATACGAACCAGCGCGCACTGCTGACCAGCAAGGCATCCTCGGGCGAGAACACGCGCATCACCAACGCGCGCATCTCGCAGACCTCCAATAATGCCGATGGCACCGTGAGCGCCCAGCTGACGTACACGCTTGAAGGCAAGGAGGTCAACGGCAACTTCACCATCAAAGACAATAAGGTCAGTGTCGAGTTCTCCGAGTGATTTCGGCAATCTCAACACTCTTACGAAATAAGCACCCCGCCGTGGCGTTCGCTGCGGCGGGGTGCTTGTACACTGGTTAAGGCGTAAATCACACAGCGACTCAAACAAAGGATGCGAACGCATGTCGGCGATTCTTGAAGGCACTCCGGATAAACGACTCGTATTGGTCACGGGCCGCGCCTACCCCGAGCTAGCTGAGAAGGTGGCCGAATGCTTGGGAACCGAAATCCTCGAAACCACGTCCTATGACTTTGCCAATGGCGAGATGTACGTGCGTTTCACCGAACCGGTGCGCGGTGCGGACGTGTTCGTGCTGCAGTGTCATTCGGGCGATATCAACAAGTGGATCATGGAACAGCTCATCATGATCGATGCTTTGAAGCGCGCCTCCGCCAAGTCGATTACCGTGGTGGCGCCCTTCCTCGGCTACTCGCGCCAGGATAAGAAGCACCGCGGTCGTGAGCCCATCACCGCCCGTCTGATTTTCGATCTGTTCCACGCCGCCGGTGCAGACCGCATTATGACGGTCGATCTGCACGCCGCTCAGGAGCAGGGTTTCTTCGATGGTCCGGTCGATCATCTAACCGCCATGCCGGTGCTGCTCGATTACGTGCGTTCCACCCTTGATCTGGGCAACACCACCATCGTGTCCCCGGATGCCGGCCGTATCAAAGTGTCCGAACAGTGGGCCGCCAAGCTAGGCAATCTGCCGCTGGCATTCATCCACAAACAGCGTGATATTACTCGTCCGAACCATGCCGAGGCACATGGCATTATCGGCGATGTCGACGGCCGCGACTGCGTGGTCATCGACGACATGGTCGATACCGCCGGTACTATCTGCGAAGCCGTGCGCACCCTGAACGAATCCGGTGCCAAGTCGGTGACGCTGGTCGCCACCCATGGCCTGCTCTCCGGCCCGGCCGTGGAGCGCCTGTCTCACTGCGGCGCGCATGAAATCGTGTTTATGGACACCGTGCCGATTCCCGAAGAGAAGCGCCTGCCGAATATGACCGTACTGTCTTGCGCACCGCTGCTGGCCGCGGGTATTCGCTCCGTGTTCGAGGAAGGTTCCGTGGCGATTCTGCTCGACGGCCTGCCCGAGGACATGCGTCCGCGCAATATCTATGCGTGATTGATACGCCGAAAATCCTTACGAAAAAACGCCGCTTGGCTATTGATCAAGCGGTGTTTTTTCGTATAGCTCCAATCAGATGAAGGCGCGCTCGCCGAAGATGGCGGTGCCGACGCGCACGATGGTGGAGCCTTCTTCGATGGCGTAGGCCATGTCATGGGTCATGCCCATTGACAGTTCGGTGCAGTCGGCCGTGCCTTCGGCACCGGAGGCAAGAATCTGGTCACGAGTGCGGCGCAGATGCGCGAAGCCCGCACGAATCGTGCGCTCATCATCCACATGGGCACCAATAGTCATCAATCCCTGCAAGCGCAGTCCGCCCATCGCACCGATGCGCTGGGCCAAGTCGATGGCGTGGCTGGGTGCGCAGCCGGACTTCGATTCCTCGCCGGATTCGTTCACCTCCAGCAACACGCCGACCGTGATGCCGCGCATGGTGGCACGGCGGGCGATCTTTTCCGCCAGTTCGATGGAATCCACGGATTCGATGGTGTCCACTACCGGCAGCACCTTGCCGATTTTATTGGCTTGCAATTGGCCGATGAGATGGAAAGGAATATGCGTTGCAGCTGCGGCATTGGCCGTGTCAGCCTCAGCGGCATCAATCACGCCTAGCGAATAACCACGCTCCCCCAGTCGTTTTGCCAGACCGTCAGCCTTGACAGTAATCTCCTGTGGACGATTCTCACCAATCACGCGAATACCAGCATCGATAGCCGCCAGAATCTCGCCGACATCGCGCGTCTTGGTGGCAGCCAGCAATTGGACCGAACCGGCAGCACGCCCGGCTGCGGACTCCGCTGAGGCAATCCGGTCAAGCACGCGATGCACACCATCAGTAATCTCTTGTGCGCGCGCCTGATCGATAACTTCGTTGGCGAGATCCTTATGGTCCATGTATGCCGTCATTGCTGCCCCTGTTCGTAGATTCCCCACCATCGTAGTCTCATACGCGCACATAATGCTTGTTATTGAACAAAAGTGAAGCCCCCGCTGTTCATGCGCGGGGGCTTGGTGATGCTAGGCCGAGCGAGTGGGACTAGCAGGTACCGGACTTGCGGCGCTTGAGGATGATTACACCCGCAACAGCAAGTACCACGGCGAGGATGCCAACACCAAGCACGGCTGCACCGGTGTCAGGTATCTTCTTGTGCTTGCCGGAGTCTGCATCACCCTTGTTCTGGTTGGAATCGTTGCCTTGGTTGGGCTTGTCCGTGCCGGAACCGGGCTTATCGCCACCCTGGCCAGGCTTCGTGGTGCTCTTCTCAACCAGACCCGCGATGGCATCGCTGATTGCCTCAGTCGCAGCCTGTACGTCAGACTGGGCGGCCTGACCATCACTCGTCAGCGCATTCGCCGTAGCGACTGCCGAATCAAGCACGGCCAGCGATTCATCAGTCCACTTTGTGCGATCCACGGCAGCAGCGGCATCGAGCTGAGCGCTCAGCGCGGCACGATCTTGCACCGTAGCTACAAGCACCAGCTTCTTCGCTGCCTGCTTCAGCTGGGTTGCGGCATCCACCACCGCAGCTTCGGTGGCATCCTCAGCCTTATACACCTGCTGCGCCGAATCCAATACCGCCGCGTACTCCGCCCATGAAGTCTCGGTGTACTTGGAGGCATCGTCAGCCTTAGGCGAGTCAGCGAGCGCCTGCTTGAGCTCGGTCTTGTCGATCGGTGTGGGCTCAGGCGGCTCAGGCGTACTGTCGTCAATGGCATGAACCTGCCATTCGGCAACAGCCGGAGAAGCCGAGCCGGACGTGATAACCATACGCAACTTGGTAGTCTTGACCGGAGTGTTCCACGTGCCATCAGACCACCCCTTGGCATCGCCGGCGGCCCAGCCCGCAGACGGTGAATTGGCGGTCACAGTGTAGGTGGCATCGGGAATATCCACGAAGTTGCCGGCACCGTTGTTCGCCAAGGCATCCCAGTACTGCAATTCCCACGATGCCGGAATACCCAATCCGCCATCATCCGAGGTGAATTGCACGCGGCTAGAGTCGATAGTCACTTCACGGTCCCACTCGTAGTCGAGGCGCATCTCACCGGTGTTGGGCCAAGTGCCCCAGACATCCTCGTTGGCAATGGTGATATCGGGAATGATCTTGCCGTCGTTCAACGCGGCGGCACCCTTGACCCAGCCGGATGCCTTGCCGTCCACATCGGTGGCGGTGGCATCGCCCTCAATGTAGCCGGTCAGCGGCACGGAAGTGTCGGATGGAATGTCGGTTTTCGCCGAAGCGGACACGTTGCCGGCCTTATCGGTGGCGCGGTAGTACACGGTGGCGCGCGACGCGCTCGGTGCAGCAATCGGCTTGCTGTACGTGGCCCATTGACCGTCTGTGCCAATGCGGTATTCAATTGATGCGACACCGGAACCGGTGCCGTCATCAGCGGTCAAGGTCAGCGTGCGCTCCTCCTTATCGGCGGCGGCGGTCACGGTTGGCGCGGCGGAGTCCACCTTGCCGCCGGCCTTGGCCACGTCGGAAACGTTGCCGGCCTGATCGGTGGCGCGAGCCCACACTTCGACATCGCCCTGCTGGGAAAGCGTGGCAATGGCCGCGTTTGCATTCGCGGCGATGGTGGTCCAGCTCTTGCCTTGATCAGCGGAAATCTCCAGCTTGGCGATAGGTGCGGTGTCGTCCGTGGCCTGCACGGTGGCGAACGGAGCGGTGGTGAGCCACTCGCTATTGCCTGCGTTAGCAGTAACGGCAACGGTTACAGTCGGCTTCGTGGTATCAGCGGCAGGCTGGTAGCCGTCCTGCACGGTGACATTTACCGACACATTGCCCTGCTCGCTTGCCTCACCGGGCACGCCGGCGACCACGCCGTAGGCCGTAAACGAACCGACCTTGGCATACGAGGAAGCATCAACTGGACGCCAAATTACTGGGGAGGCAACGGTTGGGTTCCCGTACTTCACATCCACTGTGGCCGGCAGAGTAGGCGCAGTACCGGTGGCGGTGGTCACGCTCTTCGGCGCAGTGATTGCCGGCGATTCGCTGGAGTCGGAGCCGACTTCCCATTCAGCAACGGCCACGGAGGCATAGCCGCCATCCACAGCTTGACCGGTCATGTCGAGCTTTAAGGCAGTAGTGGTCACCGCATCGAAGGTGACGGCGTTGGGGTTGGCCTTGCCTGTGGTCGTTGTATAGGCACTCGGGTTGGTGACATCCTTCCATGTGCCGTCCGCGTCCAAGTACTGAATCTTCCACGAGGCGGGCGCGCGCAGAGCGTTGGAATCCACGTCGAACCAAACCTTAGACGAGTTGACGCGCACAGTGCCATCCCATTGGTAGACCAGCGAGTCGCCGGATTGTGGCTGCGGAATGGAGCGGTAGTTGGTCCAGTGATTCGGCGGGACCACAGCGGTTTGCAACACACGGCCGTCGTTCACCGAACCCTTCCAAGCAGGCGTTTCAGTGAACGTGGCGCTCACCTTTGCGTACGGAGCCACGTTGGTGGAGGGCTGCGTTTTCTCGGCCTTGGTTGGATGGGCGGTGGAAACCATCTGGCCGTCGGCGGTCCAATCGACTTCATCAATGCACACGGCACGGCGGAAATCGGTGCCGCCTTCCTTGTCGCCGGTGTGATAGGTCACATACCATTTGTCGCCGAACTGGAGCACCGAGGGGTGCATCGTGGTGGCCGAGCCAGAAGGCACGATTACGCCTTGGTACTTCCATGGGCCGAGCGGGCTGTCGGAAGTGGAGTACTGGATGCAAGCTTGATAGTTCGATTCCACGCAGGTGGCCGTGCCCGAACCGGGCTTACCGCCGTCGTACACGTTGTAATAGGTATCGCCCTTACGGAACACCCACGCCGCCTCGAAGAATCCCTTCGGGCCGTTCGCGTTGCTGTCCGCGTCCTTCATGGTGTGGAGGTTCGGCGTGGTGCCATCAGCCTTGGTTTCCACCTCGGTGTATGAGGTGCGGCCGGTTGTGGCGTCCTTCTTCATCTTGATGGCGAGCTGAGTGCCGAACGTACCAAAGTGCAAATATCCGGTGCCATCCTCGTCCACAAAGAATGCCGGATCGATGGTTTCAATCTGGGTTTGCGATGTGGTGAGCAGCGGCTTGCCGATGGCATCCTTCCACGGGCCGAGCGGACTCTTCGACTTGGCCACGCCGATGGCGAACGGGTCCTGTCCAGCCGCCTCAGAAGCCTTGTCCTTCACCGGCACGTAGTAGTAGAACCAATCATCGGAAGTGTCGCTCGGGGTGCCGTTATCGTCGGCTACGACTTGGCCGGCGTACGCGCCATCGCCGGTGGCCCAGCTGAACAGGTCTGCCTTGGCGATGGTCTTGTAATGTGTCCATTTGCCTTGATTCAGGCCGTCTTCATCGGTGACGTATACGCCCCAGTCCTTCATGTTGAAGGAGCCGTAGTCGGGCGAAGCCTCATCGTGACCGGTGAAGACGAAGAGTTTGCCGTCATAGCTCAGCGCGGATGCATCTGCAGAGTAGTAGTTCTGCGAAAGATCGTTCGGGGTGTCAATACCCTCGTTCTGCCCGATGGGGTTGCGCATGTAGCTGGGCAGTGCGCTATTGTCGATTTGGGTGACGGTGACATCAGGATTGTTATACGGCAGTTCGTTATACGCGTGACCGGCAACGCTGGGCGCGTTGTCAGCGGTGGCTGAATCGGCGGCCATTGCGGTCGGCGCAAGGGCAAGGCCTGACAGCAATGTCGCTGCGGCGACGAGTCCACCGGCCACCGCGCGAACCGATTGCGCGGATACATGGAAACTCATAGTGCTCCTCATTGAGTGAGTGAAAAGAGTAATGATGGGTAGAAGGAAAAGGCTAGAGCCCCCTCTGTGAGGGGGCTCACTCGGCAGAATGACTCCGTTGCGGGTCAGGCCGAGTGGCGAGCCGAACCGTGGTCGCCGGACTGGCGACGCTTCAGGATGGTCACGCCTGCGGCGGTGAGCAGCACGGCAGCCGCAGCAACTACGGAAACCGCGGCACCAGTCGGAGGCACACGATCACCCTTGTTGTCCTTATCATCCTTATCAGTGTCGGTCACACCAGGCTGCTGGGAGCCGGGCTTCTGCTCAACCTTGGTGGCCCAAAATGCCTTGTCAAGGGCATCCTGTGCGGCATCGACGTCGGCCTGCTTGGCGTCCTTGTCGTCGTACACCTTCTGAGCGGCGGCAATCTGGCTCTGCAGAGCCTGCCATGCCTTCTCGGTGTACTTCGACTTGTCAGCCTTCTTGGCCTGCTCGATGGAAGCCTTGAGAGACTCCTTCTTCACCGTTTCGACGGCGGGCTTCTCTTCCAAGGCCTTGACGGCCTTGTTCAGCGAAGCGGACGCTTCCTGGACGGCGGCCTGAGTGACCTCACCGGACTCATCGCCCTTGAGCACACCTTCCGCAGCCTCGATGGCCTTGTTCAAGGCCTCGACACTCTTATCCGTGTACTTGCCGGAAGCGGCCTCGGCCTTGGCCGTGTCGATGGCCGCCTGCAACGTGGACTTCTCCACGTCGGTGGCGAGCGCAACGAGCACCTTCTGGCCGTCCTCGAGCTTGGTCACCTGCTCGGCGACCTGTTCTGCGGTGGCGTTGGCATCGTCGTACACAGCCTGGGCAGCGTCAATGATTTGCTGGAACTCAGCCCATGAAGCGGCGGTGTAGCGGCGTGCATCGAGGCCGTTGGCTGTGTCAAGAGCCGACTTGAGCGCGGTCTTGTCGACCGGGGTAGGTTCAGGCTCGGTGCCGTCAATACCATGCACGCCCCACTCGGCCACGGCGGCCCCGAAGGTGCTGCTGCCGGTGTACGGAGTGAGCACGAGTCGCAGCGACTTGGTGGTGACCGGCTTGAAGGTCACAGCGCTCCAACCCTTGGCATCGGTATCCGCACGAGAAGCCGGCGAATTACGCACGACGGTGTAATCCTCGGTGGGCTCGACGTCCTTCCAAGAACCATCCTCGGCGAGGTACTGAATCTTCCAAGCGTCCGGGACTTCCAGACCACCCTTCGAATCGTCAGTCTCAGCGAAGTTGGCCCAGAACTGGGCGCGGCTCTGGTCAATGGTCACGGACTGACCGAAGTCGTACTGGGCGTACATGCCGTCCTTTGCCTTGCCCCAAGAACCCCAGACCTTGTCGTTGACGTTCTGATCATCCGTGGTCGGCCAAGTATCATCGACGACTACGCCGTCGTTGAGCTTGCCTTCGGCCGGTGACCAGGTCGCCTCGGAATCAGGCGAAATGGTGGTCCTGGTCGCCTTGCCTTCAATCCAACCGACCAACGGCTCAGGCTCAGGCTCCGGAGTGGAGGAACCGTTCGGGTCGGCAACCACGTGGACAGTGAGCTTGGCAGCTGCGGAAGATGAACCGTCGTCGACGGTACCAGCCACCTCGTAGTCACCAACCTTGGTCAGGTCGATGGCCTTGATGTCGGCATCCTTCCACGTGACCTTGCGGTCGTCGTTGTATCCGTTCGGGAACTTCACCGGAACCGTGGCGGGCAGGTCGATGGACTTGGCGTTCTGGTAGACGGTCTGCTCAACCGGCTGCGCATTACCCACGGTCTGCGATGCGGTATCGGAACGAGCCGCGATGTGTGCAACCGTACCGTTCAGCGCACCGGCGACGGTGCCCTTGACATCGAATACGGCATCGGCGGCCAGCTGAGCGTCGGTCACCTTACCCCACGTGACGGCGAGGTCACGGCGAGAACCGTCGGTGTATACGGCGCTCACGGTGGATGGCAGCTTCAGATCATCAGCCTTGGAACCGGTCTGCACCAGTCGGTTGACTTCGTCCACGCTCACCGGCTCGATGGCGTACGCCTCGAACTCGGAAGCACCCACGATGGCGCCCTTCGGGAAGACCACGCGCAGCTTGTCGGTTTCGACGGCGTCGGCGAACTTCACTTCGTTGCCTTCGTTCCGGTTGACCGTGTAGGACTGGCCGTCAGCCAGTTTCACATCCTGCCAGTTACCGTCAGCGTCAGCGTACTGGAGCTTCCAAGATGAGACCATCGGCACGCCACCGCCATCGGTCCAGAAGAAGACCTTGGCCTTCTTCAGCGGCACCTTGCCGGCCCACTTCAGTTGCAGCCACGGCTCCACACCAGTGGAGTCGCCCCAGTTGTTCCAGGTCTCGTTCGGCGTGTTGGCGTATACCACCTGACCGTCGATGACCTTCTTGGCGTTGTCCTTCGGCTGGTAGCCGTTGGTGTAGCTGGCAGAGGCGCTCGACTGCGGGGCTACGTTCACGGTACCGTCAGAGGGGATGCCGTGAACGGTGATTTCCTTGGAGCCTTCCTTCTCGCCATCGGAAGCGGTGAGCTTCAGGACGTAGTCACCCTCCTTGTTGAAGGTGACGGTGGTGCTGGCAGCGGAGGCGTCCACGAACTTCGCAGTACCGCCTTCCGGACCGGAGACCTGGGACCATGTGGTGGTGACGTCGCCTTCTGCGGGCAGACCGTCATCCTTCACCGTACCGACGAGCTTGGCACCAGATGAGGTGCTGGAAGACACGTAAGCATCCACCTGCGGAGCCTGGTTCTCGGAAGTGCCGTCAGCCTTGATACCGGTGTTGTAGGCTTCGATCTCCTTGACACCGACGGCCATGCCGGCCTGCGGCGTGAAGGTGACGCGGATGGTCGTGGTCTCCACCGGAGTGAACTGGATACGGTTGTAGTTCGCGCCCGCGTAGTTCGGGGTGCGCACCTGATCCGCAATCGGGGCCCATGTGCCGTCATCCTTCTGGTACTCCAACTTGTAGTTGGCGGGCTCGGCATAGCCGGAGATGGTCTGGCTGGACGAGCTCTGGTAGAAGTACAAGCGGATGTCGTCGATCTTCTGCTTGCCGTCCTTGAACTTGATATTGAGCGTGTCGGTCTTGTTCTCAGAACCCTTGGTACCCCAGAACGATTCCATCACGGTCTTGCCGTCCACCGCGTTCTTGGCCGGGTAGTTGGTGTCCTTCTCGGCGTAGGTGGTACCGGTCACGTCCGCGTCCTTGGCCACATTCGTGGTGGACTTGGAAGCGGAGTCGACGTTGGCACCGGACTTGGCGAACAGGTCGGTCACACGCTGGTCGGCGGTGAAGGCAACCTGGTTGGCGGCCTTCACGTTCTTGACGGCTTCGGCGCCGACGGTAACCTGGGCACTGGAATCGTCCTTGACCTCGACCGTTCCCGCAGCCGGGTCATAGATGAGGTGCGCCAGCTTGTCGGAGGTGAAGGCGAGCTTGCCGCCCACGTACAGGCTGTAGCCAGCAGGACCACCGTAGTGGCTGCCGTCCTTGTCCCATACGATGGAGACATCCTGACCGTGGTAGCTCAGGTTGTTCACCGTGAAGTAGTTCCAACCGGGGATTTCGATCGGGTTCAGCTCAATCTTGTTATCCTCGCGCGGCACCATACCGGCTACGTCCTCGACCATCGTCCAGTTCGTGGTGCCGAGCTGGGTGTGGTGGATCCAGGAGCGGTAGGTGATCTTGCCGCCGTTCTGTGCGGCGTCAAGGTTCTTGTCGAGGTTGTTGATCACGCCGTCACCGTT
>CDZT01035568.1_pt1 | contig 14087 bp, 14 predicted proteins | sample 557531 | NCBI WGS metagenome assembly CDZT01 (sample SAMEA3182066, study PRJEB8094) | gut metagenome | biome: human; feature: gut; material: Stool; isolation source: human stools | place: Canada | collected 2013-03-05
CCCCCCCGCCGATTTATGGCGCCGCGCAGACAATTAAGCCAACACGTTTAGACATCCGGGCAGTATAGAGAACAAAATGAGTGCATAACCGCACCCTGCGAACGGAGGAGTTATGACCGAACACCACGCCGTCAGCCGTCGAGCATTCATGTTGGGCCTGGGACTCGCAGCATTGTCGCCATTTGTAAGCCTGCCCGAAACCGCGGGATTGGGCCTTCCCGTGCGCGCGGCATTTGCAGAAGACGCTGCCACAGCGTCAGTCAGCCTCGACAATTTCGTCATTCGCCTTCGCCCCGCGGGCTATTTTCGCACCGCGAGCGTCAACCAAGACGGCAACGTTCGCGGCAACGTCTGCCACCTGTTTAACGACGGCACGTCCAGCAAGCTCATCCTTGAGAACGTAACGACCAAGAATGACGATACAAACTGGTATGCTATCCGCACCTTGCTCAATTTCGAAGAGCATAAAAGACGGGCTACAGCATTTGGTCGGTCGACGACGACTCGGACAAAGATGGAAAGGTCATCCACGTATGGGGCGGCGAGTATGACAACAAGCCCAGCCGCGCTTTTGCGTTCGAGCGTCAATCAAACGGAACCTATATCATCCGAGACCGCACGGTCGAGAAAGAAACCGAGAAAAAAGACATTAAGTACCTGGCAATAGAATCGAACGGCAAAGACCAGGACAACAATAAGATCTGCCATAAGAGTAAGAGCATTCCGTGGGAGCTCGAACTTATCGGTTACGACATGAAAAAGAACGATGCCACGGTTAGCAGCCTCGATTGGATCACGTACAGCAGCTACGTCGATGGGCCATGTTGGATAAAATACGTCGACGACAACAAGCTCCTCGACGAGCTGAGCATCCCGGGTACGCACGATTCGGGCACCTGCAGCGTGGACAACGACACTGAGCCCCAATCCTCGCAAGTAAAATGCCAGCAGGATTACATTCCCACGCAGTTGCTCGAGGGAATCCGCTATTTTGATATCCGACTCGGAAAGGGCAACGACCCCGGTATCTGCCACGGGGATTTCTACCTATTCAAAAAAGACGGGTACTATCTGCATCTCTCCGATGTCATCGGGTACTTTAAAACGTTTTTGAGCGAAAACCCGAGAGAAGCGCTTATCATACTCGCATCGCGCGGCAACGACGAGGCTACCGATGACAGTGTTACGACGGCTTTCGCCAAGGTTTTGGACGACAACCCCAAACTGTTCTATACGTCGAGCCGAATCCCCACGCTACACGAGGTGCGCGGAAAGATCGTTCTGCTGCGTCGATTTAGGCTCGCCGGCAACAGTGTAAGCGGCCACACGTGGGACCTCGACCTTACCGAATGGGATAACAAAATCGCAGCGCACACCGACAGCAGTTCCATGTGTCTCGTCCAAGACGCGCGGGGCTTTGAAGCCGCGGGGGAAACAGGCGACAAAGAGCCCTATTGCACCAAGGTATACGCCCAGGACAAGTACAAACTCACGGGAACCGACAAGCTCAGCTGGGTCGATAATGCGCTGAAGGAAACGTCCGGGCGCACGCGCAACAAGGTAGACGTCGTGGACGATGACGGGGCCAAGGTGCAAGTCCAGGAGCGTTGCTGGTCTATCAACTACACCAGCTGCACGGGCTTGTCGCACGGAGGCAATCCTTTTACCTCGGCACGAGTAGTCAACGAGCATCTGTATAAGAGCCCGTACATCAATCCCGGCGGCACCGAGGAAACAAAGTCAGATTACCTCAAGCACATTGGCATCATCGCATCCGACTTTGTTGATGCGGCACTGGCACGGAGCATCTACCAGCGCAATTACGATACGGAGCACAAGCAGGCAGCTTCGTGCTACCTCCCAGCCCGCATGCACATGACATATGGCGACTCGTTGAGCGATGCCTCACTCCAGGATGGAAAGACCGTTGGCGAGGGTCATTTCCGCCTTGTCGACAGCAGTAACGTACTCAACGTGGCGGCTTCGGGCCATACGTTTGCCATCGAATACGTTGATGTCGATGCCTTGGGCAACGAGACCGTTACGGGGCTGCAGGGTTCCGTGCCCATCGATATCGATCCACGCGCGCTGACGCCCCATTTTGAAGGACTCGAAGGCCTCAAGGTCGGCGAGGATGTGCGCGCCAAGATTGCGGCATCACTCGAAGGCAAGCTCGAAACCGATGCCTGCACGGCCCAGCTCGAGTTTGCGCACGACGCGGACGGCGCTCCGGGAACGGCAATGGCCGAGGGTGAGGCATTTGCCGCGGGGACGTATTGGGTGCGTGTGAAAGGTCTGTTGGGCGACGCGGCGCAAAACTACACACTTGCCATCGACGGAGCCGCAAGCTTTACTGTGACGACTTCGGGCAACGCGGGCGACACCGGCAACGGTACCGGCGGCGGCAACGGCAACGATGCCGCCACGGACAGCGCCGACAAGAACGGCAAGGGCAACAAGAGCAAGGACTCGGGCGAGAAGCTCGCCGGCACGGGCGACGGCTCTGGCATCGCCGCCGGGCTCGCCGCTGCCGCCGTGGCGACAACGGTCACTGGCGCGGCAATGCTTGCCAATGACCGCGAAAACGCTGGGGACGATAGCGAATAGGCGAGCCGACCCTTTTGGACACATCGACTCGACGAGGGGCGCAGGGCACCGTTCTGTGCCCCCGATTTTTACCTTGGCCCGAACGCCGCCATAGGCTACATCACCATGTTCAGCACGTTCACAAATTCCTGGGCCTGGGAGCGGCTGCTCAGGCTAAAGACACAGGCAGTCAACAGCCTGTTGCGCAGAAAAACGTCGCGGCCCTTGATTCTGCTGACCCCCGTGATGTCCTTAAGGTAGACAATCTCGGTGTGCTTGCCGCCGAAAGTGCCCTTCTTGAGTACCTCAATGCGATTAGGGTAGATCTTGACGTCTTTAAACCTACCCGAACCCTTGTCCTGAAACAGCAAGGTGTTGTTGTCCATGCGTGTCACTCCCATGGGGTTCGCTAAAACTGCCTCTATGGTCACATTTTAGTCACTTCGGGAATCCTGCACGAAGGCGCTAGGCGACATTGAAATTCGAGTCCGCGCGAGGCTTTAAGATAGGCATGCTCAGCTGCATCGATGCGACCGGAATAATCTAGGAGCACGCCTCGTATTATTCGCCATTAGAGGAGGTCTTACCTGGTTTACGTATGGGAATTCGAGTTCTTTGATTCAGATGGCGTTGTCGATGCCGTGCCATGCGGCTCGCTGGGCGGAGGAGGAACGCTTGGCTCCAGCCTAAACGACGCTGTCGAAAGCGCCGCTGATTATCTCGCATGTATGGTCAACGATAACCTTATGGGTGGCATTGAACTTCCCGCGCAAGACTTCGGACATGAGCCACAATACGGTGGCAAGATTATCGCCGTGGCCGTCAGTCGCGAACTCAACGATATCCCCGCCGTCACCGCAGCGGATGCCGCGCGCATGCTTGGCGTTAGCTCGGCAAGAGTATCGCAACTTATAAATGCTAAACTGTTGCATTCATGGAAGGATGGCACCAAGCGAATGGTGTCCAAAGCTTCCATCGAGGCACGACTCGCCGACGCACCAAAGGCAGGGCGCCCAAAAGAGGTCCCTATTGCTGTATAAGGCGAGGCTACTGCGCACTTTTATTCCACACGATGTTTTCAGCCTGGTATAAACAAGTTCAATACCAGAATGCAATTCCAACCATCGTGTCTAATTACGAAAGGATTTTCGCCTTTTCTGCAGCAAACTCTTCCTCGGTAAGTACTCCACTATCACGCAGCGCGGCAAGCCTCTCGAGCCTTGCAGCTACATCACCACTATCCACCAGCGTCTCAATAGTCTGTGAGACCTGCGGATACTGCTCGAGCTCCTTCGATAGGGCATCGACTATCTCGGCAATATTCTTTGCATTTTTGCCCCCGTTTAATACGTTTGCCCTGACCTTAGATGACGAGTTGACAGTAACGCCAGATCCGCCTTCAACTGGAACAACCGAAATACCGATATTTTCACCCCAGGACCAAAGGCTCATACCAATCTCGGCTGCAACTGTTCTTGTTGTGGGCGATGCGCTATCAACTTTTACTTTAGGTAGCTTTTCCATAGTTGCCTTCAAGGCATTAAACGTGTCGTCAGGAGAATACGGTACCTGAATCTGAAGCTGCTGATCTGCAAAACCCATAATCCGGCCTCCGCTTCTACAAGATTAAGGCTATCGGCAATGTTGGCACATTCCCAGCACTTTTAAATTCATCTAATGACCTTGTGATGCAGCCCGACACCCCGGCGCTACTCCCCTACTTCCCAAATAGCGCACTCAGCAGACCGCGGCATTTGGGCTTCTCCTCTCGGTAGGAACCCTCGACGGCGGCTGCCACCTGGCGCGGTTGCTCGCCGCCTCCACGGCGCACGATCTGGTATAGGAACGGCGATTTAACGTATTTGACCTCGATGGGCGTGGCGTGCACGGTGCTTTCTCCGGACAGATGCAGGCTCGGATTGAGCGGCGCCACCACATGCGTCTCGCGCTTGTCGCTAAACACCACCGCTGCCGCACGGCCCGTCTGGCCGTTCACAGCGATGCACACCTGCTCGCCATCGCGGCTGTCCGACGCGGGACGATCGACAAAGTAGACCGGCACCATCACCAGGCCATCCTTGTGCTTGCGGGCCTTGCGCGCCCAGGTGCGGATGCTCTTTTTATTGAGCCCCAGTACTGCCTCGGCGTCGTTGCCGGCAACGTCGAGCGCCAGCTTATCAATGACCACCTGGTCCTTGGTAGACGCATCGACGGAGACAACGCGGAAGTCGCCCTCCTGCATGGCCGGGTCAAACGGTCCAACCTTGGCAAAGTCCCACGGCTCCAAAATGCCCATAAGACGAACGTCCAGGTAGTTTGCCCTGGGATACGCCCAGTCGAGCACCTCGTAGTACACCAAGGTCTCCTTGCTCAGCCCCTTACCCAGGAAGGACGCCATCATGCGCAGGTCCGCCAGCGCCATGGGGAAGTAGAAGAGCATCATGTCATTTTGAATCGCGTCTTCCACGTCGTGCCCGGCAAAGGCGTCGGGGTACTGGCGCACCAGCTGCATCGCGTTGGCACGCGCCTGTTGCGGCGAGATTTCGCAGGGAATACCCTGCTCAGGTACATACTCCGCACCAACGCCCATGGTCAGGCGCTTGCTAAAGGTACCGGGCTTGAGGAGGTCGGCAACGCCGATCTTATTGCCGCAGGACGGGCACTCAAACACGCGCTGGGTCGACTCGCCCTCAAGGCATTTAATGGCAAACATCTCGTCCATGGATACGTCCTCCTTTGCGCAGGGGCTGTCGACATTAAGTATGTCGGGCAGGTAAGCACATGCCCATACCCATATGGCCAAAATGGAGCACCCGGTCGGACAAGAAGCCCCACTCGTTAGCGCCGGCAGACCATTACTGCATTTTCTGAACACCGGCGCGCGTTGCGTCTGTGCGAGCTACACTATCCCCTTAATAAGAATGCGAGGAGACACACCATGCTATTTGTAAATCGGCTGGTACATACGCTTGTTCCCGGCAGCGAAAGCGAGCCGGTCGATACCTCCTGCCGCACCAACGCCGGCTTTGCCGCAAGCCTCATCTGCATTGGCCTCAACATCACCCTGTGCCTAGCCAAGGGCATCGCGGGCCTGCTCGCCGGTTCCGTCTCCCTCATCGCCGACGCTTTCAACAACCTCTCCGATGCCTCGAGCAACATCGTAAGCCTGCTCGGGTTCCGCCTTGCCAGCCGCCCGGCAGACGAAGGCCACCCCTATGGCCACGGCCGCTACGAGTACCTAGCCGGCCTGTTCGTCGCCGTCCTGGTTTGCGCCGTCGGCATCAACCTGATCCTCGAGTCGGTCACCAAGATCATCAAGCCCTCGCCCACCGTGTATTCGGCGCTCTCCATGGCTGCCCTTGTTCTGTCCATGCTCGTCAAATTCTGGATGGCCGCGTTCAACCGCGCACTGGGTAACCGCATCGATTCCGAGACGCTCATCGCCACGGCGCAGGACTCCAAAAACGACGTCATCACCTCGGGCTCGGTCTTAGTGGCGGCGCTTATTTCGCAGACGACCGGCTTTGACCTCGATGGCTGGGCTGGCCTGGGTGTGGGCATCTTCATCTGCATCAGCGGCATGGGCCTAGTGCGCGACGCCATCAGCCCGTTGCTGGGGCAAGCGCCCGACCCCAAGCTCGTCCAGGCAATCCGCGACAAGATCATGTCGTATCCGCAGGTCCTAGGCACGCACGACCTGATGGTGCACGACTACGGCCCCGGTCGTCAGTTTGCCAGCGCCCACGTGGAGATGCCCGGCGAGGGCGATGCGTTTGAGCACCACGAGATCCTGGACACCATAGAGCACGATATCAAACGGCAGACGGGCATTGGCATCACGCTGCACTGCGACCCCATCGCCACCACCGGCGACGACCTGCGCGGCTGGGTCAAGCGCGGCGTCATACAGATCGACCCCGCGCTCTCCATCCACGACCTGCACGAGCACGACGGCTTTGTGTCATTTGACCTGGTGCGTCCCGACGGCTTTGACATATCCGACGAGGAGCTGCTGGAGCTCGTCACGCGCATCGTGCACGAGCGCAGGCCCGATGCCTCGTGCGTCGTTACGTTTGACTCGGGCTTTAGCTCGCCCGACCGTCCAGCCGAGCAGCTGTAACCGACAGCAAAACGGGACGTAGGACCGCCGACCAACGCGCCTATGCGCCCGGTCACGCGATCCTGCGTCCCGTTTTTGTTTGCACTGCTAAGGCTCTAGCCGCTCGGCCGCTAGTTTCCCTGCGCGCCCGAAATGCCGTTTTGTAGGGCGTTCCAGGCGTTCGTTGCCATATCGCCCAGATTCTGTGCGGTATCGCCGAGATTCTGAGCCGTGTCACCCAGCTCTTGGGCCTTATCCCCAAGCTCCTGCGCCTTGTTGCTCAGGTCCTCCAGCGTGTTGGAGCTCGAGCTGTCGGTACCGCTTTGGCCGCCGGACGAGTTGCCCGAGCTGTTCTTGTGCGTGAGTTGAATTTCGAGGTTGCCGTTGTCGTTATAGTAGGCAGAAGTAACGACCCAGTTGGCATCGACGACGGGCGTTGAGCCATCATCAGTCAGGACCACGGCATTCGAAAGATCGGCGCCGCGCGACTTGAGAAGCTTCTTGGCATTGGACCAGTACTGCCCCGGGATATCGCTCAGATCGACGGTGCTAGACGAGGCGGACTCGGTTTGCTCGGCAGTGCTATCGGCCGTCGAGCTCCCTCGCTTGTTGAGCATACCCGACACGATGGCAAACACAACCGACAGGGCAAAGAAGATCGCCAGCACGATCAGGATTTTTTTGATCACGCTCGACGAACGTGAAGGCTTCTTCTCCTCGTCCTCGCCATACTGAGGGATGGACTTGGGATACTCGCGATACGGCTCGCGCGGCTCGTAGCGAGGCTGCGCTGTGCGAGGCATATACGTCGTCTGCTGAGGCTGCGGAATGGGATTTTGCGGCAGGTCATCATAGGAATTCGGCGTCGAGGCGGCATAAGAATCCTGCGGCGCGTAATCAAACGGGTCCGGAGCTGCGTTGCCATAGGGGCCTTGCGAAGATGCAGCGTAAGAATCCTGCGCCGTGTCGCCATAGCCCATAACCCGGGTGGGCTCGGCAGAAGGCTGCGTCGCGGCGGGGTCGGTATAACCGGGGTTGGGAACAACGCGGGTCGCATCGGCGCTATCGCCAGCCTGCGCGGAACCGTAGCCGCCCATCACGGTTGTCTTGTCCTGATCCATGCAACGATTCCTTTCCGTCGCGCGTGAGCATCAAGTTATCCATGCATTCTACCCGCGCAAAAGCCTATGATGGGCAAAGGCCGTCGGTATTTACAAGACATGCGCGACAGGCGGCAACAAGCGAATCGAGGAACGTCATGGCAAAAAGTAAGCTCATCAAGGACACGACGCGTGCCGAGCGCGAGGAGATCATTAAACTGGCACTCGCCGGCTGCGGCAACGGCAGCTGCGATAACTGCGGCAGTTGCAGCCTGGGGGCTGGCGACCCATACGGCACCTACCAGCCCTACATTGACGGCGAGATGGAAATCGCCGACATCAACATGATGGTCGCCGAGCGCAACGCCAAACTCTTCGGCCTCCAGCGCGGCTAATACCTCCCCGCTTGGGTCGTATGGCACGAAATGCGCCCGTCTACTACGTTTAACCCAAGGGTGCTAACCATAGCCAAATTTGAGTTAACAAAACCGCAGGTAAACGTCTTGCCGCATTGTTAAAAAACGCCCCATGGCCGGTACAACCTGGACAAACGTAGTAGATGGGCGCTTTTCGTGGCGCGGCTGGCCCAGACGGCTTGTTTCGGAGCCAATCTGCATCATAAAGTCCCCGGCGTCGCTGCGTCTTGCGCCACCGGGGACTTTGTAATTCACTTCTTGCGACTTTACTCTACTCGTTGGGCACGTACGTGGCCCTAGCCCGCTCGGGCGTTACATCCTGACCGCAGGAATAGCTCGAGTCGAAGGCGTGCGCAACCAAGTCGTGCGTATCCCATGCCATGCAGTCAAACTCGCCAGTATCGAGGACAACGATATAGCCCTTGCCATCGTAGTAGAAATGATCCCCGGTGTAGTTATCGTCATCGTCGATGTTGCCTTCGGACACAGAGTCAATATTCGGCTTTGCCGTCTTAATTGCCTGCTTGGTCTCACTCTTGAGGGTGTCAAACGAGAGCCCATGCCGCACATGCGAGTCCTCGAGCGAAACCTGCTCACCCGTCTTGAGGTTGTAGTACGCCGACCTTGTCACTCGCTCCGATCGATACGGAGGTTGATAGCTATAGGCGTAGGTTCGCACGCAGGCGATATCGCCGTCAATCGAGACGATTTCGGCGGTGTACATCATGGTCACGCGGCTGTCCTCGTCATCCATCGAGGCCTGCTTGCTCGCATCGAGCGTATCCGCAACGAGCTGGACCATATCCTTGTTAAACTTGGCGACACCCACGCCCTGGCCCTTCACCTGAGGATAGGTCCACGTAGCCGTGATCTGGCACGTGTCATCGGGGGGACGGATTCAGCGGGCCTTCGCCAACTGCAGCCGTAAAGTTGACATCCTGCGTGGCGGAAACGGCCTCGTAGCTCGCCTGCGCGTCGTCAGCGTCCTTCGACTTCAGCTGTTCCAGCGTCGTGGCGACCGAGGCGATGGCTTTGTTTATCGAGTCCTTCGAGTTGGCAGAGGCTTTGGCCTCCTTCTTGGACTGCGTGAGCTCGACGTTCTTGGGGGCGTCCGAGCCCTCCTTGGCGTAGTCGACCTTCATGGTGGTCGTGCTCTTCTTTTTGCCCTTGCCCGAGGTGATGGTCATCTGGTACTTCTGGTCGGGCAGCTCGCCAAAGTCCTCTATGGCAAAGCCATCCTCGCCATCGACCTTGATGGTATAGCTCTTGCCCTTGCCGTTCGCGGGCGCCAGCCCGACGGTAAAGCTCTTAATCTTTTTACCCTGGCTGTTCTTGGGCAGAATCTTGGTCTCGCATGCGCAGACAACATAGCCCTTGCCACCCGAAGTGACCTCGGACGACGCGCCGATACGCGTCACGACAACAGTTGCCGTCACAATGGCGACAACGGCCACACCACCGATAACGGCAGCGACGATGCGGCCCCTGTGCTTGGGTTTCTTGGGCGGCGGCGGAACAAACGGCTGAGAGGCCTCGGCAGGCCCGGTCATAGGTTCCTCATAACGAGACTGCGCCGCCATATGAGCCGAGGTACTCTAAGGAGCGTGCTGTCCCGCAGGAGCGGTCGCCGGCGCATCCCCTACCGGAAACGTCACAGGCTCCGCTTGGTCCTCAACTCCGCCCACGCGAGCGCTGCAGCTCGTGCAAAACATGGAGCCATCGGGTATCTGAGCTCCGCACTTAGCGCAATACTGCGCATCTCCCGTCTCTCGTCGCAGCCGCAATCCGCCCGCGCAGTTCTTCTAACTCCACCGTACGAGAGAAATCTCCATTCTTGTTGCGCAACATTGCCGCCACGTCCAAAACTATGCCGGTTTACTACGATAAATCGCCCGGACCTGAGCACGCTACTTTACAAGAAAACAAAACCGCAGGTAAACGAATCGGTCATTATCGAAAAATCAAGAAATGGTCGAGGTGTACCGATTCATCGTAGTAAACCGGCATAGTTTTGGACGAACGACCCCATCCTTGACCCAACAGCCACAAAATGATCCGTTTTCCTCCGTCGCATGCGGATCAATTTATTTCAAGAAACGTGGCACTTTGTTATGAGGCGGTTAAACCGCTCCAATGACGCCCCCTATGGGGCGGACATCTTACTAGCATTCCTCTCTAGAGAAACGAGAGGAATACCTATGCCCCATACCGACTCCAAGCAAAACGTCCCTTCGCCCACATTCGGCTCCCCTGTAGGCTTTGTCATCAGCATGGCGATCGGCTTTGGCCTCTACGCCCTACTGAGCGTCCTCGTCGCACAAGAGTCGACGCTCATCCCCCAGCTTGACTACACAAACGTCATCACCGGCATCACCGCTTCACTCCCCAGGCAGCTCGTATGGTTTTTGATGGACTTCACAGAACCGCAGTTCTACGCGAGCGTCTTTGCCGGCGCCGGCACCATCATCGGCGGCGCGGCCGCCTACCTGCTCGCGCGCAAAAACAGCCGCTTCCAAGGCTTTACCGTCTGCTATGGCGAGCACCGCATGTTTCCCTGGGTCCTCGCATCGCAGGTGCTGAGCTTGGCTCTCACCATCTTTGTCTTCCGTTTTATCGACGGCTTCGGCGCCGCGGGTGATGTGACCTGTGTCGCCACCTTCATCCCCATCGTCGCTGCCCCGCCCGCAACGATGCTGCTCTACGGCCCCAGCGTACCGGCACTGCTCACCTCGAGCGTGCTGGCGGCGCTGCTGTGCTCTCCCACCGCAACCTGGCTGACGGCAACCATTGGCACGCCGCTCGGATTGCCCGGCGTCGTCTCCAACGTCACCGCTATGGCACTCACGGGCTTTGTCATCTTTATCGTGCTGCGTGAGCTCCCCTGGATCACCAAGCAGGATATTCCCCAGAACCGCGGCACGCTCAGCCCCGTCGAGGACGTCACGACACCCCTGTGGTTTGTCCGTCGCGTTCTGGCCGAGTTCTCCGAGGCCCCGTTCTACGGTAACGAGGTCGCAAGCCTCTTTATCTTCGCCGGCCTCATCCTGGGCACCATCCTGTGCCCCGGCCACAATGTCAACGGAGCCGGGGCGGCACTTCCCGCCATCGTGCTGTCGCAGTTTACCTCGGCGGCCGTGGGCGTGCTGCTCTACGCGAGCAAATTCGCTGACGGCGGCTGGTGCGCCACCTACGTTCCCGTCGTCAGCACCGGCCCCGCCTGCGTGCTCGCATTGGGCGCCAATATCCCGGTTGCCCTTGTCGCCGGCGTGCTCGGCGGCATCCTGGGCGCACCCATTGCCGAGCTGGTCGCCAGCTGGCTTCCCAAAGACATCCACGGCACCGTGGCCAACGTCGCATCCATGGCCATCACCACGAGCGTCGTCTATATCGCCATGAGCGCGCTGGCGACGAGCTTTACCTACGCCTACTTGGGCGCGCTGCTGTGGTTGTAAGTGCAGCCAATCATCGACCCCAGTCAAGTCCCTCGTAACCTCAGCCACACCAGACCCAAATAAGAAAGGAACCGCATCGTGAGACTCAACGAAAAAGACCAGGAGAAACTGATGCTCCACATGGCGGGCAATCTTGCCAAGGAGCGTCGCGCGCGCGGACTCAAGCTCAACTACCCCGAGTCCGTCGCGCTCATTAGCTCTGAGCTTTTGGAGCTCGCCCGCGACGGTCACGACGTCGCCGAGCTCATGAGCCTGGGCAAGCAAATCCTCACCCGCGACGACGTCATGGACGGCGTGGCCGATATGGTGGCCGAGGTTCAAGTCGAGGCGACTTTCCCCGACGGCACCAAGCTCGTCACCGTCCACGACCCCATCCAGTAATAGCAAGGAGCATCACGCATGAAAGTTGGAGAAGTCATCTGCGGCGACGAGCCGATCACGCTCAACACCGGACGCGCCACCAAACAGATCCGGGTCACCAACAAGGGCGACCGCCCCGTGCAGGTCGGTAGCCATTTTCACTTCTTTGAGGTTAACCGCGCGCTGTCCTTCGATCGTGCCGAGGCCTTTGGCTATCGACTCGACATTCCCAGTGGCAATTCCGTCCGTTTTGAGCCGGGCGAGGAAAAGCTCGTGAACCTCGTTGAGCTGGGAGGCGCCAAGCGCGTCTTTGGCCTCAACGACCTCACGCGCGGCGAGGCGGTTCCCCGCAACCTCGCAGCGAGCATGGAGAAGGCCCGTCGTCGCGGCTTTCTCGACTATCGCGAGGGTCCGGCGACGGGATTCCCCGAGGGCTGGGATAACGATATCGAGGAGGCACGCTAGCCATGGCATTTTCTATCGACCGCAATAAATACGCCGCCATGTACGGACCCACTGTCGGAGACAAGGTTCGTCTGGCCGATACCGACCTGATCATCGAGGTCGAACGCGACTTGACCACCTATGGCGAGGAGGCCAAGTTTGGCGGCGGCAAGACGCTGCGCGACGGCATGGGCCAGTCCGTCACTACCACCAGCGCCGACGGCGACCTGGACTTGGTAATCACCAACGCGCTTGTGCTCGACTACACGGGTATCTACAAGGCCGACATCGGCATTAAGGGCGGCTACATCGTCGGCATCGGCCATGTCGGCAACCCCGACATCATGGACGGAGTAACCCCGGGCATGACCGTTGGCGCGGGCACCGAAGCCCTGGCCGGCGAGGGGCTCATCCTTACCGCAGGCGGCCTGGACACGCACATCCACTTCATCTGCCCGCAGCAGATCGACTGCGCCCTGTATTCGGGCGTGACCACCATGATCGGCGGCGGCACGGGCCCGGCCGACGGCACCAACGCCGTCACCTCCACCCCTGGTCCCTGGAACATCTCGATGATGCTCAAGGCTGCCGAGGAATACCCCATGAACCTGGGCTTCACCGGCAAGGGCAACTGCTCGGACGAGCGTCCGCTGGCCGAGCAGATCGAGGCCGGCGCCATCGGCCTGAAGGTCCACGAGGACTGGGGCGCCACCCCGGCGGCTATTAACCATGCACTCAACGTGGCCGATGGCTACGACGTACAGGTTGCCCTTCACACCGACACACTCAACGAAGCCGGCTGCGTCGAGGACACCATCGCCGCGATTGGCGGCCGTGCCATTCACACCTACCACACCGAGGGCGCCGGTGGCGGTCACGCGCCCGACATCATCCGCATCGCGAGCGAGCCCAACGTGCTGCCCAGCTCCACCAACCCCACCATGCCCTTCACCCACAATACGCTCGACGAGCATATGGACATGCTCATGGTGTGCCACCATCTGGACAAGCGCATCCCCGAGGACGTTGCCTTTGCCGACAGCCGCATTCGCCCCGAGACGATTGCGGCCGAGGATGTTTTGCAGGACATGGGCGTCTTTAGCATGATGAGCTCCGACAGCCAGGCCATGGGCCGTGTGGGCGAGGTCATCACCCGCACCTGGCAGACGGCTTCCAAGATGCGTGCCCAGCGCGGACCGCTTCCCGAGGACGAGGGCCACGACAACGACAACTTCCGCGCCCGCCGCTACGTTGCCAAGTACACGATTAACCCGGCGCTCACTCACGGCGTGGCCGATTACGTAGGCTCAGTCGAGGTGGGTAAGTTTGCCGACTTGGTGTTGTGGAACCCGGCCTTCTTTGGCTCGCGCCCGGATACCATCATCAAGGGCGGCATGATCGTCGCCTCCAAGATGGGTGACGCCAACGCCTCCATCCCCACCACCGAGCCGGTCACCTACCGCCACATGTTCGCGGCTGACGGTCTCGCCCGCGCAACGAGCTGCCTGACGTTTATGAGCCAGGCCGCCCTGGACCTGGAGGTACCCAAGAAGCTCGGCCTTAAGAAACACGTCGTGCCCGTACACGGCTGCCGCACCGTGGGCAAGGCCGACATGAAGCTCAACGGCGC
>CDZT01057498.1_pt1 | contig 13953 bp, 10 predicted proteins | sample 557531 | NCBI WGS metagenome assembly CDZT01 (sample SAMEA3182066, study PRJEB8094) | gut metagenome | biome: human; feature: gut; material: Stool; isolation source: human stools | place: Canada | collected 2013-03-05
TTGTTCTTCGGCTGGTCGCGCGTTTCGGTACATTCGATGAGAATTTCCTCTACGACACCCGTATTCGGGTTCTTCCAGTTATAGCGCAGGCGTACGCCGGATTCCACCTTATTTACGTTCTGACCGCCCGCACCGCCGCTTCGGAAGGTATCCCATTTGATTTCTCCCTCGTTGATGACTACATCGAACTCTTCGGCTTCGGGCAGTACCGCCACGGATGCGGCGGATGTGTGTACACGTCCCTGCGTTTCGGTGGCAGGCACGCGTTGTACGCGATGTACGCCCGATTCATATTTCAGCGTGCCATATACGTTGTCTCCCGTTACGGAGCAGATGATTTCCTTGAAACCGCCGGCTGCGCCCTCGTTGGCGCTGGATATATCCAGTCTCCAGCCTTTAGCCTCACAATACTTGGTGTACATGCGGAAGAGGTCGCCTGCAAAAATGGCGGCTTCATCTCCGCCTGCACCACCGCGAATTTCGAGAATGGCGTTGCGGCTGTCCTGCGGGTCGGCGGGGACAAGCAGGAGCTTTATCTCTTCTTCCAGTTCAGGCTGGCGTGCCTGGCAGGCATCAAGTTCTTCGCGTGCCATTTCACGCATCTCGGCGTCGGTCTCGTTGGCGATGATTTCTTTGGCTTCCTCGATGCCGTTCAGTACCTGCATGTACTCTTTGCGGGCATTCATCAGGTCGCCCAGTTCTTTGTACTCTTTGGTGAGTTTGACGTAGCGCTTCTGGTCGGCAATCACCGCCGGGTCGGTAATCAGTGTGGACACTTCTTCGAAGCGGGCAACGAGGCCTTCCAGTTTCTCTAATATGGTGTTGTTATCTGCCATTTAATTAAAGTGGTAATGTTACGAGATGACAAGTCGGCATTAATATCTGAACTCTCCGAATTCACTCTTGATAATCAGTTCTTTCTTATCGCTCTCTTCGATACGTCCTACAATCTGTGCATCGATGTTGAAGCTTTTGCTGATGGCAATCACTTCTTCCGCATGCTCAGGAGAAAGATATACTTCCAGACGGTGTCCCATATTGAATACCTTGTACATTTCGCTCCAGTCCGTATCGCTTTGCTCCTTGATGGTCCTGAACAGCGGCGGAACGGGGAAAAGGTTGTCTTTGACAACGCGGCAGTTATCTCCGACAAAGTGCAGCACTTTGGTCTGTGCACCGCCGGAGCAGTGTACCATACCGTGAATTTCGGGACGGAGTGCATCGAGCAGTTTCTTAACCACCGGCGCATATGTACGGGTGGGAGAGAGCACCAGCTTTCCGGCATCCAGCGGACTGCCTTCCACGCTGTCTGTCAGTTTCAGCTTTCCGCTGTATACCAATTCGTCGGGTACGGCTTTGTCATAGCTTTCCGGATATTTCTCCGCCAGATATTTGGCGAATACGTCGTGGCGGGCGCTGGTAAGCCCGTTGCTGCCCATACCGCCGTTATACTCTTTTTCGTAAGTGGCTTGTCCGCAAGAGGAGAGACCTACAATCACGTCTCCCGGACGGATATTGGCATTGTCGATAACATCCGAACGCTTCATGCGGCAGGTTACCGTAGAGTCAACGATGATGGTACGCACCAGGTCGCCCACATCGGCGGTCTCGCCACCGGTGGCATATACGCCTACGCCCATTTCGCGGAGTTCGGCAAGCAGTTCGTCCGTACCGTTGATGATGGCGGAAATCACTTCTCCGGGCACAAGCAGCTTGTTGCGTCCGATGGTGCTCGATACTAGGATATTGTCCACAGCACCTACACAGAGCAGGTCGTCGATGTTCATAATCAGCGCATCCTGTGCGATGCCTTTCCAGACGGAGAGGTCGCCCGTCTCTTTCCAGTACATGTAGGCCAGACTGGATTTTGTTCCTGCGCCGTCTGCGTGCATGATATTACAATACTCAGGGTCACCGCCCAGTATATCGGGGATGATTTTGCAGAAAGCCTGCGGGAATATACCTTTGTCGATGTTCTTAATGGCGTTGTGCACATCTTCTTTGGATGCGCTGACGCCTCTCATCATATATCGTTGATTACTCATGGGATAATAAGTTTGTTCAATTGAGCACAAAAGTAGTGATTATTTCGCTTATAGCCTTGCTTTGCGTAAAAAATATCCCGTCTCTTTAGAACTCTACCTTAGGTGCTTGTTCGCTTCTTTCGGCGGCTTCAAAGTAAGCACGCTTCTCAAAGCCGAAAAGACCGGCAAGAATGTTTTTGGGGAAACGGCGGATTGCCGTATTAAAATTCTTCGCCGCATTGTTGAAGTTGGTACGTGCCACGTTGATGCGGTTTTCCGTACCTTCCAACTGGGCTTGGAGCTCCAGGAAGTTCTGGTTGGCTTTCAGGTCGGGATAGTTTTCGGTAATGGCGAGCAGCTTGCCGAGAGCGGAAGTAACCGCGCCCTGTGCTTTTTGGTATTCGGCCAGTTTTTCCGGTGTCAGGTCGTTGGCGTCTACGGTCATCTGGGTGGCCTTGCTACGGGCTTCTACCACACCTTCCAGCGTTTCCTTTTCGTGAGAGGCATATCCTTTGACTGTGTTTACGAGATTCGGTATCAGGTCGGCACGACGTTGATATTGTGTTTCTACGTTAGACCATTGCCCGCTGACGTTTTCGTCCATGGTAACGAGTCCGTTATAACCGCTGACTCCCCAAATGGCGAGAAGGGCTACGACAACAATGATGATAATGGTTGATTTTTTCATACTTCTTTTTTTGTTATTAATGATGCAATCTGAATTGGTTTGTTACAGGAGACGCCTGGCCGTTCCGCTCAGAACCGTGAACCGGCTCCGCCGCCACCGCCCATGCCGCCTCCGAAGCTGCCGCCGCTGAATCCTCCGCCACTGCTGCCGAAGCCGCCTCCTCCGAAAATGACAGGACCGCCGCCACCTCCGCCCCGATAGTTCTCATCGTAAGACTGCTGGCGGCGCACTACCTTATGTCCGCAATTGCGGCAGGTATAGGTGACATCTTCCGTCCGTACTCCGTTGCGGCGTGAGATAAGCACGCTGTTGCTCCGTTGCAGTTTATGCTGGCCGCATTGCGGGCATTTGCTTGCAGCGCGTGTTTTCAGTATTCCTGCCGCGATGGCGATGGCAAAGAACCCCGCAACAGCCAGAATCAATCCTATCGGAGAGCCGCCGTCACTTTCGTCCGGGTCGTTTACCATACTTCCGTCAAGACGGGCGCATACGGCACGAACGCCGGCCACCATACCGGCATCCCAGTTGCCGTCTTTCAGGTAAGGAATCATGTCCCGCGTTTGAATGCGTTTGCAAATGGCGTCGGGCAGGTCTCCTTCCAGTCCGTATCCGGTATAGAACTGAATACAGCGCTGGTCGGTTACCAGCAGGATAACCAGTCCGTTATTCTTTCCTTTCTTGCCAACGCCCCATTCGTTGAGCAACTGGTGCGAGAAGTCAAAACAGTCCTCACTGCCGATGGACGGGACAACCGCCACTACGGTTTCAATGCCGGTTTGCTGTTCCAGGGCATAGAGCATACGGTCTATTTCGTCGCATGCCGGGGCGGAAAGGATACCGGCGGGGTTGCAAACGTAGCGTGTCTTGTCCTGAAGATGTACTTTAGGAATGTTTCCGGTGGTGTAAATCTCTTGTGCCTGCAGGGAAACAAGCATGCACAAGAGGAATGCTATGGAGATAAATCGTTTCATACTTATTGTATTTGTAGGGGCTAAGGTAGGAAAAATCACGTCAACGTATGTATTTCCCTACGAATTTCTTTACATGCTCCGTATATTCCTGCGGATAGTCCTTGTAGGACATGGCATGTGCGGAACCCGGAACAATCCACAGCTCTTTCGGTTCCGGCTTGGCTTCGTAAAGAGGGTAGACCATCCATGTAGGCACATAGGAGTCCGCATCGCCGTGTATAAAGAGCATGGGCAAGGTACACTTCCTGACCTGCTCCAAAGCCGAAGCTTCACGGAAATCCCATCCATACTCTTGCTCGCAAAGCCGGCTTGCCACATGCAGCAGCGGGAAAGCGGGCAAGCCGTATTGTGCTTTCAGTTCGCCCCGGAATTCATCCCATACGCTGGTATAGCCGCAGTCCTCAACGAAACATTTGATGAACGGTTGCTGGTGTATTCCATGTTCCACTTCGCCGGACACCATCATGGTGGTGGCTGCTCCCATCGAGATGCCGTGCACCACCATTTCCGTACCGCTGCTGCGCATACGGGTGCTGTCGCCTGCGGTCACCGTTTCATTGTTCCTGCCGAAAAGCTCGTCGGCGGTTGCGGTCCATTGCAGTACGTCGAGACGGTCGAGCCAGCCCATTTGTATCTCGGCACCCTCGCTTGCGCCATGACCGTGCAGGTCGGGCAGAAGGATGTTGTACTTCAGTTGCCGGTTGTACAGGTAGCCGATGTTGAGCATGCGGATGGAGTTGTCGGTATAGCCGTGCACAATGACGGCCGTTTTACGGGTGGGTTCGGCAGCGGCTACATATAGCGCATGCAGGGTTTCGCCCCGGTCATTCTTTATATAGAAGTCGCGCAGCGCCCCTGCCGTCTGCAGGCTGTCCACCCACGGCTTCAGCTCGGGATATTGCCCGAACATATATTCGTAGGAAGCCTGGCTGTTGCGGGAGCGTGTAATCAGTTCATCCGGGTTCAGCGCATGCCCCAGCATATAGTATCCGCCGCACAACAGGGCGGTACAAAGCGCAGCGAGACCTATGAATGAATATTTCAGTATTTTTTTCATGTTACTTGTTCCAAATTTCCCATGCGGCAAAGGCTTGTAGCAGCAACATTTCAAGTCCGTTCTTGGTGACGGCTCCCTGCGCTTTGCCTTTCTTCATGAAGAGCGTTTCATTTGGATTATACAACAAATCGTAGAGCAAATGGTTGGGAGTAAGCAGTTCGTAGGGTATGTCCGGGCAGAAATCCACTTTGGGGAACATGCCCACGGGCGTACAGTTTACGATGACCGTATGTTCGGCCATGATTTCGGGAGTCAGCTCTCCGTAGGTCAGGAATTTGTCGTCCTTTTTGGTACGTGACACGAAAGTGCTTTCTATTCCTAAATTCTCCAGGCCGCGATATACGGCTTTGGATGCACCGCCTGTGCCCAGGATAAGCGCTTTCTTGTGCTGGGGTTGCAGCAGGGGTTCGATGGATTGCGTAAATCCGATGATGTCCGAGTTGCAGCCTATCAGCTTGATTTTGCCTTTGGGAAGGCGGACAATCTTGATAACGTTGACCGCACCAATCTTGGCGGTGTCCTTATCCAGTTCGTCGAGGTAGGGTATAACCTGTTCTTTATAGGGAATGGTTACATTGAGTCCACAGAGATTGGGGTTTTCTTCAATCACTTCCATGAAGTCTTCGATGCGGGGAATCTCGAAGTTCACATATTCGGCGTCAATGTTCTCTGCTTTAAATTTCTCGTTGAAGTAGCCGATGGAGAACGAATGTTTCAGCGGGTAACCGATTAAACCGTATTTCTGCATATCCAAAATGTGTTAAAGGGGGAATATAAGTGACTATTTCTTAGCAATGTATAAGGTGCATATTCCGAAAGTCAATCGCTTGAAGCGTACCTCGCTGAACCCTGCCTTGCGGATTACTCCCTGCATGATTTCGCCTTGCGGAAAGGCGCGGATGCTTTGGGGCAGATAGGTGTAGGCGCTGTTGTCTTTCGAAATGAACTTGCCGAGCAGCGGGATGACGGCTTTGGAGTAGACGGTAAAGAGTTGTTTCATCGGGAAGCGGTCCGGTGTGGAGAGTTCCAGTATGACGAGATGTCCGCCGGGTATGAGTACGCGACACATCTCGGACAATCCTTTATCCAGTCCGTCAAAATTACGGATGCCGAACGCCACGGTCACGGCATCGAAGCTTTCATCGGCAAACGAGAGAGAGGTGCAGTCCTCCCGGGCAAAGGAAATCCTGTCCGAGAGGTGCGCCTGTTTTACTTTTTCACGTCCCACATTCATCATGCCTTCGGATATGTCGGTCCCGATGAGCATATCGGGCTGCAATTCGCGGCAGGCAAGTATGGCAAAGTCTCCGGTTCCGGTCGCTACGTCCATGATGCGCCGGGGGCTGAAAGGGCGGAGCGTGTCAATCGCCTTCTTGCGCCAGCTGCGGTCTATACCCATCGACAGGGTATGGTTCAGCTTGTCGTAAGCGGGAGCGATGTTGTCGAACATCTCTTCGACCTGTTCGCTCTTCTTGCCGTCGTTGCCGTAAGGCTTGATGTGTTCTTGGGGGTAGTCCATCCGTCAACCGTTACTTTAAGTACTCCGTTACGTTCTTTTCAATACGTTCGGCGATGTTGCTTGTGTCCTCTTTAACGAACTTCTCGCCGGTGATGTGCTCGTACAGCTCAATGTAACGTTCGCTGATGGAAGTCACGATTTCGTCGGTCATTTCCGGAACCTGTTGTCCCTCTTTGCCCTGGAAACCGTTGTCCATTAGCCATTCGCGCACGAATTCCTTTGAAAGCTGCTTTTGCGGTTCGCCTTTGGCAAAGCGTTCTTCGTAGCCTTCGGAGTAGAAATAGCGGCTGGAGTCCGGTGTGTGGATCTCGTCCATCAGGTAGATAGTGCCGTTGTGCTTGCCGAATTCGTACTTGGTGTCAACGAGAATCAGGCCGCGTTCTGCAGCGATTTCCGTGCCGCGTTTGAAGAGCGCCATTGTATATTTCTCCAGAATTGCATACTCTTCGGGAGTGGCCAGGCCTTTGGCAAGAATCTCTTCTTTGGAGATGTCGGCGTCATGCTCACCGATTTCGGCTTTTGTGGTCGGGGTGATGATGGGTTCGGGGAATTTCTGGTTCTCCTTCATGCCTTCGGGCAGCTTTACGCCGCAGATTTCGCGGACACCGCTCTTGTAGGCGCGCCATGCACTGCCGCAGAGATAGCCGCGTACAATCATCTCAACCGGGAAGCCTTCGCACATAACGCCCACGGTTACCATAGGGTCGGGAGTGGCTGTTTTCCAGTTGGGGCAGATGTCGGTGGTGGCATCGAGGAACTTGGCTGCAATCTGGTTCAGCATCTGTCCTTTGAAAGGAATACCTTTCGGCAATACTACGTCGAAGGCTGAAATGCGGTCGGTAGCGACCATAACTAACTTTTCGCCATTGATGTTGTACACATCACGCACTTTTCCATGATAGACACTTTGCTGTCCGGGAAAGTTGAAATCTGTTGCTGTTAATGCATTCATTTTAGTGATATTTATGAGTTGGATATTTACTATCTATGCCGGGAGTTGCTGTCCGGCGGCTTGTTCTGCTTTCCGTTTCTCCCGTTCGGCTTTCGCTTCTTTGTCAAACTTTTCGTAGGCTTCCACAATCTGAGTAACCAGTTTGTGGCGTACAATGTCTTTTTTGTTCAGCTCGATGAAGCTGATTCCTTTCACGCCTTTCAGGATGCGGAGCGCTTGCACCAGTCCGGAAGTCTGTGACTGGGGAAGGTCGATTTGCGTCATATCCCCCGTTACAATCATTTTGGTATTCATACCCATACGGGTGAGGAACATCTTTATCTGTTGGGTGGTGGTGTTCTGCGCTTCATCCAGAATCACTACGGCATCGTTCAGCGTGCGTCCGCGCATGAAAGCGAGGGGGGCAATCTGAATGATGTTCAGCTCCATGTACTCTTTCAGTTTGGCGGCGGGAACCATGTCCTGCAAGGCGTCGTAAAGCGGTTGCAGGTACGGGTCTATCTTGTCCTTCATGTCGCCGGGCAGGAAGCCGAGTTTCTCTCCGGCCTCTACGGCGGGACGGCTGAGGATTATTTTCTTTATCTCCTTGTTCTTCAACGCGCGTACGGCAAGGGCGATGGCCGTATAGGTCTTGCCCGACCCGGCAGGGCCTATGGCAAATACCATGTCGTTCCTACTAAATGCCTCTACCAGTTTCAACTGGTTTTCGCTGCGCGGAATGATGGGCTTTCCCGTTACGCTGAACACGATGACATTGCCCGACTTCTCAGCCTGCGGGGCGTTCCCTTTGACGATATCGATGATGACTTCCTCCTTCAGAGAATTATATTCAGCACAATATTTTTCGAGTTTGGTGATGTTTTCTTCAAACGCGCACATCTCCTCTTCATCTCCCAGCACTTTGATGACATTGCCGCGGGCAACGATGCGGAGTTTGGGATACAAAGCTTTTATCAGTTGCATATTGGCGTTGTTTACGCCGTAAAAGATAACCGGGTCGATATCCTCAAGAACAATCAGTTTTTCTATCATCGATATGTTTTAAAGTTCAATTCTTTTTTTCAGGTAAAACGTTTTGCAAATGTAGTGAAACGTTTGAATACTTGGACGGTTCTGCGTGTTATTTTTTTGCAACCGGCTTTGCCGCGCTGCTGTTTCCCTTTTCCTGCATTCCTTCTTTATTGTGAATTAACCCGCCCAAAGGGAAGTAAGCGCGGTAGTATGTCCGGAGAATTCGGAGTATGGAATGGCAAAGACATGAGAAGAAAGCAAGGGTGCATAACTTCAAAATCCCAAAGCATTGTGATTTTGAGCCGGAAAAGTGTTGCAATGCAACAAAATCTGCTTGAAATCACAGTGTAGTGTGAATTTGAAGAGTTCGGCCGCCGTATCGGGCTTCCGCAGCGGGTTGTAAAACGGGAATTAGATGTGTTTGCAAAAAAAATCAGATGACGAAGGCGTTGATTGAGCGTTTCTTCCTGTCCGATATATTGAAACGCCGATATTGGCTATCCGTGGATTATAGACGGAAGATGTTGGTGTGGTGATTTCAAAAACGGTATTTACTCATCAAGGCGTTTCTTTTATGCAACGCACCGGAAATCCATGTCCTCTGCCGGCACCGCTCGTAGGACTTACCCCTTCGTTTATTGCCCCCAAATAGTGGGCAAAAGACGAAGAGCTATCATATGGAGACGATGACCACACACAACAATAATAGCCGAAATTATAGACATGCCCATTACCACCATATCTATAACCGACTGCCGGATAAAAAGCCTGTTCGCCTGATGTGGAAGAAATGAAAAATCGACGCCCATAAACCGTTGTCTTTAAAAAGCCTCCGCCTTCAACTGTCACATTTATCTTCTCTTCAGCTGGGGAATTATAGTAGGTAGGAATCGTTGTATTATAATCCAGCATAGGAGGGGTTTCTCCTGTATTCGTTGTTGTAAAGTTAGTCCAAACATCTTGGGGAGGCATATGCCAGCCCAAAGGACAGGGATCGTAAATCGTTTTTTGAATAAATTTCGTATCAAGTGCTAAACTGCTTACACCATTAACATCACCACCCCACAAATTATTAGAAGCTTTCCAGGCTGTTGTCGGAGAGAAAGCACCATAAATCCAGTTATATGATGGTATATTCTCCGTATTAACATCAGCCATATCATATAAAATAAATGTTAGAGGATGAGCAATAGCATAAGCTATGATACTTGCCGTTTCTCTAGAAATCAAACTATTCATTTTGATATATTTATCTCCTCTTAACGCAGACTCATCAAGATGATTCCCATCTTTATCATATATACTTATCTCACCCGCCTTATTTTTTCCAGCAGGAAACGGATCTTTTCTTCCAAACTGATAAAACAAGCTCAAAGTCTTTTCTTTTGTATCTGAATTATAAAGTATTTCAGCTTCAGCGCCTACATTGCGATCCATCATAATCAAATTACGGGAAATCAAGCCATTGTAATAGAGCGATGCATTCATTATTCTCGGATTCGTCTTATATGTTTGTGTAGGCATTTCCGCCAAATTAAAATGAGTTTTCCAGATATGCCAGCTCCACAATACGTTGCCACTTCTGTCTTTTACTGCAATCACCGCATTCCCTTCTGCTGTCGGACCGGTTTTGAAATAGACATATCCGTCTTTTAAAATCACTCCTTGAATGATTTTCCCATGGCCATTCGTTTCCCAAACAAGCTCTGCACTTGCAGGGCTGATTGCAGCATTAGCAGCCAAAGCACTTCCGGTTGGAGATATCAATGCTGCGGTGGCAGCTCCATTTCCTCTTACCGTAGCTTTAAACTTATACCATGTGTTTACCTTTTTAGCAAGATAACAATTTGCCGTGCCTGCACTACTCAAATCTTCTGTCCTCGCAAAATCGACAACAACCCTTGTATCTGTTGCCGCAATGTCATTCAAAGTAATATTATATGTATAGTTACCGTTCCGTTTGATATTGAAGTCACTCGTATTGTTTTCGCCAAGATACACTGTCCACGTCACGGCTACAGCACCTACCAATCCATGAACAACTACATAAGTCGCTTTGTCGGGCGCATTGGCGGCCGTTTTATCCTTTTGAGCCGAAATTGTTGCTTTAGTTCCCCTGCGATTTTCAAACATATAGAAAGTTTTACTTGCCGAAGTCGCTCCGGACGTAGTGATAACACCGCTTTCTTTCCAATGTGTAGCAGTAGTAGTCTGAACGGCATCTTCCGATGCGCGAGGAATGTAATAGGAACGCGAAGGAATGTTCTTTACGGAATAATTCGTAATGGTAATGCCGCTGCTTGCTTTCACCTTGATATTCAATGCCACTTTTGCCACCATACGGGTCAGTATCAATTTGGCTGATAAGCTCTGCGTTCCTGCCTTGATAACCACATTCTTCAGGCTGCCCGTCATCGGCAGATTAGTACCATGCGTCAAGTCTCCCCAGTCTGTTATACTGTACACCATACTTTTCAGATAAGACTCCTTATGTATATCATATCCCTTGAACAAGTCGGCTTTGCCCGTATTGGCAACGGCATAGATAGTACACCCGGTAGCACTACGGGTGTTCACGGTAACCGTAGGGCTTCCCGTATGATATTTCTGGCCGATCAGTTCTCCCGCACTGTTATACACCAGAATATGAAGGTCGCTGACTGCACTCTCGTCGACTGTCCGGGTAGCGATATCCATCGGTTCTTCACCTCTTACTTCCAGCCGGATGGTGGCGGGCAGGTTTTCTTCCGCATCCTTCATACCCTCCACCTCCGGTTGGCAGGAGCTGCAAACAGCCGTTATAGCCAGTAGCATGCCCAGCGTGCACAGCACTTTCCGGCAGAACGGAACAGCTTCTTGCCGCGTGCGGTATATGCGGTATATTTTGTATTCAAATAACCTGATCATACTCTTTCTATTTACATTTCCACATCCTGGCTGACCGTACCCCAAGGAACCACGCTTACAGCGACTTGAACCTTCGCGTAGCGGAAGTCGATGTCTATATTGGTATGCTTGCCCACAGGGGCATACAAAGGACGGTGTTCGTTGTCTTCGGTGATAGTCAGCAATTTTTCCCCTTGCCGGTAAATGTCTATTTCCAACGGCTTCCCCTCTCCGGTAGGGAAGATATGGAAAGGCGGCGCATAGACATCCCCTTGGGTATCGGTAATGGCAGCCGGTTCGTATCCCGCCCCGCTTCCGGCAGCCTCGCCTGTAAAGTCCATTTCCGTACTGGTGCAGTGCACAATGAAACGGTACGCTTCACCCTTGTAAGGGTAACGTTCGGAAAGATAACGCGTGCGTATGCTGAGACCTGCTACCATACGCTCCATTACGAGCGTAATATCCGCACCTTCCACGCTACGGGTTTCCGCTTTCCCTATTTCCTTGCGGCAATAAAACAGGTCCGTTAGCGGAAGGTGCGTGCCGTGGTCGTATTGCCGGAGACGGAGTTTCGCATCTTTCAGAGGTGTGCCCGGCGCTATCTCCGTAGTAATCAGGCTGTCCTCTTTCAGATTGCCCCAAGCTATCAGTGTAAGCCGTTCTCCCTTGTCCTCGCCGAAGTAGAAGTTAGAGAAACCGTCGGAGGGAATCATCCTGACGAATCCCTGCTCATTAAAGAGATAGATATCCGATTTCTGCAAGGCTCCGCTTTCGGTAAGGTCGTTTCCGTCAGCATCCACCGCACGGACATGCAGTTCGTAACGGGTACAACCTTCCATATCCTCACGCACGCATGAGGTGCAGCAGAGGAGAAAAAGAAGAAGCAGAAAGACAGGGGAAGTTCCGGATACTCGCATAACTGCTACGGATTGGTTTATAATGTCATGTCGGCCTAATATAAATTGTTACTCGAAAGTCACATTCTGTTCGATAGTGAGCGCCCATTCGGCAACAGTGACCGTGAGTTACAGGGTGGCGGGGTCTATATCCGTATCGTCATCAGGTGCACCTTCGCCTTTGATAACGGCGGTAAGCACGTATTTAGTGTTGGAATCAATGCTGCCCTTGTCTGTTCCCTGCCCTGCAGTAATGGTGGTGTTGGCCTGTTTCTTATTGATGACAATGGGATAATACCGGGTAGCGGCAGTACTGGCCGCCCCGCTTCCATCCGCATCGAAGGTTCCTTTAATGATGAGTCTGGTAGGGCTGTCCCCGGAAGCGTTCGGAAATGTGTAGAAATAGTAAGGAGTAGTGAGTTCCGTATTGGCTGTATGGCTCGCCACCGTCTCATACAAGTATTTGGTTACGGCTGAACCTTCATGCCCTCCGTTAATAGGGACACTGCCCTCCTTCTTCATATTGACGGAACTGTTGGCATTCTTCAGGTAAACCGCATCTACCTTGAACGTCGCATTCTTGAATTGCCCTGCCGCATCGAAAGCGGTTTTGATGCTGCTGATAGATACCCTTGCCACAAGGCGGGACAGGGCTATCTCTACCTTCAATTCTCCTCCGGCGGTGAAATCCTTTCCGGTGGCGCTTCCCAACATCGGCAAGTTGTTGGCCTTTTGCACATCCGTCGCATCGCCGGTTCCCGCAGACTTGGTGGTTTCCGAGAGAAGTGCCAGCCTGGATTGGAATTCGGCAAGGTTAGCCACTCCCGCAAAAAGTGCCGATGAGGCGTTGGCTACCACATAGATTGTCTGCCCGTTTCCGGGTTCGCAAAGCATCGTAACCTTCTTGCCGGTTCCGCCTGCCGCGTCTTTGATGTCATCGCCCGTAAATTCATGCAAGGCATTGACCGGGTTGCCCGACGTTCCGGTGAATACAGCTACCGTGAGGCGGTTAATCTGGGATTCGTCCGTGGTAGGCAGAGTTCCCGTAGTACGGCTGGCGGCAGGTGTGCCCACCAGGGTCAGTTCAAGTTTGGCAGTCTTTTCCTTCGGTAGGGTTACATTCTCGTTTTCATCGCTGCCGCATGCGGTCAGTGAAAGGGTGGCCGTTGCCAGCACTGCCCATAAGTAGTTGTTTGTTTTCATATATTATACCGTTTATGGTTATTCTGTATCGTTTATCCGTATCGTCTATTTTTCAGTTTTCAATTCTCAGTTTCTCCAATGCCTTTGCCGCCTGTTCCACTCCGGCGGCGGCAGCCATTGTAAGGTATACTTCTGCCTTGTCGCGGTTGCCTTCGAGCAGGCAGAGGATACCCATATTGTTATAAGCCAACGGAAGGGTGGCGAAACGCTCCAGATACCCGCGTGCCTTGGACAGCTCCTTTTTGCTCAAGGCAACCGCAGCAGCATTGATATTGGCTTCCGGGCTGTCCGGAAATAGCCGGGCCGCAAGGTCGAGTACGTCGTTATATTCGGTGGAGCCCGCCGGATAGCTGCCCGCCACGGCGAAAAATTCGCTCAAACGCAAGGCATGCTGTTTCCCGCTGCGCAGCAATTGGAGGCTTTCGGCTGTATCCAGCGGCTTTCGCGTGTATTCTATCCGGTAGTCCACACGCATCACTGCCGGGAATATCTTCTCCGAAAGATACCTGTAAGGCTTGCCGTCGGCAAGCGACATCAGCATACGTTCGCGCCCTTTGGCGATTTCCACATTATCGATAAGGTCGAGGGTGGCATCCCTGAACATCATATCGCTTGAGGTTGTGTCAAAATGCTGACACAGCCTTTTTTTATGCGCAAAGCCCAGACTTTCTCAAGCCCGGGCTTTGTTATTACCCAAAGTTTTCGTATCTTTAGGCATAAAGTTTTTCGTTATGGCAAAGTTACAT
>CDZT01006362.1_pt1 | contig 13872 bp, 6 predicted proteins | sample 557531 | NCBI WGS metagenome assembly CDZT01 (sample SAMEA3182066, study PRJEB8094) | gut metagenome | biome: human; feature: gut; material: Stool; isolation source: human stools | place: Canada | collected 2013-03-05
GTCAACCAGCATGAAGTGGCTCAACTGCTGGGCCTGCCGGATGATGACGTGGAATCACTCGACTGGTATGAGGTCGCCGAACGATTCACCGATTACGGATTCGACCGGGCGATAGTGACGCTTGGTGCGTCGGGATCGGTGGTGATCGAGAACGGACGTTGGCATCGCGTATCCGCCGCGCAAGTCAATGCAGTGGACACCACCGGTTGCGGCGACTCGTTCATGGGGACCGTGCTGGCTGGCTTGGCCGCCGGTCATACGCTGCTGCAATCCGCGCAAATCGGCTCCTACGTCTCTGCCTATGCGGCCACCAAGCTTGGTGCCCAAAGTGCCTACGGTACCGCCGAAGAAGTCATCGCCTACTTCAGCTGACCTATAATCGTACATATGTACGAAAGCCTGAGCCTGTTTTCCGAACCCACCAAGATGTGGTTCGAGCATGCCTTCGGTCAGCCGACCGAGGCACAGGCTCAGGCATGGCCGGCAATCCATTCCGGTCGCAATGTCTTGGTCATCGCCTCTACCGGTTCCGGTAAAACATTGGCCGCGTTTCTCTCAGCCATCGACCGATTGATGACCGTGCCACGCACGCGGCGTGCCGGTGTGCGTGTGCTGTATATCTCGCCGTTAAAGGCGCTCGCGGCCGATGTGGCCAAGAACCTAGAACAGCCTTTGGAGGGCATTGCTGCACAATGCGAGGCGCAAGGGCTGCCCGTGCCGAAGATCGCGGTCGCCACTCGTTCAGGCGACACCACCGCACAGGAGCGGCGACGCATAGCCTCCCATCCACCGGATATCCTCGTTACCACGCCAGAATCGTTGTATTTGTTGCTCACTTCGAAGGCAGGGCGGATTCTCGGCACTGTCGATACGGTGATCGTCGATGAGATTCATGCAGTGGCGGGCACCAAGCGCGGCGCACATTTGGCGGTAAGTCTGGAACGGCTGGAGAACCTTGTCACAGAATCGCGCAAGCGAGATGCAATCGATGCAGATGCTGATGAGGGCGGTGATGCCGCCGTCGATGCTGGCCGTGGCGATCGTCATATGCAGCGCATTGGTCTATCCGCTACGGTGAATCCGCCTGAAAAGGCGGCGCGATTCCTGGGCGGCGGGCAACCGGTTACCATCGTGAATCCCGGTGGGCGGCCTGCAATGGATTTGCGCATGATTGAGCCGTTGGAAAACATGCGTGATTTGCAGTCCGTGAATGCCAAGCAGCGTGTCGGTGGCGTGGATGCTGAACGGTCCGCTCCGCATATCAGTGGTGTCACGCCGGCCATGCAGCGACTTGCTGAACGCAGGGGCATTGTGCCGGTGGATGATAGAGATGTTTCTTCCACTTCTGGGGACGATTCTGATGCGAGTGATGCGTTCGATTCCTCCGCGTTGGTTGGAGCGGCGGGCGACCGTACCTCCGGTTCCATTTGGCCCGTGGTGGAACGCAGTATTTTGGATGAGATTCTCGCGCACCGCACTACATTGGTGTTCGTTAATTCGCGTGGTGTGGCTGAGAAACTCACTGCGCGCTTGAACGATCTGTATGCGCAGACCCGGCATGGCACCAATCCCGACACTGTGCGGGATCTGGGCTCTCCGGAAGGCCGCGAAGGGTTCTCCACGCATTACGATGCTGTGGTCGGCTCCACCACCATGCTTGTCGGCTCACATGAGGGCGATGATGTCATCGCCATGGCTCATCATGGGTCGGTTTCCAAAGACCGTCGCAAAATGATTGAGGAACGGCTTAAACGTGGTGAATTGCGTTGCGTGGTGGCCACCTCCAGTTTGGAGCTCGGCATTGATATGGGCTCGGTCGACTTGGTGATTCAAGTCGATACGCCGTTGTCGGTCTCCTCCGGATTGCAGCGTGTAGGCCGTGCCGATCATCAGGTCGGTGGCGTCTCTCACGCATTGTTCTACCCGCTCACCCGTCAGCAGATTGTCACTGGGGCCGCAAGTCTGGAAGCCATGATTGCCGGCGATATAGAACCATTGGCCGTGCCGCGCAATCCGCTCGATATTCTTGCCCAGCAGACCGTGGCCGCTGCCGCGATGCACGATTTGAACGCTGATGACTGGTATGCCACAGTGCGTCGTGCTGCGCCGTTTGCCGAACTGCCACGTGACATGTTCGATGCGGTAATCGGCATGATGTCCGGCGAATACAACAGCGAGGAATTCTCGGCCTTCCGGCCGCGACTGGTATGGAATCGGGATAATGGCCTGATTTCCGCCCGTCCCGGTTCGCAGAAAGTGGCCGTTACCTCTGGCGGTACGATTCCCGATCGAGGGCTGTACACCGTGGTCCTGCCTGAGGCGGACGCCGGCAAAGGCCAGCGTCGCGTCGGCGAGTTGGATGAGGAGATGGTCTACGAATCGCGCGTGGGCGATGTCATTACGCTCGGCACCTCCACATGGCAGATTCAGGAAATCACCCGTGATCGTGTGGTCGTGACTCCGGCTCCGGGCCGCACCGCCCGCCTGCCGTTCTGGCACGGTGAAGGCGCTGGCCGTGACTACGGTTTCAGCCGTACCATAGCCCGCTTCACCCGAGAAATCGCCGCCGGATTAGACGTGAAGCGGACTGAGGGGAGGTCTGCCGCAGAAGGTCCAGCTGTCCCAACCTTCATCCCAACAATCCTCACCCGTCTCCACCACGATGGCCTAGATGCCAACGCCATCACCAACTTGGCCCGCCTACTCTCCGAGCAACAAGCCGCCACTGGTGCAGTCCCCAGCGACCAAACCCTTATCGTGGAGCGCACACGCGATGAAGACGGCGGATGGCGCATCGTGCTGTTAAGCCCCTTCGGCCGCCGCGTTCACGAACCGTGGTCCATGGCCATCAGCCGCAGACTGCGCCAACGCTACGGTTTCGACGGGCAGGTATATGCCGCCGATGACGGTATCGTCATTCAGCTACCGGACGGTGACGGACATATTCCTGCTCAAGACCTGTTCCTTTTCGACCCAGAAGACCTCAAAGCAGATGTAGAGCGTCAAGTGGGCGAGTCCGTGCTATTTGCCGCACGATTCCGCGAATGCGCCGCCCGATCACTGTTCATGCCGCGATCCGACCCGGGCCGTCGCGTGCCCCTATGGCAGCAGCGACTGCGCGCCGCACAGCTCCTGCAATCCGCACGTATGGCCAAGAACTTTCCGCTGCTGCTGGAAACCGCGCGCGAATGTTTGCAAGACGTATACGACATGCCCGCCCTGAACGAGGTGATGACCGGATTGCAAGCCGGCACCATTACCGTGAAGGACGTGGAAACCGAGTCGCCATCGCCTTTCGCCGAGAACATTCTCTTTGGCTTCGTCGGCGTGGTGATGTACCAGTATGACCAACCTCAGGCCGAGCGTAGCGCGCAACTGCTGTCTCTCGATCCGCACGTGCTCGAACGCTTGCTCGGCACCACCGATATGGCACAAGTGCTCAACCCGGACGTGATTCGCGAAGTCGAACAGGAACTGGGGGAGCACACTTTCTGGAATGAGCTTGCCGACGATGATGTGACTGGTCGCGTGACCCGTTACGCCAAAACCCATGGTCCTTTCACCGCCGATCAGCTCATAGCCGATCTACACCTCGATGCTACGGATGCCGTGCACACTCTGGATGTGCTGGCTGCCAAAGGCGAGTTGCTGCAAGGCCACTTTGTAGATGATGACGAGCAAGGCCAACAGTGGCTCCATAAGGACGTATTCCGCCGTATTCGGTCTCGCTCATTGGCCAAGGCGCGTAAAGCAGTCAAGCCAGTAGAATCAGAGGCGTTCCAGATGTTTCTTATCGACCGACAAGGTATCGGGCCGGTCGGCGGCGAACGATATGAAGGTGCTGACGGGCTCATGCGCGTTATCGAGCAGCTGGAGGGCATATCACTGCCCACTGCACTCTGGGAGTCGGCAGTATTCCCCGCACGAGTACGAGACTACCAACCTGCATTGCTGGATGAGTTGCTGACCAGCGGCGATGTGGTCTGGGTCGGCTCAAAAACCGGGGGAACCAGTGCGATGGACCCCGGTGAGGTTGCTTTCTATCCGGCGGATTCAATATTGTTCAGCGGTGTGGAACATGGTACGACATCGAACGCCTCAGACGCCACCATGCCGGAAGCGATTCTGACCGCACTGGACTCAGGGGGAGCGTTCCATGCCCGTCAACTGATGGATGCCGCCAAACGTGCGTGGAATGAGACCGCGGAGCCGGACATCAATCCAAACACCGGCGAAATCATTCCGCAAGAGTGGAGCGAACAGCAGTTCAAGGATGCCTTGTGGAGCTTGGTCTGGCAAGGTAAGGTCACCAATTCCAGCTTCGCGCCGGTGCGTGCATTAACCGCAGGCGCAGCAAGCCCGCGTAAATCCACTACATCACGTCGTCGTGGGCGTGTCGCTCCGATTCGCCGAGCCACTACGGATATGACGTTAGGAGGTTTGTGGTCCGCCGTAATCGGGCAAGCTGAAGCCGAAGACACCGACCAGACCGAACGGGCACTCGCACTGGTCGAGACGTTGCTGGACAGGTATGGCGTCATCGCGCAGCCGGTGATTGACAAGGAAAATATCCCGGGTGGCTACTCAGCGTTGTATCCGGTATTGAATCGCATGGAGGAGCATGGTCGACTGGTACGAGGCATGTTCGTCCGTGGTTTCGGCGCGGCCCAATTTGCCGAGCGCGACACCGTGGATGCGTTGCGTCATCCGTCAGAGCATCGCGGCCAGTCCGTGGTGGCATTGAGTGTGCTCGACCCCGCAAATCTCAGTGGCTCCGCCATCGCGTGGCCGGACGCGCCTGCCGGTGCGGGTAAACCGGCACGCCGTATCGGAGCCACGGTCGTGCTCAATGCGCAAGGCGCGCTACTATACGCGGCCGCCAAAGCCAAGCACCTGACAGCGTTCGATCAATCGGTCGGCCATGAAGCCGCTGTCAATGATTCCGACGAACAAATGCGCAAGGCCGCCACAGAACTGGCCTACGCCCTCAAACGCAATGGCACCGGCTCCGTGACATTCAGCGACATCAATGGCGAACCCCTCAACGCCCGTCACCCCTTCGCCCGCATCCTCCACCAGTCCGGCTTCACCCCCGTTCCCCAAGGCATGCGGCTGTACTGATTGAGCCCAGCTATCGAATGCGGTAGTTGGAGCCTCGTTGGGTCATGATGAGGCCGGCGCGGGTGAGCTTCTTATCCAGTGTGTAGAGGGCGTTCTTGAGTAAGCCCTGTTGCTCGAAGAATGGGCCGCCGATAAGTTTGACCAACTCGCTGGTGTTGACGAACTGGCCATCAGCCTTGACCAGCGCTTCAAGCAAACTGTATTCCAGACGGGACAGTGAGATTGCGCTGTGAGTGGATGCGTAGTAGGCCTTGTGATTCGTGGTGTCCAACGTGAGATTGCCACGAATGATCATGGCGGGGGAGTCGGTGGCAAGCGAGCCGACGTATGAGAGCAGTTCGCCATCGGAGAATGGTTTGCTCAGCGCGGCATCTGGGCGTCGTACGTTAGCTTGTGCGCTAGCGGCGGCATTGTCCGAGCGTTGTTCGGCTTCGGCATCTGAGTTGTTTGCGCGTGAATTCGCGCTGAAGGAGCTGTAGGGCGTCTCTTCGATAGGGGCGTACTCGTCAGGCAGCGCTCGCCAGCGGCTGCCTTCACCAATGGTTTTGCTGAGTGGCGTCGAAGTCAGCAGCAGAATCTTGACGGAGGCACGGGCATTGCGTAGGGATTCGATGAGCTGCTCGGTGGAAATGCCGAGCAGGGATTCATCAAGAATCACTGCGTCAAATGACTCCTTGGCGACAGCGGCGAGCGCGATACTACCGGTGCTTGCCAAAGACACCTCATGACGACCGGCAAGCAGGGCACCATGAATGGCGTGGGCCAACGGTTCATTGGATACGGCAACCAGTAGTCTCATCGCCACCTCCTTAATGCTTAGTGTAGGCCGGGTTTAGGGTCTCTTCTCTATTGTTTGGCTCACTATCGTTCGCTCCTCGCCTACAAACACCCCACTGGGGTGTTTGCTTTACGGCTCGGCCCATCAGAGGGAGCTTAATTGAGGTTACGCAATGAAGGCGATGGGGGAGGCGAGGTCTACTCCGGAACTGTCTCGGCGCATATCGGGCTTGGGAAGCTCGACCGGAGAGCCTGCGGATGTAGAGGCGTGCAACGGGTAGAGGCCCACCCAGGCAAGAATCAGCGTGTTCTGGCCCTTCAGGAATCGCTGGGAACGCACGCCGCCGGTAGCGCGACCCTTGGTGGGGTACATTTCCAGCGGAGTGACCTTCGCCGCGCCGTTTTCGGTGCCGGGCAGTGCATCGGAATCGCCGGCCACGGTGAGCACCACTGCACCGGATCCGGAAGTCAAGCCGTTCTCGCCCTCTTCATAGGTCCATGCCACCTTGCCGGCGGGAACCACGTTGAAGGCCGCCACACGGGCGCCCTCGGCCAGCTTGATGCCGGCCATACCGCCCGCAGTACGACCCTGCGGGCGCACGTTCTTCGCCTCAAAGGTCAGTAGCGAGGAATCGGAGGAGATGAACACCAGACGGTCGTCATCCTCGGCCACGGCGGCGAATACCACTTCGTCGCCATCTTTCAGATCAATGACGGGCCAAGAATCCATGGTGGTGGGTGCCTCACGATTCCAACGCTTGATGACACCGTTACGGGTACCGATAGCCAGCGACGGCAACGGCTTGGCCTCGGCGGCCCCGCCATCCTCGCTCTCGTCCTTGGCACTGGTCTTGCCGGACGTCGGCTGCTCCATGGCAATCGCCGTAATCACACGCTCACCGCGAATCGGATCGGTGGATTCGGTCATGCCGATCAGTTCGTCGGCCTGAACTCCTCCCTTCAGCGACAATGTGGCGGTAGCGGGCAAGGCAGGCAAATCAACCACATGCGCGAGCACCAGGCGGCCGGCCGACGTGACCAGCCCATACGTAGCGCGCGTGGAAGTCTCGAAGATTGTGGTGATCTGATCGTCTCTCAAACGCTCATCGGAAGTGGATCGTGCATTGAACACGTCCATCGCGCTTGGCGTGGTACGGGCAATCAAACCGGTAGCGCTCATCATCACCACGCACGGCTCGTCCTCGATCTTCAAGGCTCCGGTCAGCGTGGACTGTTCGCCGGTCTTCTTGGCCGCAGCTGCGGCTGCGGCCACATCGGCTTCGGCGGAGGAGATCGTAGTGGCGGCCTTCACCGCTTCGAGCGCGGACTTGGACACGCCCGAAGCCCCGGCACCCTGCGCCACGACCGGCGTCAACGTGCCATCCGGGTCGGCATCCAGCAGCACGGTACGGCGCGGCGAGCCCCACTTGACGACCGCTTCGTCCATCTCGTCGGTGACCACCTGGTCGAGCGCCTCGGCGGAGGCCAGGATCCGGGTCAGCTCCTCGATACGCTTCTTCAGATCATCGCGTTCGGCCTCAAGCTCGATACGGTTCATCTTGGTCAGTCGGCGCAGACGCAGGTCGAGGATGTACTGAGCCTGGACCTCGTCCAAATCGAAAACGACCATCAAACGGCTCTTCGCGGCATCCGCATCATCCGAGGTGCGGATTACCTGAATCACCTCGTCGATGTCCAACATGGCCAGCAGCAGGCCCTCGACCAGGTGCAGGCGCTCCAGCGCCTTCTTCTTGCGATATTCACTGCGGCGGCGAATCACCACACGGCGGTGGTCCACCCACACCTGAAGCATCTCCTTCAGACCCATCGTGTGCGGGCGGCCCTCCACCAACGCCACGTTGTTCATGGCGAAGTTGTCTTGCAACGGTGTGTGCTTGAACAACTGCACCAGAACCGCATGCGGGTCGAAACCAGTCTTGATCTCGATGACGATACGCGTGCCGTTATGACGATCGGTCAGATCGAACGCGCCGGAAATCCCCTCCAGCTTGCGGTTCTTCACACCGTCGGAAATACGTTCGATTACCTTCTCCGGGCCCACCATGTACGGCAGCTCGGTGACCACGATGGCCTGCTTGCGGGCCGTGACATGCTCGATATGCGTGGCGGCGCGCGTGGTGAGCGTACCACGGCCAGTGGCATAGGCCTCACGGATGCCGTCGCGGCCGATGATCGTGCCGCCGGTGGGCCAGTCGGGGCCGGGCACGTAACGCATCAGCTGTTCCAGGGTGGCGTCCGAATGCGCCATGAGGAACTTGGCGGCGTTTACCACCTCGCCCAGATTGTGGGTGGCCAGGTTCGTGGCCATGCCCACGGCGATGCCCGAGCCGCCGTTGACCAGCAGATTCGGGATGGCGGCCGGCAGCACGGTCGGTTCCTTGAGCTTGTTGTCATAGTTCGGCGTGAAGTCGACGGTGTCCTCATCGATATCCGCGTTCATGCCGAGAGCGGCCGGGCCAAGCCTGGCCTCGGTGTAACGGGAGGCCGCAGGGCCGTCATCCAGCGAGCCGAAGTTGCCGTGGCCGTCTACCAGCGGCAGACGCATCGCGAACGGCTGTGCCAAACGCACCATGGCCTCGTAGATCGCGGAATCACCGTGCGGGTGGAGCTTGCCCATCACCTCGCCCACCACGCGGGCGGACTTCATATACGGGCGGTCGGGAGTCAGATTCATCTCGCCCATCTGGTAGACGATGCGGCGCTGCACCGGCTTCAAGCCATCGCGCGCATCGGGCAGTGCGCGTGCGTAAATCACCGAATACGCATACTCGAGGAAGGACTTGCTCATCTCCTCGTTCAGCGGCGTCTCGACGATATGCTCCTTGACCGTGCGCGGATCATAGGTTTGCGCGGACGGTTTGCGGTGTGATGCCATGAAACTCCCTTTCGAACGCCCCCATATTAGCGGGAGGGCGCGAAACAGTGCGCAGAGAACGGTTCTCGATAACAACTGTGCGCTGGTTTCGGTGCGCCAATCGCACATGTTTGCCGATAAAACGGCGTGATTCCAGTGTTTCAGTCGATGTGCGTTTGTTTGATTATGTGCGTTGGAGCGCACAGTTGTTATTGAGAACCGTTCTCTGCGCACTGAGCCAAGGGGAGGGGTGCTACTTGAATGGGCAACTATGAGTGTTGAGACGCCGGATATGGACGAGTTGCTGCGGCTGGTGCCCACAGTGGGCTATGGGGATGACGCCCCGGCCGATCGGCGTGGGGGAGCACTGCACCTGTCCGCCGTGCTGCCCGCCTTGTCCGCCGCCATCGGACATCCGGCCCCCACCAAGGTCCACGCCGATCCCAAGGCATGCCAGCGCGCGTTGGGGCTGCCCGATGCCGAATCGGCCATCGTGGTGCTCGTGGACGGCCTGGGCTACTGGAACCTCGCCATGCGCCTCGGCCACGCGCCCTATCTGCGTTCGCTGATGAACGAAAGCGCCAATCAGCGTCCCATCGCTACCTGCGCTCCAAGCACCACTGTGGCGGCCATGGCCGCATTCGGTACCGGAACCTGCCCGGGACTGACCGCAATGGCGGGCTATACGCAGCTCGAACCCGCCAGCCATAAGCTCATCCAACTCATCCAGTTCAAAGACGCGTTGGCACCCAAACCAGCCAATCCGCACATTCCTGTGCCGCCCATGGTCGATCCGCTCGACCTGCAGCGCGAGGAGACGGTGTTCGAGAAACTTGCGGCTCAAGAGGTGCGCGTCACGAGCTCGGGGTTGCCCAAGTTCTCCAAATCGCCATTGACCGAAGCCGCATTGCGAGGCACCGACTATCAAGGCAACGTCACCCCACGCGATCGTGTGCTGGCCGCCGCACGCGCCTCCCGCACCCCCGGCCTGACCTACCTGTACATCCGTGACGCCGACAAAGTCGGCCACAATTACGGGTGGGATTCCGAACACTGGGTGGCCGCATTCGAACATATCGACGCCCAGCTCGCGCTCCTGAAACGCAGCGCACCCAAAGGCACGCTGATCGTCATCGTAGCCGACCACGGCATGGTGCAAACCGACATGGACCAGCGGATTGACATCGCCGTTGAACCGCAGCTCACCCGAGGCGTGTCACTGGTCGGGGGGGAGCCGCGCTCGCTGATGCTGTATGCCGAGCCGGATGAACGACCTGAGGATATAGCTTGCCGGTGGCGCGATTGTCTGCAAGACCGAGCCTTGGTGCGGACCAAGGATGAGGCCATCGCGGACGGATTGTTTGGACCGGTCTGCGAGCGAGTCCGGCCAATGCTCGGCGATGTGGTCGTGCAGGCAGCGGGAGCCGTGACCCTCGTCGATTCGCGTACGCAAGGAGACAAGGCCACCCACCTGCCGAGCGTGCATGGCTCCCAAACAGCATTGGAAATGGATATTCCCTGCCTGATCGATATGGCCTGATTCGGAAATTCAGTCTCCGAACAGAATCTCGTCCCAGCTTGGTACGGCCGAACGTCCTGATTTACGCTTGGCCGGTTTGGCTGGTGCCTCATGTTCGGTGGCGGCGGATTCGGCCGCCCGCTCCTGCTCGGTGGCTACTAGCTGTGCATTGGGGCCACTCCGTATGGTCTTGTCCGAAACATTGTCAGAGCCCTGCTCTGGTGCCGTGGCAGGCGATTGCTGTAATCCTGCGGCAGATGGCGAAACAGATCCGGCGGTCTGCGAAGAGACCGGACTGGGGGCCGTAGTGCCATGAGCCTGGGTCGTGGCCGGTGAGATGGACGTGGATAGATCCACTGGGGGCATGGAACCTGTGGAAGTGACAGAGGGCCGGATTGCGGCAGGCCGTGCGGCCGGAATCGAAGGCGTAGGAGCCGCCCAAGCAGACACGGCGCGCTCGATACGCGCGGAGCGTACGGAGTCGCCGGGCAGTTCGGGAATCGTCGGCTTGAGTTTGGAATCCGTGGCTGATTCCGGATTCTGTTCGCCGAGCAGTTTTCGAGCGGCATTGTTCAGGCTCATCACGGAATTGTCGTGCATATTCCACGTCCATTCGGCATGGATCTCACGGCCCGCGGAAGTGAATATCGCCACGATGCGCCAAGGCTCAAGTCCACGTCGGGTGGATTTCCAGGTCACTGATTCCATGCCGATTCCCGCAGAGGCCAGCGTGCGTTCCACCAGTTCGCTGATGGTGCGCACCCTGCTGTCTTTGGGTGCCGCCACGGCAAGGAACTGTTCGATGGCATACTGTTTCTCGGTCTCCACAGCCATGGAGAAACGACGTACCAGCATTTCGCTCAGATGATATTTCTCCGCGACACGGGCCGGATCGGCACCGGCGCGAATCAGCGACTGTATCTGGGAAATCGGCAAAGTGGACTGCTGATGCGGCTGGGGAGCCTGTCGCATCTCGCTTCTGACCTGCTTGGCCTCAAGAATCGCCCGTTCGAGCGTGTCGTCCACGCTCACAGCCATTTCCCTGCCGCCAAGGGAGAATACGAGGTCCCCCGTCTTGCTCACGCGCACGAAACGGGCTTTTTCAAGCCGATCATCTGGCATATTCGCACCACTTTCCGTCGCAAAGACATTACTTCTTTTAAGTATGCCCCACGTGTCGAACTTTACGAGTATTTCAAATCGTGTATCCTATGGGCGAGTACGGCGCTGACCGTGCTATATATATCGACTTACGAACCAAAGACGACGAAAGGACCATGATGGCTCAGGATTATGATTCCCCCCGCAACAAGGATGAGGACGAGGAATCGCTGCAGGCGCTGGGGAAGTCCTCGCAGAACGCCTCGAGCGACATCGACGACGATGAGAACGCCATCGCCGAAGACTACGAACTGCCGGGCGCCGATTTGAGCAACGAGGATTCCTCGGTGACCGTCATCCCCATGCAGGGTGACGAGTTCATCTGCTCGCAGTGCTTCCTGGTCAAGCATCGCAGCCAGCTCGCCTACACGGACGAGGATGGCCAGCCGGTGTGTGAGGAGTGCGCCGCCTGATGGCGTTCGACGAGACCTACAACGAGCCCGAATCCACCGAGGTCCTGGTCAAGAGCCTCGACCCCGAACATCCGGCCCAGCTGCACTATGCCCACGCGGGCGATGCCGGTGCCGACCTCATCACCACCGTCGATGTGACGCTGAAGCCTTTTGAACGGGCACTGGTTCCCACCGGCGTGGCCATCGCCCTACCTGCGGGCTACGTGGCGTTGGTGCATCCGCGTTCCGGGCTGGCCGCCAAGCAGGGCGTCACCGTGCTCAACGCGCCTGGCACCGTTGATGCCGGCTACCGTGGCGAGATCAAGGTGCCTCTGATCAACCTCGATCCGAAGCACACCGCCGTCTTCCATCCGGGCGATCGCATCGCTCAATTGGTGATTCAGCGGTATGTTGAGGCTCGGTTCATCCCGGCCGAGACACTGCCCGGATCCGATCGCGCCGAACGCGGGTTCGGTTCGACGGGAGTGGCGTCCTGACCGGATTAGGCCGGTTGAATGACTAAGGTGATGACGGCAACAACGGTTGTGGAACCAATGATGGCGAACAGGTGAATGCACAAGGCTCCGGTTCGCGGCTACAATGAACTTCATGACGAGGGAGGTGACTGGCATGGCAGAGATTGATGGCGAGCAGTACGCCGCCCGTAAGTTGGGTTGTGAGATCAGTGCCGATCCGCTCAATCCGCTGGATCCAATCAAGAAGGTGTGCAAGTCCCATCACCCCGATGAGGATTTGTCCATTCTTGACCGTGCCTACCGGCGTGCCGTCATCCAGCACTCCGCCCAGCGCCGCAAGTCTGGCGAGCCGTACATCATCCACCCGCTGGCCGTTTCCCAGATTCTCGCGGATCTGGGCATGGGCCCGATCGTGGTGGCAGCCGGCCTGTTGCACGACACGGTGGAAGACACCGACTATACGTTGGATCAATGCCGCGCCGAATTCGGCGACACCGTGGCCGGTCTGGTCGATGGCGTTACCAAGCTGAGTCAGCTTGAAGTGGGTGATTCCGCCCAAGCCGAAACCATTCGCAAACTCGTGGTGGCCATGAGCCGCGACGTGCGTACCTTGGTGGTCAAGCTCGCCGACCGCGTACACAACGCTCGCACCTGGCGCTATGTGAAGACCACGTCCGCCCAGAAGAAGGCGCGTGAAACCCTTGACGTGTACGCACCTTTGGCCAACCGACTCGGTATGAACGCCATCAAGACGGAGCTCGAGGAACTGAGCTTCAAGGTGCTCTACCCGAAGATCTACAACGAGATCGTGGTGCTGGTGGCTCGCCGAGCCGGCCAGCGCGATGTGTACCTGAAGCAGATTCTGGCGGAGATCAACGAGGATCTCGACGAGCAGAACATCAAGGCATACGTCACCGGACGCCCGAAGGATTACTTCTCCATCTACCAGAAGATGATCGTGCGCGGCCATGATTTCGCGAACATCTACGATTTGGTCGGTGTGCGCATCATCGTCGACACCATTCAGGACTGCTATGCGGCGCTTGGTGCCGTGCATGCGCGGTGGAACCCGGTTCCCGGCCGATTCAAGGACTACATCGCCATGCCGAAGCTCAACATGTACCAGTCGCTGCACACCACGGTGGTGGGCCCCGGTGGCAAGCCGGTCGAAATCCAGATTCGCACTTGGGACATGCACCGCCGCGCCGAATTCGGCATCGCCGCGCACTGGAAATACAAGGAAAACGGCCAGGCCGGCCGCGCCCTGAGCTCGCCGGACAAGTCCGATCGAAAGCGTGATGAAAACAATCAGGAGCTTTCCGAGGTCGATAACCTCAAATGGATTCAGCAGCTCGCCGACTGGACCAGCGAAACCCCTGATTCCAACGAATTCTTGGGCTCGCTCAAGGAAGACCTTGGCTCGTCCGAAGTCTACGTGTTCACGCCGAAAGGCAAAATCGTATCCCTGCCCGCTCACGCCACGCCGGTCGACTTCGCGTACGCCGTGCACACCGAAGTGGGCCACCGTACGATGGGCGCGCGCGTCAACGG
>CDZT01038629.1_pt1 | contig 13856 bp, 9 predicted proteins | sample 557531 | NCBI WGS metagenome assembly CDZT01 (sample SAMEA3182066, study PRJEB8094) | gut metagenome | biome: human; feature: gut; material: Stool; isolation source: human stools | place: Canada | collected 2013-03-05
GTGTCATATTCGCTTTGCAGCTGGCTGAACAGGCGGTACTCTGTGTTCAAGTTATCCGTGAACAGAGTATAGGTCTTATCTGTGTACTCTTGTTCATAGGCATCGAACATAGCGGCGTTGTCCTGCCGATACTGAGTGAGTCCATAGCCGCCGTAAGCCTGTTCCCGATAATACTGCCCGATTTTCACAAGGCTTTCTATCTCAGTGTATTTGTCGTGAAGAAAGGTCCCTTTTTCTTCCAGGGTTTTATCGGAAAGCTCGGCACCTACTGCGTGATAGGCTGATGCGGGAGGCTGTTTGGCCGTGGGGCGAGTACCCATCCACAGCAGTAGGAGATTGGCAGCCGCCAGTATAGCCAACAGGGCAGGGAACACTCGGCTGCCCCAGACTTTGCGGAGTTCAGCAAAAAACAGGCTCATTTACCGTCTCCCTCACCAAACACGTTCAGGTACACATCTTCCAGCCCTTGGCCGGGAGCGTATTTTTCAATAAGCTCCGGCACAGGTGCAGCATCCACAATCTTGCCGGCGCGCAGCAAAATAACTTTGGTTGCCACCGTTTCCACATCCGAAACAACATGTGTTGCCACAAGGATGATTCGATCCTTAGCCATATCTGCCAGCAGTTCGCGCAGACGGACGCGCTCTTTAGGGTCAAGGCCTGCCGTTGGTTCGTCTAAAATCAACAGCTTCGGATCTCCAAGCAGAGCGGATGCCAACAGCAGGCGCTGCTTCATACCGCCGGAATAAGCAGAAAGGCGCTTGTCCAACTCGGCGGTTAAATTTACGGCGGCTGCTACGCGATCCACCTCGGCTGCAACAGCTTTTCGAGGAATTTCTTTCAAGGCGGCCATGTAGGCAAGAAAACGCCGCCCAGTATAGCTATCATACAGCCCCTGCTGCTGCGGCATATAGCCAAGAATGCGGCGGAAGGCAATACCTGATGCGGGCTTACCGCACCAGAGTACATCACCAGAGTCAGGAGCGAGCGTCCCTGTGATAATGTGAATCAAAGTAGACTTTCCCGCACCGTTTGGCCCTAGCAATCCGTAAAGTCCTGGCGTTAGTGTAATTGACACCCCTGACAGAGCTTTTTTCACTTGTGGCTGTGCATTTTTTCTGAGTGTAAACAGAGAAATTTGCGAAATATATGTTTTGTGAATTGAATCAAGTGTAAAGGTATGCCTCATAATTACAATCCAAATTTACCTATGAAATTTTAACAATAGGTAAAATTATTCGAATGCGTCTTTAACCATTGAATAGCCGTTTTGATTTGAATTTATATAATCCTGCTTTGTGATGAAGGCGTATATGTTAGCAACATAATCGAAGTTGGAAACTGTACCGTCTTCAGAAACAGAGGTAGGAGTATACGTTTTATAATCTGTGGCAACATAACAAGCGTCACCAATGGTTGTCAACACATATACCGGACGATTATTGTATGGGGTTTGCAATGTGAATTCTGTACAATTACGTGTGCCAAAATCCAGAATGTAAGAGCACACACCATACGATCCATCGGTCGGTATATCAGATGCCGTCGTTTGTGCTTCGGTAATCATTAGTTTCCCATCAAATAGATACCGCATACTTGGAGCACCGAAGCCTTCTTTTACCATAAAAGAAGCACTCGCTTGCTCTTTATCTGATAAACGGATTCTTTGAACAGAGCTCGCCTGCTCATCGAGGACAAAGAGGTATCCGTCTTGAATCATCGAATTCCCGCTCACGCTACTGTCAACAAAAAACGGATCTGATATTGTTTTGCTTTGTGGATTATACATGCAATAACTGATTCCGTCGGAAGAAACATGGTTGAAACACAGCTCATTGTTTGCCCCATCGCACAAAGAATAGTGGTCGCTATCGGATCCCAAGTCCATCACTTTTTCAGAAGTTCCATTCTCGAAGCTCACATACCACAGCTGATATGTGACGTTCCCGCTATCATTAATCTCGTAAAGATCAAAATAGAGATCATTCCCAGAGGTGCAAAAGCCGCCTTGCATATATTGATTGGATGCGAGTTCAAATACGGTTCGACGATTGGAACCATCCATATTCATCAGCATCCCATGTGGGTTACTGGAGTCGGTGGCTTCAGTAAAGACGACCAAAAGCTGATCGCCAACACGCAAAAGCATAGGCGGAAACATCGCTGAAGGTGTAGCTATGTAACTGGGGCAGCTTTCATCTGCATGTGTACAATTGGGGTTCGCGCATAAGAAAATGCGTTCCTTTGTATTGGCATCAGTATAAAATATGTTTGCAGAGTCCGGAAACACTGTTTGCAGTTCATAGATTCCGGAGTCAGTGGTAACATATAAACCGTCCCCTGCAGATGTAAAAACATTGTTGGAAGCGGGAACTTCTGTAGAGTCAGTAGTAGGGGTCACTGTGGCAGTAGCGGCTGACGAGGATGCAATTTCAGTGTTGGCCGCGCTGCATCCACTAAGGCAAGCAATAGCCAAACTTAAAGACAACAACTTATAAATGAATTTCATGTTTCCTTAAAACCTTTCTTTACAAAAGTTGCTAAATGCAAACAAACCAGCGCAAGTGTAACACTGTGCTTTGAGACGATGCCTTTGACAGGTCATTAGTGTTTTACTTGCGCTGGTCTAATGGCAATTAAATCCCGTATGAACTTCCTTTTGAATGTCTATCATAAGCCTCCAATCTAATGGATTTAATAGAGTTGATGTTCGGACGATATTTCAGCATCTGCGCGCCGATGCCTAATACGGAGTAGGAAACGGTTGTAACTTGTGCGTTATCTTGGCATTAAAATAGCACAGTTTTCTACAAAAGTCCACTAAACCTGCGTATACGCAAAAAAATGTGCATGAATGCAAAAATCCTCTGTGCGAGTTGTCCTGCACAGAGGATTAAAAAGCAATATTGGTTATGAGAGAATTGATGTGTTCACAGATGGTTCAGCTATATCAGGCCAGTCTGCGCTAAAAATAAATCGTCCGTCATCATAAGTGAAAAGGTACTCGGCATGATACTTTTCTAAAATGTCTTTGACGTTCCCAATGCCGAAGCCATGAAGTAAGGGGTCTTGCTTGGTTGTAGGAATATGACCGTCATTGATCTGAACGACATTACTGGGATTGATAATTAAAATAGAAAGCATATTCTCGCTGTAAAGGATCTGAATGCTGACCCAGCGGTTTTGCTCGGACAAGCCTGCACAGGCTTCCATGGCATTATCAATTAAATTGCCCAGCACAATGGTCACATCTACACGAGGAAGTTTCAGCGCAGAAAGATCATTGACACGAAATCGCATATCAATGCCTTGCTTCTTCCCAATATATCCCTTTTGGTTTAGAACAGCATCAATAGCAGCATTATGGCTGTTAACAAGCAAAATTCGCTCACTTTGACGTACATTCAACTCGGAAAGGAATTCCTTGGCATCGTCAACGCGTTCACTTTCCAACAATTCAGATAAAGTCGAAAGGTTGGCTCGGAAGTCGTGCGTCATTTTTCTTTGCCCTGCATATGCTTGACTCAGAGCCTGTATATTTTCGTCCTGAACGTGGGCGCGTTCGTTGGCAGCAATCAGCTTCTCACGATTTTCCGCGTTTTCTTCAAGATAGTCTAACAAAAGCAAAGCGGCAATATCAACAAGATCGAGAATCAACAGACAAATCTGCCATACACGTTGTTCTTCCGGGGAGGTATATACCTGCCTGAGCACAAGCAGTGTGCAAACAGGAAAAGCAGCGGATAAGGGGACCCAAGCCCTTGGTTGTGTTCTTGCATGTAGCGGTTTGTGGTACTTATTTATCAGAAATGCAAATGCTAAGATAAACGAACAACGGAGAAAAAAGAATATAGAATAGAGCGGAACATTCCATATATATTCTTCGTAGGTAAATCCGCTAATACGCATACATAGTTCATCAAACCAGTGACTGTAAGAAAATAAAACAGAATAGACCGTTACAACGATAAACAACCTGCGATCCCAGCGACTTTGGTACAAAAAAGCACAAAACAAATATATTAAAGCGACTTCTTGAAGCATTTTGAGTGTGTATCCCAATTTTGTACCAACGGATAGAGACAAAAATGTAGCAATGGCCCACCACAAGAGAATACAAAGCCATTGACTTTTTCTGCTTTCATTACGAGGGAAGAAAGCGTTAAATACAAGGACTTCGACTGCCAGCGCAACCACATTGCCTATAAAGCTGAGAATATTTCCCCAAATTACTACCATAGTTGCTGCGCCTGCCATCTTACAAATTTTTGCTTATTGTCGCGATAACTACGAGCCCCCACAGGAAGCGTTTGACCGATTGTCAGAACTGCACTTGTGCTTTGAAAAGACTGTAAATACGCCATATTTACAAGATAACTTTTGTGGATACGCAAAAATCCATGAGGAACAAGCAAATCCTCAAGCTGCGTCATAGTTAATCGGGTAATTAGCTGCTCACGGCATCCGCCTACCAAATGGAGATACTGTTCACGTCCCTGACTTTCTATCCATGCAAGAGATTGGACTGGGATAGGCACACTCTCACCCTCACAGAGAATCTCTACTTTCCGTTGACGGGTGCGGCACATTGCCAGTGCATCTTCAAAATAGGTGGGTAGCTTCTTTTCCAACTCGGATTTAGCAAGATAGCGAAACGCATCTACTTCATACCCTTCAGGAGCGTATTCACTGAAGTTTGTCACGAAGATCAATACGGCTTCCGGATTCATCTTGCGCATCTTTCTGGCAAGGTCAATTCCGCTTTCTTTACCGAGGTCAATATCGAGAAATAGAATGTCATATTGTGCGATAGTGTTAGCACTCATTTCAGCAATATCAGTTAAGCAGCTCAATTTCATGGATTTGCTGGAATAGGCCGGCAATGATAGGATCCTTTTAAACATTGACTGTGCGAATGTTTGATCATCGTCACAAATAAGAATCTTGACCATACTCTCTCCTATATAGGCTCGACTGCCAATTTGCGGACTAGACTAACTATTGGCCTCAAGCTGTTTGATACAATCTCGAATGCCTTGCTGTAGTTCATCCATGGTTTGGAATCTTTTATCAATATCTGAAGCCGTACCTTTTTCCATGAATTCTTTAATTGAAGGATTCTTGACTTTTGACCAATTGAGTTTTCCTGTCAGCACAAAAACGAGTAGTAGCGTAATTGCATACAGCTCATGGCGGAGTTCGTATTTTCCAAAGCCAAGAACTTTTAATGCTGGATCATTCAAACTTCCCTTTAGTTCGGAATTCTCAGATGTCAAATCACTTTCAGCAATTTTAACAAGACCAAAATCTGATATTTTAACTACGATAGTATCATCATAAATTTTCACTAATGCGTTTCGTGGGCTGACATCTCTATGGAAGACAGACTTTGAATGTAAATAACTGTACGCTCGCAATAGTTGTCTGATGATACTCTTCCTTTGCGATAATGTTAAGGTTGCATTGTTTCTACTAATATAATCATACAATGTGCAATCCATAAGTTCCATGGTGTATTCATTTTTATCAGGGAAAAAATTATAAACTTCCACAACATATGGGGAATGCAAACGCTTCATTTCATCAAATTCACGCCTGAAGCGAGTTAGTTCTTTTTCTGTCAAATTAGGCTTTGCGGATTTGACAACAAAGTTTTTATTATAAAATGGATCCGTATATTGAAAGGTTCTTGCATAAGAGCCTTCCCCCAGAGCTTTTTTATCGGCGAAAATAGGGGTGTCCGTATGCGGCAACTCGATGTGGTCGATTTCCCTAGCCTCATAAATATCTCGTCCAGAGACACTCTTAGAAGGGGATAACACATATCCATCGGGACGAAGAATCTCATTGAACTTGTCGAGATATTCTTTCCATGGGCCGGATTCATTTCTTACGGCAGGATGAAGCATTTCGCAAATGAACTTCAAAATGTATTCGTCATCATACCCATTCCCAAGTTCAAATCTAGGGTCGGAAAAGAACCAATATGGTTCCCAATCATCATTATTTACAGTATGCTGATGAATATCTCCATAAGCATTCGCAAAGCGACAGTCGCTAGACGGCATGCTTTTCAAATCGTATATTCTTCCAAGAAAATCAAGTTCACTCAAACGTCCCCCAAACGGCATTCTTACGTTGTATGAACTTTCAAAGCAATTGGTTTCTTTATTGAAAATAGGAGGATCAGCGGTTAGAACAAATCCATCACGAATAATATCGAAGAGATCCTGGCGCGTGACATCGGTTAATTTTTTCATAGTTCCTCCTAATTGAAACGTCTCAAAACTCAATTCCGGACTGGATGACTTGCAAAGTACATGCTCCAACTAATTCTCCGCATATTCGCTTGGTGTCTTCCCATAAAATTCTTTGAACTTCCGCGAGAAGAAGTAGGGGTCATCAAAACCTACGGCGGCAGCTACTTCCTTGATATAGACCTGCTTATTACTGCGGATCATCTCACCGGCGCGTTTCATGCGCACCTCGTTGATGTACTGGAACAGGCCGGTGCCGGTTTCTTTGGAGAACAGGCGGCTCAGATATTCCCGGTTCAGCCCTACATAGTCGGCAATGCCGTCCAGCGTCAGTTTGTCCATATAATGCGCGTTTACATAGATGATGACGGCCTGCACCTCTTTTTTGAATTTGCTCAAGGCAATTTTGCTAAGTCCCATGCGCTCCTGCAAAATCAAGCAGAGCAGTTGTTCAAGAGCCTCCGCGGTGGGGGCTTTTTCTATTTCCTTAAAGGTTTGCTCCAGTGTCTCCTGCGGAATCATATTCTCGCCGGGACGCTCCAGCAACAGATGGCAGGCTTCACGGACGCGCTGCGGCGGCATACAGAGCGCCGCGCAGTTCTGAAAGAAGGTGTGAACGGCAATCTGCATCTGCAACTCATCGGCATTTTGTGCTGCGACCGCGGTGGCCTTGGACAGTTCTGCCTGAGAGACATGGAAGGGTTGGGCAGTAACTGTGTGTGCTGTTGCCTTTATGGGAGCGCTGCGCCCTACATAAAAGGCGAGAGCTTTGGAATCCTCGCACAGTTGGTAGTCTTGGCGGAGTTCGGCCAGTGAAATGGGCTTGTCGTGGTAGATGATGACCGGGGCATCCAGAAAATATGTTGTGACCTGCCGTTGCAAGCGGGCAAGTTTCTTATCCAGAGTACGCCCGGAGGCTACAAGGCTTTCATTGCTGATCAACCCGCAGATTTCATCCTCATGGGTGCGCAGAAATACTTTGCCGCCGATTTCATCGAAAACCTCGGTAATTAAGTCGGTCACAGCATCCAGTGCGGGCATAGGATGAGTTTTTGCGGGAATTAAAGTGACGGTAAACAGCCGGACGGGAAAGGCCAGCGGTTCCGGCAGCATGGAGAACGGATTGGAAGCAGGGGAGGACCCAGCAGTGGATGTTATCCATTGAGCGCAGTGAATCAGGGCATTTTCCTTTTTCTGCGCTTCAATGGCAAAGGATCGGTGGTCCTCCTCCGTCTGGCGCTGCTGCTGGACACGAAGCAAATCGGCCATCTTTTCCAGATGCTCACCGATGCTTTCCCCGTTCATATTGATTTTCAGGAAGTAGTCATAAGCGCCATCCGTCAGGGCCGTGCGCACGGAATCGAAATCGGAATAGTTGCTCAATACCAGAATCGGGCCGGTAAAGCTGCGCTTTTTCAATTCATGAATGAGCGCAAGCCCATCCATGCCGGGCATTTTTAAGTCCGTGATAACCGCATCAATGTGCTGTGTCTCTACAATGTGCAGCGCTTCCTGCCCATTACTGGCTGTTGCCGCCAGCAGAAATCCGTTCTTGCCCCACTCCACGGCGGACTGGAAAGCAACCTTAATCAGTGGCTCGTCGTCTACAAGCAATAAATTATACATTGTGTTACCTCAACGAATGGCTTCATTTGGAATACAGAGAATACATTGTGTGCCGATGCCGGGGGCACTTTCAATCGTAAGGCCGTATTCATTTCCGTAGTGCAGACGCATACGTTCATCTACGTTGCTCAATCCGATGCCGGAGAAGCGCTCAGAATTTTTCTCCTTGATGGCACGGGGGTCAAAACCGCAGCCGGTATCGGAGATATGAATGGTAAGCAGATTCTCGCTCACGGTGGCACGGACGGTGATGGTGACAAAATCATCTTCATCCGCCGTGCCGTGCAGGATGGAGTTCTCTACAAGCGGCTGCAAAATAAAGCGCGGCACAGTCCAGTATCCGGCAGCATCTTCAATTTGATATTCCATCTCAAAGCGCCCTGCGTAACGCAGCTGCTGGATGTCGCAGTAGTTCTTCAGGTTGCGCAGCTCATCATCAAACGGAATCAATTCATCCTTTTTAATAAGGGTGCTTTGCAGCAGAGAAGAGAGGGCATCAATACCATGGCTAACCGGGGTAACATGATTGAGTGTGGCAATCCACTTTAAGGTGTTCAGGGTATTGAACAGGAAGTGCGGGTTGATTTGATATTGCAGAGTCTGCAATTCCAACTCGCGCATTTTGCGCTGATCATCGCTCCAGCGCTGCGCCAGCAGACCAATTTCGTTGACCATGTTGTCGATGGTGCGCGCCAGAAATCCGAGTTCGTCGGGGCTGGGATCATTGATTTTCAGCCCGATTTCCTCATCGCTTTTCGCATTGCAGGCGGCAACCATATTATCAATGGGGTGCATGACGCTGCGGTAGACAAGCAGTGTCAGGAACACACTGACAACGACTAGCACTGCGGCCAGCGCAATAAGCATCATATTGATGGTTCTTGTGCCGTTGGTAATGTAGGCCTGCGGAATCGTGGCCGCCAGATACACATTATAGGTTGTGTTGTATTTGAAAATTGTCAGTGTATCTACGCCGTTCAGCTCACATAAAAAGTTGTTTTCACCCGCCTGCCGAAGCGCCGTGATCTGCTGGAAAATCGGGTCATCGGCCAAATCTTCTCCCAGCAGTTCCGCGTTCTGAGAAGATACCACATTGCCGGCGGCATCAATCAGCAGGAAGTTGGACCCCTCGCCAAAGGAAACATCGGTAAATATGTAGCGGCTTAGCTGGGATTCGTCAATGTACAGCATGATATACCCCAGCGGCGTGCTGGTGTGGTGCATATCATAGATTTTACGGCCAATGACAATTTTATCGTTGGCGCGGTAAGTGTGGATGTATTGCAGACTATCCTGTGGAGAGGCGGCCTCAATATTATCCAACAATTCATTAAAACGCTGAGGTGTAATATCGTCATAGCCCAAATCGTAGATGACTGTGCGGTCATTGGAAACGACGCGGATGTTTTTAAGGTGTGTGCTCTGAAAAGGAATTGTGACGATCATTTCACCAATACCGCTTACAATACCACTCGTAAGGGGGTGCCCATTATTGACAGATGCGACACCATTCTGTACAGTATCAGATACGGAGATGGAACCTATGTAGTCGCTATAAATGCCAAGCTGGGTAGACATATTATTATTGAGTAGTTCGATAGTTTGTAAGGCAGCCTGTTTGACCTTTTCGTTCATGGATTGGGTGTATGCACGGTAAGAAAAAATACCAATCGTGATGACGGGAACAAGAGAAATAATCAAAAATGTCACAAACAGACGGGTGCGAAGTTTGATTCGTCGCAACACATTGGGGGAAAACCCACGCGTTTTTTGTGCATTTAGTGACATATATAGGCCTCCGCTTGTGCAAAGTGACTACAATCTATCCATACATTACCTGAATTATAAGGGTAACGACAGAAAAAGTCAATAAAATCCATCTTTAAGTAAAGGGAATACATTTATCAAATCCGGTTTGCCCGATATAATAAGAGTGCAATCAGGGAACGACAGATGAGCCGCATCCCAAACAAAGAAGGAATAATTTTTAGGAGGAAAACCATGAAAAAAGCAATCAGCATGATGCTTGCCACTGCAATGGCAGCTACCTGTCTGGCAGGCTGCGGCAGCGCAGCATCTTCCAGCGCAGCAGCATCCAGCGAGGCCGTCTCTTCCGAAGCAACGTCCGCCGCTACCAGCGAAGCCTCTACCGGTGAGAAGACCTTTGAGAACAATGAACTGAACATCGCGGTGTTCGAGGGCGGCTACGGTTCCGCGTACTGGGACGAAATCATCAAACGCTTCGAGGATGCCTATCCCGGCGTCACTGTCAATATGCAGATCAGCCCGAAGATTGGCGACATCATCCGCCCGCAAATCGTGGCAGGTAATGTGCCCGACTTCATCTCGATGAACGACAACGACTCCACCGGCCTGATTTCCTCCATGGTTAAGGAGCATGCGCTGATGGATCTGTCTGATGTCTTTGAGGAGGGCGGCATTGATGATGACACCCCGCTGAAGGATCAGGTCATCGATGGTCTGCTGGATTCCGCCAAGTGCTCTCCTTACGGCGATGGCAAAATCTACATTGCCCCGTTTGATGCCAGCCCGATGGGTCTGGTTTACAACAAGACTCTGTTCGAAGAGAACGGCTGGGAAACACCTGTGACCTGGGATGACTTCTTTGAACTGGGCGACAAGGCCAAGGAAAAGGGTATCGCGCTGTTTACCTATCAGGGCATCTACCCCGGCTACCTTGAGAGCATGCTGTGGCCCGCACTGGCTTCTGCCACCGGCATCGACAACATGAAGGCAATCGCCTCCTACACGCCCGGCTCCCTCAGCTCTGATGAGGCCCTCAAGGTCTTCCAGAACATGGCAAAGATCGGCACCGATGGCTACCTGATGGATGGCACCGTTGCTCTGAACCATACCCAGAGCCAGACTGACATGATGATGAACAAGGCTCTGTTCATCCCCAACGGCAACTGGATGGAAGGCGAAATGGCCGATGCTCCCCGTGCTGACGGCTTTGAGTTTGGTCTGACCTGCGCACCCGTTCTGGATGACGGCGAGGCCCGCTATGTTATGAGCTCCGTTGAGCAGTTTGAGATTCCTGCCAACGCCAAGAACCCCGAACTGGCAAAAGAGTTCCTGCGCTTCCTGTACACTGAGGATTCCGTTAAGCTGTTCGCAGAAAAAGCCAACGGCATCTACGCGCTGAAGAAGGCCAACGAGATGGTCAAGGGCATCGTTACCGATGGTGTCTACAACATGAACGACATCTATCAGGAAGGCACGTTCATGGTCTTCGGTTGGGATGCAATGCCCGACACCAGCAAGGTCGTTATCGCTGATTCCGTCTTCAATGTTGCCAGTGACGTTATGAATGGTGACATGACTGCCGAGCAGTGGCGTGACGGCATCGAGGCTGCTTTCGAGGAGATTGCTGCTTCCAAGTAAGCTGAATTGCTGAATTTCCACTGACCAAAGTAAGATTGACCCTGCCGAGTAAACGCCATGCGAACTTGGCAGGGTTCTTTTTAAGGGGGAAACTTGTTTGAAAAACCGCCAAAATCGCCAAAAAAAGGCGCAGCCGCTTCCCGTACTGTTTATCTGCATCAGCGTTCTGCCTGCCGTGATCCTAACTCTTATGTTCACGATCTGGCCTACGGTGCAGGCATTATATCTTTCTTTTACCAATGCGACCTCTCTGGGGCTTAACAACAAATTTGTGTGGCTGGATAACTATATCTATATGTTCCACGACAAATCTTTCATTCAAGCGCTTAAAAACACAGCAAAGCTGATGGCGGTTGTTCCCGTTATCACAATTTTCTGTAGTCTGGTGCTGGCATTCGTTTTGAACCAGTGCAAGCTGAAAGAAATGGTCTTGTACCGCACGATCTTCTATTTCCCGAACATCGTTTCTCTGACCGTTGTAGGTATTATATGGAGTTTTGTGTTCCACCCGAATGTGGGCATCGTCAATAAGATTCTCGGTGCTGTCGGGCTGGAGAGCTTGCAGCGTTCCTGGCTGGGCGATAGCAAGACCGCACTTTGGTGCATCGCGTTCACGCTGCTGTGGCAGGCTGCCGGTTACTACATGGTCATGCACATCGCGGCTATGGACGGCATTTCGCCGGAAATCTATGAGTCCGCAACGCTGGACGGTGCCAGTGCATGGCGCAAGCTCGTCAGTATTACGATGCCTCTGATGAAAGATATTATCGGCATTACCTTTGTTCTGGCACTTTCCGGCACCATCAACCTGAGTTTTGTGCTTTCGCAGGTCATGACTGGCGGCGGTCCTAACGGTGCATCCAGCGTTCTGCTGCAATATATGTACACGCAGGGCTTTGTCAACGGCAACTTTGGCTATGCCATGGCTATCACGGTCTTTACGCTCGCCATCTCCGTGGCGCTGTCCATGCTGTCCCGCAAATTGACCGATGCTTCCGAAGGAGGTCAGTAATATGACACAAAATGAAAAAAGCAAAATCAGAGCAAAGGCCATCAAGTGGGTGACGCGCCTGTTCCTGATTTTGGTAGCCATTATCATGCTGTACCCTCTGGCGTGGAACGTCGTTTCTTCGTTCAAAACCAGTACAGAGTTTCTGACGGATCCCTTTGCATGGCCGCAGGGACTTGCATGGGATAACTACGTCCGCGCTTATGAAAAATCTAACCTTGCTGCCAACATCGGCAACTCGATTTATGTCGTGCTGGAAACACTGGTCATTATTGTGATCTGCGTTGTGCCGTGTTCTTACTGCCTTGTGCGGTATAAGTTCCCCGGCGCGAAGCTGATTTTGAACATCTACATGGCGGCCATCTTCATTCAGGCCACTTATATTATGATTCCGCTGTTCTTGCAGATGAACAAGCTGAACCTGCTCAACAGCCTGACGGCGCTGGGTGTACTGTATGCAACGATGCAGTTCCCGTTTGCTATCTTCCTGCTGACCGGCTTCCTGCGCAGCATCCCGCGTGATTATGAGGAGGCAGCCATGATCGACGGCTGCGGCCCGTTCCGTATTTTGACGAGCATTATCATTCCCATGTGCAAGCCCGGTATCGTGACGGTCTGCATGATCTCCGCTATGGCAGCATGGAACGAGTACCCGGTGGCTCTCGTTATGGTTACCGACCCGACCAAGGCTACGCTGCCTGTCGGCCTTGCCAACCTGTATGAGATCCAGCGCTACGCTACCGACTGGGGCGCGCTGTTCGCAGCCCTCGTGCTGGCACTGATTCCCACTGTCATCCTCTTCATCGTCGGCCAGAAGCAGCTCGTGCAGGGCTTGAGCGTCGGCGGCGTTAAGGGCTAAACAAAATCGAATAGGTTAGGAGAACCGATATGCTGCCCCCGAAACATTGCAACATCAATTTGACCGGCCCAATACCCCGCTGGGATGAAGCAATTCCACTGGGGAACGGCATACTCGGTTCTCTTTTTTGGGGGCCGATGGAGCACCTACGCATTTCCGTGGACATTGCCGGACTGTGGCTGCGTCGCCGCCCGGAGGAAAAACTCGATAAAGAATTTACTTATGCAAAACTGGTAGAGCTTGCACGGAAAGGCGATGTGGCAGAAACACGCCGTATCTTTGATACGCCCTATGCCCGCCCGACACCTACAAAAATCCCCGCAGGACACTTGTTTTTGGATAGACTGCCGCGGGGCAGCTATCAGGCAAGCCTTGATTTGGACACGGCGGTGGCATTCTTTTCGCAAAAGGGTACAACCATGCTGCGCGCCTTCCTCTGTATGGGGCGGCCTGTTGGGGTATTGATGCTGCCGGAGGCGTACCGGGATGCAACGCTCACGGTGGAGCGCCCCTCTTTCGGCAATGGCACACAGGCAGCCGAAGCGGGCAACAGCGTGTCCCCCGGCAGCTTGCAGCAGCTCGCCCTGCCGGATGCTATCCCCGAAACTGAGGATGGCATGATTGGCTTTTCCCAAAAGGTCGATGATCGGACTGCCTATACGCTGCTCTGCAAAAAACGCGGCACAACGCTGTATTATAC
>CDZT01011920.1_pt1 | contig 13647 bp, 9 predicted proteins | sample 557531 | NCBI WGS metagenome assembly CDZT01 (sample SAMEA3182066, study PRJEB8094) | gut metagenome | biome: human; feature: gut; material: Stool; isolation source: human stools | place: Canada | collected 2013-03-05
GCTGGAGGACTCCTGCCCGCCGCTGGGTAGTAGAGCGGACATTCGCCTGGTTGAAGGGTTTTCGGAGCTTGCGCACTCGCTACTGTTGTTACCTCGTCAATTTTATGGGGCTACTTTACCTTGCTTTGGCCTGTATCCTTTGGAGAAAACTGGTATAGCAAGGTGTATGCCGGACATTCTCTTATGTCAAAGCCGCCAATGACTGCCTTGCCGACCGCTTCGTCTTTTCCAGCGCCAATCCTTTCGTGGATGTGGACAAGGCCCTGGAGCAGATCGGCCGCCTCGGGCTCTCGGACGAAGCCCGGGACAGCATGCTCCACAAGAACGCCCTGCACCTCATCGGCCATCCCCTGCACAACGCCTAAGGAGCCTTGCCATGTCATCCCGTACCATCTATGCCCTCACCGCCGGCCAGAAGCCTGTCGTCATCACCAACCATTTCTACATGCGTCCCGACATCAAGGAATCCCTGTGCACCCAGTTCTTCTTCTGGTGCATCCTGGACGAAAAGGAAGGCCCCCTTGAGCTGCTCGACCGTATCAATGTCCGTCCCGAGGACGTGCGCCATGTCATCCTGTCGCACCTGCACTGGGACCACTACGCAGGCGACGAGTTCTATCCCAATGCCCGCTATCATGTGCACCAGAAGGAACTGGAATATGTGACCGGCCCCCTGATGCGCTTTACGACCTATGCGCAGCACTACAACTTCAAGGCCATCGAGCATCTGCTCCACCTGCATTTTTCCGGACGGGTCCATCTGGTCCAGGATGAACGCGAGGAGATCTGCGAAGGCATCACCTGCCTGAGGACGGGCGGCCATACGCCCGGCCTGATGTCCGTGGCGGTGGAGACCGAAGGCGGGACGAAGATCATCTGCAGCGATGTCGTCCCGCGTTACCGGAACATCAGCGAGATGACCCCCTGCGGCATCCACTATGATGTCACCGAAGCCCTCCAGGCCCTCGAGACCGTCAGCCGGATGACCCGATCCGCGGACGACATCCTGCCCGGACACGACCCGGCCATCACGGAACGCCATCCCCAGGTGGCCCCCGGCGTCTACCGCATCATCTGACATCCAGGGCATGACCGGCCATACAGTCAAGGAACGAACATGACATATACGACATTGCTCCCGGCCCGCATGGGGCGGCTGGAACTGCGCAACCGCATCGTCTTCCCCGCCATGGTGACGAACTACTGTTCCACCCGGGGCGAAGTGACCGACAGGCTGGTGGCCTACCACCAGGAAAGGGCCAAAGGCGGTGCCGGTCTCCTGATCACGGAAGCCACCTACATCAGCCCCGACGGCAAGAGCTTCCCGCATCAGCTCGGTATCGATGACGATGGCCTGCTGCCCGGCCTTAGGCGTCTGGTGGAATCCGTCCACGCGGCGGGGGCCCGCATCGCCGTCCAGCTGTGCCATGCCGGCAGACAGACCTCCCGGGCCGTGACCGGCCTGCCGCTCCTTTCGCCCTCGGTGACCCGTTTCGGCAATGACGAGACCAGCGCCATGCGGCAGGAAGATATCGACAGGGTCCTGCGTGACTATGCCGGCGCGGCCCTGCGGGCCCAGAAAGCAGGCTTCGACGCCGTGGAGCTGCATGCGGGCAACGGCTATTTGCCCCAGCAGTTCCTTTCGCCCTTCACCAATGCCCGGCAGGACGGCTACGGAGGCAGCCTGGAGAATCGCGTCCGCTTCACCGTGGAGGCCATCCGGGCCGTCAGGGCGGCTGTCGGACCGGACTTCCCCATCATCCTGCGCCTCGGTGTGGCGGAACCCGTCAGCGGAGGCCTGACTCTGGAAGACGGCGTGGCCGCAGCACGCATCCTGGCCCGGGAGGACATCGACGCCTTCGACGTGACGGCCGGCATGCGGGAAGGCGGCATGTGGGTGACGCCGCCCCTGGCCCTGCCCCGGGGCACGCATATCGAAAAGGCGGCAGCCGTACGCCAGGCCATCCAGGCCTCCAGGCCCGTCATCGGCATCGGCAGGATCACGTCCGCTTCCCTGGCCGACAGCTTCATCGCGGCCGGAAAGGTCGATTTCGTGGTCATGGGGCGCGCCCTGCTGGCCGATCCCGAACTGCCGCTCAAGACATTGCAGGGCAGGGAGGAAGGCTGCAACGAAGGCTGCATCGGCCGCCTGTCCCGCGGGCTCGACATCTGCTGTGCCGTCAATCCCCGTGTGGGCAATGAATACCGCCCCCTGCCGCGCCGGGTCGCCAGCCCGCGGCATGTCCTCATCGTCGGTGCCGGTCCGGCCGGGCTCGTGGCTGCCTGTACGGCACTCCGGCGGGGCCACCGGGTCACGGTCCTGGAAAAAGAGGCCGCCTGCGGCGGCAAGATCCCTCTTGCGGCCCGGCCTCCGTTCAAGGAAGAGCCGGCAGGCTACGCCGTCTGGCTGGAACGGCAGGCCCGGGATCTGGGCGCCGACATCCGCTGCTCCACCAAGGCCACGCCCTCACTGGTGTCCGAACTGGCACCGGACGTCGTGCTGCTGGCTGTCGGCTCCGAGCCCGTCATCCCGCCCATCCCCGGGCTTGCACCGGAGCGTTTCCTTCTTGCGGAACAGGTCCTGCAGCAGCAGGGGCCCACCCCCGGACAGGACGTCCTCATCATCGGCGGCGGACTGGTCGGCTGCGAGACGGCGCTCTTCCTTGCCCGAAACGGCTGCCATCCTCTGGTGGCAGAGATGCGCGAGGATCTCTGCATGGACATCGAGCCCCGCTCCCGGGCCGTCATGCTCCTGCATCTGAAGGAATACGGCATCAGGACGCTGACCTCCTGCCGGGTCGACCGCATCGGGGAAGGGGAAGCCGTCCTGTGCAGGACGGGACATGCCGAAGAGCACCTGCCCTGCTCCCGCATCGTGCTGGCTACGGGCTACCGCCCCCGTACGGCGCTTGCCGAAGCTCTGCGCGGCATGGCCGTGCCTGTCCACAGTATCGGCGACTGCCACGGCGGGACGCGCATCTGTGATGCGGTCTGGCAGGCCACGGCCACAGCCGAAACCATCTAACCCATCGCCCGGGAAACACCGGGCCGGAAACGGCAATGAAACAGTTCGTCTGCAAACCGACCATCCACATGTTCCCCACCTGCAAGGACTTCCTGGCAGGCTTCGACATCGGCGAGGAAGACCTCGTCCTCAGCAACGCGTATATCTTCAAACCCTTTTTTGACGGTCTCGACTGCCGTGCCAAGGCGCTTTTTCTGGAAGATTACGGCCAGGGAGAGCCCAGCGACACCATGGTGGACGCGTTGCTGGCAGCGGCCTCCCGCTATGATTTCCGCCGCATCATCGCCATCGGCGGCGGTTCCGTCATCGACGTGGCCAAAGTCCTGGCGGTGGCTCCGGCCGGCAGTGATACCAGTGCCGTTTTTGACTGCAAGGAACTGAAGCAGGAAAAGGAACTCATCATCCTGCCCACCACCTGCGGCACGGGCAGCGAGGTCACCAATATCTCCATCATCAACCGCACCTGCCTCGGGATCAAGGTGGGTCTCGTCCACGACAGCCTGTACGCACGTCATGCCGTCCTGGTGCCCGAGCTGCTGGAGAAATTGCCCTATCCCGTCTTTGCCACCAGTTCGCTCGATGCCCTGGTCCATGCCGTGGAGTCCTACCTGTCCACCGCGGCAAGCCCCTTTACCCGCATGTTCTCCGCGGAAGCCATCCGGCTCATCCTGGCCGGCTACACGGACGTGGCCCTGCACGGCAGGGACAGCCTGCGTCCCCGCCTTGGCGACTTCCTGCTGGCGAGCACCTATGCCGGGCTTGCCTTTGGTACGGCAGGATGCGCCACCGTGCATGCCATGAGCTATCCGCTGGGCTCCACATTCCATATCCCGCACGGGGAGTCCAACTACGCCGTCTTTGCCGGTGTGCTGCGGCATTACGAACAGCAGCAGGTCCCGGGCCTGGCAGACCTGCAGGAGCTCCTGGGCCGGGAACTGGGCTGCCCCGCCTCCGAGGCCATGGACAGCCTCGATGCCCTGCTGCAAAAGATCCTCCCGCTCAAGAGACTGTCCGCCTACGGCATGGAGCCTTCCCAGGCCCAGCCTTTCGCAGAGGCCGTCCTGCGGACCCAGCAACGCCTGCTGGCCCACAGCCCCAAGGAAATGACGGTAGCCGACATGAGCGGTATCTATACAGCCCTGCTGTAGCATCCATCTCCAGGCCGGAGGCATCCTTTCGTCCCTGATCCGTCATCCGGCCTGGCGTCCTCCTTCCGGTGGGGGGGGCGGCCTGATCTCCCACCCCTACAGGTCGTCCCCCTCTTCAGGCAGCCTTTCCAGAAGCACGAGGCATGCCCCGGATACATCCCCTGCCCCACCGCGCCAACGGTGGGAGCAGGGGTGTGTTTTCCATAACAGCCATAATTTCATGGATATTCGTGATGCCCTTGCGAATGCGGGCATGATGATTACTCTGTGGATATGCTGCAGACCAGCAGGCAGCTCCCGGCAGCCGTCCAGGGAAGGGGCGGTTGCTGTTTCCCGGACATGCCGCGTGCAAGGGGGCCATCGTGAAAACTTCGGATGTCGTCAAACGGTATGGTTGTCTTTCCGTCTCGCTGTTCTTCAACGCCTTGGGCATTGCCCTGATCACCCAGGCCCACCTGGGCACCACCCCCATCACGACCCTGCCTTATACCCTGGCCGCCATCTTTGGCCTGACCCTGGGCACCACGACCTTTGCCTGCAACCTGCTCTTCCTGCTGCTCCAGCGCATCCTGCTCCGGCGCAGGCTGGGCATCGCGGAGCTCTTGCAGATCCCGGCCGTGCTCATCTTCAGCGTGTTCATCGACTTCTGGATGCACCTCACCGGCGCGCTGGTCACGGACGTCTATGTCTGGCAGATCGTCATGTGCATCGTGGGCAGTGCCGTGCTGGGCGCGGGCATCAGTCTTGAGATCATGAGCAATGCCACGGTCATCCCCGGCGAAGGCCTGGTCATCGTCATCGCGGCACGTTCCCGCAAGAACTTCGGCAACATCAAGGTCCTGTTCGACTGCTCGCTGGTCCTGGCCTCGTGCCTTCTCGGCCTTGCCGTGCTGGGCAGCATCGTGGGCCTGCGCGAAGGCACCGTGCTCTCGGCCGTCCTGGTGGGCATGTTCGCCCGCCTGACATCGCCCTGGACACGCAAGCTGAAGCCCCTGCTCTGGTCCCCGGAACAGCGCCGGCTCCTGCGCCAAATCAAGGCCGAGATGCCGCCCCGGCAAAAGTAAGCCTCTTGCCGAAAGGCTGCCGCCCCTGTCTGCCGGCGCCGGCAGCACGGGACAGGCCTTCCAGAACCACCAGCTACCGGGGCAGCTCCAAACGCACCGTCACCGCGAACCAGGACACTTTTCCCCAGTTTTCCCGCTGTGGTGCGAACGTCCCCTGCTGCGGGACCTCTCCCATGCTCACCGTGCAGGACGGCCCCTCCTTTGGAGCGCTGTCCGCAAGGGCCGCCCTCTCCTCAGCTGCGGCACCCGGTACAGCGGCCGGGCTCCCCTCCGCGACGCTTCCGGCAGCTCCGGCCATCCCGTCATCCTGTGCCGCAGGGACAGAGCGCCCGGCAGACGGGAGCGTGCCGGCCTCGCTGCCGGTGGTGCCATCCCCGGAAAGACCGTCCCGCAGCCCCTGGACCGAAAAAAACGTGCCCGCCATTTGTCCGCCGGGCCTGCCCTCCCCTGCGCTCTGCCGCAGGACGAACCAACCTTCCCCGCCTTCCGGCAGCTGCCAGATGCCCATCTGGCGTTCCAGAGCGGCCATGCCGGTGCGCTCCCGCAAGGCCGTCTCCACGGCGGCGGCCTGTGGCCCCGGCACACGATAGCGGGCCGTGAGAGTCCGGCGTCCTGTACGCGGTTCCGTGGCAGGACGGCAAAAAAGATATTCCAGCCCTTCCGGCCTGAGTCCCGCCTCTTCCAGAAAATCGGCACAGCGGTAGCCCGGCGCCGCTTCCGCCGTCGGGCCGGACAGCCCCGGCAGGAGCAGGACCGGCCCGCCGTCGGCCGCCCGCGCGGGCACGACCAGATACAGGCCCAGCAGCAGGGCCATCATCACGCGCATGATGCGTCTCCTTCCTTCTTATTTGCCGGCGTCCCGCCTTTCGGGGACGCGGCCGTGTCTACCACGGCCAGAGTACGTTCCTTGTCTTGTGCCGCACTGTACGCAGGCCATCCGGCATGTCCCACCCTGCAGCACAGAGCTTCCTCCGCCTGCCCGCCGCAGCGCCCCCTCCGTCCTTGCGGACAAACCGGCAGCAGGGAAGACGGGCCCTCCGCAGACGGCCGGACATCACGGGTATCGAAGCAACAGCAGCACAGCACCCCATCCGCCAGGGATGACCGGCAGAACGAAAAAAGGGGAAGGACGCAGGATGCTTCCTTCCCCCAATACAAGTCAGGCTTATGCCGCGAGCGGGCCGTTACGCACGGCCTTCCCAGGCCTGGACGGTGTTCTTCAGCAGCATGGCGATGGTCATGGGGCCCACGCCGCCGGGCACGGGCGTGATGGCCGCGGCCTTCTTGCTCACGGATTCGAAGTCCGCGTCGCCGCACAGGCCGTCGTCCGTGCGGTTGATGCCCACATCGATGATCACCGCGCCTTCGCGGACCATGTCGCCCGTGATCATGCGCGGGCGGCCGATGGCCAGGAAGAGGAAATCCGCGCTGCGGCATTCCGCCGCCAGATCGGGCGTGCGGGAGTGGCACAGGGTCACCGTGGCATCGCCGAATTCGCCGGGACGGGCCAGCAGCAGGGCCAGGGGCTTGCCCACGATGTCCGAACGGCCCAGCACCACGGCCTTCTTGCCGCGGGTGGGCAGGTTGTAGCGGCGCAGCAGCTCGATGACGCCCGCCGGCGTGCACGAGACCATGCCGGGCAGGTTGAGGGAAAGGCGCCCCACGTTCTCGGGATGGAAGCCGTCCACGTCCTTGGCCGGGTCGATGGCCAGCAGGCAGGCGGAGGCGGAAAGATGTTTGGGCAGGGGCAGCTGCAGAAGGATGCCGTCCACGTCGTCACGGCCGTTGAGCTCGGCGATGAGGGCCAGCAGGGCCTCCTGCGTGGTATCGGCAGGCAGACGGTAGGGGAAGGAAAGGATGCCCGCCTCGGCGCAGGCACGTTCCTTGTTGCGCACGTAGACCTGCGATGCGGGATCTTCTCCCACCAGGATCACGGCCAGGCCGGGAGCGCGGCGGCCGGCCGACACAGCGGCCTCCACCTGGGCCTTGAGTTCCGCGCGGATGTCGCGGGCAGTCTGCTTTCCATCAATAAGGATCATGGCGACCTCGTGGCTGACGTTGGCGCCGGGGCCGGCGCGTGGAAGGGGCGGAGTATACTCCGGGAGCGCGGCAAGCTCAAGTCCGCGATATCCCTGACCCATAGGCCCCGAAGCGTCTTGCGCTCCGAGCATGATGCGTTGTACATTCATACTTTGAACGGCCCTTCCCGTCCCCGGGAAGTCCCTGCCGTGATGCCATGTCTCCGATGCGGCGGCATGATGTGAGAACGTACCATGCTCCGAACTTTGCTGCTTTTCCTGCTTTGCCTGCTCCTGCCCGTTCCCCAGGGAGCTCTCGCCGCCTCCTCCGGGAAAACCCCGGTCCAGGCGGAAACGAGCCTGCCCCTGAACAGGACGACTTTCCATTTTTTCTCTCCCGAAGACATCGCCGCCAATTATAAAGCATCCAAGATCATCCGTGTGGGCTATTTCGACCAGCACGGCGTTTTCGAAGGTGAAGGGGAACACCTTTCCGGCTATGCCGTGGCCCTGCTCACGGCCATCTCGCGCTATACGGGATGGGAATACAAGTGGGTCAAGATCCGCTTCGACGAGCTGGCCCAGCGCCTGGACGACGGCACCATCGACCTTTCCTGCGGCATCAGCTTCACGCCCGAGCGTTCCCGGCTCTACAGCTTTTCCAAACTGCGTGCCGGATACGAGAACACCTGTCTGCATGTCTCCAGCATGAGCGACATGCATTACATGGATCTGGAAGCCTTCAACGGCATGCGCATCGGCTTTTTCACCGACTCCCTCCAGTATGACGTGATGAAGCGCTTTGCCGCCCAGAACGGTTTTTCCTTCGAGTCGTTCTTCTTCGAGGAAAGCAACGAGATGGCCCAGGCCCTGGCCGAAGGCCGCATCGACGGCTATGTGGACGGTGTGCTGCGCGGCAATGGTACCAAGGTGGTGGCCACCATCTCCACGGACCCCTTCTTCTTCGTCACCCGCAAGGATGACAGTGCGATCATGGACCCGCTCAACGAGGCCATGCGCCGGATCCTGCTGAACCACCCCACCTATCTGGCCCGCCTGTACGACAGTTATCTCAACATCTCCTCGGACGTGCCCGTGGTCTTCACCCGGTCCGAATGCCGGTGGCTGGCCACCAAGCCCGCCATCCGCGTGGCCTACAGCCGCGAACAGGACATGATGGACCCCGAACACGGGGGCAATTTCCTCTATGCCTTCCTGAAGATGCTGGAACGCCAGAGCGGCATCCGTTTCGAATTCCTTCCCCTGCCCTCCTATGACGCCTGTCTCAAGGCGCTGGCCGACGGTACGGCGGACATCATGCCCGACGTCTATCCCCAGCTTTCCTTCCTGCGCAGCCAGAACATCTTTTCGGGCAGGACCTTCTATAACGCGCTCATCACGGTGGTGGGCCGGCTCCATGACAAAAATATCCCCGGCCAGTCCTGCACGGTGGGCTTCACCCGCGAGATGCGCAGCGTGATGCTGGCCTACCAGAGTACCTACCCCGAGGACACCCCCAAGATCTTCCCCAATATCGACGCCTGCCGCAAAGCTTTTGAGAAAGGGGAAGTGGACGTTTACCTCTGGCCCTACCCTGCGGCCTCCCTCCAGGACGATCCGCCCAAGGACGGGCTCCTGCTCCCCACCCGGGCCATGTATCCCATGGCACTGGGCATCTCGCCCCATGCCTCGCCCCTCGTGACTTCCGTGCTGGACAAGGTCATCACCTCCACCACCACGGCCACCATCGACGCCCTGCTCCTTTCCGTCGCGCCGGATTCCCTGCTGGACGTCATCCGCCGTTTCCTGCGCCGGAACCTGGTGGAGACGCTCTGCGGTCTGGGCCTGCTGCTGGGCCTGATCATGCTCCTCGTCATGCGCCACAACAGGCGGCGTCTGACCGATCTCCGCGCGGCGGCGCTCACCGATCCCGTGACGCAGGGCCCCAACCGGGCCAGATTCCTTATGGATGCGGCCAAGATCCTGCAAAAGGACCCGCGGCGTTACTATCTGTCCACCATCAACATCCGCAAGCTCAAGCTCATCAACCGGGCCTGCGGCCTGCGCACCGGGGACAGCCTGATCCGCTTCTGCAACCGCGAGTTCGCCCTGCGCAGCCGTCAGGGGGAACTGGCCGCCTACAGCGGCTCGGGACGGTATCTCCTGCTTTGGAAATGCCCTGACGAGACCACCTTCACCCAGCGCATGGAAGAGCTGTGCAGCGTCGCGGACATGGCCCGCAAGCTGTACCAGCGCCCGGTGAGCTTCTCCTGCGGCGTGTACGTCATCCGCAACGACGCCGACATGGAAGAACACGAACCGCAGCCCACGTCGGGGACGGGAAAAAACATCAACGAATCCATGAGCTTCGTCTCCCGTTATCTGCTCTATGCCGAAACGGCGGAAGCCAGTATCGCTTCCGGCGGCTACCGCTCGCAGTTCCTGATCTACAACGAGCTCATCGGGGCCCGGCAGCTCAAGGCCAACGACATCGAGAACCGCATGGTCAACGCCCTGGAACACGGGGAGTTCACCGTCTTCATGCAGCCCCAGGTCTGCCTTGCGGACAGGAGACTGATCGGGGCCGAGGCCCTCATCCGCTGGCAGGGCCCGGACGGGAAGATGGTCTATCCCGACGAATTCATCCCCCTGTTCGAGCAGAGCGGCTTCATCCGCGAACTGGACCTCTTTGTCCTGGATACGGTCTGCGCCTGGATACGCCGCCGCCTGGACAAAGGCAAAAAGGTGCCCCCCATCAGCATCAACCAGTCCAAGGCCCTGTTCTTCCACGACAACTATGTCGAGACCGTCCTCGGCATCGCGGCCCGCCACGATGTTCCCGCCCACCTGCTGCATGTGGAGGTCACGGAAAGCATGGCCTGGCTGGATGAAGAAGCCTTCATCCGCACCCTTGATGCCTTGCGCCGTGCGGGCATCGGCCTGAGCCTCGACGACTTCGGCAAGGGCTATTCCTCCATGGCCATGCTGCATTCCTTCGGCTTCGACACCATCAAGCTGGACCGGGCCTTCCTGGCCCCCGGGCAGGAAAAGCAGCGCTCGGTCTGGATCATCATTTCCTCGCTCGTGGACATGGCCCGCCGCCTCGGCATCGAGATCCTCTGCGAGGGCGTGGAGACCGAAGACCAGCTGCAAAAGCTCCTTGCCTCGCACTGCAAGTACGGACAGGGCTATCTCTTCTCCCCGCCCATGGATCTGGAGACCTTCGACGCCTACGTGGATGCCCACGAGCTGGAGCGGAAATAGCCACATGCTCCGGAGGCCTCTTCTCCGACGGAGAAGGGCTCCGTCTGACGCCCCTCCCCCAAAAAGTAAAGCGCCACCTTCTCTTGATGAAGGCGGCGCTTTTGTCCGACAAGCTCTCCCTGCCGCATAAAAAAGGGGGCCTTGCGGCCCCCTCGGGAATACGGATGACGGCAGGCCGTGCCTGCGTCCGCCGGATTAGTCTTCGCTCTCGTCCAGGGCGTAGTATTCCGCCAGCATGGGACCGAAGAATTCGGCGCCGTCGCCCAGTTCTTCTTCGATGCGCAGCAGCTGGTTGTACTTGGCCATGCGCTCGGAGCGGCACAGGGAGCCGGTCTTGATCTGGCCGGCGTTGACGCCCACGGCCAGGTCGGCGATGAAGCTGTCTTCGGTCTCGCCGGAACGGTGGGAGACCACCGTGGTGTAGGCGGCTTCCTTGGCCATCTCGATGGTATCCAGGGTCTCGGTCACGGTGCCGATCTGGTTCAGCTTGATGAGGATGGAGTTGGCCACGCCTTCGGCGATGCCTTCAGCCAGGATGGAGGGGTTGGTCACGAACACGTCGTCGCCCACCAGCTGGGTGCGTTCGCCCAGGCTGGCGGTCAGCATGCCCCAACCGTCCCAGTCGCTTTCGGCCATGCCGTCTTCGATGGAGATCAGGGGGTACTTGCTGGTGAACTCGGCCAGCCACTGGGCCATTTCGGCATTGTTGAAGGTCTTGTTCTCACCCTTCAGCACGTACTTGCCGTCCTGATAGAATTCGGAAGCGGCGGCGTCGATGGCCAGGGCCACTTCGCTGCCGGGGATGTAGCCGGCTTCTTCGATGGCCTTGACGATGTAGCTGAAAGCTTCGTCGTGGTTCTTCAGGTTGGGGGCAAAGCCGCCTTCGTCGCCCACGCTGGTCACGTGGCCGTCCTTTTCCAGCAGCTTTTTCAGCACGTGGAAGATCTCGGACCCCATGCGCAGGGCATCACGGAAGCTCTGGGCGCGCAGGGGCATGATCATGAATTCCTGGATGTCCAGGTTGTTGGGGGCGTGGGCGCCGCCGTTGATGATGTTCATCATGGGCGCGGGCAGCACCTTGGCGTTGACGCCGCCCAGGTACTTGTACAGGGGCAGGCCCAGGTATTCGCTGGCGGCACGGGCGCAGGCCATGGACACGCCCAGCATGGCGTTGGCGCCCAGACGGCTCTTGTTGTCGGTGCCGTCCAGGTCGATGAGGGTGTTGTCCAGCTGCACCTGCTGCAGGGCGTCCAGGCCCAGCAGGGCGTCAGCGATCTCGCTGTTGACGTTCTCCACGGCCTTGGTCACGCCCTTGCCGCCGTAACGCTTGCCGCCGTCACGCAGTTCCAGGGCCTCACGGCTGCCGGTGGAGGCGCCGGAAGGCACGGCCGCGCGGCCGCTGTGGCCGGACTCCAGAGAAACTTCCACTTCCACGGTCGGATTGCCGCGCGAATCCAGGATCTCGCGGGCATACACAGACGCAATGCTGCTGCTCATAATCGCTCCTTTGAAGGTTGATTCTTCCGCCGCGCGAAAGAGTCGTTTTCTCCGCTGCGCCCCCACGGGCGGTGGCGGGGCCATTGCCCGGCGGCAGGGAAGCCTTGCCGCAAAAATCTTTCTTCCCCACAAGGGGGCGTCCGGGCCCTGCGCGCGACGGCAGGCCCGGGCCCACTGCCGCACGGAGCGGCACGGCCGCTACGGCCCTCAATAGGGGTGACGTTCGTAATACAGGCGGCGCAGGCCCTCCAGCAAGAGCGAGGGCAGCACGGCATCGAAGACGTCGGGGCTGATGCGCGCGATGGACGGGGCAAAGCCGCCCGTGGCCAGCACCAGACAGTCACCGGGCAGGCCCTTTTTCAGGCGCTGCGTCAGGCCTTCCACCATGCAGGCGAAGCCGAAGACCAGACCGTGCTGGATACTCACCGACGTGCTGCGGCCGGGCGCGGGCTCCAGGGCGTCCACGTCCAGGTTGACGCGGGGCAGCTGGGCCGTTTCGCACGCCAGGGCCGAGATGGCCGTGCGCGGGCCGGGAAAGATCAGGCCGCCGAGGTAGGCATTGCCGCTGATGCAGTCAAAGGTGACGGCCGTGCCGAAGTCCACCACGATGAGGGATTCCGGGCCGGGATGCAGACGGCGCGCCTCATAGGCGCCCACCAGGCGGTCGGCGCCCACTTCCTGCGGGCGCTCGTAATGGTTCTGCAGGGGGATGGGCATGTCCTGCGGCACCATCCACAGGGGGCAGCCCAGATAGCGCTGGACGGCTTCACGCAACAGGGGATCGAAACCCGGCACCACCGACGAGGCCACACAGGCCGTGAAACGGGGCTCGGCACCGGCGTGGCGCAGCAGCTCCAGCAGGGTCAGGCCCAGACTGTCCGAGGTCTGGGCGGGGTCCGTGCGCAGATTGTAGGAGGTCATCACCCCCCGGGAGTCGGCCAGACCGACCTTGATGCAGGTATTGCCGATGTCGAAAAGAAGAAGCTCTGGCTGCATGTCATACTCCTTGGGGAACAGATGCCCCGCGCACAGGAATCCGCAGGCAGAAAGTATGCCAGAAAGCCCGTCCGTTCGCAAGGAAGGGCACGGCCCGTTGCCTGCCTGGCCTGCCGTACATCCTACCTTGCGTCACCACGCTTCCCTTCCCCTGTTGGCGACCATCCGTCAAGCGCGGTCCCCCTTCCCGAAGACGGTCGCCCCAAAGCACTTTCCTATACTTTTCCCGGCCCCCTGTCCTCGACCGCCTGTATCCCGCCCCTCCTCTGGCCATCTGACGGGCCATCCACCCAGAGGATTTTTTAGGATTTGTCTTTTTCTGGAAAAAATAGCCTGGAGGTGATAACGTTCCCGTATCTCTTAACGTGGCCCGAACATACTTCACAATGGAGAATACAATGGAACAACTTTTCAAAGAATGCTGTGACTTCATCGATGCGGAATATCAGCGCCTTGACCATACTCTTGGCTATCGTTTCCTGACGTGTTCCCACACTCTGCTGAACCCGGACATAAAGCTCCTTTATCTAAGAGAATGTCCGGCATACACCTTGCTATACCAGTTTTCTCCAAAGGATACAGGCCAAAGCAAGGTAAAGTAGCCCCATAAAATTGACGAGGTAACAACAGTAGCG
>CDZT01017994.1_pt1 | contig 13596 bp, 10 predicted proteins | sample 557531 | NCBI WGS metagenome assembly CDZT01 (sample SAMEA3182066, study PRJEB8094) | gut metagenome | biome: human; feature: gut; material: Stool; isolation source: human stools | place: Canada | collected 2013-03-05
TCCTGGTTGATCTTGGTGGCGCCGGGGTCGTAATCGATGGCAACGATATTGGAATTGGGGTAATCGTCCTTGAGCTTGCGGATCATGCCCTTGCCTACGATGTGATTGGGCAGGCAGCCGAAGGGCTGGGTGCAGACGATGTTGGGCGTTCCGGAGTGGATGAGCTCCAGCATCTCGGCGGTGAGCAGCCAGCCCTCGCCCATCTTGTTGCCCTCGCCCAGGTAGCCCTGGATCAGGCGGCGCAGGTCCTCAAAGGTACCGGGCGCCCGGAAGCCGCCCTTCTCCATGGCGGCGATCATGGCCCGCTGGCACTTTTCGACATAGCCCTTAAAAATCTGGCAGACCTTCTTTTTCAGCCAAAGGCCGCCGTAAATGCCCACGTCCACCTCGCGGTTATAGATCTTGAAGATGATAAAGTCGGTCAGACCGGGCACCACCGGCTCAGCTCCCTCGGAAAGGAGAAACTGCTCCAGGTTATTGTTGCCCAAAGGGGAATATTTGATGTAGATCTCGCCCACCACGCCGACCCGGGGCTTGGCCTCGCCCGCCACAGGGATCGCCTGGAAGGCGGCCACCAGCTTGTCGAAGTTTTCCACCATGCTCTGGAAGGAAAGACCCTCGCCCCGGTTCATCGCCTCCAGAAGGGCTTTTTCGCAGGCGTCGATGGTCTGGTCGGTCTGCCCGGAGGCGACCTCGTAGGGCCGCACCTGGTTGGCGCACTGGACGATGAGATCCCCGTACATCATGGCGAAGATGGCCTTGCGCAGAGTGCCAAGGCCCAGCTTGAAGCCGGGGTTGGGCTCCAGGCCGGAGAGATTGATGGAAATGACGGGGATGAAGCTCAGATCGGCTTTTTCCAAAGCCTTGCGCAGCAGATGGATGTAGTTGGACGCGCGGCAGCCGCCGCCGGTCTGGGTGATCAGCAGAGCCACCTTATGCAGGTCGTACTTGCCGCTTTTCACCGCGTCGATGAGCTGGCCGATGACCAGCAGGGCGGGATAACAGGTGTCGTTATGGACGTATTTGAGGCCCTCGTCCACGATGCCCCGATGATTGGTGGTGAGCATCTCCACCCGGAAGCCTTCGGTCTCCAGGATGCGGGCCATCAGGCCAAAGTGTACGGGCAGCATGGTGGGGAAGAGCAGGGTATATTCCCGCTTCATCTCCTTCGTGAACAGGAGGCGCCCGTTCTTGTCGTATACTAACTCAGCCATGTTTCAGGTTCCTTTCGGTATTGCGTATAAATATCCAAAGGCGGGGCGAAAACCCGCTCCGATGGCTACGTTTTGAGAAAGAATATGGCTCTGGCCGTGCGGTAAAAGGGTACGATCTCCCGGCGGAGCAATTCATCCTTCAAAAGCGCGGTGAGGTTGACCGCCAGCCCCCAGCGGCACGGTCTCCGGGCAGGGGAGAGACGGAAGGCAGAAGTGACGGGCGTCTCCGATCTCGTAGCCGAAGGGGGCCAGGCCCGCCTCGATCCGCCGGCAGTTCTGGGGGAGAAAGAGCCATTCGGCCTGTCGGGGCAGCAGGGTTTCCCCGGCCCGGGGGAGCAGACGCTCCCGGCAGGCTGCCGCCAGCTTGCCGTTTAGAACGGCGATCTCCCCAAAAGGCGTGCCGCCGCTGTACGCCCGCATTCCGGACCGATCCTGCCCGGGGAGCGCCACATTTCCCGGGCAATCAAGAAGTTCTGCGCTGCACCCGAGATCCAACGCCAGCTGTTCCCTTGCGGCGGCCCAAACGGTATCCCTATCCGTCCCTGTGTTTCCTGGCGTCCATGGCGGCCATCAGGGAGCGTACCCGGATCTTGACCGCGCCCAGGTTGCTGATGTCGTCGATCTTGAGCTGGGTGTACAGCTTGCCGCCGTTCTCCAGGATGGAGCGCATCTCGTCGGTGGTGATGGCGTCGGTACCGCAGCCGAAGCTCACCAGCTGCACCACCTGCATATCCGGCTGGGTGCAGACATACCGGGCGGCGTTGTACATGCGGGACTGGAAGGTCCACTGGTTGAGCACCTTCCGGGGGGCGTAGCCCTCCAGATAGCTCAGCGCATCCTCTGTGACCAGCACGAAACCGAACGATGTGATGAGGTCGTTGATGCCGTGGTTGATCTCCGGGTCGATGTGATAGGGCCGTCCGCAGGCCACGATGATGGGCATATCATGGGCCCGGGCGTATGCGATGTACTGCTTGCCGGTCTCCCGCACGTCATGGACATAGGCGTCGTATGCCTCATAGGCCGCCCTGGCCGCGGCGGCGGTCTCCCGCTTGGGGATGTCGAACGTATCATACATCATCTGGGCCACGCGTTTTTCAAAGTCTTTATGCCGCCACAGTCCTACATAGGGGTCCAGGAACCGGGTCTGCTTCAGGGCGGGCACATTGGCCGCCAGCAGCTCGGGATAGTAAGCCACCACAGGACAGTTGTAGTGGTTGTCTCCGATGCCCTCGTCGTTGTTGTAGGACATGCAGGGGTACCACACGGCGTCCACGCCCGCGTCCACCAGAGCCTCCACGTGGCCGTGGAGCAGCTTGGCCGGATAGCACACGGTATCCGAGGGGATGGTGTGCTGGCCCTTCAGATAGAGCTTGCGGGAAGATTCGGGAGAGAGGACCACCTCAAAGTTCAGCCGGGTGAAGAAGGCGAACCAGAAGGGCAGGTTCTCGTACATGTTCAGACCGAAGGGAATGCCGATCCGGCCGCGGACGCCGCTGCCGTTCCCCTTGCCCTGCATGGCGCGGAGCTTTTTGTACTTGTAATTCATCAGGTCGGGGTTTTCCGCCTTTTCCTTGCCCAGGGGGCGGGAGCAGCGGTTGCCCGAAAGGAAGCGCCGCCCGCCGTCGAAGGTGTTGACCGTGAGGGAGCAGTGGTTGGTGCACAGGTTGCAGGTGGCGGGCCTGGCCGTGTGGGAGAAGGTCTCCAGCGCCTGCGCGTCCAGCAGGGCGCTCTTGTCCAGGCGCAGGTCCCGGGCGGCCAGGGCGGCCCCGAAGGCCCCCATGATGCCCGCGATGGTGGGGCGGGTCACGTCCCGGCCCAGCTCCTGTTCAAAGGCCCGGAGCACCGCGTCGTTGTGGAAGGTGCCGCCCTGGACCACGATGTGCCGGCCCAGATCATCCGCGCTGGCGGCCCGGATGACCTTGTACACCGCGTTTTTGACGATGGAGATGGACAGTCCTGCCGAGATGTCCTCCACGCTGGCGCCGTCCTTTTGGGCCTGCTTGACGCTGGAGTTCATAAATACGGTGCAGCGGGAACCCAGGTTCACCGGGTGCTGAGCCAGCAGGCCCAGCTTGGCGAACTCCGCGATGTTGTAGCCCAGGGCTTTGGCAAAGGTCTCGATAAAGGAGCCGCAGCCGGAGGAGCAGGCCTCGTTGAGCAGGATGGAGTCCACCGCTCCGTTGCGGACCTTAAAGCACTTCATATCCTGGCCGCCGATGTCGATGATGAAATCCACGTCCGGGTTGAAGTGCCGGGCGGCGTTGTAGTGGGCCACCGTCTCCACCAGGCCCGCGTCGCAGGAGAAGGCGTTTTTGATCAGGTCCTCCCCATAGCCGGTGACCGCCGCACCCCGGATGGCGATCCGATTCCCGCAGAGCCGGTAGATCTCCTTGAGCTGCTCCAATACGATGGCCACGGGGTTGCCCAGATTGGAGTGGTAATAGGTATACAGCAGCCCGCCGTCGTTGGTGATGAGGGCCATCTTGGTGGTGGTGGAGCCGGCGTCGATGCCCAGCCAGGCGTCGCCCGTATAGGCGCTCACGTCCACCTCGGGGGGGTGCATGGCGTTATGGCGCGCCAAAAAGGCGTCGTATTCCGCGGGGTCGGTGAAGAGGGGAGGCATCGTGTCCACCAGGCCCACGTGGTCCACGCTCTCCTCCAGCTTTTTCAGCAGCGCGTCAAAGGGATGCTCGGCGTAATCGGAGGCGCACAGGGCCGCGCCGATGCCTGCGAAGCAGTCGCCGTCCTCCGGAAAAATCGCGTGCTCGCCGTCCAGCTGCAGGGTCTCCACAAAGCGTTCCCGCAGACCCATGAGAAAGTGCAGCGGCCCGCCCAGAAAGACGATCTTGCCCTTGAGCTGGCGGCCCTGGGTCAGGCCGGCCACCGTCTGGTCCACCACGGCCTGGAAAATGGAGGCCGCCACGTCCTCCTTCCGTCCGCCCTGGTTGAGGATGGGCTGGATGTCGCTCTTGGCGAACACGCCGCAGCGGGAGGCGATGGGGTAGATCTTCTCGTGCTTCAGGCTCAGCGCGTCCAGCTCGTTCACGCTTACGTTCATCAGGGTGGCCATCTGGTCGATGAACGCCCCGGTGCCGCCGGCGCAGGAGCCGTTCATCCGCTCCTCCAGCGCGCCGCCGAAAAAGATGATCTTGGCATCCTCGCCGCCCAGCTCGATGACGGCGTCGGTGCCCGGTATGTACTGGTTGACAGCAGCGGCGGTGGCGTACACCTCCTGCACAAAGTCGATGCCCGCCGCCTTGGCCACGCCCAGACCGGCGGAACCGGTAATGACCATGCGCACCTGCTGCCCGGCCAGCTTGTCCCGGATGGAGCGCAGGGTCTCGACGGAGCGCTCCCGGGCCTTGGAGTAATGCCGCTCATAGGAGCGGAACAGCAGCTTGTTCTGCTCGTCCAGCACCACCACCTTCACGGTGGTGGAGCCGATATCAATTCCAATGCGAAGGCTCATAGGTTCACCTTATATCCTTACAGAATTTCGTACCCCACATAATATATCAAAATCTGATTTTTTACAACCCCAAAGCCGAGAAATGCAGGAAGTTCCGCAGTCGGAAGCAATATCCGGAAAAGAGAAGGCAGACGGCTGAGCAAGCGGCGGGCCATCCGGCCCACTGGGCGTGCAAAGCGCGCAAGCGTTGCCTATGAAGTCCAAAGCGAGGCCGCGTAAGCGGCCTCCCGCGGCGAAGCGCGCCGCGGACTTCAAAGGAATTGATTTCTTCCTTTTGAAGTGCTTTGACTATAAACGGGCCCGCGCCGATTTGACGCGGGCCCAGCCAAAGCGGAGATTATTTCATTTCAACAAATTCGATTTTTACGCTGACCTGTTTTGCCCCGTTGATCACATGGAAGACGGTGGATTTGGAAACGTAGGCTACCCGCGAAACATCGCAGATCGTACTCCCGCCCGCCCGCTCCGCTGCGCCGGCTTTTTTCTCCAAGGAAAGCCCTCCTTCTCTTTGGAGAAACGTTTCTCCTTTTGCCGCAAGGCCTCTGCGGCGTGCTGCTGCATCAAACCGTAAGGAAGCGGGAGACACGGGGAAGAGCCCCGTGTGCCTCCCTTACCGTTCTGCCCAAATCAAGGTTGAGGCGGTAATTTTGAAAACGGGTAAAACAGCGGGGATGGACGCGGACGAAACGCGGAGAGCATGTGCAAGCGTCTGGATGGCCCCGGATATCCGGGAGATCCGTTCGCAGCGCAGCATGCGGGCAAGAAACGACCGGGAGGAGCGGTCTGCGGTCCTGCGGAATGCAAAAGCCCGGTCTGACATAAGGCCCAACGGAGCCCCAGACGTATGGCGTTCTGTGCCGCCGCTTTTCCATGACGGATACAGGGGATGTACAGGGGCGTTTTTACCCAATTTTAATGATTCTTGTATTTTCACCTTAAGAAAGGTGTGGTAATATCAGGATATCGTAAGAGAGCGGGAGGAAGCCATGACCGGAGAGGATTATCTGAAGCAGCTGCGCGCGCGTTTGACGGGGCGGACGGACCCGGCGGAACTGGAGCGGCTGATGTGCTACTATACGGACTATTTCGAGGAAGCGGGACCGGAAGGCGCGGATGCGGTCATCCGGGAGCTGGGGACCCCGGCGGAGCTGACCGGGCGCATCCTGGGGGAGCGGCACGGCCGGTACGAGGGGAATACCGGAGCGGCCGCCCAGCCTGCGGCGGGGCACCGGCGGGGACCGCTGGCGTGGGCGCTGGGCCTGTTGGGCGCAGTGCTGATCGGCATCCCCCTGATCGCACTGCTGGCGGGGCTGACCATCGGCCTGGCGGCGGGCGGCTTTGTGTGCGTGGCAATGGGCGTTTTTGTCCTTTTTTCCGGCTTTTCCGCCCTGTTCACCGGGGGGCTGGCCACCACCATGTACGCTGCCGGCGTAGGCCTGGCGACCTGCGGAGGCGGCGTTATGCTCCTGGCGGCGGTGGTCGCGCTGGCGTTGGGCGGCTTCCGGGGCGCGGGCCGTCTGATGCGCAATTTCTTCTGCGGAAGGAGGACGGCGGTATGAACCGGCTGACCAAGGGACTTTTGGGCGTGGGCGCGCTGCTGCTCCTGTCCGGCGGCCTGCTGGCCCTGTCCGGCTGGACCATGGGGGGACAGACGGAGCTGGACCTGAGCTGGAACGGCCATGGGGTCCGCATCGGGCCGCTGGGCATTGTCAGCCGGGACAGCGCCGCGCAGACGGAAACGGCTGCCCGCGACGGGCGGGAGGAGCTGCACCTGCAAGCCTTCCGCCGGGTGGATGTAGACGTGGATCTGGGCGATGTGACGGTAACGCAGGGGGGCGATTATGGCGTGTCCCTGAATTGGAAGGGGAAACACTACGCCCTGGAATATGAGCTGGACGGCGATACCTTGCGTGTGCGCAGCAGCGCCCAGGGGGGCCGCTTCGGCCTGGACGGCTATGGCGGGACGGTGACGGTCTATGTGCCGCAGCATCTCCGGCTGGAACAGCTGGAGGTCCGCTCTGATCTGGGCGATATATGCCTGGAGGGGATCGCCGCCGATACGGCGACGGTCACCGGAGACCTGGGCGATCTCACGTTGAGGCAGGTGCGGGCGGGAGCGCTGGAGCTGCACGAGAGTATGGGAACGATCGACGGCGCGGGCCTGACGGTGGAACGCTCCCTGAGTGTGGAAAACGATATGGGGGATGTCCGGCTGGAGGGAGATCTCCAAGGAGAACTGGAGGTCGCCGACAGCATGGGAGAGATCGAGCTGACGCTCAGCGGTCCCGTGGAGGATTACCGCTACGAGCTGAACGTGGACATGGGCGAGATCTGCGTTAACGGCGAGACGTACCGCAGTGAGGCCAGCCGGTCGGGCGGACGCCACAGCCTGAACGTGGAAAACAGCATGGGCGATATCAGCGTGACCTTCGGATAAATCAGACGGACCTCTTTCCCGCTGAGCGGGAAAGAGGTCCGTCTGATTCTTACAGCAGCTTTTTCAGTTCGGAGAGCAGCGCGTCCACGTCCTCCTGGGTGGTGTGGAAGCAGGTGACAAAGCGGATCACGGTATGCTCCGCGTCAAAGGGGCACCAGTCCTCAAAGGCGCAGACCTGCTCCAGCCTGGGCCGCAGCTCATTTTTCACGATGGGAAAGATCTGGTTGGTGCACGATTCGGTCATCAGCGGCAGGCCCAGGGCCTTGACGCCCTCCTGCAGCCGTCCGGCCAGCACGTTGGCGTGGCGGGCCATGTCAAAATAGAGGTTGTCCTTCAAAATGGCCTCAAACTGCACACCCTGGAGCCAGCCCTTTTCCATCACGGCCCCCATGCGCTTTTTCATGCGGAAAAAGTCGTGTGTCAGCTCCGGACGGGTGATGACCAGCGCCTCTCCGAACAGCGTGCCGTTTTTGGTGCCGCCCAGATAGAAGGCGTCCACCAGGCGGGCAAATTCGGGCAGGGTCAGGTCGTTGGCGTCGGAGGTCAGGGCGGCGGCCAGCCGGGCGCCGTCCACAAAAAGCAGCAGGTCGTTGGCGCGGCAGAAGTCCGACAGGGCGGTCAGCTCCGCTTTGGTATAGACGGTGCCGTTTTCCGTGGCGTTGGAGATGTAGACCAGGGCGGGACGGGTCAGGTGGGGGTCTTTGTGCCACTCCAGCACGGCCGGCAGCATCTCAGGGGTCAGCTTGCCGTCGGGCCCCACCTCCACAGGGATGATCTTGTGGCCAGTGGCCTCGAAGGCGCCCACCTCGTGGCCGTTCAGGTGGCCGGTGGCGGGGGAGATGACCGCTTCCCAGGGTTTGGTCAGAAAGGCGCAGGCCGTCACGTTGGTCTGGGTGCCGCCAATGAGAAATTCCACCATGGCGTCGGGGCACTGGCACAGCTGGCGGATCCGGTCCTTGGCCCGGTCGGAATACACATCCCCGCCGTAGCCGATGTTGCCCTCCAGGTTGGTGGCGCACAGGGCCTCCAGGACCTTGGGATGGGCGCCGAAGGAGTAATCGTTGCGGAACAGCAGCATAAGAATTCCCTCCTTATTCAATGGAAGGGGCCGCCGGAGCGGCGGCCCCTTCGTGTATCACTTGGTGACCTTGAAGCTGTCCTTGAGTCCCACGGAGCGGTTGAAGACCAGGTGCCCCGGCGCGGAATCCCGGTTGTCCACGCAGAAGTAGCCCTGGCGCAGGAACTGGAAGGAAGCGGGGGCCCGGACGTCGGCCAGACCGGCCTCCACCTTGGAACCGGTGAGGATCTCCAGGGAGTCGGGGTTCAGGCAGTCCAGAAAGCTGTTCGCGCCTGCGTCCGGGTCGGCGTCCAGGAACAGGTTGTCGTAGAGCCGTACCTCGGCATCCACGGCGGTGGCGGCGTCCACCCAGTGGATGGTGGCGCCCTTCACCTTGCGCCCGTCGGCGGGATCGCCGCCCCGGCTGTCGGGATCGTATTCGCAGAGGATCTCGGTGACGGCTCCGGAGGCGTCCTTGACGCAGCCGGTGCAGCGGATCAGATACGCGCCCTTCAGGCGGCATTCCGGGCCGTCCGGGTAGAGGCGCTTGTATTTGGGGACTGGAGTTTCCAGAAAATCCTCCGCTTCGATATACAGGTTTCGGGAGAAGGTCACGGCGCGGACGCCGTCCTCAGGGCGGTTGGGGTTGTTTTCCACCGTGACGGTCTCGCTCTGTCCCTCGGGGTAATTGGTGATGGTCAGCTTTATGGGGCGCAGCACCGCCATAACGCGCCGGGCGGTCTCGTTCAGGTCTTCCCGCAGGCAATACTCCAAAAAACCATACTCCACCGTGGAAGCCGCCTTGCTCACGCCGTTGCGCTCGGAGAAATTGCGGATGGAGCGGGGGGTGTAGCCCCGGCGGCGCAGACCGCAGAGGGTGGGCATACGGGGATCGTCCCAGCCGGATACCCGGCCCTCCTCCACCAGCGCGCGCAGCTTGCGCTTGCTCATGACGGTGTAGTTGATGCCCAGACGGGCAAACTCGATCTGCCGGGGCTTGGCGGGCACGGAGCAGTTCTGGATGACCCAGTCGTACAGAGGACGGTGATCCTCAAACTCCAGGGAGCAGAGGGAGTGGGTGATCCCCTCCAGAGCGTCCTCCAGGGGGTGGGCGAAGTCGTACATGGGGTAGATGCACCATTTATCCCCCTGCCGGTGGTGGTGCATGTGGTTGATCCGATAGAGCACAGGGTCGCGCATATTGAAATTACCGCTGGCCAGGTCGATCTTGGCCCGCAGGGTGTACGTGCCGTTGGGGAATTCGCCCGCGCGCATCCGCTCGAACAGAGCGAGGGATTCCTCCGCGGGCCGGTCCCGCCAGGGGGAACGGGCGGGGGTGTTCACGTCCCCCCGGTAATCCCGGAACTGCTCGGGCGTCAGTTCGCACACGTAGGCCAGGCCCTTTTGGATGAGCTCCACGGCATAGGCGTACATCTGTTCAAAATAATCGGAGGCAAAATAGAAGCGGTCCCCCCAGTCATAGCCCAGCCAGCGGATGTCCTCCTGGATGGCCTGGACGTACTCCACGTCCTCCTTGGTGGGGTTTGTATCGTCCATACGCAGATTACACACCCCGCCATACTTTTCGGCGGTGCCGAAGTCCACGAAAATGGCCTTGGCGTGGCCGATGTGGAGGTAGCCGTTGGGCTCGGGCGGAAAGCGGGTGTGGACGGTCATGCCCTGGAACTGACCACCCTGGGCGATATCCTCATCGATGAAATCATGGATAAAGTTCTGGGTCATGACTGGATTCAGTTCGTCCGGCATGTGGTTTCACTCCTTCATATTGATACAGATAGCTATTTTAACCCGAACGCCCGGAAAAAGCAAGAGCGAGAACACCGGGTTTGACAGGGGAATGGGAGATATTTATAATTAGGGCATCACCGCACAATTCCCCACGCACGTCTTGACGGCCAATTTGCCCCACAAATGCGTTGCAAAACCTTGCAATACGCAAAGTATTCCTGCGGTTTTGCGCCTTTTTGCGGCACAAATTTTCGCGCCAATCCGCACGCGTTGAATGATGCGGTAATGCCTAAGGTCTGTAAAACAGAGCGCTCTGCGGTTCCTCCCGGCGCGCATTCGAAGCACGCGGCTTCGCATGATTTCCGCGCAGCGGGCGGCGTTTTCAGGGGCCTGAGCCCGGCGTTTTGGCCTGCGGGAATCGCAGGGAGGACAGAAACAGAAGAGGAGGCGGCGTACATGACCACGGCCCAGATGCGCTACTTCATTACGGTGGCGGAATGCCTGAGCGTTACGGAGGCCGCCGACCGGCTGTATCTCTCTCAGCCCGCCCTGAGCCGCCATATCGCGCAGATGGAGGCGGAGCTCAACGTTCCGCTTTTTCTGCGCACCCGCAATACCATCCGGCTCACGCCTGCGGGGCAGGTGCTGCTGGAGGGGCTGCGGCAGATCTATGGGGACTACCGGGGCCTTCTGGAGCGGGTGGAGGCCGTCAACGCAGGGGTGCGGGGGGAGCTGCGGCTGGGCCTTTTGGAGGAGCAGCTTCTGCCCGCGCCGGTGCGCCGGGCGCTGCGGCACATCGAGACGGAGTACCCCAACATGAAGGTGCGCCTGTCCCGGCACAGCTTCCGGGCGCTGCGGGAGGGGCTGCTGGACGGCAGCCTGGATTGTATCCTTTCCCTCGCCACGGATCTGAGGAGCCTCCCGGAGCTTACTGCCCTGGTGGTGGAACGCGCGCCGCTCTACCTGGTGGTGGGGGCGGACAGCGCGCTGGCGGCGCGGACGGAGCTGGCTCCGGCGGAGTTTCCGAGCGCACTGGGGGACCAGACCTTCATTTTTATGGCGCCGGAAGATTCGCAGGCGGCGGCGGAAGCGGCCGTGAACGCCTTTGCACGCCATGGCTTCCGGCCCCGGTATATCTGCGCGCCCAACGCCGAACTGCTTGCCCTTTGGGTGGCGGCCGGACAGGGCGTGGGGCTGCTCAACGGAAACCACGTCCTGATCCACGATCCGGAGGTGCGCTTTGTTCCCCTGCGGGGGATGGCGGTGACGGAAATGGTCCTGGCCTGGTCTGAGGGAGAAGGAAATCCGGTTGGGGGAACCTTTCTGGAGCAGGTGAGAGAGCAGCTGCAGCGGGATGGGGTTATGGCCCCATGCGAAAATACGTTTGTCTCCCCGGGACAAGGCGGTTAAACTGAAGGTAAAACAGGGACCGACAGGAGGAGACGGACATGACCGAAAAGGAGAACGCCCTGCGGGTATTTCGGAGGGAGAAGCCGGAGTGGCTTCCCCGCTTTGAAAAGTGTATGAAAGGATACTTTCCCAAGAGCATCAACGAGCGCCCTCTCAACTGGGAGGGGGACGACTGGTTCGGCATCCACTGGGTGCCCGACGCGAGCACCAACGGTCTGACCGCGCCCGCGCCGGGCCAGGCGGTGATCCGGGACCCGGAGCGTTGGCGGGAGCAGCTGGCGCTTCCGGACCTGGAGGCCATCGACTGGGCGGCGGAGGCCGAGGGGTTCCGGGCGGCCCAGAGCCCGGAGCGGCTGTCCATGATTATGATGGAGATGGGGATTTTCGAGCGCTACCAACTCCTGCTGGGCTTTGAGGACGCCCTGTGCTCCTTTTACGAATACCCCGACGAGGCCGGGGAGATTTTGGAGGCGCTGACCCAGTTCAAACTGCAGCTGGTGGATCGGATCATGGAGCATCTGAAGCCGGACGTAGTGATGTATATGGATGATCTGGGGACCCAGAACGCTCCGCTGGTGGCCCCTGCTCTGTGGGCGGAATTCATCCGGGCGCGGGATATGCGTATATTCCGTGCGATCCACGATGCGGGCGCGCTGGTGGTCTACCACTGCTGCGGCAAGATCGACACCTTTTTTGATCAGATCGTTACCATGGGGGCGGACGCCTACCACTCGGTACAGCCCGCCAACGACACTGCGATGCTCAAGCGGGTCTATGGGGATCAGATCGTCCTGATCGGCGGCATCGACAACCAGGGGATCACCAATCAGCCCGGCGCCTCCGAGGCGGATATACGGGCGGAGGTGCGCCGGGCGATTGACGCATTTGCTCCCGGCGGCGGATATATCTGCGGCGATACCGACGGTATTTGTGTGGTGAAGCGGGCTCTGGACATCATACAGGATGAGTACGAGGTCTATGGGCGGCACTATTACGAGCGCCACCCCCTATAAGCAGGGATGCCCTCCGGCAGCGCCGGAGGGCATCCCTGCTGTCCGACCCGCCCGCGCCTCACCGCGCGGGCGGGTCGCGTGTGTATTTTAGGGCTGTTTTGAAAAGTCAACCGGGGCAGTCTCAGCGGCGCTGCAGCCCCTTGACAGGGGCGATAAAATAGAGACGGCGGAACGAAAAACACGGCCCGGTTGGTAGTCCGGGCGCGGCCTGCAGCGTCTGTCCCGCGCGGCAGGCCGTCAGTAACCTGCCTCCTTGGTTGTCCGCGTTCCGTATGCAGTTATTTTAAGGAGGAGCGGACAATGGAACACGGATGCGCAAGGCTGACCGTCTATTTTGAGGGGCCCTTTTGGGTGGGCGTTCTGGAGCGGGAGGAGGCCGGATGGCTGGAGGCCTGTAAGGTCACGTTTGGAGCTGAACCGAAGGACCGGCAGGTATATGAATGGCTGCTGCGGGAGTGGCGCGGCCTGACCTTCAGTCCCGGAATTCCGACTCAGGACCGGCAGCGCGCCCGCAGCAGCCCGAAACGGCGGCAGAGAGCGGAGGCAGACGAGCTGAGCCGTACCGGCGTGGGGACCAAGGCCCAGCAGGCGCTGCAGCTGCAGCGGGAACAGAGCAAGCTCCAGCGGCAGGAGCGATGCAGAGAAAGGGACGCGGCGGAACAGGAGCGGAAGTTCCGGCTTCGCCGGGAAAAACGCAGGGAGAAACGCCGGGGGCAGTTTTTTAGGTCTTTGTCCCGGCTGAATGATTTTGGCATGGACACTAATTTTGTGTAATGCTATAATTGAGTAAATTTGAATTGAGGTGTACTTATGCTTTATTATAAAATTCTGGAATTAAACCAAATAGAAGATTTTTGGAAATTATGGTTATCCCCTTGAGTAAGCCAACGAGGAATTAGAAACAGCAATGACCAAACGGTCAAGCAAATGGGCCCCAAAGTTACGCCGGCTAAACCGGAAGCAATACTCATTGAGATAATCGCCCAGATACTTCTGCGGCAGCCCGTGGTAGGTACCCAGAATAAAAGCCTTGGCGTTGCCGATCATGATGTGCAGCCAGCGGAGCATCCCGCTGTCAGGAGCATAGGCTTTGGGTCGGTGGTCATACCCCGCCAGAGCTGGACTATAGCTGCGGTAGCCATCACTGAGAATGGTGCTGCCCTTTTCGATGCTGGTCTGGGCAAACCGTTTCACAGAGGCTTGCTTAATATTGTCCGTAGGCTTCATCTTGAGATACTGGGGAT
>CDZT01026680.1_pt1 | contig 13542 bp, 17 predicted proteins | sample 557531 | NCBI WGS metagenome assembly CDZT01 (sample SAMEA3182066, study PRJEB8094) | gut metagenome | biome: human; feature: gut; material: Stool; isolation source: human stools | place: Canada | collected 2013-03-05
GTCCATAGCCTGCCATTGGGCGTCGACGCCGACCTTTTCCCCATATTCAGCAAGAAGGATGCGAAAAATCTCCGCCATGATGCCGGCTTTGTTCCATCGCTGGAAGTGCTCGTGGACAGAGCTTTTTGATCCATAGCAGGCGGGAAGCATGGCCCATTGGCATCCTGTCCGGCATTTGTAGAGGATTCCTGCCAGAACCGTGCGCTGCGCAAGCGGTTTGCTGCCGCCGCTTCTTTTTCGTTTGAACGGGGCAAGGAGAGGCTCGATACGTTCCCACAGCTCATCAGGCACATCACGAAAATCTGTTTGTTTCATGGGACGAGATTACCACACCTTTTAAAATCAAAAAACATGCCGGACATCCTCTAAATATAGCTTATCGGCACGGCATCGACTTCCGCCGTGATGGGCAAATGCGTCCGCGCCATGCAGAGCACCGCGCCATGGCCACGTTTCTGTTTAAGGACAGTCTCGATGGCATCGAAAGCTTTGATGTCTCCTGCGTTCGGGTTGCTCTTCTTCTTGACCTCGATGGGGTAGAGCACTCCGTTCTCTTCAAGGATAACGTCTATCTCACGCCGGTCCTTGTCGCGATAGTAGTAGATGTTCGGCTGTTTACCGTTGTGCCACCAGCTCTTCACGATTTCCGAGATGACATATGTTTCCAGCAGTTCGCCGCTCATGGCACAGTTTTCCAGCGTCTGCGGGGCATTCCAGCCGGTGAGGTAACAGACCAGACCGGTATCCATGAAGTACACCTTGGGCGTTTTTATCACACGGCTGTTGATGTTGTTGTGGTAGGGCTGGAGTATGAAGATCAGTCCTGAGGTCTGGAGCAGGGATACCCACGCTTTGACTGTAGGCGCAGATATACCAACGTCGCGAGCAATGTCGGAGTAGTTCAGGAGCTGGCCGGTACGTGCCGCCAGCACCTTCATGAATTTCAAGAAGTCCAGTTCATTGCCCACAGAACCAAGATCGCGGATGTCGCGCTCGATGTACGTCTGCACATAGGCGTCGTAGAAAAACTGCCACATGTCGTCGTCAGCCTCGTGCATCCTGGGATAGGACCCCTTCCATATCTGATGGAAGACGGCTTCGATATCCGTCTTCGGGGCGAAGGCGGCGCGGGCTTCGATGGCTTTCGGTGTGGGCAGGAATAGCCGGCGTTCGGGCTGACCGTCGCGTTCGGCCTGAGAAAAGCCTTCAAGATGCAGGATGCCAACGCGACCTGCGAGACTTTCCGAAACGTTCTTCATGAGGTGGAACTGCTGTGAGCCAGTGAGCCAATACATACCGCTCTGCTTCTTCTCGTCCACGGCGGCTTTGATATAAGGAAAAAGCTGTGGCGCATACTGAATCTCGTCGATAAGAAGCGGAGCTTTGAAGCGCTGAAGGAAAAGTGCAGGATCGTTCTGGGCCAGACTGCGATTCTCCAGCGTATCCAGAGAAATATAATTTCTCCCCTCACTCCCGCAGGCCTGCAGGATGGTCGTCTTGCCTACCTGACGCGGACCCGTCACAAGAAGAACTGGGAAGAAATCGCTGACTTTCTGGATACTTTTCTCAAGAGTTCTGGTGAGATACATGGATGCTCCGACTAATTAAAAGTATGATTTTTAATTAGTCGGAGCTGAATGTTTTGTCAAGACCGCCCTTTGCCGGAGCAGAATGATGCGTGGCTTGCCGCGGTTCAGGGCCACAAAACTTCAAAAGCCCCTGCCTGTGAGAACCGGCAGGGGCTTTTCGCTTGTTCAGCTTTGGGGGCGCGTTTTACGCCTTTTCGGCGGAATCCTGCTCAGCGGAGTACTGGGCTTCCATGCGCTTCAGCGTACGTCCTTCCTGTGCGGCCTTGATGTTCGCCGCCATCTTTTCGGCGAAAGTATTGGACATCAGCTTCTGCTCAGGAGCGTAGCCGCAAAGCTTCTTGTATTCCTCGACAGTGACGTCGTGGGACTTGAGATGCATGGACGTAATGGTCTTCATCTTCCTGCCGCAGATACAGCAGATGATGTACTCGTCCGTAATAGCTTCAGCAGGCTTGCAGACAAGGCTGCGACGGGTAAGGCGCTTCTTTTTGGGGGCTTCAGGAGTGACCTCGGTCTCAACGGCTTCTTCAGCAGGAGCCTCAGCTTCTTCGCCAAGGTCAACTTCAGGAGCATTGAAAGTACGCTCGATCTGCAGGCACATGGCCTTCGCCTGGCCGAACTGCTCCATGACATAGGTCAGGGGCTGGTCAGGATAACGTTCACAAATAAGCTTAAGGAGGTCTTTGTCTTCAATAGCCATATCATTTCCCTCTTTTATTTAAGATATTTTATCCAGATTAAACAGTTTCACGGAATAAGGCAAGTCCTGCCATAAGCCTTTTTTCAACGCAGGGAGTCTTTACAAAGATGACTGGCGACATGAGCATCGCAGCTAAAAGAACGGACTGCGTACGATGCAAATGCATACATCTCTTTCTCATATCGTTATGAACAGGACACAAATATATGGCTACCACGCATTGTTTTCAGTCAGCCTGGCCAGCTGTTCCTGCAGCAAAGCCAGCTGCCGGCGCAGCTCCTCATTTTGTCTGGCCAGCTCTTCATACTTCGCATCGGACGTTCTGGAACGGCCGGCTTTCCTTGCCGAGGCCTTTCCCTGGCCGATAGCCGGTGCCTTGTCAAAGATCCATTCAGGCATGCCGATACCGTGCATGGAACAGAAGATCTCGCACAGCTTCGGATCCAGTACATAGGCAACGCCGCGGTATGTCCCGATATCGGCGCGCCGGCGGCTCAGGATGAATCCTTTATCCTGCAGGATACGGAACAGGGTGCGTACTGACTCCGTAGGCACCCGGGTCCCGGATTCATTGATGATAGTGGCGTTCGTCAGGTTGATCCACGGCTTGGGCATGGAAAGCAGATGCTTGAGGATGGCCGTCATCTGTTCACCGAGGCTGTAGCAGAGCTGCTCCTCCGGCGAAGCTCTGAGGAAGTCCTCGATATCGCAGCGATGCTCTGCCACACGCTTTTCACAACTTCCCACTTCAGGCTCTTTCGGGTGTACAGCCAGTATCTCACTGACGTGTTCCTCAGCCTTTGGGGAAGCAGTGGACACTGCTTCGGCTCGCGGTGCGGTGCCGGACATGGTTTCGGAAGGAGTGGGCTTCACCTCTGTGGGATCCTCCCCAAGTCCCTTCGCCATATCCCTATGAGGCTCTTCCTCTCCGGGTCTGATGACTTCCGGAGCAGGACGGGTTGCCAGATGGCGCGGCTGTTCGCCAAAAGCGTCACGGAACTGGCTCTTCAGCGATTCCTTGAAGTTGTTACCTGCCATCTCTGCCTCCACGCACGGCATCAGCGGCAGCCATGCGGGACTCGACTTCACTGGCCAGGTTCGTGTAGTCGACGGCTGCCTGGTTTTTGGGATCAAAATCGATAATGGTGCGGCACAGCAGCCCGGCCTGGTCGACCGCGGTGCTGCGACGGATCTTCGTCCCGAACACCCTGGCGCCAAAGCGTTCCGTCGTGAGTTCCTCAACGGCCTTCGAGGCGTTGGTCCGCGCTTCGTAGCGCGTAAGCAGGACCCCAAGCAGGTTCATCTGTTCAGGGGCGAATTCCTTGACGGTGTAGACAGCGTCGAGGAACTGCTCCACACCTGTCATGGCGAACATGGACGAGCCTTCGATGGGGAGGATGAAATGGTCGGAAATGACCATGGCATTCAGCACGAAGGGGCCACCAAGGTTGGGCGGGCAGTCCAGGATGATGTAGTCATATTTCGCAAGGACACCGGCATCGAGCCTGCTCTTGAGGGTCATGATGGACGCCCTGTTGTTGCAGCCTATCTGCTCACCGCAGGAGAACAGGTTGATGTTCGAAGCGATGAGATCGACATTCTCATACTTGGTCGGAACGACGTAGGAAGAGAAGGTATGCTCGTCGTTCATGAAGAGATCGACGGCGGTGATTTTTTGATTGTCCGGATATTCCGTTCCCAGGATGAGCGAGGCGTTGGCCTGCGGGTCGAGGTCAACGACGAGAACTTTTTTATCGAGCGGTTTCTTGCTCAGCGCATGCGCGAGGTTGACAGCCGTTGTCGTTTTGCCAACGCCCCCTTTCTGGGTGGCGATCGAGATGATTTTTGCCATGCCGTACTCCTTTGAACCAAGCGAGTACGCTGACAAAGGTGTTCGTGTCAATTCCGGCAGGGATGAACTCTCGATGTATTTCAGGCAATATACTATAGAAGGATCGGTGAACGAACCTCTACAGGTTCCTGATTTTGTGCCGGAAATAGTTATTTAAATACATCCTTTAACGATTCCCTGGCTGATTCCATAAATAAAATTCCAAACGATTCAGTATATTTTTAAGCAGACACATGAAAGGAGCCCCCAGAATGGAAAAATCCGCAAAAAGTTTCCTTGAGCATCTTGATGAACTGGAGCGTGAGGTGAAGGCCAAACAGGCTCGTGGTGAGCTCTCTGCCCGGGAGGCAGCGGCAGCTCTCGAAAGCATCCGGGAGATGCTGAAAGACGCTTGAGAAAAACAGCTCGAGACGTGGCCAGCGGAACCTCGCGCCTTGCGCATAAAAAAAGAAAAGGACGCCGAAATATCGACGTCCGAAACTTTGATCCGCACACCGGGACGGGTGCTCAGATTTTTTTGCCCTCGGCGGTGACCGTTCGCAAGCCACCTGACTGGAAGGTGCAGCTTTGGTTCGTGCCGCCGCAGCATTCGCTGCCCTTGAATGGACAGTCCTGGGCATGCAGCCGGCGTTGCTCTGGTGTCATGCTCTTCCGGAGCTCGTGGATATCGGCTGTATCTGACAAGTCGACGACCTGGAGCCCGTGCTTCTTTCGCATATAGACGTCGAACAGCTTCAAGCCGATGCCGTTGATGACGAGTACGATACCGAGCTTCATATCGGCGGTGATGCCCGGGTAAAAAAGAGGGGCAAGCAGCGCGAACCCCAGGGAGATGGCTGATGACACGGCGGAAGACAGGATGATATTCAGGGCGATACTCAGTTTGTTCCGTTGCAGGTACCCCTTCTTCACATGCGTGGCACCGGTTGCGATGGCGACGGCAAACCCCGCTAGGAATAGAGGCCACAGCCCTTTGGCGATATCGATGTACTCCGGGACATCGCCACCGTTATTCTGGTTCAAACCATTCATGGGCGACACATCAAGACCTCGGCATGGAGAAATTATTGGAAATATTTCAAAGATTGGCGTCATGGCCCGGCGAGGATGAGTGGTAAGATCCGTTCTGAGTGCACCGGCAGAGGTCTGGTTGCCCTGAAGTCCAGCGTACTTGAAGATGGTGGACAGGTCGTCCAGCGTACGCCCGACCCACCTGGAGAAAGCATCTTCTTCCTTCTCCCGGCGCTCCGTCATTTCCCGGAGCTGACGCTCCATCTCGTTGAAGCGCTCGATGTACGCGATCTTGAAACGCATGGCCTTCTCTCCGGTGTAGCCCATGGTGAGGAGAGTGAAGGCGTCTCTGGTGAGGATGTACATGGGATATCCCACCGGGAAGCCGAGATTGTTTTTCAGTTCATACCCGGACGGCTCAAAATTCAGCCGTCCGAAGATTTCAGGTACTTGCGACAAAATTCTGTCAATATCCTGCAGGACGTTCTTGTGCTGCTTCTCGAACACCTCCGCCACCTGCAGGCTGGTGACAGCGGGAACGGCCTTGCCGCTGACTTCCTTGACATCGATAAGGATCTCGTGCATATATTCAGCACTCCTTTTGAGCCACGGAAAACTCGCAGGCACGCTTCCACAAGAAAACATACCTGCAAGCCGCACCGTGCTCTGTCTTGGCCGGCGGCCGGCATGCCCGCCGGCCTTTTCCGTTAACGGGGGCATACCCCATCCTGACAGTCAACTTTCGCTCCTTTGTTGTAAGCTGTCGAAATCAGGGAGTAGGGAAGGAACAGTGACTTGTCCCATTCCCTCCCGGACTCGAACCTGGCCATAGCCTGCAAGAGCTCGGGCAACCGGGCGAGCACATCGAAGCTCTCGTTGGGTCGCAGCCCGAGCCGACGGGACAGATAAGCCACATATTGCTCACGGTTTCCGGTGCAGAATCTCCCGACGACGCCGTTGAGCGTGTCGAGACCGTGTCGAAGGTAGTAGTTGATGAGCACGTTGGCTGCGGCACGGATGCCGTGCGCTGGCTCATCGAATACTGCATGCCCATGCTTGTCAGTTCCGACCTGCCCCTTCCAGGGCGTCCTGACGGCCTTGATGTTGCACGGATTGTTGTTTTGTACCGCAAGTGTGTTCACCTTGCTGTTCTCGTCGGCGGACATGATCCGCAGTTCCTCGGTACGCAGCTCTTCCAGGGCCCGGATCTCCATTTGGCGGGCCTCCAGTTGGAGGGAGAGATTTTCCGCCTTCCGGGAAAGCTCGGCATTCCTTTCCTGAAGTTCACGGAAATCCAGGGACTGGGCGATGCTCCAGATACCCAGGATGAGGGACAGGATACCGACGATATAGCTCTGGACACGGACCTTCGTTATCTCACTCATGGCGTCCTCCGAAAACAAAAAGGCCGCGACACTTCACATGTCGCGGCCTTTTGGCTGTGTATGGTTTTGCGATACGGAAGCCTGAACAGATTGGCTTCCCTGCTTTAGAACGTTAATTAATAATTGATTTGATATCCCAGACCATCATTTCATATCGTTCATGCGGGTCTGATGTGATCCATTTGATGATCAGGTCATATAGAACATCACTTGAGGTGTTGATATCCATCCCATTAATTTTAAGAAAACAATGGAATGAAGCAAATGCTGTTCTTTTGTTACTATCAATGAAGGGGTAATTTATGATGAGGCTCTCCATAAGAGCGCATCCTTCTTCGATGATGTCGTTATAGTAGCCACATTGTGACCTTGATACGGCAGATTTGAGGAGATTTATATCTCTGATTCCGTATATACATCCGTATGCTGAAATTGACATATCATGGATTCCAATGATATCTTCAATTGTCAGAAAATCACTCATTTCGCGAGTTCCTTATAAAGAGTATCATATCTCTCCATGCTTTCCTTCAAAGCAGACAGAACATGTTCCCTTGCGCCAGTGTATTTTTTTTCAAGGTAATCTGAAATAGCCTCGTCTATAATATCTTGCAACTTCATCCCATTACGCAATGAGAGCGAATTTAATTTAGCAAAATGTACATCAGTGATCTGTACGTCGACAGCCATATTGCCTCCTCATCAAAAATTCCTTTGTGGTTTGAGACCTCCCCCTTCAGGGGGAAAAGAGAAGTTGACAAGACGGCGGAGCCGATGAAATCCTTTTCCGTAACCCCTCCCTTCAGGGAGGGGCAATCCGCACGACCCCTATCCGTCGGCTGCGGAGTCAGCCGGCGGATGGGGCCGACTGTGGATTGAAACACAGGTCGGTGTGCTGGAGCCGTTTTCCCGGCTCGGGTGACTGCCATCCTCCTCCAGCTTCGTGCCGGGGAGAATGGCAGCAAGATCATCCTTGCCTGTACATTGACATTATTCTGGAAGTTGTCAAAGCGAAAACCTCGGCATGGCATTGCCATTCTGCCCGAGGTTCACCGTGACGTTGATGTTTATGGGTTGTCCGTTACAGTGTGCATTGGTACGCACGTTATTTTGATTTGTTTTGTTCGGTGCACAGTGGGCCTGCCATTCCATTTCGTCTAGCAGGACAAGTTTCGTGCGGAGTGCTTTGACGCTGTTCCATGTTCCGCTCACGAGCATGAATCCGTCACGGCTCATGATGTAGACAGGTGAACCGTCCAGGTCGACACCTGACGGTTCGAACATGTCCTTTGCCCGGGCCCAGCCTATACGGCTGATAAGCCTGGCGACATCCGCGCTTACCACGGCGTGGCGTTTGCTGAAAGCGGAGCTCACACGCACGGTGGAGATCCATCCGGGTCTTTCTCCATATGACATACCAGCCTCCATAGTCTACAGTTCATCGGGCCACCACATGCTATCTCCTCCCGTGCTTTTTGAGGTTGTCGAGCCTGGTCATGGCCATGTTGATACTGGACATCCGGTAGGCTTTGTCAGGGGGCAGACCGGCATGGACGTTGTTTCTGAACTCCCGGGCCAAAAAGTACTTCACCCACATGAACTGCCGGGTATTCACAGCTTTTTTCAGGCTCGTTTCCCCGAAGATGCAGTACATGAGCAGGGCAGAAAGGCCCCCCGCACCGCCCTGGGAGATCGCTGTCGCGATGACGGCGCTTTCGTAAGGATCTCTGATGGCTTTTTCCAGCAGGTCGATACGTTGCCTATGGATGCGCATGGATCTGCCGGTGTGGGAATAGCCGTTCACCCAGTTACGGGTGGTTTGTGGGGACACCAGCATGATCCCCGTAAGCTCTTCGTCAGACAGGCTGAATGCCTGCTGGATACGGCTTATCCTGTCCCTGCTGTCGCGATAGATGACTCGTGGCTTTCTCGAACGTCTCATCACCAATTCTCCTTGTACAAGGTTTATGAGGCGGAGGCCTTGTCTAGAATCGGCGCTCCACTACCTTATAACAAAAGAGAATGTGTAATTACGCGTAGTTATCAAACACACCGCAAGACCTTTCCCTTCAGGGAAAAGGAGGTTGACAAAACGGCGGAGCCGATGAAATCCTTTTCTGCAATTCCTCCTTCAGGGAGGAGCGACCCGCACGACCCCTATCCGTCGGCTGCGGAGGCGGTAGCCGTTGCCCGCACCAGCGGGCTTACGGATAGCGACAGCGCTTTCATGGGCTGTCTTGCCGCGTAACACATTGCTGTCTTTATCCGTAGCTTCCTGCGTCGCAACGGCTGAAGCTCAGTCGGCGGACGGGGCGACTGTGGATTGAAACGGCTACGTTCGCGTGAAGATCGAGGATACAGGCATGTAGGTTTCCGGGCTTGCTCGCGGACACTGCTGACAGACCTTGCTCCCGGGGCCGGATGCGTATGCGTCCAGCCCTTTTCATTCTGCCGGAATGCGTGGTTTGACAGGAACTGTCTTTCCTGTTAACCAGTATTAAAAGTAATTATACTTCCACTTAACTATGATGAAAAATCCACGCATATCACGGGCCATCAAAAAATTGGGCAGGGATTTCAAGGATGCGCGGCTGCGCAGGCGGCTGCCCATGTCACTGGTGGCCGAGCGAGCCGGAATCTCGGTCAAGACACTCGGCAATATCGAAAACGGTGATACCGGTGTCAGCATCGGCAACGTGGCCGCGGCCATTTTTGCGCTTGGTATGGGAACGCCGTTTGAGGAAGTCCTTGACCTGAAAAATGATACTCTTGGCAGGCTTCTCGATCTGGAGAGGCTCCCAAAGCGAGCCAGGATCCCACGCCTGAAGGATTGATATCCAGACAACAGTGTTCAGGAACAGCGATTATGGACGGTAGATATTCAGTTTTTCTCCAGAGCGGCGAACCGCGATCTGTGGGGACGCTCTGGCTGAACAATATCAGGGGGCGAGTTGCATCGACCTTCCTCTATGATCTTGAATGGGCCCGGGACCCCGCGGCGTTTTCCCTGAGCCCGGATTTGCCGCTGGATACATCGACCAGATCCTGTGACGGATTATTTTTGTGCTTTCAGGATTGCTCCCCGGACAGGTGGGGCAGGGTGCTCCTGCGCAGGCAGGAAAACAGGCAAGCCAGGGAGGAGCGGCGCAAGCCGAGAACACTGCTGGATTCGGATTTTCTTCTTCTTGTGTCCGACGTCGCCAGACAGGGCGCCATCCGCCTCTCGGCGGACGAGGGCAGGACATTTCTTTCTTCCGGTGACCGCAACCACATCCCTCCACTCACAACATTGCCGAAATTGCTCAATGCCTCAGTTGGTGTTGAAATCCGCGAAGACACGGAGGACGATATCCGCCTCCTTGTGGCCCCCGGATCCTCGCTTGGCGGCGCCCGTCCGAAAGCCTCGGTCATTGACGGTGATGAACTGCTGATCGCCAAGTTCCCGAGCAGCAACGACGATCGTGATGTACCACTGTGGGAGTATGTTACATTTAAAGTTGCGGAACGCGCCGGACTGTCGATACCTCAGGTGCGTTTGCAGCGAGTTGGTGACAAGAGTGTGCTCCTTGTTCAGCGTTTTGATCGCACTCCGTCAGGACGGATCCCCTTCATGTCGGCCATGAGCCTCATGCAGGCGAAAGACGGTGACCACAAAAGCTATGTGGATATAGCCATCGAGTTGCAGGCGACCGGCTGTGCCGCCGATGATGATTTGCGGCAGCTGTGGTCACGAATGGTGTTCAACATGTGTGTCTACAACGTCGACGACCACCTGAGAAATCACGGCTTCCTGCGCATGGCCGGTGGTTGGACGCTGTCACCGGCGTATGACCTCGAAATAGCACATCCGTCGGAGAAAGCAGCTTTTTTGCACACTGCGATAATCGACGATGAGGCCTCATTCGACCTGCAGGCAGCTATTGATGTGGCGGAATTTTTCAGACTAAAGACAGACGCCGCCAAAGAATGCGTCAAACGGATACGAAAAGCGGTATCCTTCTGGCGGGATGAGGCCGTTAAAGTCGGGGCCAAATCAGCAGAGATAAATCTGATGCGTGACTCTTATGAATTTATTGACCAGGTAACACCATGATGTCACCACAAAGACTCTATCCTCGTTTCTTGCTAGAGAAATCGATGCATATTTCCGGCGGTATCTACAACCGCGTTCAAATAGATCTGACTTACAATTCAAACAGAATAGAAGGAAGTATGCTCACACACGAGCAGACAAGATATATTTTTGAGACAAATACGATTGGAATAGCTGACTCAGCTGTGAATATAGATGATATTATCGAGACAGTGAATCACTTTAGATGCTTTGATTTTATTATAGATAACGCACTGTCATCTCTGAATCAGAAGAGTATAAAATTTCTCCACAAAATACTTAAATCAGGGACAAGTATCAGCAAAAAGGACTGGTTTTCCGTAGGTGACTACAAAAAAATACCGAATGAGGTCGGCGGTCGCATGACGACCGCACCTGAAAAGGTCAGGCAGGAAATGGCCACGCTCATAAAACGATACAGCCGTTCAGCAAACAAATCCCTGGAAGACATCCTTGCCTTTCATGTTGCATTCGAGCGCATCCATCCATTTCAGGACGGAAATGGCCGCGTCGGAAGACTCATCATGTTCAAGGAATGTCTGCGCTGCGGGATCACACCGTTCATTGTCGGTGATGATCTGAAACTGTATTACTACCGCGGTCTGAGTGAGTGGGACGATATGCCGGGCTATTTGATCGATACGTGTCTGACAGCCCAGGACAGATTCAAAAAAATTCTGGACTACTTTAAAGTAGCCTGCTGAGCAAAAGAGACATTCCATGCCAGCGTACATACTCAAGCACTTTGACAGGGAGCTGATTCGTTTTTCGGCGGAAGATACCGGTGACACTCCAAAGGTGGACATCACCTGGATCGATCCTGATGCCGGATCGTTGCTGCCGCTCGGCATGGAACCGACGGACCGTGGCCTGGCGCGATGGCTCAGGTGCAGGAAGATCCCCAGGAACAGGGCGTACATCCACACCTTTCTGGCCAAAGCCGGCCTGTCTGCCAATAGCACAATGGCCATTATCGACGTAAGCAAGGGGCTGTCGCTCAACGACTGTTACTGGGTGGCCAGGGAGGATTTCAAAAAAAGCTTCGCCCAGTGCAATTTATATGAAAACAGGTTCAGCAAGATTTTGGCAAACATCGCCTTCACCGGCTATGGCAGTCCTGTACGGAGCTCTGTGGCCTCAAGCCCGGAATTCACGACCAACGGCATGCTCCCGAAATGCTGGCGAAGACAGGATGGTGCTATCCATCTCTACAAGGGAGGGACGGACGGTGCGTCCAATACCGGAAACGAGCCTTATGCCGAGTTTTATGCCTGGCAGATCGCAAAAACGATGGGACTGTCCGCCGTACCGTATACCGTCACCAAATGGAAAGGAAACATCTGTTCGAAGTGTGAGCTGTTCACGAGCAAGGAAACTTCCTTCGTGCCTGTCGGGAATGTCGTGACCGGTGGCGGGATGCCTATGGTGCTCGACTACTACGAAAGTCTTGGGCAGGAATATACGGACGCGCTTGCGGACATGCTCGTATTCGATGCCGTGATCGCCAACACAGACAGGCATTTCGGAAATTTTGGTTTTCTGGTGGATGCCCGCACAAACCAGATCGAAGCCCCGGCCCCTTTGTTTGATCATGGCAATTCACTATTCAATTTCGCCGGCAAAGCGGAAATGCTGAGCCGGCAGGCGTTCCTCGATTTCGCCGATGTACAGCGTCCGGCGTGCTACAACGATTTTTTTGCCATGGCGAAGGAGCTTATGAGCCGCCGGCACAAGGAAATGCTTCGGCACCTGCTCGGCTTCCGTTTCAGGAAGCATGCACGGTACAACCTCGCCCCTAAAAGGCTAAAATACATGGAAGCCGCTGTACATGTCAGGGCTTCCGTGCTGCTGGGCAGCTGAAAGCATGCAACAGGTCGACGCATCGAGGCTTAACCAATGGATTCCGGTTTAAGCCCAAGGCGTCCTTCCACATCTACAAAAAACAACGCCCAAGCCGCCTCCCGAAGGAGGCGGCCGGACACGTTTTGTGGCCCTACTTGCGGGTCATGCTCTGGAGCTTGCAAGCCAGACCGGCGAGCCTGGTCGTCAAGGAGAAGATGTTCAGGCGTCCGCACTGGACGCCACGAACTTCCACATTTCCGTCACTGTAGAAAGTGACTTCGCCCACGCTGCGGTAGGCGGAGCCTTCTTCCAGTTCCAGCTTCTCGTTGCGGAGCTGGATGTCGGCACGCCCGACTGCACCCATGAAGATGCCGGACCAGTCCTCAGGACTGCGCGTGCAGAGCTTCGCCGCAAGGCCGGCGGCGAAAGAGAAAAACCGGAAGATGTTGAAGGCCGCAGCATCATTGCTGTGCCAGCTGACGGTTCCGTCGTCACTGATGGTGACATCGTAGCTGGTGGTGAAGATGACGGTGCGATCTTCGGTGTTGGTGGAAGTGGCGGTGGAAGAGGAAGTAGCGGTGTTGGCGTTGAGCATGATGGTCTCCTTTATTTGTTTGTTCGTTTATAAAGGAGGTTGATACCTATATCCCTCCTTCATATTCTTATAACAACGGAGACCTTCGATATTTTAAATCTGACGCAACTCCAATTTGGATTAAATAATGGCTCTTGACTAGCTGAGATATCCTAAAAAGGTTATCCAGGTAGTCATGGCAATGAAAAACAAGTACGCATATCGTTCAAGAATTTCCGAGGCAAAAATTCGGCAACTTGTGAAGCTTTTTTCCGTTGATTTGACAGCTCCACAGATTGCGGAATTGTCCGGTGTTAACCGAAACACCGTCAACCGGTATGTGACGGCTTTCCGGGAAAGAATTGCCCGTTATTGCGAGGCGGAGTCTCCCGTCAAAGGGGAAGTCGAGGTTGATGAAAGCTACTTCGGCGCTCGCCGGGTCAGGGGCATCAGAGGCCGTGGAGCACGCGGAAAA
>CDZT01060871.1_pt1 | contig 13518 bp, 8 predicted proteins | sample 557531 | NCBI WGS metagenome assembly CDZT01 (sample SAMEA3182066, study PRJEB8094) | gut metagenome | biome: human; feature: gut; material: Stool; isolation source: human stools | place: Canada | collected 2013-03-05
TCCTGCCCTTCGTTGCCGTCGCGGTCGTTGAAGCGCCGGGGACGGAAGCCGTCCTTGCGGAAAGGCCGGCCGTCATCGTCACGGCGCGGCCGGAAGGGACGCCGGCCTTCTTCTCCCTCGCGATTCACGAAACGGTCGCCACGGGGACGGAAGGGGCGTTCGTCCTGACCATCCCTGCGGAAGGGCGGGCGGGCCTGCGGGGCTTCGTCGCCGTCACGGGCGGCATCGGGGAAGGGACGCGGGCGGAAGGGCTTGTCCGCGTCCTGCCGGAAGCCGGGCTTGCGGAAACCGTCGCGGTCGGGACGGCGGAAATCGCGGCGGGGCGTCTCGTCCTGCTCGTCATCGAAGCGGGCAAAGGGATGGGGGCGCTTCCAGGCGTCCTGCCCTTCGTTGCCGTCGCGGTCGTTGAAGCGCCGGGGACGGAAGCCGTCTTTGCGGAAAGGCTGTCCCTCATCGTCACGACGCGGACGGAAGGGACGCCGGCCTTCTTCTCCCTCGCGATCCACGAAACGGTCGCCACGGGGACGGAAGGGACGTTCGTCCTGACCATCCCTGCGGAAGGACGGGCGGGCCTGCGGGGCCTCGTCGCCGTCACGGGCGGCATCGGGGAAGGGGCGCGGGCGGAAGGGCTTGTCCACATCCTGCCGGAAGCCGGGCTTGCGGAAACCGTCGCGGTCGGGATGGCGGAAATCGCGGCGGGGCGCACTCTCCCGCTCGTCATCGAAGCGGGGGAAGGGCGGCTTGCGGTCTTCCCGGAAGTCGCGGCGGCCCTCGTGCCGGGGGGCCAGACCGTCAGCGCTGCGGCGTTCGTCGCGCCAGCGCTCGGTGGTGTTTTCCCGGCGGGGCTCGCGGTGGTGGCCTTCGCCCGCATCCTCGGCATCGGCATGGCCGCCGCGTTCGGGCATGCGGCCGAAATCGGGCATCAGGATGCGGTGCTGGCGCAGGCGGTCGGCATCGCTGCGGGCCACATAGATCTCTTCCCCGTCCTCGTTGCGGCCGCAGTAATACATGGCCGTGGCGATGCTGCCCGGCGTGGGGATGAAGCACTGGGTCTGCTGCGGGCTCCAGTGACGCTCTTGCAGCCAGCGGGCCAGCTCGTGCATGTCCTCGTCCGTACAGCCGGGGAAGGCGCTCATCATGTAGGGCACCACATACTGCTCGCGTCCGGCCAGACGGCTCTGCTCCACGAAGCTCTGGAGGAAGGCCTCGAAGACTTCCATGCCCGGCTTGCGCATCAGGTCCAGCACGCGGGCGGCGCAGTGTTCCGGGGCCACCTTGAGCTGGCCGCCGGTGAATTCGCCGGTATAGGCCGCCAGGGCCTCGGGATCATTGAGGGCCAGGTCGGCACGCACGCCGCTGGCCACGCGCACCTGCCGCACGCCGGGCAGGGCCGCCACCTCGCGCAGCAGGCCCACATGCTGCATCTGCGGGGTGATGAAGGACTTGCAGACCGTGGGATAACAGCAGCTGCTGCGGCGGCAGCGGGACGAAGGCCGCGCACCGGGCTCCGCCTTGGCGGACGTGGCGTCATCCAGGGCGCAATGGGCCTGCCACATGTTGGCCGTGGGGCCGCCCACGTCGGAGATGGCCACCTGGCCGCGACGGGACTGGGCCACCAGCTTGCGGGCCTCGGCCATGATGGACTCCTGGCTGCGGGAGCTGATGCGGCGCCCCTGATGCAGGGCCAGCGAGCAGAAGGAACAGCCGCCGCCACAGCCGCGATGGCTGGTGATGCTGGTGCGCAGCATCTCGTCGGCCGGGATGGGCTCGCGGTAGCGGGGATGGGCCGCGCGGGCGTAAGGCAGGGCGTAGATTTTGTCCATCTCTTCCGTGGTCAGGGGGCGGGCCGGGGGCGCCAGCACCAGGGCGCGGTCGCCCACCATCTGCTGGGCCCAGGCGTTCTGGCGGTGCACCTGCTGTTCCAGCATCTGGGTCAGGCGCAGCAGTTCCGTGGCCTCGGCCTGCACGGCCTCGTGGGAGGGCAGCTGCATGCGCGGCAGGTCGAGCCATTCTTCGGGCAGATCCGCGGGGACGTTGTTCTCGTCCACCTTGGCCAGCCAGGCCGTGCCGTCGATACCGTGCAGGCTCTTGCCTTCGGCCAGACGGCGGGCGCATTCCAGCATGGCCAGTTCGCCCATGCCGTAGATGAGCAGGTCGGCCTTGGCATCCAGCAGGATGGAGCGGCGCAGGCTGTCGGTCCAGAAATCGTAATGGGTGGTGCGGCGCAGCGAGGCCTCGATGCCGCCCAGGATCACCGGCAGGCCGGGGAAGGCCTGGCGGGCCAGGTTGGCATAGACCAGACAGGCGCGGTTGGGACGCGCACCGGCCTTGCCGCCGGGGGTGTAGGCATCATCGTGGCGCTTTTTGCGGAAGGCCGTGTAGTGGGCCAGCATGGAGTCCAGCGCGCCCGCGCTGACGCCCACGAAAAGCCGGGGACGGCCCATGACCAGCAGGTCGTCGGGCGACTGCCAGCGGGGCTGGGCCACGATGCCCACGCGGAAGCCGTGGGCCACCAGCCAGCGGCCCAGCAGCACGGGCCCGAAGGCCGGGTGGTCCACATAGGCGTCGCCGTTGACCAGCAGCACGTCCAGTTCCTTCCAGCCCAGGGCCTGCATCTCGGCGCGGCTCATGGGCAGGAAGCGGGGCTGGCCGTCCACCCACGGGGCCTGGAACGCCTCGTTGCGGGACCGGGAGCCGGGGCGGGCATCGCGGCGGTCCGCGGGGCGTCCGGCGCGCGGGAAGGCCCCGGCAGGACGGCGCCCGTCACGGGGACGGTCTTCACGGCGGGGACGGTCGTCCCGGGAAGAAAATTCGTTATGTTCCTCGCGCTGGAAGCGGGGACGGTCGGCAGGCTGCGTGCCGGTGGCCGGACGCGGGCGGAAAGGACGGGGCGCGGCGTCGGTGGTGCTGATGTCGGTATCGGCGGGCGCGGGTCGGCGCCGGGGCTTGGGGAAGAAGGGCATGGTTTTCCTTTTTGGGGCGCCACACGGATGGGGTGAAAGGTCGAAAGGGCGGCACCGCAGTGCCGTGGAAGGGGGAGCGCCCGGCAGGAACGCGGGGACGCTCCCCTGACGGTTACTTGGAAGGCGGCGTGACCAGCGGCATGGTCTTGGGCGCGGCCTCGCCGGCGGGAGGCATCTGGGCGTCGGGATGACCGGCGCGGCCCATGGCGTGGCTCTTGCTGAAGCCCTGCCATTCCTCATGGCTGATGGCGCCGTCCTTGTTCTTGTCGATGGCGGCAAAGGCGCCGTCCTGCATCTGGGGGAAGAACTTCTTGAATTCTTCCTTGCTGACGCTGCCGTCCTTGTCGGCGTCCATCATGGGGAACTTGTCCACAGGGGCCTTGCCTTCGCCCATGCCGGGCATGGCCAGGGCGGGAGCGGCGCAGAGCATGGCGGCGCAGAGCAGGCCGCCCAGGATACGTTTGTTCATGGTAACTCCTTACGTCGGTTCAGGGTGTGGCTATTCCGGCCGTCTGGGCCGGGAGGCCTTCACCAGAGGGAAGGAGGCGGCCTTGCCGCGCCCCTCCCGAAATCTTCCGTGGGGAGACCTCCGGGGCAGCACCGGGAGACCGGCATCAGGGAAAGGCCGGAGCGCCGCCGGGGTCATGTCCTTCCGGGCCAAACGCGCTGGGGGAAGGATGGGACGGGGAAAGGGCCTTGTGCGCGAGCCCCAAAGCCCTCCTGCCCCCGGAAAAAATCGTCCGCTAGTCCTGCGGGTGCAGGGTGTAGTGCTCGCCCTCGTCGCGCAGGCGCCGGATGAAGACCTGCAGGTCGTCGGGCTGGCCGGGCTTGTGGTCTTCGGGATAGAGCAGGGCGGACATATAGAAGATGGAGCCGATGCGCAGCGCGTTGCGGGCGCTGGCCGAAAAACGGTGCAGACGGTGCCCGGCCTGGTCCTGGAGCTGTTCGGGCAGCTCTTCGAGATAGGCCTCGCCTTCTTCTTCCAGCGAGGCCAGCAGGCGGGCTTTTTCCTGCATGCGGGCCGTATAGGCGGGCATATCGCCCATGACGGCCAGGGCCGCCTGTTCGGCCTGCATGACGCGGGCGTGCATCTCTTCCAGCCAGGCCACAAGACGGGCCAGTTGCGGCGACATTTCCATGACGAGCCTCCTTGCGGGACAGCCGGGCAGCGACCGGCACAGGGCAAAAAGGCCCGGCGCAGGGGCCGGGCCTCCATGACGGGGTTAATCCCAGTGACGCTTGTCCTCGATGGGACGGATCTGCGGGGGCAGGCTGCCCGGCGCCAGGATCTTGAGTTCGGGACGCAGCTTGATCTTTTCGCGGAACTGGTGGAGCAGTTCTTCCTCGCGCTTGAAGCCGCTGGTCTCGATGAACAGGGTCATCTCGTCGATGCCGCCGGGGTTGGTGACTTCGATCTGCCAACGCTTCACTTCTTCGAAGCGGCTCATGACCTGTTCCACCTGATGCGGGTAGACGAACATGCCCATGATGCGGGCGGTGGTGTCCACGCGGCCCACGATGTTGCCCAGGCGCGGGCTGGTACGGCCGCAGGCGCAGGGGCTGCGGTCGATGTACGACAGGTCGCCCGTGGCCAGACGGATGAGCGGATAGGTCTTGTTGAAGGCCGTGACCACGATCTCGCCCACTTCGCCGTCCTTCAGCGGGATGCCGGTGTCGGGATGGCAGATCTCCACATAGCAGCGGTTGGCGATGTGCAGGCCGGTCTTGTGGAAGCATTCGTAGCCGATGCAGCCCACGTCGGCGGTGCCGTAGCCCTGGCGCATGATGAGGTCGTACTTCTTTTCCATCTGGGAGCGCATCTTTTCGGACAGGCGCTCACCGGTGACGAAGGCCACTTCGAGGAAGAGGTCCTTGCGCAGGTTCAGGCCCTTTTCCTCGGCCTTCTGGGCCAGGTGCATGAGGAAGCTGGGCGTGCCCACATAGCCGGAGACGCGCAGCTTCTGCATGATGTCCAGCTGGGTGGAGGCATCGGTGGGACCGGCGGGGATGACCGCACAGCCCAGGTTGCGCAGGGGCTCTTCGAACATCAGGCCGGCCGGGGTCAGCTGATAGTTGAAGGTGTTCTGCACGGCATCACCGGGACGGAAGCCCACGGAATAGAAGGCTTCGGTGTAGCCCCAATAGTCTTCGCCACGGTCTTCGGGGTCGAAGATAGGTCCGGGGGAGAGGAAGATGCGCTTCAGATCCCCGATGTCCTTGGTCAGCAGACCGCCCAGACGCGGGCCCATGGACTGCAGGAAGATGAGTTCCTTTTTCTTGAGGATGGGGATGTGCTTGATATCGGACAGGGTCTTGAACTTCTCTACGTTGAACTGCGCGCGGTCGAAGCGTTTTTTGACGTCTTCGGAGTAGCGGTAGGCGTAGGAGAGCAGGTCCTTGAGCTGGATCAGGCAATATTGACGGCGTTCGCTTTCGTCGAGCACTTCACGGCGGCTGTAGATGCCTTCGGTACGGTCTTTACGAGTCATACGGCCTCGCCTTGTAGAATTTTATTTGGGACAGTTGTTTACGCAACCTGAACCATATTTGCAAGCACTATTTTATTTTTGCAATTATATCAAAATGTTACTTGTAGTTTTTAGGCGCGTCCGCCTTTGCCGCACCAGCGGGGCGCGCCGCCTCTTCCAGGCCCACGGCCGTGAGCCCGTGGAGCACGAGGGCATCGGGATCGCGGCGGCAGTACTGGTGCAGGGGGCTTTCGCCGCTGTCGAACAGGGCGAAGATGCGGTCGAGGCGCTGCTGGTCCTGCAAAGGGACCTCCAGACCGGCCCGCCCCAGGGCATGGCCCGCCAGCCAGAGGGAAAGGGCCAGCTGCTGCTCGTTGCCCGTGATGGGCCGCGTGGCCGGGGCGTACCAGCCCGCACAGCTCACGGCGGGCAGCATCCTGCCCCTGTCGGCGTGCCGGCGGCGCCAGGCCAGGATGACGTCGGCCAGCTTCTCCTCGCGATGGGTGGGGCACCAGGCTTCCAGGTGATCCAGCAGGGCGTCGGTCCCCGCCGTGCCGAGGCGCACCTGCTGTGTGCGGGCGGCGGCCCAGCCGTCCAGCATCAGCACGGGCGTGAGGGCGTTCTCGCCGCTGTCCAGATAGGTGGCGCATGTCCAGGGCGCGGCCACGGGCGTATATCCGGCTTTGTCGGGGACGTTGCGGGACGTGCAGGCCGCAAGGCAGCACAGCAGCAGGACGAGGCAGGGGAGCAGGCGGGTCATGATCTCTCCTCGGTGGGGGAAGCGGCGGCCCGGCGCCGGCGACGCTGGTCCAGGATACGTTCCTTGAGACTGTCGTAAACAGGCGTCGAATGCAAGGCGTTGGCCGTGAAGGCCGCGGCGAAGGCGGCCAGCAGCACGGCCGGGGCCAGATGGAACCCGCCGCACATCTCCATGACCAGGGCGGCCCCGGTGAGGGGCGTGCGTACCGAGGCGGAGAACAGGCCCGCCATGCCCAACACCAGCAGGGTGGCCGTCTGTTCCGGGGCCACCAGCCCGGCGTCGCGCAGGGGCGCGGCCAGCAGGGCGCCGGCCATGCTGCCCGCCAGCAGGATGGGCATGAGGATGCCGCCGGAAACCCCCGAGGCGAAGCTCACGCAGGAAAAGGCGATCTTGCCCGCCAGCAGCAGGGCCAGGGCGAGGGCGGGCAGGCGCAGGTGCTCCAGCTGCAGGGTGGTCAGGCCCATGTTGCCCGTGATCTCCGGCCAGACGAGCAGCAGCACGTCGCAGCAGACAAAGGGGAAGACGATACGCACGGGCCCGGGCAGCCAGCGGGCCCTGTCCTGCCAGAGCAACAGGCGGATCATGCCCGCATTGTACACGGCCCCCAGCAGGCCGCAGGACATACCGGCCAGCAGGGGCAGCCAGTACTGGCTCCAGTGCAGGCCGGGCAGCCGGGCGAAGGGGAAGACCAGGCCGAAGTCCAGCACCACGTCCACCATGAACCAGGCCGACAGGGCCGAAAGGCTGGTGAAGAGCAGCATGGGCAGGGTGAGCGGGGTCTTCATCTCTTCGAAGGCGAAGAACATGCCGGCCACAGGCGCGCCGAAGGCGGCGGTCATGCCCGCCACGCCGCCGCCCACCAGATAGCGGGGCCGGTTGGCGCGGCAGCGGTCGTGCCACATATAGCCCACGCCCGCGCCCACGGTGGCGCCCATCATGATGCAGGGGCCCTCGCGCCCCACGGAAAGACCGGCGCTGAGCGCGGCCAGGGTGGCCACGAACTTGCACCAGAGCACCCGCGCCCAGCGCATGGGCGGCAGCTTTCCGGCCGCGATGAGTTCCACCTGCGGGATGCCGCTGCCGCCGATGAGGGGCTCGTAGCGCAGGAGCAGCCCGGCCGTCAGGGCCATGAGCAGCAGCCCGGCGGCCATCAGGGCCAGCGTGGCCGGTGCGAAGGGATCCTGCCCGGCCATATGGGCGCGGACGGCGCCATTGATGATGGTATAGAGCCAGCGGAACAGGCCGATGACCCCGCCGGAGACAAGGCCCGTGAGCAGGGCCTGGGCCATGAGCGTCCAGGCGCTCTGACTGCGCAGGGCCGCGGATTCCAGGATGAAGGGAGGCAGAGAAGGGCGGAAGGCCATGGGGATCCTGTGGGGATGAGGGGCGCGGACAGGGCGCACAAAAAAAATGTGCATGCAACAGCCTGAAAATATAGGGAGAATGCCTGTCCTGACAGGAACAGTATGGAGGCTGGACAAAAAAATTTCAAGTTTTTGGCAAAAAACGAAAAAAAATGCTTGCCAAGTCGGAGGGAAATCTGTACAAGCATTTTTGTTGTGACGAACAACACCACCTCACGCCGAGGTAGCTCAGTTGGTAGAGCAGGGGACTGAAAATCCCCGTGTCGGCAGTTCAATTCTGTCCCTCGGCACCAGGGAATCCAAAGGCTTGCAGCGAAAGTTGCAAGCCTTTTTTCGTTATGGGCTTTTGCCGGACGCGCGTTTGCGGCAGCCGCCCGGGGGCGCTTCCATCGGGCGGGCCTTCCCGCTCTTCCTCCTTCTTTCCCCGCTTTTTCCTTCGTCCTGTCTTTGTCCCGGTTCGCGGGACTGTCCCCGGCGTTACCGGTGGCTTCCTGATACCCATACGGGCCTTCATCCGTACAGGCTGCGCCCCGGAGCAGCACACCGCGTGCCGCATATCCGGATAATCATGCCCGCTTCCTTGCGCCGTTGCCGCGTGTCCTCTGTCACGGCCTTCCCGCAAGGGAAAAAGCGGGAAGGAAACCTCCGCTCCTTCCCGTCCGCCACAGGCGGCCAGCGGGGCGGCCGTGTCGCGCAGGGGGCAGGCGGCGGAAGCCAGACAGCAGATCATGCCAGCACCTTGGCCAGCAGGATCAGCAGGAGGCCGCAGGTGATGACGATGATGTCCTGTTGTCTGCTTTTGGAGATCTTGTTCCACATGATGTCCTCCGGGGGCATGTCGTAGCCGTCCCTTCTGTTTTTGTGGTTTTCCGTCAGGCGGCATCAGAAGTTGCCTTCCGTCCGGGATGATGCCGTCCGGTCATCGAGCACGCCGGGAAGGGCCGCAGGGGTCTTGCGTGCATCCCGTCAGGCCCTTGCAACGCCTGTCCGTCATTGCAGGAAGCAGAGGACCACCAGCAGGGCCAGGCCTGCCTTGACCGAGGCCACGCAGAAGCCGATGAGCGCACCGGAAAGGCCCGCGGCCTTGATGTCGCTGAGGTGGGTGGTGAGGCCGATGCTGGAGAAGCCCAGCAGGAAGCACCAGTTCATGAAGTTGCCGGCCATTTTGGCTTCTTCCTTGCTCATGAAGCCGAAGGTGTTCAGCAGGACCACGGCCAGGAAGCCCAGTACGAAGACCGGGAACTTGTCGAGGATGATGCGCATCTTGCTGGTATTGGCCAGCTGGGAATGCACCTTGGCGTCCTCGGCGGCCACCATGATGGCCAGCATCAGCACCACCAGGGGCAGACAGATGACGCGGCCGATGTTGTACACACCGGCCACGATGCCCGCGTCATTGCTGAAGGCAAAGCCCGCGGCCAGCACCTGGGCCGAATTGACGATGCCCACACCGGCGAAGGCCCCGAACTGGTTGGGGCTGAGGTCGAGCCAGTGCCCGATGAAGGGGAAGATGAAGAGCGCCAGCAGGCCGAACATGAGCACCACGGCGATGGTGTAGGCGATGTCTTCATTCTTGGCCCTGACGGCCGGGGCGATGGCCACACAGGCCGAGACCCCGCAGATGGACAGGCCGGCGGCCAGACAGGCCCCCAGGGAAGGCGACATGCTGAGGCGGCGGGAGAGCCACATCAGGATGATGGCGGAGGTGAACAGAAAGAGGGAAATGATGATGGCTTCCGAGCCGGTCTTGATGAGCCCGGCGAAAGAATATTTGCAGCCCATGACCACGATGCCGGTCTTGGTCAGGGTGGTGGAGAAGCGCAGGCCGTCCCGAAAGACGGCGTGCACACCGACGGTATTGCAGATGACCATGCCCAGGATGATGGCCACGATGAAATCGCTCAGGTTGAGGGACTTCATGAAGGGATGCGCGGGATCAGCGGCGGAAGCTGCTGACCACCTCCACGGGGATCTCCTGCCGGAAGACCTTGCGCACCAGCTTGGCGCTGCCGCGCACCAGATCCAGCTCGATGGGGCATTCCTCGGGAGCGCGCAGCGAGAGCTGCAGGCCGCCTTCCTTGCGGGCCTCGAAGCGGACGGTGCGCACGATCTGGCGATGGCTCTTGTCCATGCGCTCGGCCAGCAGCAGGAAGAGGGAGAGCAGGCGGATCTCCTCGCGGGTCTCCTGATCGAACTCCATGAACAGCGGCACCTTCTTGGAGGGACGCTTGCGGTGGAAGTAGGTCAGGGCGGCCATGATGTCCACTTCACGGCGGGTGAAGCCCAGCAGCTCGGTGTTGCGGATCAGGTAGTGGCTGTGGGCATTGTGGCGCGAGAAGGAGATGAAGATGCCGATGTCGTGCAGCAGGGCCGCATAGTGCAGCAGCTCGCGGGCCAGGTCGCCGGAGTCGTGCAGGCCCATGGCCTTGGCGCTGTCGAACAGGTCCAGGGCCAGGCGCGACACATGGCGGGAGTGGCGTTCCTCGAAGCGGCAGCGCCGCGCCAGATGCAGCACGCTCTCCTTGCGTACGGGATGGAAGCTGCCGTCGGCATGGGGCATGCGGGTGGACAGGTAATCCACCAGGATGCCGTTCTGCAGGTTGCGGTTGCTGATGCGCACGCTGTCGAAGCCCTGGTCCTCCATGATGGTCTGGAGGATGGCCGCACCGGCCACGATGACGTCGGCACGGTTGGGATTGATGCCGGGCACGCTGCGGCGTTCCTTGAGGGTGCGGCCGCAGAGCTCCTTGACGGCCCGGCGCAGGCCGCCGTAGCTGAGCACGTCGCGGGACTCCTGCGGGGCCCGGCCCGTGCGCGCGGCATCCTCGGCATCCAGGGCCGCGGCGATCTCGGCCAGGTTCTGGGCCGTACCGGAGCTGGCCACGGCCTCTTCGATGACGAAGTCCGCGATGCGCTGGAACGAGCGCAGGGCATTGTTGCGGATGTAGTTCTGCAGCGCGGCGTAGCGCTTGGCGGAGATGGTGCCGGAGTCCTTGTCGAAGAAGAGGTTGGACAGGCGCACGCAGCCCATCTTGAGGGAATCGAGGTTGCGGTATTCCTCGGAATTGCCCACCACCAGCTCGGTACTGCCGCCGCCGATGTCGATGAACAGGCGCAGGCTCCCGGTATGGGCCAGACCGCTGGAGACGCCCAGATAGATGAGGCGGGCCTCTTCGCGGCCGGAGACCACGCGGAAGTCGATGCCGGTCTTTTCCTTGACCCGGCGCATGAAGTCCGGGCCGTTGGCCGCGTCGCGCACGGCGGCCGTGGCGATGGCGATGACCTCCGAAGCGCCGTAGACGCCGCACATCTCGGCCATGCCGCGCAGGACGTTGATGGTCCGGGCCATGCTCTCTTCACGCAGATGTCCCGTCTCGAAGGCGCCTTCGCCCAGGCGCACCATGTTCTTGACCTGGTTGAGGACCGTGTGCGAGCCGTCGGGCAGGATGCGCACCAGCATCAGGCGCAGCGAGTTGCTGCCCAGGTCGATGATGCCGATGACACGTTCCCCGTCAGGCCCCGCCTGATCCGGGACTACAGGATGGGACATACGCACTCCAGCTCCACGCCAAAGATGTGCATGAACAGATCGCCCTTGACCAGCAGGCGGTCCTGCTCGGGGGCGCAGTCCTGGGCGCCGCTCAGGGTCAGCACCACCTTGCCGGGCTGCAGGTCGATGGCCACGTCGCGCACGGCTTCCATGTGGCGGTAATCCAGGGCGTCGGCCATGCGGATGAGGGCCGCGGCCTTGTTCAGGGCCTCGCGGTCCTTCTTGCCCAGGGCGGCGAAACGGCGGTGGCGCATGGCGGGCCAGGCCTTGCGGTGATAACGGACGAGCTGGGCCACCAGGGAGCGGTCTTCGGGCAGCAGGGCCAGGCTGGTGTCCTGCTCCACGATGCGCATGCCCTTTTTGTGGTGGCCCTTGCGCCCGGAAGCGAAGCCGATGTCATGCAGGCAGCAGGCGATGCGCAGGCGGTAGAGCCAGCGGCCGTCCAGACCGTGCAGGGGCTGGAGCTGGTCGAAGAGCTGTTCCGCCAGATGGGCCACATGCTGGCCGTGACGGCGGGTGGCCTCCAGCTCGGGGCTGCCCGGCAGCAGGTGCTCCAGCAGGGCCTCGCAGGGCAGGGGCGTCCAGTCGTGGGCGGCATCGGCCGTTTCGGGACCGGCGACCTTGACGCGCTTCTTGCCCGTCTTGGCCTTCTTTTCTTCCTTGTCCTTTTTCCTGGCTTTCTTTTGGGGAGCGGCGGCTTCCTGCTCCGCTCCGGCGTCCGGCGCCGGAGCTTCCTGCGCCGTCACGGGCGCTTCGGCCGGAGCCCGTTCGGGCTCTTCGGCGGGGACCGCTTCCTCCTTCATCGTTTCTTCAGGGCAGCCTGCCTGCACTTCGGGGGCAGCGGCCGCGCACTCCTTCGGCTGCTCCGGGGCAGCCTCTTCCGCGACGACCGGCGTCACGGCAGGCGCTTCGGCGGCTTCGGGAGCGGGCTGCGGCGTGTCCGTGCCGGGCAGGGAAGCCTGGAGAAGTTCGGCGCTGTCGTTGCGGGGAGCGGCGGTGGTGGTAGAGCTCTGCCCCTGGCGCTGCTGCCGGCTGCGGCTGGTGCTGCTGCCGGTCTTGCCGGCGGGGCGTTTTTGGGTAGCCATGATGAAAGCTCCTTGGGATCAGATATCGTCCCTGCTGATATGTTGGGCGATCATGCGTTCCTGCGCGTTGACGGCAGCCTCCTTGCTGGAGGGCTTGAGCCGCGTATAGGTGGCATCGGCCTGCAGCTGCCAGGTCTGGACGTTGTCCGCCAGGTGGACTTCGAGGATGTCCTCGCGGATCTTGCGGCGCAGTTCGGGATCGAGGATGGGGGTCAGGACCTCGATGCGGTGGTCGAGGTTGCGCGGCATGAGGTCCGCGCTGCCGATGTACATGATGTCTTCGCCGTTGGCATGGAACCAGTAGATGCGCGAGTGCTCCAGGAAGCGGCCCACGATGCTGGTGACCGTGATGTTCTCGCTGATGCCCGGCAGGCCGGGGCGCAGACAGCAGATGCCGCGCACCTGCAAACGCACGCGCACACCGGCCATGGAGGCCCGGTACAGGGCGCGGATGATGCCCGCATCCACCAGCTGGTTGCACTTGAAGATGATCTCGCCGTTGCCGTAGCGCTTGTGCAGCTCGATCTCGCGGCGGATCATCTCCATGAGCGGGCCGCGCATGGCCTGGGGCGAGACCAGCAGCTTGCGGTACAGGTCGCGGTCCGCATAGCCGGTCATGACGTTGAACAGGTCGGTGACGTCGGCGCAGATGTCCTCATTGGAGGTGATGAGGCCCACGTCCGTGTAGATCTTGGCCGTGGAGGCATTGTAGTTGCCCGTGCCGATGTGGACATAGCGCGTGATGTGCCCGGCTTCGCGGCGCACCACCAGGCAGAGCTTGGCGTGAACCTTCAGGCCGATGAAGCCGTAGACCACGTTGACGCCTTCCTTCTCCAGCTCTTCGGCCCAGGTGATGTTGCGCTCCTCGTCGAAGCGGGCCTTGAGCTCCACCACAGCCACCACCTGTTTGCCGCGGCGCCGGGCCTCGATGAGGGCGCGCACGATGGGCGAATCGTTGCCCGCACGGTACAGGGTCTGCTTGATGGCCAGGACGTTGGGGTCCTCGCAGGCGCGGCGGATGAAGTCCAGCACGGCCTTGAAGCTGTCGTAGGGATGGAAGAGCACCACGTCCCGCTTGCGCAGGTGGCCGAACATGTCGCCTTCCTGGAACAGGCGCGAGATGTGCCCCTGGATGCCGGGCGTCTTGAGCTGGGGCCGGTCCACATTATAGAGGGTCATGAATTCGGAAAAGCCCATGGGCCCCTTGATGCGGTAGATCTGGAAGGGCTGCAGGCGCAGGCGCCGGGCCAGAAAGTCCACCAGCTCGCGCGAGGCCTTGTGGGCGATCTCCAGCCGCACCACGTCGCCGAAGCGGCGCTGTTCCACCA
>CDZT01034427.1_pt1 | contig 13292 bp, 15 predicted proteins | sample 557531 | NCBI WGS metagenome assembly CDZT01 (sample SAMEA3182066, study PRJEB8094) | gut metagenome | biome: human; feature: gut; material: Stool; isolation source: human stools | place: Canada | collected 2013-03-05
AATGACGACCACGTCGTCCGTCCCGATGAGCGAGCGCCAGTTTTTCTCCAGCCGCTGCACATAGCCTTCCCAGCCATGGAACCCGTCCATCGGCTTATCGGTGCCGAGAGACAGGTGCAGATCGGCGATGGCAAACAGCGACATGGGACGGCTCCTTTTCTTTCGTATTCCTGTAAAAAGCGGGTATACTAGCTTCAGACTGCCAGACAGAAGCCGTACGCAGCGGCTTCTGTCAAAAAGAAAGGGGATTCTGTATGAACAAGTTTTCCGGTGCCTCCGCTTCCGCCGGCCCGGCCGTCCAATGCGACGTGCGCAACTGCCAGTATCATCAAAAGGACGGCACCTGTTCGGCGGGCAAAATCATCGTCGGGCCGGCCTACGCAGTGAGCAACGCCGACACGGCCTGTTCCACCTTCAAGCCGGATCATGCCTGAAGCAAGGTGCGCCACAGCCTATATGGCAGCGTACCGGCACAACGACATCGGAGGGCCGTCATGACGGCCCTCCGGTTGCGTCCGTCTTACCATGGAACGCGGACGCAGCCATACTCTCCGTTTATTCCATTCCGAGCAGGCGGTACACCACGCCGCGCATCTCCTGCCGGTCACACACCTCGGTAAAGCGGGGCGTCTTGCCGCGCAGGTCGGCCAGCGGCGGCGGCACGGCGCAGCCGGTGAGGCGGTGAAGCTCTTCCACCATATCGAATTCGTCCCCGGCCGGTGTCCCGTCGTGCAGGGCACCGAGCACGCTCGCGGAAAACTTATAGGGATTGGCCGTTGAAGCGATGACCGTGGGTGTGGTATCCCCGGTGGACCGGCGGTATTCCTCATACACGTGCACTGCCACCGCCGTATGCGTATCGCAGAGATACCGGTGCTTCTTCCAGGTGTCGGCAATGGTATCCGCCGTGCCCTCGTCATCGCACCAGCCGGCCGCAAACAGCCCGCGGATTTCCTCCAGCAAAGCGTCAGACACCGTATATCTCCCCTGCTCGCTCAGCTGCGCCATCAGGCGGCGAATCTCTTCATCGTCGCAGCCGGACAGATCGTACAGCAGCCGCTCCAGATTGGAAGAGATGAGAATATCCATGGAAGGCGAGGTGGTGGCATGGAACTCCCGGTTGCGATCGTAAGTACCTGTCTGCAGGAAATCGGTCAGCACCCGGTTGCGGTTGGACGCGCAGATGAGCTTCGCAATGGGCAGCCCCATCTTGCGCGCATAATACGCCGCGAGAATGTTGCCGAAATTGCCGGTGGGAACCGTCACGTTGATAGGATCGCCCATCCCGATCTCACCCGCCGCGAGCAGATCGCAGTAAGCGGAAACGTAATACACAATCTGCGGCACCAGACGGCCCCAGTTTATGGAATTGGCGCTGGAAAACTGCATGCCGTGCTGCTCCAGTGCGGCCGCCACCTCCGGATCGGTGAAAATGGCCTTCACACCCGTCTGGGCATCGTCAAAGTTCCCCCGGATGGCGCAGACGCCGACATTGGCGCCCTCCTGCGTGGTCATCTGCAGCTTCTGCATGGGGCTGACGCCGTCCACCGGATAAAAGACCAATATCTTGGTATGCGGCGCGTCCTTGAATCCCTCCAGGGCCGCTTTGCCCGTGTCACCCGAGGTGGCGACCAGGATAACGATCTCCTTTCCGCCCGCCACGCGGCCGGCGGAAACCCGCATCAAATGGGGCAGAATCTGCAGCGCCATATCCTTAAAGGCGCAGGTCGGCCCGTGCCACAGCTCGAGAATATGCACGCCGTCCTCCAGCTTGTGCAGCGGCGCCACCGCGGGAGAACGGAATTTGCCGCCTTCATAGGCGCCGCGGGCGCAGGCCTCAACCTCTTCCGGCGTGAAATCCGTCAGAAATTTGGAAAGCACGTGCACCGCGCGTTCCACATACGATTTATTCTGCAGCGCCGCCAGCTCCTCCCGGGTAATCGCCGGGAGTTCCTGCGGGACAAAAAGGCCGCCCTCCGCCGATATTCCCCGGGCAATCGCCTGCGAGGCAGTCACTTCCACCTGACGGTCTCGGGTGCTGTTATACATCATGGTCCATCCATATCCTTTCCGGATTGTTAACCGGCCGTGCCGCGGGGCGTTTCCCTGCTTTCCGGCCGTATGTCTTTATATTAGTCCATTTTCCCGCCGCTTGTCAAAGCGTTCCGAAAAAAATCAAAGGCATTTTGGAAAAATAAGCGTTCTAAACAGTCTTGCGTATATCCTCTACTAAAAAAATAGGCATAAAGCCGCTCCATAACCGCTATGCCGTTCCAGTCGTCGGGAAGGGAGGTGCCGTCCAGATCGCAGCCCAGCGCGACCGTTTGGCCGCCGCCCAGCGACAGATACCGATCGAGATGCCTTTCGATCTGCGCAAAGGTCTGCTCTCCCAGCTGGCTGCCGCACAGGTTCAGCCCTACGACGCCGCCGGCATCCCGTATGGCACAAAACTGCGCATCGGTCAGGTTGCGTGCATGGGGATGCACCGCCGCGCTGACCGAATGGCTGGCCAGGAAGGGGCCTTCCGTCCGCTCCGCCACGTCCCAGAAGCCGCGTTCGTTCAGGTGGGAGACGTCGGGCAGTATCCCCGCGTGCCCCATGCGCCGCACCACTTCCCTGCCGAAAGGGGTCAGCCCTTTGGACGCCTCGCCTGCGCAGCCGGTACCCAGCTCATTTTCCCCGTTCCAGGTCAGCGTCAAAAGCCGCACGCCGTACCGGCGCAGATCGTCCACATGCGCCGCGTCGCCGCCGAGCATGGCGCCGCCCTCCACCGCCAGAATTCCCTGACAGCGTCCCGGTTCCTCCGCGCGCAAGTCCTCTCCGTTTTCCACCAGCCGCAGCGCCGCCGGATACGTCCGCGCCTGTGCATGGGCAAACTCCAGCATCGTGCAGCATGTCTCAAACGCGTCTTTGCCGCGCAGAGAATCGGGCAGCCAAACCGCAAAGATCTGTATCCAGGTATCGTACCGCAGGCCGCGCTGCAAATCGATGTGATGCGGGTTCTCATACAATTCCGTGCCGTGGCAATGGCATTCGTACAGCGTGTCGCAGTGCATGTCGAACAGCTTCACCCTATCCCTCCTAAAAGGCAGACCGCAATTCTCCCGCCTCAAAGGCGTGCGGTATGTGCTCAATATGGAGAGCCTGCAAGGGCGCATCGGGCGCGGTCGTGATCGCCACCACATCGAACCGCGGCTGCAGAGCAGTGGGATGCTGCTGCAGGTACAGGGCGGCCGCCTGGATGATGCGCCGCTGCTTCGACGGGGTGACCGCCTCCCGCGGCGCATACAGGGCCGCCTGCCCGCGCGCCTTGACCTCCACGAAGGCAATATACGGCCCATCCTGTCCAATTATGTCAATTTCCCCAAACCGCGTGCGGTAGTTGGCGCACAAAATGGTCCATCCCTTTTCCCGCAAAAAACGGGCGGCCAGAATTTCGCCGGCCGCCCCCTTGGATACGCCTGCCATCCGATGTCCCCCGTTTCTTCACTGCGCGGCGTTTTCCTTCTCAAAAAAGGAACGCAGAAAGCTTAATCTGTGTTCCGGTGAAGGCCCCTCTTTTCTCAGGGCCGCATAATGCGCCGCCGTGCCATAGCCTTTATGCTTGGCAAAGCCATAGGCCGGGAACTGCCTGTCCAATTCCAGCATAACGCGATCCCGGCTGACCTTGGCCAGAATAGAAGCCGCCGCAATCGACGCGGACAAGGCATCCCCCTTTACAACCGTTCTGGCCGGCACTTCCCAATCGGGCGGCAGCCGGTTCCCGTCGATGAGCGCCAAATCAGGCCGCACGGACAAGCCCTGCACCGCACGGCGCATGGCCAGGAAGGTGGCCTGCAAGATATTGAGCCGCTCGATCTCCTCCACCGAGGCGCTGGCAATGCTGTACGCCGCTGCCCGTTCGCAGATCACATCAAAAAGGACTTCCCGCTTTTTTTCGGTCAGCCTTTTGGAGTCGTTGATGCCCTCGAGCACGTCCCCCGGCCGCAGAATCACCGCGGCCGCATAAACCGGGCCGGCCAGCGGGCCGCGGCCCGCCTCGTCCACGCCGCACAGGGCTGTAAAGCCCTCCGCCCGTACAGTCTCGTCAAATACGTAAATCTCCGTCGCACTCATGCCTGCTCCTCCTCCGGCCATTCCAGCGTAATGCGCCCGATCTTGCCGCCACGGTATTCGTCAAGCACGGTGGTGGCGGCGCGCTCCGTGTCCACTTCCCCGCCGGAAATCAGCATGCCGCGCTTACGGCCGACGGCGCATAACAGCTCCCAGCCGTCTTCGGGCAGTTTCTCCGGCAGCTTGTACCGCGCGGCCAGCAGCGCCCCGTAATCCCGCCGCAGCAGGACGAGCAGGCCGCAGGCCAGCTCCTCGCAGTCGAGCACTTGATCCCGGATCGCGCCGGTATACGCCAGGTGCCGCGCCACCTGCTGATCCTCAAATTTGGGCCACAGCACGCCCGGCGTATCCAAAAGCTGGGTGCCCGATTCGAGCACATACCATTGATTGCCCCGGGTGACGCCCGGCCGATCCTCCACCTTGGCCTTGCCGCCGCGCGCCATACGGTTGATAAAGGAGGATTTTCCCGCGTTGGGAATACCCACCACCATCGCCCGGATGGGACGATTTGCCATGCCTTTGGCCTTCCACGCCTCCAGCTTATCGCGCAGCGTCTCGCGCAGCAGCGGAACAAACCCGTTTATGCCCTGTCCGCTCTTGCAGTCGAGGGCCAGCGCCGCCGCCCCGCTACGCCGAAAATGCGCCACCCAGCGCCGCGTCGCCGCCTCGTCCGCCATGTCCGCCTTATTGAGCACCACAATGCGCGGCTTTCCCCCGGTCAGGCTGTCCAGCTCGGGGTTACGGCTGCTCACCGGGATGCGTGCATCGATGATTTCGACCACCGCGTCGACCAACGGTAAGCATTCTTTCAATTTGCGGCGCGTGCGCGCCATATGCCCGGGGAACCACTGAATCGTCTTTTCCTGTCCTGTTTCCATGCGTGCAGAATCCTTCCCCTGTGTCTAATCGTAAAGACCGCCGAACCGCTGAAGCGGCCAAAGCCGGAATATGGCCTTACCCATAATATCCCGTTCGTCAACGAAACCGATTTCGGCCGAGCGGCTGTCCTTGGAGTTGTCCCGGTGATCGCCCATCACAAAAACACAGCCCTCCGGAATGGTCAACGCTTCTATCATATCATACGGCAGCGTATTATAATGGACGTAGGGTTCCTCCAGCTTTTCCCCATTAAGATAGACCGCATAGGTCTCGGGATCGATGTAAATGGTATCCCCCCCAACGGCGATGATGCGCTTGACCAGCGGCTCCTCCGTATAGCGGTTGATCACCACAATATCCCCGCGCTGCGGCGTGTAAGCCCAGCGGGTCAGAATCAGCCGATCCTGGTGGTACAGCGTGTCCATCATGGAAGCACCGTCCACACCCACAATCCGAAAAAAGCAGGCGAACACAATCGTCACACAGACGAGTGAAAACACGGCGGCGGATACCCAGTCATATACGGCACGGATCCGCTCGTTTCCGTTGTCGGTCTCATCGGTCTGTTTTACTTCATCCATTTCCATGCGGCAAAGCCTCCGTTTTCCTCAATCCAAAAAGCCAAAGCGGCCCAGCGGCCAGATGCGGAAAACCGCCCGGCCAACCACATCCTGCTCGTTGATAAATCCAATTTCCTCCAGGCGGCTGTCCCGTGAGTTGGTACGGTGGTCGCCCATGACAAACACATACCCATCCGGAACCGTCACCGGTCCGGTCATGTCGTTTGGCGACGTGGGATAGTGCACATACGGCTCGTCCAGCTTCTCCCCGTTGACATATACTTCATGGGTCTGCGGATCGATATAAACGGTATCCCCGCCTACCGCGATAATCCGCTTGATGAGCGGCTTGTCGGCATACTGGTTGATCACCACAATATCCCCGCGATCCGGAGTATAAAAGCTGCTCTGCATGAGCAGGCGCTCCTTGTCATAGAGCGTGTCCATCATGGAGTCGCCGTCCACCCCCACCACGCGGAACAAAAAGGTAAAAACCAGCACCACACAAATCAGCGCAAAGGCCGCAGCCTCCGCCCAATCGTACAGCGCTTCCACCCAGGCGCCCTTCTTGATTTTTATTCTGTTCGGAGTATCCGTCATCGGCCATCCCTCATTGTTTTAACCTATAGGACAGTATACCATAAAAACCGCCGTCTGAACAGATAAAACGCGAAAAATGCAGACAGCCGCCCCACCGCCGGCCCTATATGCGAAATGCGGGCCATGCAACCATGGCCCGCAAACGGTTTCTTACGGCGGCCGCGCGGCACGCCGTCTTTTCCTATATCGCCCGGATTACAGAAGCTCCTTCACCTTGGAAGCCTTGCCCACGCGGTTGCGCAGGTAATACAGCTTGCTGCGGCGAACCTTACCGCGGCGCACAACCTTGACCGCGGCCACATTCGGGGAATGCAGCGGGAACACGCGCTCCACACCCACGCCGTAGGATACGCGGCGCACGGTGAAGGTCTCGGCAACGCCGCTGCCGCGTTTGGCGATAACGGTGCCTTCGAAGGCCTGGATACGCTCGCGATCACCCTCGCGGATTTTCACGTCCACCCGTACGGTATCGCCGATGGCGAAGGACGGGATGTTCTCCTTCAGGCTGTCCTGTGCAATGATTTTAAGTGCGTCCATTTTGTTTCCTCCTTGTAGTTTCAGACGTTCATGTTCCATCAGGAGCAGAGGACCGCCCGCTTGAATGTCCGGCTTTCGCTTGGCATCAACCCCGATGACGACCCGCCGGGAACAAGCGAATCGTGCACGGAAGGCGCGCGCAAACAATCGTTGGCGCCGATAACCACAATATGATAGCACACTCTGTCTCAAATTGCAAGCATTATTTTACAGGAAGGGCGCCGCTTACGCAAAGGGGGCGCCGTCCCGTCCGTACAGCGCTACACGCAGGACGTCACCGGAAACCTCCTGCCCCGTTTCCTGCTGCAGCGCCGCGATCACCAGCGAAGGATTAACCGTATCCGCGCTGCTGCACGGCAGCGTCACCTCCAGCACGCAGCCCGTTCCTTCTTCTTTCAGCTGTACGGCAGTCAGGGACGGCCGGATATCCACCGTCTTCATCGTCTTTTTCTTGGTGCGCTTTTCCACCGGGATACTGTCGCGCGCAAGCAATCGTTCCACCGCCTGCGCCGGGCAGTCCAAGGTCAGGCGGTACCGCGCGGCCGTCAGCTCGCCCGGCTTCATCAGTGCTTCGTGTGCCGATACGATATGCAGGCCCTCCGGCATCGCGGCATCCAGCCGCCCCACGAGCTCGTCCATAGGCAGCTCTTCCTCCAGCCGGATATCCATGCTTTCGCACAGGCTCTCATACCCCAGCGAAAGCGGCGCGGCAAAGGTCACGTACGGGTGCCGGTTGAACCCCTCGGTATACCACAGCGGTATGGCCGCGCGGCGCAGGGCACGGCTCATGGCGCGGTTGAGATCCAGATGGGAAATGTATTTGGCACGCCCCGTTTTGGAAAAGGTAATCCTAACGGTTTTCAACGCACACCCCTCCCTTCCAGCAGGCGGCGCCGCAGCCGGAACAGGCCTGCCGGCAGTTCGGCGTGGTGACGCTCCGGCGGGCCTTTTCGCTCTCCTTTTTCAGAAACGCCTTGGTCACGCCGTAATCGAGATGATCCCACGGCAGCACCTCGTCGTAGTCCCGCCGCCGGTTGGCATAAAAAGCGGGATCAAGGCCCACGTCATGGAACACCTCCATCCATTTGTCAAAATCAAAATGCTCCGACCACGAATCCATGGTGCAGCCGCGCCGGTGCGCCTCTTCAATAACCGCACCGAGACGGCGATCGCCCCGGGCGAACACCGCTTCGAGAAAGCTCGTTGTGGCGTCGTGCCAGCTCAGGGAGATCTTTTTGGTCGTGACCGACGAGACGAGATGCCGCTGCTTTTCGTGCAGCATCTCCATCGTATCCTGCGGCTCCCACTGAAAGGGGGTAAAGGGCTTTGGCACAAAGCAGGCGGCGCTAATCGACACCGTTACCCCTTTGCCCTTGGGCTTGTCCGGATTGGCATAAAAGCGATTGACGATCTTCTGTCCCAGCTCCGCGATGCCCGCCACGTCCTCCATCGTTTCGGTGGGCAGCCCCATCATGAAGTACAGCTTCACCGCCGTCCAGCCGCCGGCAAACGCCTTGCCGCAGGTATCGAGAATCTCCTCCTCGGTCACGTTTTTATTGATGGCATCGCGCAGGCGCTGGGTTCCCGCCTCGGGGGCAAAGGTCAGCCCGCTGCGCCGCAGGACGTTGAGCTGATTGGCCAGCTCCTCCGAAAAGCCGTCCACCCGCAGGGAGGGCAGGGAGATATTCGTGTGCTCTTTCTCCGCCCAGTCAAGCAGGGCGGGCAGCAGCTCCTCCAGCCGCGAATAGTCGCTCGTGGACAGCGAGGAAAGGGAGAATTCCTCATACCCGGTGGATTCGCACAGCGCCCGGCTCTGGGCATTGATGACGGCGGGGGATTTCTCCCGCACCGGCCGGTAAATGAAACCCGCCTGACAAAACCGGCAGCCGCGGATACAGCCGCGGAAAATCTCGCTCATGGCCCGGTCGTGCACGATGTCGAGGAAGGGCACCACAAAGCTCTTCGGATAATAGGCGGCATCCATATCGGTGAGAATGCGTTTGCGCACGGTGGCCGGGGCGCCGTCCCGCGGGCGCACTGCCTCCACCGTGCCGTCCTCCCGATAGGTCACGTCGTACAGCGACGGGACATATACCCCCTCGATGGCTGCCGCCTCCCGCAGAAAGGCCGCGCGGCGGAAGCCTGCCGCCTTGTGCCGGCGGTACAGCTCAAACAGCTCGAGGCTGACATCCTCCCCTTCGCCGAGGGTGAACAAATCAAAAAAGCCGGCAAGCGGTTCGGGATTGCAGGCACAGGGGCCGCCGCCTATCACCAGCGGACAGTCATCGCCTCGCTCCGCTGCGTGCAGCGGCACCCCGGCCAGATCCAGCATATGCAGCACGGCGGTATAGCTCATTTCATATTGTAAGGTAAACCCGATAAAATCAAAATCCCGGATCGGGTCCCGGCTTTCAAGGGCGAACAGCGGGATCCCGTTTTCCCGCATCAGCGCCTCCATATCGGTATCCGGCGCAAACACCCGCTCGCACCAGACATCCGGCTGCTCGTTGTACAGGCCGTACAGCAGCTTCATGCCCAGGTGGGACATCCCCACCTCGTACAGGTCGGGAAAGCAGAAGGCAAAGCGAATGCCCACCTTCTCTTTATCCTTGACAACGCTGTTCAATTCCCCGCCGGTGTACCGGCCGGGCTTCTGAACCTTACTGAACAGTTTTTCCAACACAGACTCCATTCCGTCTTCTCCCGTTCTTTGACTTTCCTCCCATTATAGCGGCATTGACGCCGCATTGCAAGCCAGTTCGCCGCACAGGCGTTCCAGGGACCATTTCTGTATATCCGGACGCACGCAGGGGGCCGTACCGCACACCGCCGCGGCGTAGCCTTCGGCGCCAAAAGCATACACCTGCACCGCCGGATCGCGCCGCCAGTCATCGCCGCGAACCCGGCGCAGCCCTTCGCCCGTCCATTTGCCGAAGGCTTCCTTGCACGTCCAGATTTCGATGGCGCGACTTTCCCAATCCTTTTCCGGCGCGCAGACAACCGCCTGTTCCTCCGGCGAAAAATACCGTTTCATGAGGCCGGACGACACCGGCCGGACGCGTTCAATATCCACGCCGATCGCCCGCTTATCCACCCCCAGCAGCACCCAGCCCGCCGTGTGCGACAGGCTGTACTGCACCGCGGACTCCCCCGCAAGGCGGGGCTTTCCGTACGGGCCGCGTTCCAATCGGAGCCTGTCCGCCGGCTGTCCCGCTGCACGGGAAAGCACCAGACCTTCCAGCGCATACGCCGCCAGCCGCTCCCGCCGCTTGTCCGGCAGCCGGACCAATGGAATTGCTTTCCGGCGTTCGGGCAGCATGCCGGCCAGCAAAAGGCCTTCTTCCTGCGTCCCTATTGTCTCCGGAACGGACAACAGCCAAACCTCCACGCGTTTCGCCTCCTCTGCTTCTCCATTGTAACACAACCGGGTACCGGCCTGCAAACAAAAACAGCCGTCCCCTAACCGGGACGGCTATTTCCGTTTGCATAATAACAGCAGGATAAGATACCCGCACACTGCCAGCAGAGAAATGTTGTAGCCGCTGCGCAGCAGCACATAAAACCCGGCCGCCGCCAGCGGCAGAATGGTCAGCACCGAAACCGCCAGCACGATGCGCTCCGCCTTCGGTTCGTCCATATGGGGCGCAAGCGCACAGAATAACGCCTGTCCCCCGTCGAGCGGTTCGACGGGCAGCAGATTCATCATCGCCATGGTGCCGTGTACCATGAAAGGCGCCGTGTCCGCTGCACCGCACAGCAGCAGAAGAAGACAGGACAGGGCGTTCACCGCCGGCCCCGCCAGCGAAACCACCAGATTTTTCCCGTACCCAAGGGGCGCATGCCTGTCCTGCTCCACCCGTACGCCGAAGATCCCCACCGCAATGAGGGCCGGCCGGCCGCCGCACAGCAGCAGGGCCGCAAAATGCCCCATTTCGTGCATGGCCGAGGCCGCCAGGCACCACAGCGCCATGCCTCCGGTATCCAGCGTCAGCAGCACCACCACCATCGCCGGAAAGAGCAGGCTGCACGTCCACCGCGTTCCCAGCAGACGGAACTCAAGCATACAGCTGCGCCGGCAGCATGCCGGCCGGGTTGTAGGTGATGCCGTTCACGCGTAGCTCCACATGCAGATGGAATCCTGTGGAATCCCCTGTGGAACCCACCTTGGCCACCGTTTCCCCGGCCCGGATGACGGCATCCTTCTCCACCAGAATTTCGGAACAATGCGCGTAGAGGATTTCGACGCCGTTCCCGTGAAACAGCTTGACATATTTGCCGTAGCCGGCCTCTTCCCCCACCGCCGTCACCACGCCGAAATACATCGCGCGGATGGGCGTGCCCTCCGGGGCGCCGATGTCGATGCCCTTATGAAAGCCAGTCCCCTCCTTGGTGGGGTTTTCCCGGTATCCGTAAGGTGACGTGACCTTTCCCGTGGGAAGCGGCGCCGCGGCCAGCCGGTTTGCATGCACGGTGGTAAAGGAAGAGCCCTCCGGTGCGTAGCGTACGGCCTGCGCCGTCGTTCCGCCGGAAGGGCTGGAAGAGGACGCCGGCGAGGAGGCCGCCGTCGTCCCGCCCGTCTGGGCCGCATCGGTTGTCGTACCGCTCCCGGACGCTTCGCTGCTATCCGTCTGTGCAGAAGTCTCTTCCCCGGAAGAGGCTTCCGAGGAGGAAGAATCCGAAGAAGCAGGCGGCCCGCTCTCCGGCGAAACCATGGATCCGTCCGGCAAAGACGAGGTGTCGTCCGCGTATGGCGTTTCAAACAGCGAGGCCAGCGTGGCGATGATGGAATTGCTCATGATGGATTCGTTGAATTGCTGACGCAGCTGGGCAAAGGCGTCGCCGCCCACCAGCTTGATCACCAGCACCAGCAGGACAACCACAATGCAGGAAATGCTCTGGACCAGAATAACCTGCATGCCGCCGAGGGCCGGCTTTTTTTCCGTGTGTCCTCTGCGTCCCGATCGCGAGTCCCGGTTCCCCGCCGATCGGCGGGGCGGCAGTCCTCCCGGATTTTCTTCCGCCATTGTCCCCATTCCTTTCCGCCGGCGCGGGGATATTGCCCTCCCCGCGCCGGTTTCTTTCCTGATGCATTACACGATGATGCAGATAAGGCCGCTGCATCCTTCGTTGATGATGCGTTCCACCGTTTCCTTGAGCTTGATACGCGCGTCGGTTGGCATGCGGTACAGCTTGTTGTGCAGCCCTTCGTTGACCAGGCCGTACAGCGAGGTGCCGAATATGTTGGATTCCCAGATTTTATTCGGGCTTTCCTCAAATTCGCGCAGCAGATAGCTGACCAGCTCCTCCGACTGCTTTTCGCTGCCCACGATGGGCGAAACCTCGGTGTTGATGCTGGCCTTAAGCATATGGATGGAGGGGGCCTCCGCCCGCAGCCGGATACCGTACCGGCCGCTCTGCTTGATGATCTCCGGCTCCTCCAGCGTCATTTCCTCGAGATCCGGCATCACAATGCCATAGCCGGTGGCTTCCACCTCGTCGAGGGCGTTCTTGATTTTATCGTACTTTTTCCGGATATCCGCCAGTTCCATCATGGTGGACATCAGAGCCGCTTCATCGGGGATCTGCAGGCCGGTGGTCTCGCCGAGCACCTGATAAAACAGGCCGGGATCCACCGTCACGGTGAGCGACGCGCTGCCTCTCCCCAGCTCCACCCCGCTCAGCCGCGCCCCGTCGATATACTCGCACCCCACGACGTCGTCCGCCATACCGGAAACCTGGCTGACCTTGCGGATATGCCCGGCCGCCTCGCGGATGGAATCGAAGATCGTTTTGCGGATGGGATGGTTCTTATCCAGGCTGGTCAGCCATTTGGGCAGCTCTACCCCGATTTCCCGCACCGGGAATTCAAACAGCACCCGCTCGAGAATCTTGCGTATTTCCGCTTCGGTCATGTCCAGACAGTTGACCGGACAGACCGGTACGCCGTACCGGTCCTCGAGATCGGCGCACATCTGGGTGACGGCCGTGGAGGTGGGATTCATGGTGTTCATCAGCACCACAAACGGCTTATGAATCTGGCGCAGCTCGTCGATGACGCGCTCCTCCGCCTCCTGGTACTCCTCCCGGGGAATCTCGCTGATGCTGCCGTCCGTTGTGATGACCAGACCGATGGTCGAATGCTCGTTGATGACCTTCTGCGTGCCGATTTCGGCCGCCATGTTGAAGGGGATTTCCTCTTCAAACCACGGCGTTTTCACCATGCGCGGCTGGTTATTCTCGATATAGCCGAGAGACGACGGCACGATGTAGCCGACGCAGTCGATGAGCCGCACATTGAGCGTGGCGGTGCCGTCCACCGAAATGCTCACCGCCTGCTCCGGGATAAATTTCGGTTCGGTGGTCATGATGGTCCGTCCCGCCGAGGACTGGGGCAGCTCATCGGTCGCCCGTTCCCGGCGGTAATCGCTGTCGATATTCGGCAGTACGAGGGTATCCATGAAACGCTTGATAAAGGTGGATTTGCCGGTGCGGACCGGACCCACCACACCGATGTAAATATCGCCATCGGTTCTTTTGGCAATGGTATCGTAAATGCTTTGGCCTTCCATACGGTCACTCCCCTTAAAATAGCGTTTGCATCAG
>CDZT01053860.1_pt1 | contig 13287 bp, 9 predicted proteins | sample 557531 | NCBI WGS metagenome assembly CDZT01 (sample SAMEA3182066, study PRJEB8094) | gut metagenome | biome: human; feature: gut; material: Stool; isolation source: human stools | place: Canada | collected 2013-03-05
TGAGGACGAGGAAGTATCCGATGACGAGGAAGCAGAGGACTGGGACGAAGAAAATGGCGAAACCGAGGGACTCAGTGCTGATGAAGAAACAACCGGAAGCAGCTGGGAACCTGCAGAAAACACCGAAACCGGTGAGGGTGAGGAAGAACTCAGCGAGGATGATGAGGATACTACACCGGAAAGCTGGAATCGGGATGAGGAAGAAGAAACCGAGCCGGATGACGATACCATAGAATCCGGCGAAACCAATGAAAATGAAGATGAAACCTACGCATAACACAGCCAGCAGCAGCCCGCAGTTTCCTGCGGGCTGTTTTCATATATATTTAATTTCACCATGGGAAAGGGGCGATGTCCGTTGATTGTGTGTTAGCTTTTAGTATTTTAAGGCGAAAGGTTATCCTTGACCGCAACAAGAAGGCTCCGGCGAGAGCTAAAGGGCCGGGAGAATATTTGCTGACAACCAAGCTGTTCTGCGGGTACTGCCATGAGCCTATGACTGGCTATGGGGGCACCGGCAAGTCTGGCAAGTCCTATCATTATTATGCCTGCAACAAGTATAAGCGCCGCCAGTGCCGCAAAAAAGCTGTGAAGAAAGAAGCGCTTGAGGAAAGGGTGGTTCGGGAATGCTGGAATATGCTGACCGACAGCAACATAAAGCGAATTGCCTCTTCGGTGGCTGCTGCGTGTAAGGCCAACCTAGACAGCTCTTCGGTAAAACGTCTCAAAACCGCCATGCAGGAATGCGATAAAGCCATGGAAAATCTTTGGAAGGCGCTGGAGAGCGGGCAGGCAGTGGACATGATAATGGAACGCATTGAAAAGAAAAAGCAGGAAAAGGATGAACTCCAAATCCAGCTTGCAGCCGAAGCCAGTAAACAGGTGGTTTTTACGGAGCCGCAAATCAGAGCGTTTCTTTGTTCGCTCAAAAAAGGGGATATCAACAACGAGAATATACGGCGCACCCTCGTCAATGTATTTCTCCAGGCGGCTTATTTGTATGACAACTATATGACCCTGATTATGAACGGAGGGAATCGGGCTATTACCATAGATAGCTCCCTTTTGGATGAAGTAGAAGGGCATTTTGAGGAGCGGGGTTCTCTTTTGAGGACGCCCGCTCCACCATAACGCGCAAAGACGAACTCTTTATATTGTGAAGAACGTCTTTGCATTTGAAGAAGAGATAGTATCCAAACCTTAAACGGCTTGGGTACTATCTCTCAATCTATCGAAAAAGTAGCAGCCAAATAGCAAAATGCACAAACAAAGATCGTTTATGCGGCGTGTTACGCCGCATCGTGGAACCCTCGGTGAAGGTTCCTCGCCCTCCTGCCCTTCGCCCCACCGCCTTTTGAAAAAGGCGGGCCAAAACTTTTGAACCGCCCCAGTAAAAACGGACAAAAGACAAAAGGCCCTCTGGAAAGGTCAAGAAAAAACGGACAGAAAGAAAAGAGCGATTAAAGAGATTGAGATTCAAATTGAGTTGGGCTTAACCAGCCAAGCGCAGAATGGATGCGTTTAGTATTGTAGTAGAGTTCAATGTATTTGAAGATATCCATGCGGGCTTGTTCGGGATTGTCGTAGTGGGCGTCCTGAACAAGCTCTCTTTTTAGGGTACGGTAAAAGGATTCCATAATGGCGTTGTCATATGGATTGCCCTTTCGGCTCATACTTAAGCGAAAGCCATATCGGATACACATAGCCTGAAAACGTTGGGCTGTATATTGGCAGCCACGGTCTGTATGAATGATCAGTCCCTCGGGCGGATGTTCCCGTCCAATGGCTTGATTGAGAGCCGACAGGACAAGGGTATCGCGGATTCTGGTATCCATTGCCCAGCCGGTAACCTTTCGGGAAAAGATGTCGATGAACACAGCTAGATATAGCCAGCCACGCTTTGTCGGTATGTAGGTAATGTCTCCAACCCATATCTGGTTCTTTGCCGATGTCTTAAACACTTGATTCAGGATGTTTTCTTTCTCATCATAAGCCGTTTTGTTTGCTTGATACCGATAGAATCTCCGAGTTCCTTTCGCAATCAAACCATGTTCGCTCATTAGCTTAGAAACACGTTTGGGGTTCACATGGACATTTTGTTGTTCCAATACCTTTTGGATGCGTCTGGCTCCATACCGGCCCTGATGCTCGTGAAAGATATCCTCGATCATTTCTGTCAGCGCCTCGTTTTCAATGGCGCGGTTGCTTTTTCTGCGCTTGAGATAATCATAGAATCCAGAACGTGAGATTCGCAAGATTTTACAGGCCTTCTGAATGTTGTATTCTTTCTGATGTTCTTTCAGAAACTGGAATCTCACACATTCTTTTGCTTCAAGAAGGCCTGGAGCTTTTTTAATAGATCGTTCTCCATTTCCAATTCTTTGACCCGTTTTTGCAGCTTTTTTACTTCATATGTAGAATTGAAAAGTGCGTTCCCATGCCCTGGGAACGCACTTTCTCCATATTCGTCATACTCGTTGATCCAGCGACGCAGACTGCAACCACTGATCCCTAATTCAGTAGCTGTTTGCGTGACGGATTTGTCTGATTCTTGCGCCAGTTTTACCGCTGCCATCTTGAATTGCTTGTCGTATACCGCTCGTTTCATAATCTGGACCGCCTTTCTTTTGCTCTTTTCTTTCTGTCCAGTTTATTATACACCCTCCAAACAGCCCCAGTTTGTACTGTCCGCACAATTTGGAGCGGTTCAACCTTTTGTGCAGCATTTTTAATAACTAACTTCTTTGACATTCTGCAAGACCGCCAGTAAACTGGCGGCCTTTTTTCATACCCCCAGTCACGCTCCAAGACCGGACGGCCTGGAACGGCCCGACCCTTCCGGGCATTCCTCTGTTCGTATGTTTTCGAGGGCGGCCAACGGTCTTATTTTCCCATATTTTACGCAAACGTAACAGAAACAAGGTAGTGGCTTAACCTAAAATCTACTATAATAAAAAAGACATCAATAAGGAGGAAATGTTGTATGAAAAGCAGTCCAAAAGTCTGGACAAAAGCGCTGTTTTCTGTGATGGCAGCGTTGTGCGGGATCTTATGGAGTGGACTATCCGCCTTGGCGGCGGAGTCCCCGGTTGAAGTATCCGCACAGTTAACCGAAAACACCGTTTCGGTCACGGGCTCTGTGCAGGAAGACACGGTGACCCGGATTGGCGTCCTGATTCTTCATCGGGATGCCGATCTGGACAAGCCAAACTCCGCGGACATTGTCTACGTCAACGAGTACGAATTGGGAGCGGAGAAGGATTTTGCCTTTTCCGCCAAGCTCCCGAAAGCCGATTTGCAGCAATATGTTCTGACCATCGGCGGGGAAAGCGGCCTGCTGTATCAGCGGTTGCTAGACGGCAGTGAGCTTCCGGTCTCTCCCGATACTACCACCGGCGAGTCCTCCGCCACGACGACCGCATCCAGCCAAAGCGAATCCACCAGCGCCTCTTCCACCACGGCATCCACTCAGGAGAATGTCACCACCGGTTCTCTCCCGTCCAAAACCCAGACAGCCGTAACTCCTACCGAGGATGCGGATGCGGACCAGGTACAGACGGGTGACCCCTTCCCCGCGGCTGTCCTCACGATGACCGCCGTCCTCGCGCTGGCGGTACTGGGCGCCACCATGGTTCTCAAGAAAAAGGAGGGACAATCCCATGAATAAAGCCATCAAACGGACAGCCGCCGCTCTCCTGGCCGCTGTTCAGCTGGCAGCCCTGCTGCCGCTTCAGGCCTTCGCACAAACGGCTCACCTTCCCAACAGCGGCAGAAACACCACCTATATGGGACTAACGCTTTATACCGGGCAGGTCCACTCCCATACGTCCCTGAGCGACGGGGTCAAACTGCCGGAGGACGCGTACGAGCATGTCCGGGAGACCACCACCCTGGATTTCTTCGGCGTGACCGATCACGATGTCCTGCTGGACATCCGCAACGGGGACGACTATCTGACGGACGTCAACGACGCCCTGTCCGACGATTGGCGTTTCCTGCACGAAACGGCGGATCGATATAACGAGGACGGGGAATTCGTCACCATCGCCGGCGAGGAAATCACCTGGTATGATCAGACCGGGCATATGAACCTGTATAATACCGCCTGGAAGCTCACCGCCTTTTCCAAGAACCGCTGGGACGGCATGGGCGGCGGGGACGTGAAATACGACCTGCCCACCTTTTACGCAAGGCTCGCCCAGGATCCGGAAGCCATCGCCCAGTTTAACCACCCGAACCCCACCGGCAAAGGCGATTTCTGGACCTTCAGCCACTACACCAAAGAGGCGGACGCCCAGCTGGAACTGTTCGAGTACAAGGTGGCCAGCTATCTGCCCACCTTCCAGAACTGCCTGGATGCCGGGTGGCATGTCAGCCCCACCTGGAACGGCGATGAGCACAGCGCCACCTGGGGCGACAGAGCGCCGCGCACCGGCATCTGGACCGATTCTAAGACCCGGGACGGGCTGTACAAGGCCTTCCGGGAGCGCTCCACCTATTCCACCCTGGACGCGAATTTTGAACTGATCTTCTCGGCAAACGACGAATTTATGGGGTCCATCCTGCCCGGGGATACCACCGAGTTTAAGATGTACGCCAAGCTCTATGACCCGGACGCCGAAGACCGGATTGACAATGTAACGATTTACACCAACCAGCGGGAGATCGTCAAGCAGTGGAACGATGTGGGTTCCAACCTGCTGGAAATCAACGAAACCTTTGACTGCGTCGACGGGGATTACTTCTTCATCGTGGTCAACGAGGAGGATGGAGAGCAGATTGTTTCGGCGCCCATGTGGATTGGCGAGACAACCCGGGGCACCAATTTTGCGCCGGAAATCACGGTCAACGGCACGGTTCCGGAAACGGCCAAGATAAACCAGCCGGTAACCATCCCTTCCGCCACCGCGATGGACGACACCGACGGGGAGCGCACGGTCACAGTGGACGTTCTCAATTCCGAAGGCGTTGTGGAGATTGTGGACGGCACCTTCACCCCCGATTCCTATGACGATTATTTCATCCGCTACCGCGCCGAGGACAGCACCGGCAGCACCCGGGTGGAGCTGCTGCGCATCACGGTAGATCGCAGCGATATGCAGGCAGACGTCCTCTTCGGTCAGTTTGCCCCGGTAGCCAGCGTGGGGGAAACAGCGGATGAGGTCGGCATCAATGTGGTGACCGATCCGGCCCTGACCACCGCCTATCTCCAGGTGGTTCCCGCTCAGGACGAGGGCTGGGAAGACGCCCAGACCATCCTGTCGGAGGAATCCTCCATGCAGCTGGAAGCCGCCAGCGAGCTGGATGCCCCCGGCTATGAGGATCCCATCACCGACAAGCCGCTGCGCAGCCATGAGTTTGACCTGACCGGCCTAACCCCGGGCACGACCTATAAATACCGGCTGGGCGTTTCGGCCGACGGCGGCTGGACCAGCAAGGAATACACCTTCACCACCGCTCAGCCCGATGGGGAAACCTCCCTCTATATTATGGGTGATTTGCAGGTGCCCGGAACCGAGCAGAGCGACTATGATCTGTTCAACGATATGCTGGCCACCCTCAAGGAGAAGGAGCCGGACGCCTCCGTGATGGTGCAGCTGGGCGACTTCGTGGACAACGCGGCCAAATATGAATACTGGAAGTCGCTGAGCGACTATGTGCTGGAGGACCTGGGGATGCTGACCTCCACCATGACCGGCAACCACGAGACCTATGACGATCTCAACCTGGCCCACAGCCATACCGATTCCCCCTATTCCGGCAGTTCTACTTTTAACAAGATGTACAACCTGCCCGAGAACGGCAGCGATATAGGGGAAAGCAATTATTCCTACGACATCGGCGAGATGCACATCGCGGTGCTCAATTCCACCACCGCGTTGGACGAACAGCTGAAATGGCTGGAGCAGGACATGCGGGCCACCGACAAGCCCTGGCGGATTGTCATGGGGCATTTCCCCTATTTCGGTTCCCGGCACAGCACCGATTCCGGCATGGCCGAGCAGCGAGAAAAGGTGGCCAAGGCCTGCCAGCAGCTGGGCGTCAGCTTGTATATCGGCGGGCACGACCACGTCTACAAGCGAACCACCATCCGCGACGGTGTGGCCACCAACGATCCGGAGGATATGAACCAGGGCACGACCTTCGTCACCTCCGGCTCCGCCGGCCCGAAGTTCTATGACAACGAGGAATTCTGGTGGGATCATGTGGTCTACGACGAGGATGTCCAGACCGGCATGGTGCTCAGCGCCGACCAGGACAGCCTGACCCTGACCACCTATACCACCGAAGGAGAGGTTGTGGACAGCTTTACTCTGGGCCATGCACAAGGCCTGTTTGAGCTCAGCTCCACCGACATCCAGGATAAGCAGTGGAACGGCGTCGGCTTCCTGGCGACAGAGGATGCCCGCGAGGACCTCACCGTGATCGCCGCCAAATATACGGAAGACGAAAGCGAATTGTTGGATTTCCGCGCTGTGGACGTTACCCTGGAGCGCAAGGGCAAAGAGCAGTATGTATCCTTTGCCACCCCTATCACCTTCGATTCGTCCAACGTGCTCAAGGTGATGATCTGGAGCGGACTGGATACCGCTCAGCCGGTTCTGTATGCTCAGACCCTGCGTAAGGGGATGAAGGGCTTCGGCACCGCGGAGCAGCCTTACGAAATTTATACCTGGGACGATTTCATCAATTTCACCTACGAGCCATCGGCCCATTTCCGGCTGATGAACGATCTGGAACTGGACGGTATGGTCCGTACCCAGCTGTCCAATTTCACCGGCGTGTTTGACGGCGGCGGGCACACCATCAGCGGCTTCCAGGCAGATCCGAGCAAGGGCTCCGGCCTGTTTGCCACCAACGACGGCGTTATCCGCAATCTGACGGTCGTGGGCGCGGTGGAATCCGACACGAGCACGGCCGGGATCCTGTGCGACCTCAACCGCGGAACCATCGAGAACTGTTACGTCAGCGGAACAATCGCGGCTCCTTCCCGGGTGGGCGGCATCGCCGGCGATTCCTATGGGATTATCCGGGACTGCTACTCGACGGCGGATGTGCATTCCCTCGGCACAGAGGCTGGAGGCGTGGTCGGCCTGGGCATGGAGGGCAGCGTGACCGAACGCTGCTATTCCACCGGAACCGTCACCGCGGACTCCAAGAACGCGGGCGGCGTGGTCGGCTACGGCTATACCGGGACCACCGTGCGGAACTGTATCGCTCTGAACGACCGGGTGAACGGAAACAGCTATTCCAACCGTGTGGTGGGACGCATCAAGTCGGGACATACCCCTGTGCTGGAAAACAACTACGGCAGCGTGAAGGTCATGGTAACGGCCGAGCAGCAGGGCGTGGCGTCTACCACCACCGAAAAGGGCGCTACCGCTACCCTGGCACAAATCGAAGACCAGACCTTCTATCGGGATACCCTCGGCTGGGATTTCGAGACGGTCTGGCAGTGGGACGAAAACGGCCAGCGGCCGGTGTTGCAGATGCTTCCGGAAGTCATTGTTCCGGGAGAGGAAGAGCAGAAGCCGTCCCTGCCGCAGGACGAAAACGGGTATTATGAAATCGCCTCTGCCGCCGACCTGGCGGTGCTCTCCCAATTCCCCGAGGAAAACTATGTTCTGACCGCGGACATCACCCTGACGGCGCCCATGTCCCCCCTGTGCACCGAGCTGCAGTTTATGGGCGTTTTGGACGGCGCCGGTCATAAAATCATCGGCTATACCTCCACCGAGGGCGGCCTGATCCATATGAACGCGGGCACCATCCAAAACCTCGGCATGGAAGGCGCCAACATCCAGGCGCCGAATGCCTCCAACATCGGCATTCTCTGCAACACCAACGGCGGAACCATCGAAAGCTGCTATACCACCGGCTCGATTGCCGGACAGGCGACGACGGGCGGCGTGGTCGGTTATCTCAACGGCACCATCCGCGACTGCTACTCGACGGCGCGGGTGAGCAGCACCGACCGCCAGGCCGGCGGCGTCGTGGGGATTTCTGGCCGGGGCAGCACGACGGAGCGATGCTATGCCACCGGCGCCGTCTCGGCGGACGCCAATGCCGGTGGGATCACCGGCTACACCTATGCAACCACCAACGTAAGCGGCAACTTTGCCTTGAACGCTTCTGTAACCGCTCCCACGCAGTACGGGCATCGGGTAGCGGCCAGAACCCTCGGCAGCGAAATCGCCAATATCGGTATCAACTTTGCCTGGGCGGATATGCCGGTATCTCAGACGGAGGAAAGCGACACCCGGTTCGCCTCCCTGATGGGAGAAGGAAAAACCCGGGAGGAAATGCGCTCCGTAGACACCTTTAAAACCGGCCTTGGCTGGGATTTTGAAACCGTCTGGCAGTGGGACGAAACGGCACAGCGCCCGGTTCTGAGGGGCTGCACTGAAAAGACGGGTGAGAAACCAGCCCTGACGCAAGACGAGAACGGCTACTACCAGATTTCTTCCGCTGGGGATCTGGCCCAGATTTCCAAATTTCCGGAGGAAAATTACATCCTGACAAAGGATATTGATCTGGCCGGGGAAACGGTGGAACAGCTTTGCCAGGCGACGCCCTTCTCCGGGGTGCTCGACGGCGCGGGCCACCGGCTGCTGAACTTCACCTCCGAGACCGGCGGTCTGTTCAAGGAAAACGCCGGAACCATCCGCCGGCTGGGGATCGTCCAGGCCGTCGTAACCGCCGAATATGACCAAGCCGGCATCCTCTGCGACGTGAGCAACGGCCTGATTGAAGAATGCTACACCACCGGCAGCATCGCCGGCGCCTCCACCCAAGGCGGCATCGTGGGCTACTTAAACGGCACCCTCTCCAACTGCTATTCCACCGCGGATGTCACCGTGAACGCCGGCAAATACGCCGGCGGGCTGGTCGGCATTTCAGCCAGATACAGCAACAGCGTGATCGAGAACTGCTACGCCACCGGTGCCGTCACCGTGGTTAGCAATCAAAGTGCCGGCGGTATCACCGGCTACACCTACGAGGACAGCACCGTCAAAAACTGCTTTGCCCTGAACGCTTCCATCACCGCCACCAGCTATGCCCACCGGATTGCGGCCCGGACTCGGGGAAACGAAGTCGCCGTACTGGAAAACAACTTCGCGCTGGCCGATATGCCGGTCAACACCACGGCTGAAGACGAAGACCGCACTGACGGCTGGATGGGCATCAGCAAAACCGCCGAGGAGACCCAGCAGCAGGAAACCTTTGCGGAAGGCCTCGGCTGGGACTTCGACAGCGTGTGGCAATGGGATCCGACGGCACAGCGGCCGGTGCTGCGAAACTGCACCGAGGAAACCAGCGCCAAGCCCAGCCTCTCCCAAGACGATAATGGCTATTATGAAATTACCAGTGCTGCGGATCTGGCGGTGATCTCCCAGTTCCCCGCCGAAAATTACGTTCTGACAACCGATCTGGATCTGGCCGAGGAAGCGGTGGAGCAGCTCTGCCAGGCGACCCCCTTCTCCGGAACCTTTGACGGTGCCGGCCACCGGCTGCTGAACTTCACCTCCGAGACCGGCGGTCTGTTTAAAAAGAATACCGGTATCATCCGCCGGCTGGGACTGGTTGACGCCGAGGTGACGGCCGCATACGACAAGGCGGGAATCCTCTGCGACGTGAGTGACGGCTTGATTGAAGAATGCTACACCACCGGCAGCATCACCGGCGCCTCCACCCAAGGCGGCATCGTAGGCTACCTAAACGGCACCCTCTCCAACTGCTATTCCACCGCGAATGTCACCGTAAACGCCGGTAAATACGCCGGCGGACTGGTCGGCATTTCCGGTCAAGGCGTCAAGAGCGTCATCGAGGACTGCTACGCCACCGGTGCCGTCACCGTGGTGGATAACCAGAGCGCCGGCGGCATCACCGGGTACACCTACAAAGACAGCACGGTAAGAAACTGCTTTGCCCTGAACGCTTCCATCACCGCCACCAGCTATGCCCACCGGATCGCGGCCCGCACTCTGAGCTCCCAGGTGGCCACGCTGGAAAACAACTTCGCACTGGCCGATATGCCGGTCAACGCCCCGGCTGAAGAGGAAGACCGCACTCCGGGTTGGATGGGGACCGAAAAAACCGCCGACGAGGCCCATAGCCAGGAAACCTTTTCGCAGGGACTCGGCTGGGACTTCGACAGCGTGTGGGCCTGGGACGATTCCGCCGGTTGTCCGGTGCTGAAGTGCTTTGCGTAACCCATACAGTTCCTCTTACAGACAGTCCGTGTACAGGAATCCTTCCAGGATCACCGAACGGTACAGAAGCCACAAGGCGGCTCCGGTATACACCGGAGCCGCCTCAGTCTGTCGAAAAAGCAGCAGCCAAATAGCAAAATGCACAAACAAAGATCGTTTATACGGCGTGTTACGCCGCATCGTGGAACCCCGGCGAGGGTTCCACGCCTTGTTTTCTTAAGCTTTTCGCGTCCTGCGGAACGCGACGAGGGCTCTGCCCCTCGCCCCGGCCACCTTTTGAAAAAGGCGGCCAAAAGCGGGGAGCCAGCCACAGAGGAAATGAGCGAAGTTCCGGCATCCCCAACCGAAAATGAGTCCCCGGCAGAAACCGCCTCATCCACTGTCGCTTCACAGCCGGAAAGCGGGACAACAAGCCCGACCGGCGAGCCCACGGTTCCTTCTGCTGTGCCGGGAGAGGAGACCTCTGCCCCGACCACATCTGCGGCAGAGGAATTACGAAATATCGGTTCGACCTGACCCAATGACAAGATTTAACCCACAGGCAGAACCGTCTCATATTTTCGTTTGCTAAACAGGCCGAAACCAGGCGGGAGTCAATTTTGACTCCCGCCTGGTTTCGGCCCTTTCTGCTTGTTCTGCACGTCGCTTCTGCCGCCGCAGAATCTCCTCACAGAACCCCTCGGTATCGGATTTTCTCCATGAGTGGTTGATTTGCCTTTTTAAAGCATATCACAGTACATTCTCCCCGAAAGAAGCATCTTGTGTTTACACCTGTTCCCATCCCCATGACATTTTCAAAAACGCATGGTTTCATGCTCTTCAAGCTGCCGTAATCTGTCGAAATCAAAAATTCGGATCACCGTACTCCCTTCCTGACCCCAGCTCCCAATCACGGAAAAGGCCATATGTTCCATATTGTCATCCTCGAAAAAGATGCCTTTCAGATTGTTGAGGATGATCTGGATAGCCCGGTTGGAGGTATCCCACGCCTGGGCGTTATGGCTTCCTCTTGGCGTCACAATCCGGATCGCCACAAAGGCTTTTTCAAAATAGGGCAGCGGTTCCTGCCGTGCCGCCTCCGAGATAGCCGCACGGAGCATGGCCTTCCAGTGTTCTTCCACGGCTTCGGTCAGCCGCTTCATGGCAGGCAGCGGCTCACGGATCGTCAGCGTCACCATGCCGTCCGTATCCTTGCCGCCGCTCTGCCGTTCGGCAAGGGTTCGCTGCTCCGGCTCTGCCGGATGACTGCCAAATGTTTCCCTGTCATATATCACGGCCAACTCCTGGCTCATCAGCCACAGTGTCTCATCATACATCCGGTGCAGCTGCTTTTGTGTAGGCTCTCCCTCGTCAGGAAGGCAGCGGCCGATTGCCGCCAGCGTCTTTTTAAGATCGGTATACATAGATACACAATCCCTCCAATCCGCACAATTCCGGATACATCTCCACAATAGGCTGATCCTCTTTGTGGACGTATATCTCGATTGTGACTGTATAATAGCCTGGTTCAGCCTGCTGTGTCAGATAGGTCTTTGCTGCCGAAAAGAAACGGACATATTTCAGCAGGTCGGAAGCTGGGTTGACAAAGAGGCGGCGGGAATATGACTCAATATCCCCGATCCCCAGGCCGCCGGACAATGTGCCGCCGTTGCTTTCGCACAGCTGGCGGATATATTCTGCTTCTTCCAGAATCCGCTGCAGGCTCACCGTCAGAGTTTCCCGCGTTGTCAGAAAAACGTGCTCATAGGTAGCCCGCAGCTTAATGGGCGACCGAGACCACCGCACGGGCCTGTCGCGTTCAACACAGCTGTCCCGGAGCAGCTGCCGGCGGTTCCACATGGTCTGCCGGATGATGTTCCGGGCCGCGGTAATCCTGGCATTCTGCCGGCAAACAAGGAGCATCCCCGTAGCCTTTGTTGCATAGCTGCCGTACCGTGTGTAAAACAGCGAGCCTTCCGCCCGCACCTGCCACTCCATCGCCCCATCTCCGATATCATAAACGGCCAGCCGGTGCTGCCCTGCCATCAGCATCCCTGTAAAGCGGGTAGTGGACAGGATGCCGTGGGCAATGTTCCGCCAACAGGCGGAGGGGATAAAGTACGGCTCATCCCTGTCCCGGCGTTCTCCAAAGCAGGGGATACCGCTTCGCTCCATCAGCGCCGCCATACGGGATACCGCCATCACCCGGCGGCGCTCTGCAGCACCGCCTCCGGCGGAGATCAGCGGCGTGATGTCCGGAAACAGGGCGCGTCCCTTCGCCAGAATAGACACACTGCCATCCTTTTGCCTGGAAACATACTTGTTTTTTGTCAAAGGCCGAAAGGCGTAGGACAATGCCGTGCGGTCTCCCGTATGATCTGTGTCTAACATTTCCAAACAGTCCGGGTATGCCAACATCTGAAAGCGTGCCAGATGCCGGAGCAACCCTATTTGATTCTTATGCAGCTTCATTTTGTTCCTCCCTGTAAACAGTTCGGGCGACACAAGAACAGCTCTATCCGAAAAGCCGTTCCTGTGCCGCCCGATGTGTTTGTGTGATCGTTTCCGCAGAATATAACCGTCCCCTCGCACAAAGCGCTTTCAGATAATGGTTTAGATGTCGTTATATTCTTCGCTGCACAGGAGCTTAATCAGCGGCTCCGTGTAGATGCGGACATATCGCTGCCTGGTACCGATGTCGGCGCCAATGGAAGCAAAAGGTTCCCGCCCCTCGGCCACCAGCCAGGAGAGCTGGCGGGCTGATACGCCGAGAAACGGCGCGGCAATCTTTACAGGCATATGGTTGGGGTATTCCCGCCGCAGTTTTTCAGCCGTCTTTTTGTCCATCTGCGTGATCTCCTTTCCCCATGCACCACTGCTCAAAGGCCGCCTTGTTCTCCGGATTCTTATAGAACCGGAGAACGGCCTCCAGGAATGTAGCGCACAGTATTTTCTGTTCCATCCGGGGAATGGTTTTCGGTATAATTCTTATTGTTGACTCTTTTGCAATCATCTCAATTCATTATCGATTTTGTTGACTTTTGGGGTATAATAAAAACCATTCCCAATCAAGAAGGATGAAATCATTATAACG